>JAESFO010000529.1_pt1 | contig 26390 bp, 32 predicted proteins | sample 9269421 | NCBI WGS metagenome assembly JAESFO01 (sample SAMN14502839, study PRJNA617101) | algae metagenome | isolation source: Nostoc desertorum CM1-VF14 and co-occurring heterotrophs from rocky... | place: USA: Clark Mountains, San Bernardino, California | collected 2000-06-05 | reverse complement strand
CGTCCTGGCTGACCATCGCGCCCAGGGTGTCGAAGACGGCCTGCGCCCAGGGCTGCATCTTCTCGACCTCGCTGCCGGGCAGGTAGCCGAGGTCCTGCCCGCCGACGGCGTAGAGCGGCCGGAAGACGACGATCTTGCGGTGCTGGCGGCGTTCCAGCACCGCCTCCAGTCCGGCGCACAGCGCGAGCGCCGACTTGCCCGTCCCGGCGCGGCCACCGAGGGAGACGATCCCGACCTCGTTGTCCAGCAGGAGGTCCAGCGCGATCCGCTGCTCGGCGGAACGGCCGTGCAGCCCGAACGCCTCCCGGTCCCCGCGCACCAGCTTGACCCGCTTGTCCGCGGTGACCCGTCCGAGCGCGTTCGACGCTCCCACCAGCCGCAACCCCGTGTTGCAGGGCAGGTCGCGGGCCTCGTCGTGGTCGATGACGCCGTCGCGGAACAACGCGTCGACGTCCTCGGGGGTCACCTCCAGGTCGGTCATGCCGGTCCAGCCCGAGAACAGCACGTCCTGGCCGTGGTACTCGTCGGCGTCCAGACCGACCGCGGCGGCCTTGACCCGCAACGGCATGTCCTTGGTGACCAGCGTGACGTCCGCCGGCGCGGCCGGGTCCGCCTTGAGGTTCAGCGCACAGGCCAGGATCCGCGAGTCGTTCGAATCGGTGCGGAACCCGGCCGGCAGGACCGTGGGATCGGAGTGGTTCAGCTCGACGTGCAACGTGCCACCGGACTCGCCGATCGGCACGGGTGCGTCGAGACGGCCGTGCTTGACGCGCAGCTCGTCGAGCTGGCGCAGCGCGGTCCGGGCGAACCAGCCCAGTTCGGGGTGGTGACGCTTGGCCTCCAGCTCACTGATGACGACGAGCGGCAGGACGACCTGGTGCTCGTCGAAGCGCTGCAGCGACCAGGGGTCGGACAGCAGCACGGACGTGTCGAGCACATAGCAGCGGGTGGTACCTGCCGGTGCGTCCCCGACGGACCCCTGCGGTGCGGAGGTCGGGTCGGTGAGGGCGGGACGACGATCGGTCACGGGTGCTCCCTCGCAGGCGCGGCACCGCGCCTGCTCTGCGTCGGGCCGGCCGGCCCCGGTGCGGGCCGCGACGACGCGGAGGGACCATGGCGGTCCTCCGGCCGGCACGCCCGCAAGGGCCGGGTGCCGGCCCTCTCGGGTGCGTGTGACACCACTCCAGGGCCTCCCGAACGGGCCGCATCGGGTACAGCCCGTCGTCATGGACGCTACTAGTGGTCACCCTCGTGCGGTCAATAGCAACTCTCCGTCGGATCCCTACGTTGACCCCTGATGGAATAGTCGTAACGTGCCGTTCATCGTGTGATCGGTACCGTCCGACGTCGGATCGGGTAACAGCACCTCGTTCGGTGGCGAGCCGTTCGGCTCAGCCGAGGCGCGGCGGACGGAGCACTCCGACCGGAGCGGGAGCCGGTCCACCGCGTTCCGGACCGTGCGCGGCGCCACCGTCGGTGACCAGATCCGACGGCAGGACCGGGGTGTCGAGCAGCGTCGCCAGCGCGGCGGCGGGACCCTCCGGGGCGGTGGCGAGCCGGGCGCGCACGAGCGGGCCGCCCTCGGCGTAGGTGACCGGGTAGGTGCGCCACTGGGGATGGTCGAGGAAGTCGAGCATGCGCCGCGCCCGGTCGTCGTCGACCAGCAGCCAGCGTGCGAGGTGGGCGAGCACCGCGTCGGGGCCTGCGCCGTCGACGTGACGCATGAGGGCGGCGTCGAGCCGGACCCGGCCCAGCAGGTCCAGCTCCCGTTCGATCCGCTCGGCCGCCGGGCCGTCGAGGTGCACGCCCGCGCCCGCGAGGACGCGTTCGGCGACCGCGCCCCAGCCGGGGCCGGGCACGACGGCGACGGCAGCCTCCGCCGCCCCCTCCGCAACCAGCCCCTGCGGGCTGTGGACCAGCCGCAGGGCCAGCTCCGGGTACCGCTCCGACGCGACCTCGGCCCGGCAGTACTGCAGGTGGTGGCCGGGATAGACCTCGTGGGCGAGCAGCGGCAGCAGCGACCCGGCCCGCTCCCTGCCCGTCGTCGCGACCGAGATCCGGCTGCGCAGGCCGCCGCGGTAGCGGGTGAACGCCGTCCAGGGCCGGGCGCCGACGAGGTCGACGTCGGCGCGCTCGCCGTCCGGGAGTCCCAGCATGTCGTGGGTGCGGCGGCGCAGCTCGGCGACGACGGCGGTGACCGCACCGGCCAGCCGTTCCACCGGGACGACGTCGGCGGCCCGGTGGTCCCGCATCCGGGCGGCCAGCGGACCGCGCCCGGGCAGCACCGCCGCCAGCCTGCGGTGCCCCTCGTACAGCTCGTCCGGCTCGCTGCGGCGCGGGAGCACCCCGAACAGGTCGCGGACCTGCTCGACGTAGCCGACGTCCTCACCGGCGAGCAGCCGGGCCCGGCAGCGCAGCGCGACCAGGAGCGCGTCCAGGTGCCGGCGACGACCGTCCGGGAGTCCCGCCGCTGCGACCTCCGCACGCAGCCTCCCTGCTGTGCCGACCAGCGCCACCGGGTCCTGGACCGGCTCCGCGGCCACCCGCCGGGCGATCGACGGGTACGGCGGCGGCCCGTCCAGCACACCCGGCCGCAGCCGGTCCACCCGCGACGCGAGCTCCGCCGTCGCGTGCAGCAGGTCCATCCCCGGAGCGTAGGCGGGCCCGGTGCGGAACGACGGTAAGGGCCGCCGGTGACGCGTCCGTTCGGACGTATCCGACCACGCAGAGTGCACGATCCGCGTCGGTGACAGCTCGGTCGCACGGGACCGGAACAACCTATCTGGGGAGTATCGGAACCGTCAGTGAAAGTGTACCCCGATAGGGTCACGAAATTTGTTTCGCCGGAATAACAGCGGTAGCTTTCTTGCAGTCGGTACGGGCTCCCCCTCGTCAGCGTGCCGGCACGCGTGAGACCGGCTTCGGGCGGACTCGAGACTCAACAGGAGAAAACTGTGCTGAAGAAGGCTGGAATCGTGGTTGCGGCCTCCGCCGCGTCCCTGCTCGCCCTGTCCCCGCTCGCCTTCGCCGGCGACAAGGACGGCGACCACGGCCACAAGGGCGGCCACCACCACGGTGCCGAGAACGTCATCGACAAGGACGCCAAGGGCCTCATCGCCGGCCTGAACGGCAACAACGTCAACGTGCCGGTCCAGGCCTGCAACAACAACGTTCCGGTCAACGTGCTGGGCGTGCAGGTCCCGGTCGAGGACGCCTCTGCCCTCAACGGCCTCACCGGCGCCCTGGGCATCCTGGGCGACGCCAAGGCCAAGTCCGGCGACTCGGTCACCGACCAGTCCGACAACTGCGGCCAGGAGGCCGGCGCCGGCGACTCGATCGGCTGATCTCCTCGCAGATCTGAGAATGCCCCGGAGCTTCTGCTCCGGGGCATTCTTGCGTTCCGATCCGGACCCACTCCCGGGTGACCGGGAATCCGTCGGGTCACCGTTTTCCGGACCATGGGGGATGTGTTCACCCCGTCGTGTCGATGCCGCCGGACGGCACCCCGATCTCTCGGGCGCCTGACCACGCTCCGTACACATAGCCCGCCTACGCTCGTGCCCGGCCGTCCTCGCACCCGCGGCCGTGCTGCGGCTCGGCGACACCCGCGCCCGGCGCGCCTCCTGCCGCCCGACCGCCGTCACGCCCGACCGCCGTGAGGCCGATCGACTTCCCAGCGCCCCCGCACGCGCCTGCCGTCCAGCTGCCTCGCGGCCCTCGGTCACAACGTGCCCGTCGCCCGACTTCCCAGCGGCCTCGCACCCGGCTGCCTCCGGTCACCCAGCGGCCCTCGTGGCCGACCGCCCCCGTGCCGACCGCCGACACCCCGGCCGTGCACGCCACGTCCGGCGCTCACGACCTCGCGCGAGATGCCGGACGCCGCCGTGAGCACCGGTTGTGGAGCGGAACATCCGCGTCGCGGACGCCTGACTCCACAACCGGTGATCATGTGAGCCCCCACCGCCCGGTCCGGGCCGAACCGGGTCGCCCGCACCGGTCCGGCACCTACGGCACCCCCGGCCGGCCCGCCGACCTCCGCCCCGCACCGGCACGGCCCACCCCCGAGTTCCGCTCCCGAGGCCCGCCCGGCTCGACCGTCCCGGCCGGCGCGGGCCTCGTCGGGGCCCGGCCGTCGGGGGTGGCCACCCGAGCGGCGGGCCGCACAGCAGGATCCCGGTGCCGCCGACACCAGTCGGACGTCTCCCCCGGACGGCTCCCACCCCGCTGCCCCGTCCGCCGCAGCGCCGACACGCCCGCACGCCACGCCGACCGCGCTGCGATTGCGGCGACGAATCCCCAGGTACACGAATGGTTCGCCGACTCCGCCGAAGAATTACGTAGGGTCAGATTGTCGAGCGCGAAAGCGTCCGTTAGATTGACACGCAGTCGATGCGGGCTCCCCGGTTCGAGCGTCGACAGGTACTGAGAGTTGCGCACCTTGGTCGGGCGCGCTCTCCGACTAACAGGAGACGGACTGTGCTGAAGAAGGCTGGAATCGTTGCCGCGGCCGGCGCCGCGTCGCTCGTCGCGCTGAGCCCGCTCGCGTTCGCGGGTGAGCACGGTGGCGACACCCACATCAAGGACAGCGGTAACACCAAGTCCCACGAGAGCTACTTCAGCGGCAACAAGGCCAAGGCCTCGACCGTGGAGGACTCCGAGGGTGTCGCGCAGAAGAACAGCGCCGGCCTGGTGAACCTGTCCAACAACAACATCAACGTCTCGCCGCAGGCCTGCGGGACCGCCCTCAACGGCAACAGCCTGGTCCAGGGCGCCCTGGGCGGTCTGTTCAGCGAGGCCTACAACAAGTCGGGCGTCGAGTCGGACAACAGCGTCGACTGCACCAACGCCGCCGACAACGGCGACAAGGTCGACATCGACGGTGGCAAGCACCACGGCGGTGGCAAGTAAGACCTCGCGTCACCGACGCGCGGAAGGCCCCGGGAGTCCGCTCCCGGGGCCTTTCCCGTTTCCGGGGATCGCGATCCCTGTTTCTGGGGCTTCTATAACGAGTGAGTCGACCGGAAGTTACGGTCGATCTGGATTCATCCGCCGAAACGTCGGTGCCGTGCGCCGAAGTCGCGCAACGCCCGCAGGAAATCGACGCGGCGGAACTCGGGCCAGTAGGCCTCACAGAACCAGAACTCCGAATGGGCCGACTGCCACAGCAGGAACCCCGACAGCCGTTGCTCGCCACTGGTCCGGATGACGAGGTCCGGGTCGGGCTGTCCGGAGGTGTAGAGGTGCTCCGCGATGTGGTCGACGTCGAGCGATTCCGCGAGCTCCTCGATCGTCCGTCCCGCCTCCGCCTGGGTCAGCAGCATCTTGCGGACGGCGTCGGCGATCTCCTGGCGGCCGCCGTAGCCGACGGCGACGTTCAGCTGGATGCCCCCGCGGTCGCCGGTACGGGCGACCGCCGCGGTCAGCCGGTCGGCCAGGCTGCTCGGCAGCAACTCCATCGCGCCGACGACCCGCAGCCGCCACGGGGTGTCCGGGCCGGAGAGGTCGTCGACGACCCCGGCAATGATCTCCAGGAGGTCCTTGAGCTCCTCCGGGGAGCGGGTGTCCAGGTTGTCGGTGGACAGCAGGAACACCGTGACGACCTCGACGCCGGCCTCGGAGCACCAGCCGAGCATCTCGGCGATCTTCGCCGCGCCGGCACGGTGCCCCTCCGCGGGGTCGGCCAGACCCGCCTCCCGCGCCCAGCGGCGGTTGCCGTCGAGGATGAGCGCCACGTGCCTGGGCTGCTCGGCCCCCGCGATCTGACGCAGGATCCTGCGCTCGTACACCGTGTAGAGCAGGTCTCGGAGGGCCACGTACAGGGAGCCTAGTCCCGGGTGTGGTGTTCGTCCGCCGGACGGGACCCCTGCCGTCGCGACCCGTAACGTCGGGGTGCGTGAGCATCGCCCCGTCCGCCCCGCTCAAGCCCCGTATGCGGGGCTGGCTGCACCTGTGGAGCCTCGTCGGTTCCGTCTTCGCGTGCGCCGCGCTCGTCAGTGTCGCGGGGGCGCTCGTCGGGGCCTCCGCGGCCGCGGCCGCGGCCGTCTACACGCTGACCACGTTCGGCCTGTTCGGGATCAGTGCGCTGTACCACCGGCGCACCTGGGTCGACCCGGCCCGTCGACGACTGATGAAGCGCCTCGATCACTCGATGATCTTCCTGTTCATCGCGGGCACCTACACGCCGGTCTCGGTGCTGGCGCTCCCCGCGGCGACGGCCACCTGGGTGCTCGCCGTCGTCTGGGGCGGGGCGCTCGCCGGGGTCGCGCTCAAGCTCGCCTGGCCGACCGCGCCGGCCTGGGTCGGGGTGCCGATCTACGTCGCGCTCGGCTGGGTCGCGGTGTTCGTGCTGCCCGGACTGCTGGCCGGCGGTGGCGTGGCCGCGCTCGTGCTGCTGCTCGCCGGCGGGGCCCTCTACACCGTCGGCGCGGTCATGTACGCGCTACGACGGCCCGACCCGTGGCCCGCGACGTTCGGCTACCACGAGTTCTTCCACGCCGCGACGGTGTTGGCCTGGGCCTGCCACCACGTCGCGATCTGGCTGGTCCTGCTGCGCTGACCCGGTGCTTCCGCGGGTCGGCGACTCAGGAGCGGGCCGGTCCCGGCTCACCGCGGTCGGTCGCGGTCCCGGATGCGGTGCCGGCCGGGTCGGATCCGCCTTCCGCGGTGTCCTCATCGTCGAAGGACTCCGGGAGCCGGGTGATCCGCTTGCTCATGTTGCGGATGAGGAAGACCGTCGCGAGCAGCAGGAGCAGCACGATCGCCAGCCCGGCGGGGGCCGCGTTGCCGAACTCGGGCAGCTGCCCGGGGGGCGGGGGCCGGTCCTGCATCGGGACGAGCAGGCCCGTCACGACCTGGTTCACCACAGCCGTCACGTTCTCGACCTGCACCGCCACGCGCCTCCGTACTCCGGTTCCCGGATCACCGGCACCACCCCGCAGCTGCGGGAGGGGCCGGTGACCAGGCTACCCGCGGAGCCCGCGTGCCCTCATCCGGCGCGACGGCGCTCCCCGCCGACCTCGACGGGGATGCCGGCGAACAGGTCGTCCTCCGGGACCTCGGTGTCGACCAGGGACTGGACCAGCTCGTAGTCCTCGGTGGGCCACACCCGGGCCTGCACCTCGAGCGGGGTGAAGAAGAACCTGCTGTCCGGGTCGATCTGAGTGGCGTGTGCACGCAGCGCGTCGTCGCGCCGGCCGAACCAGTCCGAGCACGGGACCTTGGTGGTCACCCGGGTGCCGGGGTCGGGCCGGTCGCTCTTCCAGTTCTCCAGCCACTCCGCATACGGCGACTCCTGGCCGGACTCGACGATGGCGTTGTGGAAGGCCTCCAGCCGGGCCTTGGAGAAGCCGTGACCGTAGTAGAGCTTCATCGGCTGCCACGGAGCCCCGGCCTCCGGGAAGCGTGCCGGGTCGCCCGCGGCCTCCCAGGCCGCCATCGAGATGACGTGGGTGCGGATGTGGTCCGGGTGCGGGTAACCACCGTTCTCGTCGTAGGTGACGATCACGTGCGGGCGGAACTCGCGGATGACCTTCACCAGGGCCGCGGTCTGCTCCTCGACGTCACCCAGGGCGAAGCAGCCCTCGGGCAGCGGGGGCTTCGGATCGCCCTCGGGCAGGCCGGAGTCGACGAAGCCCAGCCAGACGTGCTGCACGCCGAGGATCTCGGCGGCGCGGGCCATCTCGGCGTTGCGGACCGCGGTCATGTTCTCCAGGACGTCCGGCCGGTCCATCGCGGGGTTCAGGATGCTGCCCCGCTCACCACCGGTGCAGGTCACGACCATGACCTCGTGACCCTCGTCGACGTACCGGGCGGTGGTCGCCGCGCCCTTCGACGACTCGTCGTCGGGGTGGGCGTGCACCGTCATCAACCGGGGACGCTCGCCGGGCGCCGGCGGCTGGACCGGGCGCGGGGCGGACGGGGTGTACTGCGTAGCCATCGGGGCGGGTTCCTCCACGGTCACCGGACTCGGGTCCCGCACCGGTCGGCTGCCGGCGGCGGGCGGCGAGGTCGTGCTCAGGGACGATCCTGGCAGAGGGGACCGACAGGAACCGCGCCGAGCACGGGCTCCGGCATCGGCAACGCCGTCACCCGCACGATCTGTTCCCGCCGGGGCACCCGTCTGCGACGGACGGTTGACGCCGACGCGACCGGGGCGGTGGTGCGGCCACCGACAACCCCGTCACCTGCGAATATTCCTCGACGGGGAACTATCCGGTACGCGCGCCCGTTCACCGAAAGGCTGCGATGAGCGGCACGCTCCGTGGTAAGGTGAGCCCTACACGACCCGCAAGCGGGTCGTGTTTTTCCTTACTCGGGGCGTGCCGCTCGGAGCCGCCACCCCCGTGTGCCCGCCGGGCGCCAGGCGTCCCGGCGGTGACACGTCCTGTTTTCCTGGAGGAGTTGATGACGGTGACGGACACCCAGGCCACCTGGCTGACCCAGGACGCCTACGACCGGCTGAAGGCCGAGCTGGACGGGTTGATCGAGAACCGGCCCGTCATCGCCGCGGAGATCAACGCCCGCCGCGAGGAGGGCGACCTGAAGGAGAACGGCGGCTACCACGCGGCGCGCGAGGAGCAGGGGCAGCAGGAGGCCCGGATCCGTCAGCTGCAGGAGCTGCTGCGCACCGCCCAGGTCGGCACGGCGCCGTCCAGCTCCGACGAGGCCTCCCCCGGCACCGTCCTCGAGATCCGCTACGAGGACGACGACGAGGCCGAGAAGGTCCTGCTCGGCTCCCGCGAGGAGGGCAGCCACGGCGACCTGCAGGTCATCTCCCCGAACTCCCCGCTCGGCGCGGCGCTGCTCGGCGCGAAGCCGGGCGACACCCGCGAGTACCAGCTGCCCGACGGCGGAACCATGAAGGTGACGCTGGTGTCGGTGGAGGCCTTCACCGGCTGACCCACGACCACCCGCGGAACGGGCCCGGCCGGTCGGCCGGGCCCGTTCGCGTGTCGGAACCGGTCCGGGCGGTCGGAGCGGGCCGGGGCGGGTCAGGGCGTGGCGACGGAGTGCCCGGCCTCGCGCAGGTCGGCGACGATGGCGTCGCGGTGCTCGGGCCCCCGCGTCTCCACGCTGAGCTCCACGTCGACCTCCCCCACCGCGAGCGTGCCCCTGATCCGCGAGTGCGCGACGTCGGTGACGTTGGCCCCGAGCCGACCGACCCGGGCCAGGAGCTCGGCGAGCGCGCCGGGGCGGTCGGGCATCCGCAGGTGCAGCGTGAGGTAGCGGGACGAGGCGACCAGCCCGTGCCGGATGACCTGCAGCAGCACGAGCGGGTCGACGTTGCCGCCGGACAGCACGCACACGACCGGCCCCGGCCAGCGGTCGGGCTGCTCCATCAGCGCGGCGACGGACGCGGCACCGGCCGGCTCGACGAGCATCTTCGCCCGTTCCAGGCAGTGCAGCAGTGCCGCGGACAAAGCATCCTCCGACACCGTGACCATCTCGTCGATCAGGCTGCTGACCTGGGCGAACGTGACGTCGCCCGGGCGGCCGACGGCGATCCCGTCTGCCATCGTGCGCATCCCGCCGACCGGCATCGGCTCGCCGGCCGCCAACGACGACGGCCAGGCCGCGGCACCCGCGGCCTGCACCCCGACGATCCGGACGTCCGGGCGGGCGGCGCGCAGGACCGCGGCGGTCCCGCCGAGCAGGCCACCACCGCCCGCGGAGATCAGCACGGTGCCGGCGTCGGGGACCTGGTCGAGGATCTCGCAGCCGACGGTGCCCTGCCCGGCGATGATGTCGGGGTGGTCGAAGGGGTGCACGAACACCGCACCCGACCGTTCGGCGGCCGCGGTGGCGGCCGTGACGGCCTCGTCGACGGTGCGGCCGGTGAGCACGACCTCGGCGCCGTAGCCGCGGGTCGCGTCGACCTTGGGCAGGGCCGCCCGCTCGGGCATGTACACGGTGGCGCGCACGCCCAGCAGCCGTGCGGCGAGCGCGACGCCCTGGGCGTGGTTGCCCGCCGACGCCGCGACGACGCCACCTGCACGTTCGTCGTCGGAGAGGCGGGCGATGCGGGTGTAGGCACCGCGGATCTTGAACGAGCCCGTGCGCTGCAGGTTCTCGCACTTCAGGCCGACCCGGGAGCCGGTCAGGTCGGACAGGGCGCGGGCACCGGCGACGGGCGTGGTGCGCACGACGCCGGAGAGCAGTTCGCGGGCGCAGAGCACGTCGTCGGCGGTGACCGGGGGGATGACGGGGGCGGCCATCCCGGCAGTCTCGCACCGCCCCGGGTAACCTCGCCGATGTCTCACCGGGCGTGACGTCTCCTGCGCGCCCGGTGTCGGGAGGGACTCGCGAATGACGCGTCTGCGCACGACAGCACCGCTGCTGCTGGCCGCCGGACTGGCCGCGCTCGCGGTGGCGACCGTGCACCACGCGGGCTGCGCCGACCCGGGCCGCTACGAGGCCCGCGGCGACGGCACGTGGTCGCTGGTCGGCGGCTGCGTGGACCCGGGTGACCTGGTCATCCCACCGCCGCCGGTGGTCCAGCCCCCCGCGCCGTCGCCGGAGCAGTCGCGCAGCTGAGCCGCCCGGCGGCGCTACCGGACCGCGTCCAGCGCGGCCCGCAGGTCGTCGAGAAGGTCGTCGGCGTCCTCGATGCCGACCGACAGCCGGACCAGCGAGTCCGGCACCTCGAGCATCGATCCCGCGGTCGAGGCGTGGGTCATCTCGCCCGGGTGCTCGATCAGCGACTCGACCCCGCCCAGCGACTCGGCGAGGGTGAACAGCCGGGTGCCCGCGCAGATCCGCAGGGCCGCGTCGCGCCCGCCCGCGGCGAGGAACGACACCATCCCGCCGAACCGGCGCATCTGCTTGGCCGCGACCTCGTGGCCGGGGTGCCCGGGCAGGCCCGGGTAGAGCACCGAGGCCACCGCGGGGTGCGCGGAGAGCATCTCGGCGACGCGCTCGGCGTTGTCGCAGTGGCGCTCCATGCGTACCGCGAGGGTCTTCGCGCCGCGCAGGGTCAGCCATGCGTCGAACGGGCCGGGCACCGAGCCGGTGGAGTTCTGGACGAACGCGATCTGCTCGGACAGTGCGTCGTCGTCGGTGACCAGTGCACCGCCGACGACGTCGGAGTGGCCGCCGACGTACTTGGTCGTGGAGTGCACGACGACGTCGGCGCCCAGCGCCAGCGGCGTCTGCAGGTACGGGGAGGCGAAGGTGTTGTCGACGACGAGCCGCGCGCCCGCCTCGTGCGCCACCCCGGCCAGCACCGCGATGTCGGCGATGCCGAGCAGCGGGTTGGTCGGGGTCTCGCACCACACGACCCTGGTCGTGGGCCGCAGCGCCGCGCGCAGGGCGTCGTGGTCGGCGAGGTCGACCGGGGTGTGTTCGACGCCGAACCCGGACAGCACCTTGTCCACCAGCCGGAACGTGCCGCCGTAGGCGTCGTGCGGGATGACCAGGTGGTCACCGGGCTTGAGCAGGATCCGCAGCAGCGTGTCCGTCGCCCCCATCCCGGAGCCGAACGCGTGCGCGTGACGGCCGCCCTCCAGGGCGGCGAGCTGGTCCTGCAGCACGGTCCGGGTCGGGTTGGCGCTGCGGGAGTACTCGTACCCCCCGCGGGTCCCGCCGACGCCGTCCTGGGCGTAGGTCGAGCTGGTGTGGATCGACGTCGTGACCGCGCCGGTCGTCGGGTCCGGGACCTGGCCGGCGTGGATCGCGCGCGTGGAGAAGCCCTGCATGGACGCCGAGGCTACTCCCGGCGCCCGTGCGGGCCGGATCAGGCGTTGCCGCCGAGGAAGGCGATCACGTCGGACCGGGTGACGACGCCCGCGGGCTTGCCGTCCTCCAGCACCAGCGCGGCGTCGGCCTTGGCGAAGGCCTCCATCGCGTCCTGCACCGACTCGCCGGCGCCGAGGGTCGGCAGCGGCTCGGACATGTGGTCCTCGAGCCGGTCCGAGAGCTTGGCCCGCCCGGTGAACAGCGCGTCGAGCAGGTCACGCTCGCTGACCGACCCGGCGACCTCGGCTGCCATGACCGGCGGCTCCGCCTTGACCACCGGCATCTGGGAGACACCGAACTCGCGCAGGTAGAGCGCGGCGTCGGCGACGGTCTCGTTGGGGTGGGCGTGCACCAGCGAGGGCAGCGCGCCGTCCTTGCGCCGCAACACGTCGCCGATGGTCGCGCCCTGCGACGGCGGGAGGAAGCCGTAGCTCGCCATCCAGCGGTCGTTGAAGACCTTGCCGAGGTAGCCGCGGCCACCGTCGGGCAGCAGCACGACGACCACCGCGTCCGCGGGCAGCGTCGCGGCCACCCGCAGGGCGGCGACGGTCGCCATCCCACAGGAACCGCCGACGAGCAGCGCCTCCTCACGGGCGAGGCGGCGGGTCATCTCGAAGGAGTCGGCGTCGGAGACGGCGACGATCTCGTCGCAGACGTCGCGGTCGTAGGTGGTCGGCCAGAAGTCCTCGCCGACGCCCTCGACCAGGTAGGGACGCCCGGTGCCGCCGGAGTAGACCGAGCCCTCCGGGTCGGCGCCGATGATCCGCACGGCGCCGTTCGACTTCTCCTTGAGGTACCGCCCGATGCCCGAGATGGTGCCGCCGGTGCCGATCCCCGCCACGAAGTGGGTGATCCGGCCCTCGGTCTGCTGCCAGATCTCCGGGCCGGTCGAGTGGTAGTGCGACTCGGGGTTGGCCGGGTTCGCGTACTGGTTGGGCTTCCAGGCGCCCTCGATCTCGCGGACCAGCCGGTCGGAGGTCTGGTAGTAGGAGTCGGGGTGCTCGGGGTCGACCGCCGTCGGGCACACCACGACCTCGGCGCCGTAGGCCTTGAGGACGTTGCGCTTGTCCTCCCCGACCTTGTCCGGGCACACGAACACGCACTGGTAGCCCTTGCGCTGGGCGACCATCGCCAGCCCGACCCCGGTGTTGCCCGAGGTCGGCTCGACGATCGTGCCGCCCGGGCGCAGCTCACCGGAGGCCTCGGCGGCCTCGACCATCCGCAGGGCGATGCGATCCTTCACCGATCCACCGGGGTTCAGGTACTCGACCTTGGCCAGGACCGGCGGGGCGATGCCCTCGGCCGTCGCTCCCAGCCGGACGAGGGGCGTGTTCCCGACCAGATCGACGACGTGCTCGACGTAGCGCATGCACGCATCCTCCCACCGCTCACTCGCGCAAGACCTCGTGCATCCCGCCACCGGGGGTCCACCAGCGCACCACGAGACGGTTCCGCTCGTCGTTGAGCCCGGTCCAGACGACCTCGGTGAGATCGACGCGGAACGCGTCCCCGGTGACCGGCCCGGACAGCGGGCCCTGCAGCACCGCCCGGCCCGACACCTTCAGGTCGCCGTCCCCGAGGTCCCCGCCGGACTGGTCGGCCGGTGCGGCGTGCAGCGCGAACCGCGGGTCCCGCCGCAGGTCGGAGCCCTTCCGGGCGCCCGGCATCGACCCGAAGGAGAGCTCGGTGTCACCGCCGGCGTCGTCCAGCACCACCTCGATCCCGGAGACGCGCGGTGCCCCGTCGGCGCGCAGCGTCGCGATCACGAGCGCGATCCCCCGCCGCAGGATCCGCTCGGACAGGTCGGCGAACGCGGGCTCGGCCCGCCGGAAGTCTCCCCACGACGTCATGGACCAGAGCATGCCGCGGACCCCTGACGGTTTCGTCACGCCGTCTCCCGAACATCGGTTACCGACAAGTACGGTCTGGTCGAGAGGTACCTGCGATGGAGGAGGACGTCCCATGCCCGAAGCCGTGATCGTCGCCGCGGCCCGGTCCCCGATCGGCCGCGCCAACAAGGGCTCCCTGGCCGGGATGCGCCCGGACGACCTGACCGTGCAGATGGTCCGCGCCGCCCTGGGCCAGGTCCCGCAGCTGGACCCGGCCGAGATCGACGACCTGATGCTCGGCTGCGGCCTGCCCGGTGGGGAGCAGGGCAACAACCTGGCCCGGATCGTCGCGATCCAGCTCGGCTACGACTCGCTGCCCGGCACCACCATCACCCGGTACTGCTCGTCGTCGCTGCAGACGACCCGGATGGCGCTGCACGCGATCAAGGCCGGTGAGGGCGACGTGTTCGTCTCCGCCGGTGTCGAGACCGTCTCCCGCTTCTCCCGCGGCACGTCGGACTCCTGGCCGGACACGCACAACCCGCTGTTCGCCGACGCCGAGGCCCGCACCGCCGAGACCGCGGAGAAGGGCGCCGAGAGCTGGACCGACCCGCGCGACCAGAGCCTCCTGCCGGACGCCTACATCTCCATGGGACAGACCGCGGAGAACCTGGCGCGGTACAAGGACGTGTCCCGCGAGGACATGGACCGCTTCGCGGTGCAGTCGCAGAACCGTGCGGAGAAAGCCATCGCCGACGGCTTCTTCGCGCGCGAGATCACCCCGGTGACGCTGCCCGACGGCACGGTCGTCGACACCGACGACGGCCCCCGCCCCGGCACCACCTACGACAAGATCTCGCAGCTCAAGCCCGTCTTCCGCCCGGACGGCCGGATCACCGCCGGCAACGCGTGCCCGCTCAACGACGGCGCCGCCGCCCTGGTGATCATGTCCGACACGAAGGCCGAGCAGCTCGGCGTCACGCCGCTGGCCCGGGTCGTCTCGACCGGTGTCACCGGGCTGTCGCCGGAGATCATGGGCTACGGCCCGGTCGAGGCCTCCCAGCAGGCGCTGCGGCGCGCCGGGCTCACCATCGACGACATCGACCTGGTCGAGATCAACGAGGCCTTCGCCGCGCAGGTGCTGCCCAGCGCCCGCGACCTGGGCATCGACGAGGCCAAGCTGAACGTGCACGGCGGCGCGATCGCGCTGGGCCACCCGTTCGGCATGACCGGCGCCCGCATCACGACGACCCTGATGAACGGCCTGCGCAGCACCGGCGGCCGCTACGGGCTCGAGACGATGTGCGTCGGCGGCGGCCAGGGCATGGCGCTGGTGATCGAGAACCTCGCCTGATCCCACGGCGCCCACGAACGGGCCGGTCCGCCTCGCGCGGGCCGGCCCGTCGGCGTCACGGGGTCAGGCGGCGTGGCCGGGCGGGTCGATGCGCACGCCGGTGGCCTCGATGTCGGCCTCGGTCCGCAGCCGGGCGAACTCCCGGTCGGCGTCGAGCGCGCCCTGGGTCCCGCCCGCCTCGACGTGGACGCGCAGCGGCGGGTCCTCGACGCCGACGGCCCGGCAGACGTCGAGCAGGACGTCGTCGTAGGCGGCCAGCAGCGCCAGGCGCCGGACCCGGGTGGCCGGCTGCAGCCCGCGGCGCAGCCGGTCGAGGCGGCGCAGATCGGCGACGAGCCGTTCCAGCGGCGGCCCGATCGGACGCGACGGAGCCGGGCGGCGGTGCCGCGCGGCGACCCGGCGCACCAGGCGGGGCAGGCGCACCAGCAGCCCCACCAGCACCGCGGGCCCGAACGCGATCACCAGGAGGATGGCGATCCCGGTGACGACCGGGTCGTTCCCGGGCACGACACCGACGCTACGACTCCCGGCCCCGCAGGGCCACCCCCGGACACGACGACGCCGCGGACACCTGAGGTGTCCGCGGCGCGCGCGACCGGAGGGGGCGATTCCGGCCGCACCCGGCCCTCACGGGCCGGGTCGTGGGTGGCCGGTCAGTCCTGGCGCAGGTAGCTGAGCAGGCGCAGGATCTCGATGTAGAGCCAGACGATCGTGGTCATCAGGCCGAACGCGAGGTACCAGGAGTACTTCGCCGGAACACCGGCCTTGACCGCGTTGTCCGCGGCGTCGAAGTCGAGCAGCAGGCTGAACGCCGCCACGCCGATCACGACGATGCTGAACAGGATGGCCAGCGGGCCGCCGTCACGGAGGCCGAAGCCACCCTCGGTGAAGAAGCTCGCGACCAGGTTGGCCAGCATCAGGACGACGACGCCGATCAGGGCGCCCATCATCCACTTGGTGAACCGCGGGGTGACCCGGACGGCGCCGGTCTTGTAGACGACCAGCATCCCGAAGAACACACCGGCGGTGCCGATCACGGCCTGGACGCCGATGCCCCGGAGGTTCGGGTCCATCTGCATGAACCCGGTGATGCCGCCGAGGGCGACACCCATCGAGCCGGAGTAGAGCAGCGTCAGGACGGCGCTGGGCTTCTGCCTGAAGATGACGATCAGGGACACGACGAGCCCGACGATGAACGCGGGCAACGCCAGGATGTAGAGACCCGACAGCACGGTCAGGGTGCCCGCGACCAGAGCCAGGGCAGCGCTGATGGCGGTCTTCTGGACGACGTCGTCGACCGTGATCGGCCGGCCCGTGTCCTGCGTGGCCTGGGTCGGGTCGACGTAGGACGACTGGGAGCCGGCCATGGCGGCGCCCCCGCCCATCATGCCGCCACCCGAGCGGTCGAACGTGGCGTAGCCGCCCTGCTTCTGTGTGGGCAGGTTGCGGAACGCCGGGTTGCTCGTGGAGCGCACCTGGATCCTCCTCGACGGACGTGTGCGGGGCCCACCTCTGGCAGGCCCTCACACGTGTGCAACGCCGAGGGAGCGCCGGGGGTTCCCGCTGGTAAAAGAAAATTTACCGCGTCCGGGGCGTCCGGCGTCAGTCCCGTCTCCCACACCGGGCGATGATCACCCTCCCGGGCGTCTCACCTGCGGGAACGTGGACGTCGGCGGCAGCGGTTCGGCACGCACCGCCGGCATCTCGGGCGTGGTGTCGACGCGACGATCGTCGGCGGTGTCGGCGCGCCCGTCGGACAGCGGCGCGTCACCGCGCATCTCCGCGCGGATCAGCGCGGGCCAGCGTCCGACCGAGCCGAGCGCGGCCACCGCGGCACGGCGACCTGCGGGACTGGCCAGGGCGGCGACGACGACGAGCAGCGCGACGGCGACGACGACCACGCTGCCGGAACCCGGAGCGAACACGGGCGTACCTCCTCGCAGAAGCGGGCGCCCGGCCGGGGGCAGCCGGACCCACCCTCGCGTCGTACAACGATCCCGTGGCAGGTCGGTCACGGGCCGTCACCTCGCAGCGGGCGCACCCGGGCGGGCCGCACTACTGTCGGCGCCTCCGGCGACGACACCTCCGTCGCCCCCAGTGAAAGGACGGTCCGGACATGTGGGCCCTGCTCTCCCGGCACCTGCGCGTATGGCTGCTCCTGGCGGTCGGTGCACCGCTGCTGGCCTGGCTCCTGGGCAAGATCGGCGACGCCGTCGAGCGCCGCCGCGGCCCCAACACCCTCAGCAAGCTGACCCGCTCGGGCCGCCGCTACCTGGAGCGGCGCACCCGGGGACCGCTGCGCCGCCACGAGCAGACCGACCCGGAGCGGCTCGCCCGCTGACGGGTCCCGCTCCGGTACCGGACGACTCAGGCCGGCAGGACCCGGCGCAGGCCCCAGCCGCGCCGGCGGGCGGGGCGCCGCGACGTCACCTCCGCCGGAGGCGTCGGATCGAGCTGCACGCAGCGGCCGCACGGGGTCCCGGCGACGTCGATCAGCGGGGCCGGGGACACCAGGTGGCCACACAGGGCCGCATACCGGCCGGTCCGCATCGAGTGCGGTGCGCAGAGTTCCGAGTCGGTCACCTTGTGTGCACGACCGTCGAGAACGGACGTCACCGTGAGGACATCGGGTCCGCCGGCCTCGTTCATCCGTCCGGCGGTCACGACGACAGCCACCCGGCGGCAGATCCGTGCGTCGACCGGCGCATTCACGAGCCCCCTCAGCGTGTCGGTGCTTCCATCGTCACGGATGACACGTGCGGATGCAAGATCGCTTGCACAGTCTTTCGACACTCTCCGCAGTCAAACGGACGCAGCGGACACACCCGGAGGTCCCCATGCCCCACCCGAACGGCACGCGCGCAGCAGATCTCGGCCCCGTGACGTGGCGCCGCCCCGCCGGCGGGCGGAACGTGGAGTTCGCCGTACTGGACGACGGCCAGGTCGCGGTCCGCAACGCCCGCGACCCCGACGGCCCGGTGCTCGTCTACACCCCGGCCGAGATCTCCGCGTTCGTCGACGGTGCCAAGAAGGGCGAGTTCGACGACATGGTCGACCCCTTCCGCGACTGAGCCGGGCTCACGGCAGCAGCGGGTCCGCCTCGCGCCACAGCCGGGCGACGACCTCGGACGCCGGGTCGGTCGTCGCACGTCCGGCGGCCTGCCCGGCCCAGTGGTTGACCCGGTCGACCGCGCCGGGCTCGCCCGCGCGGTAGCGGGCCACCAGGCGTCGCTGATGGGGGTAGGGCGCCGGGGCCGGGGCGCCCGGCACGGTCCAGGCGCGGACGTAGTCGGTGGCGATGCCGCGGGCCAGCCGGCCGGTGTAGGCACGGGTCGTCGTCGTGCCGGTGGGGTCGAGGCCGTCGAGCCGGGCGGACCAGCCGTCGTCGATCCCGGCCTCGGGACAGCGCAGCAGCGCCGTCCCCACCTGCACCGCGCTCGCGCCGAGGGTGAGCGCGGCGGCCAGGGCCCGGCCGTCCCCGATCGCACCGGCGGCGACCACCGGGACACCGACGGCGTCGGCCACCCACGGGACGAGCGCGAGCAGCCCGACCGAGACGGCCTCGGCGTCGGCGGGGTCGGTGGTCCCGCGGTGCCCGCCGGCCTCCATGCCCTGCACGACGACGGCGTCGGCCCCCGCCCGCTCCGCCGCGATGGCCTCGGTGCGGGTCGTGACCGTCGCGAACCAGGCGCAGCCCGCACCGTGCACCGCGGCGACCTGCTCGGCCGTGAACAGCCCCATGATCGTCGAGACGACCGCGGGCCGGGCGGCCAGGACGGCGACGAGCTGGTCGGAGAACGACGGTCCGGGGCCGCCGGCCGGTGCGGGTGTGCCGCCCAGGCTGTCGAGGTAGGCGGTCTGCAGGCCCACGTCGTCGTCGGCGGGCGGGTCGGGGATCCACAGGTTGAGCTGGAACGGCGCGGTCCCGGCGAGCGCGCGGAAGCGGGCGGCCCAGTCGGCGATCGCCTCCGGGGTGTCGTTCACGACGCCCGCGGCACCCATGCCGCCCGCCGCGGCGACCGCGGCCGCCAGCTCCGGTGGGCAGGCCCCGGCCATCGGGGCCTCCAGGACGGGCACCCGCAGTCCGTGGCGTGTGCAGAAGGACTCGGCCCGGCTCCGTGCGCTCACCGCCCTGAGTGTGCCATTCCACCGCGGGTGGACCGGGGCGCCGCGGACGGGAAGGATCGGCCCCGTCCCCGCCCCGCAGTGCGAAGGAGCCCGCTCCCCCTCATGACCGGACCCTCGTTCCTCGAGCAGCTGCGTGCGCACGCCCCCGAGCTGCTGCCCTCGCACCTCCCGCGCGACCCCGCCCAGCGGGTCCCCGCCGACCTGGACGTCCCGCACGGCACCACGATCATCGCCCTGACCTGGGCCGACGGCGTGCTGCTCGCCGGTGACCGGCGCGCCACGTCCGGCAACCTGATCGCACAGAAGGACCTGGTGAAGGTCGTCGGCATCGACGACACCTCCGCCGCCGGGTTCGCCGGGTCGGTCGGGCACGCGTTGCAGATGCTGACGATGTTCGCGGCCGAGGTGGAGCAGTACGAGAAGGTCGAGGGCGCGCCGATCAGCCAGGACGGCAAGGTCCGCAGGCTGTCGAGTATCGTGCGGGAGAACCTGGGCGCGGCGATGCAGGGCTTCGTCGCGCTGCCGCTGTTCGTCGGCTACGACCCGACCGACCCCGACCCGGTCCGCATCGTCACCTACGACCCGACCGGCAGCATCAAGCGCGCCCGGTCCGGCTACGTCGGCATCGGGTCCGGCTCGCAGTTCGCCGAGGCGTCGCTGAAGAAGCGGCACGATCCGGGCGTCGACCGGGCCGGCGCGATCGCGCTCGCGGTCAACGCGCTGTGGGACGCCGCCGACGACGACACCGCCACCGCGGGCCCCGACCTCACCCGGGCGATCTTCCCGAACCTGATCACGGTGACCGCCGACGGCGTCGAGGAGATCGGTGTCGACGAGGTCCGGGCGGCGACCGAGCGGATGCTCGCCGAGCGGGCGGAGCGTCCCGGCGGCTGATCCGGGTCAGGGCCGGGGCGGGCCGCCGGCCCGGCCGATGACTTCCTCGACGACCGGACCCTTGGCGTCGGCGTAGAGGTTCATGTCGGCCCACTCCCGTCCGGCGAGGCCGCGCTTGTGCGCCTCGTAGCGCGCCCGCTCGTCGTCGTGGGCGCGGAGCCGGTCGCGGAACACCAGGTAACGGGTGATCTCCGGGCTGCCCTGCGCGTAGCAGTGCAGGTTCACCGGCAGGTCCCCGACGGCGCCGCGCAGGCAGCGGTGCCCGGGCTCGCGGACCCGCAGGTCGTAGCCGTCGGCGAGCAGGTCGGGCAGGTAGGCCGCCTCGTCGTCGGGATCGTCGAGCGCCACGACGACGTCGATCACCGGCTTCGCCGCGAGCCCCGGCACCGCGGTGGACCCGATGTGCTCGATCCGGTGGGCCCGCTCCCCCAGCGCCGCACGGAGCCGGGCCGCCGCCGCGACGAAGGCGGCGGGCCAGGCCGGGTCGGGCTCGGCGAGCTCGACGACGACCGGACGCATCCCGTGCACGAGTGCCCGGTTCAGCTCGTCGTGGCGTCTGGTCACGGCGGCGAGCATGCGGGCAGACTGCCTCGGTGTCCACGCTGCGCTCGGTCGCCCCGGTCGTCGCCACCACCGATCTCGACCGCTGGCTGGACCACTACCGGGCGCTCGGGTTCACCGTCGAGCGCTACGACGACGGTTACGGCTTCGCCGTCCTCGGCGGCGTCGAGCTGCACGTCTCGGTACTGCCCGACCACGACCCGGCCCGCACCGCCGGTTGCGCCTACCTGCACGTCGACGACGCGGACGCGCTCCACACCCGCTGGTCCGCCGTACCCGGCGGCCGCGAGGTGGCGCCGGTCGACACCTCCTACGGGCTGCGCGAGGGCGCGCACCACGACCCGGACAACACCCTGCTGCGCTACGGCTCGCCGCGGCAGGACTGACCGGGTCAGCCCGCCTTCTCCCGCCGGTCGGCCACCACGACCACGACCGCGGTGACCACGAGCAGGACCGCGGGGTAGGCCCACGGCAGTGCCGGCGCGTCGCCGACCACGAAGGACCACAGGCCGATCCGGCCGGTGACCAGGTACTGCAGCAGCGGGATCACGCCGAGGACCACCCCGAGGAACCCGGCGACGTTCTGTGCCGTCTTCACATGCCCTCCCCAGATTGCAATGCACTCGCATTGCAACAGTGGTCGGCACGAGTTGTCAATGCGACCGCATTGCTACGGTGGCGTCGTGCCCCGCTCCGTCGACCACGACACCCGCCGCTCCGAGATCGCCGACGCCGTGCTCGCGCTCGTCGCACGGTCGGGCACCGAGGCGGTCTCGCTGCGCTCGGTCGCAGCCGAGGCCGGCATCTCGATGGGCCGTGTCCAGCACTACTTCGCCAGCAAGGACGCACTGCTGCTGCACGCCCTGGACCGGTCGCACCGGCAGATGGAGGAGCGGATCGAGACCAGGGCCCGGGCTGTGGGCGGCGGCGACCGGACCGTCCTCGCGACGATCCTCGACGAGCTGCTCGGTGAGCACCCGCGGACCCGTGACGCGCTGCGCATCCACGCCGCCTTCGCCACCCGCGAGGTCGACGAGCGCGCGCGGGCGATCCTCACCGACGGCGACGACGAGATCCGTGCCCTCGCCGTCCGGGTCGTCGGCGACGCCGGGTCGGCCGACCCCGACACCGACGCGCACGCCCTGCTCGCCCTGACCGCGGGGCTCAGCACGGAGGTCGCGCTGCACGGCGCCCCCGTCGACCGCGCCCGGCGGACCCTGACCGCGATGCTCGACCGGCTCGCTCCCGCCACGGCGCGCGGACCGGCCGGCGACCCGGAATGATCCGGGCGGTGCGCCCCTGGTTCCCGCTCCTCGCCGGCTCGGTGTTCTACGCGTTCGCCCTGGTGTGGGCGGCCGGTGAGCTCCCCGAGGACCGGGTGCCGCTGCACTTCGACCCCACGGGCGTGCCGACCGCGTTCGGCAGCCGCGCGTGGTTCCTGACGCTCGGCACGCTGTTCGGGCTGCTCGTCGCCGGGATCGGCGCCGGGCTCTACCGCCTGGTCGCGACCGGCTCGCTGGCACGGGTGTCGGTGCCGCACCGCGACTACTGGACGGCGCCGCAGCGGATCGGACGGCTGCGCCACATGCTCGCCGAGGACATGGGCCGGACCTTCGGCGCGACCCTGTTCCTGCTCACCGTGGTCCCGGTGACGGCGGTGTACGCCACCCGCACCGATCCGCCGAGGCTGCCGGTCGGAGCGGTCTGGGTGGTGCTGGCGCTGCTGGTCGCCGGGATCGTCGGGTACTGCGTCTACCTGGCGCGGTACCGGTACCGCCCGGCCTGAGCGCCCGTGATCACCGGGTGTGGAGCGCAGCGACCGCCTCGCGAACGCTCCGCTCCACGACCGGTGATCACGCGTCGGTGACGGGCCGGCGCAGGATGGTGCGCAGCTTCTCCGGGCGGTCCGGCGGGGGTCGCCGAGGCAGCTCTCGTGGTGGCGGCCGGTCATGCGCAGCCCGTTTCCACCGTCGTGGACACGAGCCCGTCCTGGCGGAGGTGCGCGCGGCACGGGAAGGTGCTGCGATGGCACGGATCGGACCGGGGGACGTCACCCTCACCATGGCCGACCTGCGGGTCGTGACCCGGTTCGCCGCGGAGTGCGCCGCCGAGGCCCTCCCCCTGTTCGACGCGCCCGACGACGGCCGCCCCCGCGCGGCGCTCGCCGCGGCGTGGGCCTTCGCCGACGGCGCCGAGCGGTCGCGGCTGCAGCGGGTGACCGCCGTGGACGCTGCGCGGGCGGCGAAGGACGCCCACACCCCGGCCGGCAGGCACGCCGCACTGGCCGCCGCCGACGCCGCCGCGTCCGCCTACCTGCACCCACTGGCGAAGGCCACCCAGGTCGGGCACATCCTGCGCGCGGCAGCCCACGCCGCCCACGCCGTCGAGCTGGCCGACGGCGACGCGCCCCGCAGCGGCGACGCGCAGCTCGACCGTGCCCGGCGGCGCGCGACACCGGAGCTGGTCGACGTCCTGTGCCGCTACCCGCGCGCGGCGGCCGGCCGCAGCCGCGTCGCCGCGCTGACCACCGCACTGGACGACGCGCTGCGCGACCGATGAGTGCGGGGCCGCGCGGCGGTCTCTCCTGCCATCTCCTCGGTCGGCGACGCCTGACGCTCACGCGCCGCGGGCGACCCCGGCGAGTGCGGCCTTCGCGAACGCCTCAGGCTGCTCGACGTGCACGAGGTCCCCGGCGCCGTCGACGGCCCCGGTGCGCAGTCCGGGGACGACGGCGACGACGCGGCGGTGCAGATCGGCGTACCACCCGATGCTCCGCCCGCCGAGCAGGACGGTTACCGCAGGGGCGTCCTCACCGAGCGCCTCTCCCCCGCCTGAGGTGTCCGGCGCGGGTCAGCGGACGCGCTGATAGCGCAGGTGCACGGTCCCGCCGTCGAACACGCGCTGCTCGACCAGGCGCAGCCGCAGGTCCGCCCCGAGCGGCAGGTACCGCTTCCCGCCGCCGAGGACGACCGGCACCACCCGCGGGCGGAACTCGTCGACCAGGTCCAGCAGCGACGCGGCCAGACCGGGCCCGCCCACGGCCAGCTCGCCGTCGGTCTCCTCCTTCAGCCGGGCCACCTCCTCCAGGGCGTCGGCCCGGCGGACGAGACGGCACCCGGGCGCGACGGAGGTCAGCGAGTCGGAGAACACCACCCGGGGGATCGCGGTGTAGAGGTGCGCGAACTCCGCCTCCACCGGGTGGCCGTCCGCCCGCTCGGGGGCGGTCCAGAAGTCCTCCATGATGTCGTAGAGGTTGCGGCCGAACAGGAACACCGACGTCGCCCGGGTCTGGTCGTTGGACAGGCGGTGCACCTCCTCGTCGGGGTCGCCGAAGGCGATGCTGCCGGTGGGGTCCTCGACGAAGCCGTCGAGGGACATGCTCATGGAGTAGCTGAGGAAACCCACGGGCGTCAGACCTTCCGGTTCCAGAACTGGTGGATGCGCCCACTCGGCGAGGCGACCGACTCGACCGTGAACCGGTCCTCGACTCCGTTCAGCCCCTCCCACGGGGACACCCCACGCCCCAGCACGATCGGCAGGATCACCACGTGCATGACGTCGACCAGGTCGGCGTCGAGGAACTGCCGGATCGTCGAGGGTCCCCCACCGAGTCGCACGTCCAGGTCGCCCGCGGCCTTCTGCGCGACCGTCAGCACTTCCTGCGCCGACCCGTCGACGAAGTGGAAGCTCGTCCCGTTCGCGAACTCGATCGGCGGCCGCGGGTGGTGGGTCATGACGAACACCGGGGTGTGGAACGGGGGCTCGTCGTCCCACCAGCCCTGCCAGCCGTCGTCGGTCCAGGGGCCGGTCTGCGGGCCGAACTTGCGCCGCCCCATGATCTCGGCGCCGATGCCCTGGGCCCACGTGCTGGTCAGGGCGCGGTCCAGGGTGACGGGGGCGTCCACCCCGCCGATCCCGTGGATGAACCGCCCGTCGAACCCGGCGAAGAGCCGTCCGGCGTCGCCGATCGGGGCGTCGAGGGTCACGTGGTCGCCGGCGGCGTAGCCGTCGAGCGAGATGAACAGGTTGTGCACCCGGGTGCGGGGCATGGGGCCTCCTCGGTGAACGCGCGGACCGCGTCGCGACGGTGGACCGCCGGGGGCGGCGGAACTCATCGGTCGACGCGGGTCCGGCTGCTGGCCGGCGTCGTCCGAGACCGGCTCGTCGTCGAGGCGGGGCGCGGTCCGGCACGGGCCGACGCCCGGATGACCGAGACGGAGCGCATCGTGGACACCGTCGTGGCCGGACCGGCCGGGCAGCACCGCGTCCTCGGACGAGCTGCTCACCCCGTTGACGCCGGACCGGTGGGGCCGGCCGGTCCCGGACCGTCGCGAGTGCAGGCATCGACGAGCCCGCGCAGAGCCCGTGACCCTGCCGGTTGCTCAGGAGCCGATCGCGACGATCCGGGTGACAACGAGCGTCACGAGCCGGTCCCCGGGGTGGATCGCGGCCAGTACGGCTCCGACGGTGGCGCGTACGGAGGTCACCGACGGCCCGGACGCTCGTCGAGGTGGACGGTGACGGCGTCCCCGGCCTGCTTGCCGATCGTCGTCCGCACCGCCGCGGTCACGGGCAGCTTGTGCGTCCCGTCGCCGAGCGCCATGACGGAGCTCTGGAACGGGTGGCCGTCGATCGTGCCCGGACCTTGACCGGGCCGCGGGTGGCGAAGAACTCGGCCGACCAGTCGGTGCGCAGGTAGACCCACCCGCCCGGCGCATCGCTCTTCTCGAGCGTGGCGGTGAACGTGTGGTCGAGGGCGTGGGAGGCGACGGGATCGCTCGTCGGGTCTCCTTGTCGGGTGGCTGTCCGCGGGTCTGCCCGACCTGGACGACAGCACCACCGCCGCCCGGGATCGTGCGTGTGCCCCTGGCGACCGCAAGCACGGACAGCGTGTTGCGCTCCTCCGCGACATGGTGGGGCGGTTCACGGGTCGCGATGCTCGCCGTTGCTTCTCCTCGCACAGCAGAAGACCGAGCAGCCGGTTCGCTCCGAGAGCCTGCGGCTCCGGATCCGCGGATCGTGCACCCGTGATCGCGGCTGGACTTCGAACCCGGGCGGTACCGCCGCACCGGTCAGGACCGGCTACGACCGGACGACATCGTCTCGGTTCCGTCAGGCGTCAGCGCTGGTCAGAGGGGTAGTCGGGAGATGGAAGCGGGGTGCCCCCGGTCGGACTCGAAGCGACACCGGGACCTTTCTAAGGGGGAGCCGGGGTGCCGACACCGCCACCACACCGACCTGGGCAGATAGCGATTCCGGTCGGCTGCGTCGCCGAACTTCACCACGCATTCGGCACGGGCATGTCGATGGCGCTAGGGCCGATGGTTGGCACGGACAAGTGCGGAGCGTCGCCTCGTGAAGACGATCCCGACGAGCAACAGGCTCAGCGACAGCATGTAGACCGCGAAGGCCCAGCCGGACGGGGCCCCGCTGTCCAGAGTCAGAAGCGTGATCGTGGCTCCGAGTCCGACCATCACGTAGAACAGCAGGTTCTCCGAGTCGGGGTCATGCCAGGCTTTCCGGATGGTGGGCAGCGCCGCTGCCGCATCGGCTCCGACGGCGACGATCACCGCGGTGGGAGCCGCATCGAAGCCGACCCACACGACGAGGGCCGCGACGGCGATCACCGCACAGACGACGTCGAAGGGGCCGATCGTCGAGTAGCTGTGTCTCGTCACAACGGCCGAGACGACGACGATGAGCGGGCCGAGTCCTGCTGCCAGAGTGAGCACGGCAGGCAGGCCGACTCGAGCGGAAAGCTGCGCGAAGAAGCCGATCAGCGGTGCGACCGCCCAGAGAACCCACGTCACGAGGTTGGGACGGGCTGTTCCGGCGATCGTCGCGATCGCGTAGCGAGTGCTGCCTACCAGGCCGAGCACGGCGCTGAGGAA
>JAESFO010000528.1_pt1 | contig 26534 bp, 36 predicted proteins | sample 9269421 | NCBI WGS metagenome assembly JAESFO01 (sample SAMN14502839, study PRJNA617101) | algae metagenome | isolation source: Nostoc desertorum CM1-VF14 and co-occurring heterotrophs from rocky... | place: USA: Clark Mountains, San Bernardino, California | collected 2000-06-05 | reverse complement strand
GGTCGATGCCTGGCAGAGCGAGCGGAATGACCGGGACGTGGGCGTGCAGTGGCGGTTCACCACGGCGGACGCCCGGATCAAGCTCCGCCGACTCTACCCCGCAATCGAGTAGTGGCGGTCTACTAGTCTCGCTCAACCAGCGTGGCGTCGTTGACCTACCGTACATCTCCCAGCTCTACGGCAAGCCCGAGGACGCCGTCATCGGGGAACTCGGCGACCTGGTCTACCTCGACCCCGAGGCGAAGGCGTGGCAGACGGCCGACGCTTACCTGTCCGGGAACGTGCGGGACAAGCTGGTGGCCGCCGAGAAGGCCGGGATCGCCCGGAACGTCGCGGCACTGAGGGCGGTTCAGCCCGAGGACGTGTTGCCCGGGGACATCGACGCCAACCTGGGCGCACCCTGGGTTCCGGCCTCCGACGTGCAAGCGTTCGCCGCCCACCTGTTCGGCGTGGAGCCTTCCTCGATCACGATCGCCCACATGGCGAAGGACGCCGTCTGGAGCGTGGAAGGGGACTGGTCGGCCGAGCGGGCGGTCGCCGTGACGACGGACTACGGCACGGCGCGGGCCAGTGGTCTCTGGTTACTCGACCTCGCCCTGAACATGAAGACGCCGGTCATCTATGATCCGGACCCGTCGGACCCCGACAAGCGGGTGGTTAACCCGGAGCAGATCTTCCGCTACGTCACGGAAGGATCGTTCGACGCCTATATGTGGCAGGCGCTTGAAACAAAAGCGAAGTTCATCAACCAGATCATGACCGGGGAGTCCGGAGTACGTCGGGCCGAGGATGTTGCGGGGCAGGAACTGAGTTACGCCGAGGTGAAGGCCATCGTCTCTGGGAACCCGGCGGTCCTCGTCCTCGCGGAAGCCGACGCCGAACTGCAGCGCCTCGCGGTCTTGCGGCGAAATCACGCCGACGAGCAGTACCTGGCCCGGAAGAACCTCCGCGACCTGCCGGAGCGGATCGAGCGGCTGGAACGGCGGCTGGCGGGCCTGACCGCCGACATGGCGACGCTGGCGACGGGCGGCGGGCTGACGGTGAACGGAAAGCCCGCAAACGAGGCAGCTCTATCCCGTGCCCTGACCATGATCCCGGACCGGGTGGACTGGCCCCGGATGTACCCCGTCGGGGAGTACAAGGGACTGACCTTCGGGATCGAGCGTCACCCCGGCGGCGCGGCGGACGTGTACCTGGAGGGGAAGGCGATCCGCAAGGCCATGCTCTCGCGAGACTCGCAAGGAGCCCGGGCCGTCACGAACGCTCTGGGCAGGCTGGAAAGCACGTACCAGGAGCAGTGCGGGGAGGTCCGGCGGGAGTTGGACATCACCCGCGGGCAACTCGGGGACTTCGAGGCCCGGCTCGGCAGACCGTTCGCCCACGCCACCTACCTGGACGAGCTGACCACGCTCCGCGACCGGCTGAAGCTGGCCCTGTCGGACACCCCGCCGGAGGGCGAGAACGCCACGAAGTTGGCGGAGCAGATCAAGGAACTACGAGCAGGGCACCAGGTCGAGGCACCGAAGGCGAAGGTGGTCGAGGCGAGGCGGCCAACGCCTGTGCCGGCACCGGAGCCGGTGACCGACGCCCCGGTGGCGGACGAGGTGGCCGAGAAGCCCGTCGAAGAACCGGTGCCGACGTTCCGCCAGCGAATCGGGCGGGGCGGGCAGATGTCGCTGTTCTAAAAGGCCGCTCGAAGCCAGTGCGGTCGGTGTTGCACGGCACGGCAGGGCGCGTACACTGGGGCGATGAAGGTTATTCTCACCGTCCTGGCCGGGCCGAACGTTGGGCACATCATCCCGTTCGACGGGCACGACACGTTCGTTGTTGGCCGGTCGAAGCGCACATCGGCCGCCCTCCCGCACAAAGACCCGTACCTCTCCCGCTACCACTTCCTGATCGAGATCAACCCGCCGCTATGTCGGGTGCTCGATCTGGAGAGCCACAACGGCATGTTCGTAAACGGCGAGAAAGTGCCGCGGGCCGACCTCCTGGACGGGGACATCCTGAAGGCCGGGCACACCGCTTTCCGAGTCGGAGTGGAGCCGGATGCCACGCTATCGTCCCAAGTATTCGAGTTGGATGGCCCAACGTCAATGCACAGCCCGCCGCTGGAATCCGGGGCGTTGGTGCCAGGCTTCCAACTGATCAGAGAACTGGGTCAAGGCGGAATGGGAATCGTGTATGAAGCGATCCGGGAGGCCGACCGCTTGGCAGTCGCGCTCAAAGTCATTCGCCCCACGATGCAGCCGACGCGGGCGGTGGTGGAACGGTTCCTCCGCGAAGTGGCCGTGCTGCGCAAACTCGATCATCCGAACATTGTCCGACTCATCGACACCGGAGAAAGCCGTGGCCGCCTGTGGTTTGCGATGGAGTATGTGCCCGGGGTAGACGCGAGCCGGTGGGTAAAAAGCAATGGCCCAATGACGATCTCATCCGCCGTCTCACAGGGTATCTGAAAACTAGGGGAGTGGTGGGAGTCGTCGGACCATGAGGTGGATCATGGCGACCCGGATCATGGCCTCGCTCGTCTCGGTGAGAACCTCGTAGTCCTTCCCGAGCCGGCGGTACGACACCAGCCACCCGAACGTCCGCTCCACCACCCACCGCCGGGGATGGATCTGGAACCCCTTCCCCGCCGTCGCGGTGGTCGTCACCTTCCACCCGCACGCCCGCCGGACCCACTCCACGAACTTCTTGCTGAACCCGCGGTCCGCGATCACCTCACGCAATCGCGGAAGCCGGTGACGGACCTGGCTGAGGAGCCACCGCCCGCCGTCCCGGTCCTGGTGGTCGGCCGGGAGCACGCACCAGACTCGTTGCGCAATAGCCGCGGGTAGGTGCGCGCCTCTCCGCGGCTGGGGCGCGGTACCCGCTACCCGAACATCCGGTTGTGCAGCCCGGCCACGTTCTTCAGCATCACCGTGTGCCGGGACCGCGGGTTCCGGTACCGGTCGGCCGCGATCCGCCACACCTTCATCTTCCCGATCCCGTGCTCGACCACCACCCGCTCCCGTGCCGGCCGCCGATTCCCGGCCTTCTGCCGACGGGTCAAGGGCCGGCCGCGCGGCTTCCGCGTCGGCACCCGCAGCCCGGTCCCCAGATAGGCCGTCTCCCCGGCGCCCGGCACCCCGGCCGGGAGTTCCAACCGGGATCGGTCGTACACCTTCTTGTCGTGCACGGACCCCGGGGCCGCCTCCGACACCGCCGCGATCCGCACCTTCCGCTGCCGCGGCCCGCCCCGGCCCGGCCCGGCCGCTTCTTCTTCCGGACCACCACCACCTGGTGCTTGAGGGTGTGCCGCTTCTTCTTCCCCGAGTCGTACCGCTTCGGCCCTCGGGCCGGCCGGTGGGTCGGCTGCTCGGTCGCGTCCACGAACGCCTCGGCCAACTCGTCCGCCCCGACCCGGACCTTCCGCTCCGGGATGCGAAACACCCCGGCCAGGGCCAGCCCGACGGCCCGGATGGTCCGGCACGCGGTCCCGGCGTCCACCCCGAACAGCCCGCCGAGGACGACCTGGGTGACGTACACCCGGTAGTACATCAGGACCAGCAGGAGGCGGTCGTCGGACCCGAGCTTCGACTTCCGTCCGGCCCCGGGCTTCCGCTGACGCGGCCGCCGGGTTTGGGCCTTGGCCTTTCGGGCCGCCAGGACGGGCTCGAGGTCGTCACGGAGTTTGTCGAACTCCGCGACGGTCAGCCCGGTAAACTGGCGAAACGAGGTCGGCTTCGGGCGGAGGCGTTCGTGCAGATTCATGCCGCCGCATAGCCACTGCCCACCTATTTCGCAACGAGTCTAACGAATGAGCCGGCGGTCTGCTGCTGCGCCGGGCGGGGCGCCAGACGATCACTCGTCTCGGAATGCCTTCGGCCGGGCGTCCGTATCGGACACCTGGACTTCCGCGACCGCCGGCCCGACGTTCCCGGCGCCCCAGCCGGGGTACGCAAGTGTGATCCGCGCCTTGCCGAGCGCCGCTTCCTTCGGCACGGCGACGGACCCCTGGAACAGCGTCCCGCAGCACCGCTTGTTCAGCTCGACCACGGCCTCGATCGGCGGCCGCTTCGGGTCGGCCGGCGGGAACACCACCCGGGCGACGGGGTGGGCGTCGGCCGGCGGCTTGTCGTTGGGGAGGGCGATGAACGTCCCCAGGCCTGACCCGGCCGTGCCGACCTCGACCCGCAGCGGCATGGTCTGGCCGCGGACCAGCGGGAACTCCTCGTACCGGGGTGGCGGGGGCTCCTTGCCGGTGTAGTCGACCGGCAGGTGCAGCAGCCCGGACGGGGCCAGTCGGAGCGTCAGCGCCCCGTCGAACCAGATCACCGGGGCCTTCTCCGGGCGGCCCGCGAACCACAGCTGCTCCCCGCCGATCGACTGCCGGCCGGAGCCGGGGACATCGACCGACACCGTCACCTGACGGTCCTTGCGGCCGAAGATGTACCAGCCGACATCGACGACCAGGTTGGCGTACGTCGTCTTCCCGTCGCGGCTCGTGACATCCCCGACGCGGAAGCGCAGCACGTCCAGGTCGCGATCCTTGACCCGCATGCGACCGATGTTCGTCGGGAGGCCGAGTTCGGAAGCCTTCTTCGTGACCACGGTGACGGGGATTCGTTCCTTCGGGCCGGCCAGGCCGCCGTCGCCGTTCAGGTCGGCGTAGAGGGCTTCCGTCTTCCCGGGCTTCTCCCGGAGGGGGTCGTAAGCCAGGTCGAGCGCCAGCCAGACGCGGGTATCGGCCTTCGGGCCGAACACGAGGAGGCAATACCTCGGCCCCTTCGAGGCGTAGGCCGGCTGGTCGCCGAGGGTCCGCGGGATCTGGCTCAGGTCTTGTGGCCTGGCAGCCCCGACCGGGACGGCTAGCAACGACCCGAGCGAGTACAGGAACACCTTCATCGGTAGACCTCCGCCTCCCTCTCCGAACCATCGCTCAACCGGACCTCGGCTAATTCCATTCGCCGTGCCTACCGGCACGGCGAATGACCGAAGGTAGACCGGCGGTCGACCCGGCACAAGTCCCCGCCCACCCGATTCGTACCCGCCTGCGCTCGGTCCGACGCCCGCACCGCGGCCCGCGGCTCCGCCTTCGCTCCGGTCGCTGCCGCGACGGAACGACTCCCATCCCTGACGCGAACGGACGTCTGCGCGCCGCTACTTGGCCTTCGGCGCCAGGATGAACAGCCGCGCCGACTCGATGTCGAGCAGGGTCTTCTTCGCCAGCATCCAGTCGCTCCCGATGACCCCGTCGACCGCCCTCTCGCCGGCCCCCTTGAACCCGGCGTTGACGTGGGCGATGTCGATCACCAGCAGAGACACGTCCTTCTCCTCGTGCGACCCGACCTTGAAGGCCTTCGCCCGGGTCGTCGAGACCGCGATCCCCCCTCCCCCCAGACCGCCCGCGAACCCGTTCGTCTTGTCGACGCTCAGCCCGAGCGCCTTGGCGGCGTCGGGGGTGAGCAGGGTGACGCCCGACCCGTTGTCGATCACCAGCCGGAGGTCGTGTTTACCGGCCTGGCCTTCGATCCGCACGCTGGCCACCAGGTGCCCGGTCCGCATGCGTTCGAGCGAGATCCCGGTGTAGCCCAGCTTGGTCAGTGCATGTCCCAGCGCGTCGGCGCTTGAAGCACGCGGGCTCTCGGGTTGAGCGGCGGTCGGGTAGGTTCCGAACAACGCAACGCATGTCATCAGCAGGCAGATCAAGCGAGACGACACGGTGCCGACCTCCGAAGGATGTGCCAGTAACGCGCCCCCCCAGAGGATACGGAGGGACGACGGGGCGAGGACGGGTGAGCCGGTTCTTCCGCCTCGTGCTGGTCTTGATTCACTTTGCCGCGCAAAGTAGTCTATGGCTGGCGTTGACCAATCCGAAGCAGCCCCAACAACTGATGCCTCGACCCCGTTCGACTACAACCAAGGCGGAAAACACATGCGATGGGAACGTGCTCCGGCTTTCGTTCGCCTGGCCAGTCTCCTACTCGGAGCTGGCGCCTTCGGGGTGGCGTGGTGGCTGACCTGGATGGGCCAATCGGGCATCGAGGACGTTCCGCCGCCATTCATCTTGGTGTCTGGTCTCGCCGGGATCGGGTTCTCGTGCCTTGCTGTCTTCGGTCGATATCCGCGCCCCATCGTTTCGTGAGCTACGTAGACCGGGCCGTTCACAACGCTCGTGCGGTTGCCTTCGCCCGCATGTCGGGACTCCGGCGCGCGTCGTCCTACCGACATGGCGACTTGAGCGAAAATCGGCGACAGTCCGGTGGGGAGTTTCTGTTCTAGAGTGGATCGCCGGCAGGACGCCCCGGGCGACTTTAATCAATCCGGCGCGGCGGTTGCTGAGACTCCGGCAGAAGACAACTCCCACCCTCACGGACGAGGCATCCCATGCTCGTGCTCACCCGCAAGACCGGCCAGGAAATCATCATCGACGGCGAGATCCGCATCACGGTGACGTCGATCGGCGACGGCCGCGTGAAGCTCGGGATCTCCGCTCCTTCCCACGTAAAAGTCGACCGCGCCGAGGTCGCCGCACGCATCGCGGCTGAGGAAGCCGATGCTTCCGCGCTCGACCTCGTCTGCGGTTGACACCCACCCGGACCCCGCGTACCTTCCCGGCCGCTCGGCCAAGGAAGGCCGGCGCGGGCATGGATGTCCGGTGGACACCCCGCCGATCGGCCTTCGGGCCTGTCGGCGGGGTTGTCGCTTTTTCAGGGCTGTAGAACGCTTTTCAAGCCCAACCTGCTCTGGCGCAGAATCATCCACGCGCTGTGCGATACTTGGGTAACTTGGTTGCCAAGTGGGCACGCAGTTGCCTCGGATGCTCTTGGAGGGGTGGGCATGCCAGCGGTTTACGTGTTCATCTCGTCCAGCCGCTTCCGGTCGTTCGACGAGATGCGGGCGTACATCGATCCGGTGTACGAAGAGGATGAAGAGGACGACGAGGACGAAGAAGACGATGAGGACGACGAGAGCATCCCGTCCCCGTTCATGACTGAGGTCGGGCTCACGCGGTACGAGCCAATGTGCATCGAGGCGGTCCCTTCGAAGTCCGGTCACCCGGTGCCGCTGGCGGACCTGCTCGCCCGCGCGTCGTACGCGGATCAGTGGCTCCACCGGTTAGACGTCGGCCGCCTGGCCGACGCCGCCATCTGCGTGTTCGCCCCGAACGAGGTCGCCCGCCCGGAGGGATGCACCCTGGAGTACCTCGGCGCGTTCGAGTATCGGGCATAGGCCGCTGGGCAATGTACCGTGTGCTCAAGACACACGTGCTGCCTGTCGATACTCCCAAGCCTTTGTCCCGAAGCTCGTGGAGCCGGACTGGATGACGCTGCCCGAACGCCCCAAGCGTTGCTGCCCGAAGTGCCAAGCCACGGGCTACCTGTTCCGGACCAGAAAGACAGTAGAGGAGGCGGAGGGGAAGCTCGTCGAGACCAAATCATTCCTCAGTGCGATGTGCGTTCGTTGTTGAGTCTGTTTTGATGCAGTGTTACACTTTCTCCACTCATAAATGGAGGAAGTATGACACAAGTGCTAATTCGGAATGCGGAAACCCAGAGCGGATATGTTCATGGCGAGGCGAGGAGCGGCATCAAGCCACCTTCTCGCTTATATGGCATTTGGGGATGCATGAAAACTCGATGCCGTCCGGACAACACGCGGACCAAGGTAAACTACCATGACCGCGGCATAGCTGTCTGCGACGAGTGGAAAGATGACTTTGTGGCGTTCCGAGACTGGGCGCGGGCCACCGGCTACCGTGACGACCTCACCATAGATCGTATAGACAACGACGGCGGATATTCACCGGACAACTGCCGGTGGGTGGATTACAAGACGCAGCGGAGGAACACCAGGGTCAACCTTTACCTGACGGCCTTCGGGGAGACAAAGACGGCGGCGGACTGGATTGATGACCCGCGATGTCAGGTCTGCAAAGTCACCTTCTATGGCCGCATCCACCGAGGATGGCCCACTGAGCTCGCAATCACCCTGCCTGGCAACCGCAGTCGTAGGGTGATCCCCGACCTGTCAGCAAGAAGCTCTACCCCTTAATCGCACCAGTGGTGGGACCGCGTCGAGACGCCGAAGGCGGACGAAGCGGCGTGACCTTGCGCGAGCGACTCACTTCTACCAACCTGCGGGGATGACTGCCCGCAAACCAGATCCTTGGCCTTCGCTCGAGGGCTCTCCGTAATGATGCACCCGGGACCTGTTGGAGTGCTGGGGCTGCTGGTGGCTCTGCTGGCGATGAACGCCGGGAGGGACAGGTGATTCCGGGCGTCCCGGCCTTCGGCCGCCGCGTGCCCCGGGGGTTCCGTCCCTGCGGGACCGGCTTCGCCGCCCTCCCGCCCGCCGACGCTACCCAGTTCCGCCCCACGTCACCCGCGGTGCGGGGGTCCGTCGACCTCCATCGATCAATTCCGAAGGCCCAGGCGCGTCATCACGAGGGTCAGGCACCGCCGCATCTCCGGCAGCCGAGCGAGGACGACCCACACCCGCTTGGTCCGCCACGCCGGCCGCGCCGGGTAGCCCAGCACCCGGCCGTCGGCGGGGACGCTCCTCAGCACCGCCGTCTGCGCCCCGACCACCGTCCGGTCCCCGATCACCACGTGGTCGATCGCCCCGGACTGCCCGCCCATCACCACCCCGTCCCCGGTCGTACTCGACCCGGCGATCCCGGCCTGAGCGGCCAGCAGGTTGTCCCGCCCGACCCGACAGTTGTGCGCCACCATCACCAGGTTGTCGATCTTCGTCCCGGCCCCGATGCGGGTCGGGCCGAAGGTTCCGCGGTCGATGGTGGTCCCGGCCCCGACCTCCACGTCGTCACCGATCTCGACCCACCCGAGTTGTGGCACCTTCTCGTGCCGGCCGTCGACCGTCCGGTACCCGAACCCGTCGGCCCCGATCACCGCCCCGGCGTGGACCACGGTCCGGTCGCCCAGGACGCAGTCGTCGTACAGGACGACGTGGGGGTGGAGGACGGCGTCGACCCCCACCGAACAGCCCCTGCCGATCACCACTCCGGCGTGGACGGACGTGTTCGCCCCGACCTCCGAGTCCTCGCCGACGACCACGCCCGCCCCGACCGACACGCCCGCCCCCAGCCGGGCGCTGGCCGCGACGAGGGCGCCGGGGTGGATGGTGCGTGGGCCACGGCCGTCGGGTTCGCTCACGAGACCCTCTTCTCGGGTAGGCAGCCGCGTGGGTGCTCGCGAGGGTACGAGCCCGCCGGCGCCGGCTCAGTGTAGGGTCTGCCGGCGTTCCCCGATAGCTCGGTATCCGGGCGGCCCGGCGTCAGAACGGCCGAGGCTTCTTCGCCGGCCTGCCGAGGAGGGTCTTCTGGATGGTGCTCCGCCGCTTCGCCTCCGTCCGGGTCCGCTCCCCGCACGGCTTCTCGTCGTACTCGTGCGCCCGCCACCCCTTCTCCACCTCGCTCCGCTCGATCCGCTTCTTGAGCCGCCGCCGGGCCGCCCGCCGCTCGATTTCCCCAGGTCCGGTTCGTGTCCGCCGCGTCTATCATAAAGGGTACAATTCGCCCGAGCGGCCGGAAGCGGACTCCGGCGGCACACCACCGACAGACGGAGCTCCGACCGAGACGGAGCCTCGGTCGAGCGCCCCCCTCCCGCCGGAGATGGGCATGCGAGACACCCCTCCACTCTCCGTCCTGGTCGTCGACGACCAGGACGACACCGCCCAGTCCACCGCCCAGCTGCTGACCCTCTACGGCCACGACGTCCGGGTCGCCCCGCACGGGACAGACGCCCTGCGCGAGGTCGACGCCCGGACGCCGGACGTGGTCCTCCTGGACATCGGCCTGCCCGGGATGAGCGGGTGGGAGGTGGCCGCCCGGGTGCGCGCCCGGGCGCGCGGGAAGCAGCCGGTGGTGGTGGCCGTGACCGGCTACGGGAGCGAAGCCGACCGCTGGCGGTCGGCAGACGCCGGTGTGGACTTGCACCTGGTCAAGCCGGCCGACCCGGTGGCCCTGATCGGGCTCCTGGACCGCGTCCGTGGTCTTCTCGCGCCGAGCCCCGGCGCGGGTGGCCGGTGAAAGGGCGCCGCCCGACGGCCGGGGTCGCACGGACGGGGAAGTTATGACGAGTGCCGCGGCCGGGTTCGCCATCGGCTGGCTGAGCGGGCGGCGGTCCAGAGGAGATCAGGGCGGGTGCTCCTACCCGGCCTTCTGAGCGAATCAAGACGAGGTCTTTGCAGGCAAGCGGCGGATTGACTGCGCGGCCAGGGAATGAGACAATCAACCCCTCTGCACCACCACGTCCATAGGACGCCATCATGCCCGAGTACGACCGCTCCGGGACTCTGATTATCGGGATTCGGGCGACCAAGGACGCCGAGGTGATCGCCCGCCCCGGAAACAATGCCGACATCGAAGCGACTAAACGCCAGGCGCGTAGCTTGGTCGCCGGCCCCGACCCGATCTGCTCGCAGGTCTGGATTGTCGACACCCGGTGGGAGGCGACTCCGGACAACCCGGAGGGAAAGTCCTGAGCGGTGAACGCCGCTAGTTCCACGGCGATTTCGGTCATGTGCGAGGCATCGCCACCGGCCAGTGGCACGCCGCCCGGACCGCAGTCGCTTTTCGCCGATGTGGATGAGCCGTTGCTTCAGCCCGACCGGCTCTTGACGCGCGACCTGATCCCGGCCATCTACCCTGTCGCCCCTTCACATCACGTCCCCACACGAGAGCCGATCCGGGGAGACTGAAGCCCCAGCCTACACCCGCAAGCTGCCAGACGGGTTTCCCTGCGGGAGCCTCCCGTCTTCGCTTGCCGGTCCAGGCCACCAGATGCTTCGGACCGCTCCCCATCGGCTCCGCGGTGGAGCCGCACAACAGAAGGAGAACGACATGACGACACCAGCAATCAATCTCAGAGACGGTACCCTGCAAGTGACGATCTGGCGCAACACCAGCACTTCCGGACAGACCTACTACTCGGTCAACCCGACTCGCAGCTACCGCCAAGGCGATGACGCCTGGAGGGAGACGGATCAGCTCAACGCGGACGACTTGCTCGGAACGGCAGAGTTGCTCCGTGAGGCGTACGCCTGGATCAGGATGCAGAAGCGGGCCGACGCGAAGGGCAAGCGAGAAGCCGACGGCGTGACAGCGAAGTGAAACCGGTTGCGGGAGCTCCCGTACCGTGATACGCAAAGTGGGAGCGGTGTCAGCCGCCCCCACTTCTAAACCGCTAATGGAGTAGCGATTATGATCGACACCACTACCACGGCTCCCGCTCGGGAGCAATACCCACTTACCAAGTACACCGTCCACGTCAACGGGACGCTTTTCCTGTTCTCAGACGCGACACTGGCGGGGGCGGACTACACCGAATGCCGGCTGGCCAGGAAGGAGGCGGCATGACCAACTCGAACCGCCTCGAAGGCATCCGCTGCCCGAAGTGCGAGCAGGAAAAGCACTTCAGAATCCACGCGGCGATCACGTGCCTTGTCACCGATGACGGCAGCGAGCCTGCCGGCGATCACGAGTGGGACGACAAATCCGGCGTCTTCTGTCCCGATTGCGGGTTTAACGACCGGCTGAAGGAGTTCCGGGTCGTCCCGCCCGATCCAGACCGCTCGAATGCCGACCGTGCTAGTTGGGCTGCGGTAGCGCTCAACGCCTTCCAGGACGAGACTGGTGCGGACGACGAAGACGCTCTTGGTGATCTACTCTGCGACCTCATGCACTGGTGCGACCGAAGCGGCTACGAGATGGACGTCGCCCTTGAGCGGGCACGCGGCCACTACGAGGCCGAGACCGGCGGGGAGGATGCCGCATGATCCAAACCCGCGAGATCACCCACTTCCACCTGTTCTGCGGACTCGGTGGCGGAGCCAAGGGGTTCAACCAGGGCCAGGCCCGGGTCGGAAGCGGGAGGTGCCGGAGGCGGTCGAGAAGCTGATGGTGCTGCTATCCGTCGAGAGCGAGGGCGCAGGGGGATCGAGGTGGTGTCCGTCCCGGACGAGCCGGAGGCGGAGCGATGGGCCGAGGCCGCCAGAGATGAGGCGGTTGCGGTCTGGGAGCAGGTGAAACGAAGGAGCAAGGAGGCAGTACGATCATGACCGAAGCGTATCCATTACAGTGGCCCCACGGCAAGTCGCGCGCCCACCAGCCGCGGCGGAGTATCTTCCGCACAACGCACGGCGCGGCGTGCCAATTCGTCCTCGGAGAGATCCGGCGGCTTGGCGGCACCTTGCCGGTCATCTCGACGAACATCCCCCTCCGCAAGGATGGCCTGCCATACGCCACCTACCGAACTCCGGACGACCGGAGCGTGGCCGCCTACTTCAGCTACCGTGGTCAGCAGATGTGCTTCGCCTGCGATAAGTGGGACATCGTCCACGACAACATCTACGCCGTTGGGAAAACGATCGAAGCCTTGCGGGGGATCGAGCGGTGGGGCACCGGGGAGATGGTCCAGCAAGCGTTCACCGGGTTCGTCGCCCTACCCAGCGACTCCGCGTGGGACATCCTCGGTGTCAAGCCAGGGGCATCTCGGGAAGAGGTCGAACGGGCGTTCCGGGAGAAGGCAAGGGTGATGCACCCGGACGTCGGCGGTTCCACGGAGGCGATGGCCCGGTTGAACGAGGCTCGCGCGGCCGCGTTACCGACGTGGTCGACCGAGTCATTGCCCTTCTCCGCCAGCACGAGGAGCGGAGGGCGGTCGAAGCCAGGGGCTCCGAGCGGGAAGCCGTGGAGGTGATGGCGAGAGCGCATCAGGACTGCCCTGAAGCACCTATCCCGGCGCTGCGTTGGGACGAGTTGCCGGAGGGTCATCCCGGAAACTCTCGCCCTACCTGCCGGTACTTCCTGCGGGCCCGAATGGGACACGCCCTCGCCGCCGATCCCCTCCGCCGTCGTCTTGGCCCTGTCGCCGTGCAGGCGATCGTGGATGGGAAGTCAACGGTGGTCCACTCTTTCCAGCCAGGCGGATGGATGCCCTACAAAATCCAGTACGTAGACGAGAGTGGATCGGATTGGGAGATCGACTCGGGAGAATGTCGCCTCGACAGGCTCCGGGAGGAGCGATGAGGCTGATCATGCTGCAACGCCAGCCGGACGGGTCGTTCATCGATTGGGGGCGTCACGCGACCGTGGGCGGAGCTCGGGGCGAGGGTGGGGCCAGGTGGTACGTGGGCGAGGCTGCAGAGGTGATGCGGCTGGTGCTGCTGTACTCGGAGAGGCCAGGGCGATGACCTGCGCGACCGTCCACCTCGGCCTCGTCATGTCCCTCCTGTGGGCGGTCTCGTGTCTGCCGATGCCCGCCTTGGCAACACCCGGATCGCCTTTGCCCGCTGTGCCGTGTCCCTCTGTCTGGGGGGATCGGCGTTGTATGCGGTGGTAGGGTTGCTGAGGGAGTTGGGTCGGGAGTACCAGCGTGGTCGGTGAAGTTTGGGCGTCTCCCGCTTCGCGGGCCGGTCCCTCCGCGACTCTGCTTCGCTACGGTCGCTGCGAGACTGACAGGGTATCTGAAAACTAGGGGAGTGGTGGGAGTCGTCGGACCATGAGGTGGATCATGGCGACCCGGATCATGGCCTCGCTCGTCTCGGTGAGAACCTCGTAGTCCTTCCCGAGCCGGCGGTACGACACCAGCCACCCGAACGTCCGCTCCACCACCCACCGCCGGGGATGGATCTGGAACCCCTTCCCCGCCGTCGCGGTGGTCGTCACCTTCCACCCGCACGCCCGCCGGACCCACTCCACGAACTTCTTGCTGAACCCGCGGTCCGCGATCACCTCACGCAATCGCGGAAGCCGGTGACGGACCTGGCTGAGGAGCCACCGCCCGCCGTCCCGGTCCTGGTGGTCGGCCGGGAGCACGCACAGCCCCCAGACCAGTCCGAGCGAGTCGGTCAGGACGAACCGCTTGCGCCCCTTCACCTTTTTCCCCCCGTCGTACCCGCGGTCGCCGCGGGTCCGGGTGGTCTTCACCGTCTGGCTGTCGATCCGCCCGGTGAGCGGTTCGGGCGGGTGCCCGGCGTCGACCCGGACGTCCTCCCGGAGGCGGTCGTGGATCCGCTCCCACACCCCGGACTTCCGCCACGCGGCGAAGTAGTGGAACACCGTCTTGAAGTGCGGGAAGTCGTGCGGCAGGAGTTCCCACGGCGACCCGCCCCGGAGGTGGTAGAAGATCGCGTTCAGCACCTCCCGGCGGTCGGTCGCCGGCCGCCCGCCCTTACGGGTGCCAGACTTGGGCTTCGGGAGGAGCGACTCCAGACGCTCCCACTGGGCGTCCGTCAAGTCCGTTGGGTATGGCTTGCGTGTCATGCCCGACGGTCGCAACCCATTCCCGCCCCCTGGTCGAGACCGTTTTCAGATACCCTGTGAACGGCTCCGGCACCTGACGCGAGTAACCGCGACTCCCTCAATCCGGCAGACGCTTGCCGCGGGAAGTTGCTTGGGGTACTCTCTTACCTCAGCCTGTGGATTACCGCTCCACTGCAGAGGGACGGCTCAACCGCCTCGCCCACGGCCTTGTGCCCGGGGAGAGGAGCAGGCCCGACAACGCAAAATCGCCCCGGGGAATTACGATAACAATGCTCCCGCATGAAAATCAGCCGCAAAATGATGAAAACGCTCGAGCAGGTGGCCGAGTCAAATTTTGCCCTATTCATGGTGAGTTACGTAACCGCTCGTCATTCCGCAGCGGTGGCCGGCCTGCCAACTGAGAGAGTATCAAATATGATACATGGCTACATTGACACAGCCGAGGGACTTGGTATCACTGACCGCCGCAACGTGGCCATGTATATCGTCATCATGTTCCACATTAGGCGCAGCGAAGATGACTCCTCATGGGCAAGTGCCGTACTGAGCAATAGCAATCTCACGCCGACACAAAGAGTCGATTGCGTATTCGACACGATCTACGGGCCGCCTTCTCGGCCCTGGTGAGGGCGCGCACGACGACAACGGAATTCCCACATGAGCCCCGATTCGAGTGGCAAGAGGCCTCTGGACGACGTGGGACACGGAAGCGTGAAATCGGCAAAAGTCGAATGCGCCACCAAGGAGAGCGGCGCCGAACCTAGAAGGACAGCACCGTCATTTCGGATTCACTACGCCTCAGACGGGCCAACTGAGGGTCCGCATAGAATACTCATCGGAGAGCTTGTAGAGCTGAGACTTGTCCCGGTCGGCGATGCGAAGATAGCCAACCCGACTTGGGATATCAGCGGCACTTGCGTCGGCGGCTACGACGGAATGCCAGAAGGAAATATACCGACAGCTATATCAAAATCCTTATGTCGGCCCATTCGCAAGGAAGGACTTTCGGTCTTCTTCTACTGGACAAGTCCTGGCAAAGAAGCTGTTAGAGCTACCGCCGATCTCAATGAGGTGCCCGGCTCTCTCCCTACGAATAACGGCGTGCGATTCGAGGTAATCTCGCCCCAAGTGTTAATGGCAACCGCCAGAGTCTATAAGAAACCCGCCATCCGAAGCACCCCCGAGGGTCCCGAGTTGAAGTTGCTAGGCAAAAAGCCGAGCGATCCCGGCGCAAAATTTAACTTTAGCATCGACAAGAACTCAAGCGAACTAGACCGATTGATAACGGGGAGTATTGCGGGGATTCAGCTAGTCAAAACAAATGATTACTGGATAGCCGATATCAGTGAAACGCCAGGCGGGCAAAACTATCGCATAGGCAACTGCAGAGTTCCGCCGGCAGGCCCTCCCCCCGATAACGAGAAGTACATGAAGGAGTACCTATCGAGCACGCGGGGCTGCTTCTATCTCGATGACAAGGCGCCATACGGGACGGCGAAAAGCACATCTTCCCGCTGGACAGCAAAAGACTCGCCAGGAACACCAGTTTATGATTCGCTGGTTAAACTAGTAATAGATGAATCATTCGCAATGTACTATATGTTTAAAAGCGCAACACCGGGCAGCATCTGGGTGACCCTCAGGAAGTACGAATGGCAGGTCAATAGGGTCATCACCAGGGATCCGGCAAGTGCGGGGAAGGCCTGGCCGATCGACGACCTGAATGACGGAAGCTACGGCGGGTTCGATGATCACAATGCCACCACATGCTACGACCTGCCAATCTGGGAAGGCAGGGCCGAGGGAAGCTCGATTCATTTTGCATGCTACACCAAAGACCCTAAGTCTGATTAAATCGCAATGCGAAACCCATCATGGCGTCGACGCGATCGTTTACGTGGCAAGGCACAGAAGTTAGAATCGAGGGGGCAATTGGCAGCAGGGGTGCCCTAAGCACACCAGCGGCGATTGCCCTTCTGAGCTCTGCCCGCGGCGACACCTGGGCCGCCGCTGCGGTGCGGGATGTTTTGGCGGAGGAGATCTCGCCGGAGCGAACCAGCCGGCTCGACAACAATAGCGCGTTCAATATCATATTTGATCATATACGAGCGGGGCGGGTCAAGGTCACCTGCCGACCGCGCCCGCAGGGCACCACGGCCGTTGCGGTGGCCTCACCGGCGCCGCTCACGGCGCCGCTCACACCCCCGCCCGCGCGGCGCCCCAGGCCGGCTCCTCCGCCCGTTCCCCTGACCGTCCTCGCGTGCTCGAACCCGGTGTGCGAGGCGGCATTCGCCGCTGCCGCGCTGAGCGGCATACCACTTGTCGAACGTGGGGGGCCGAACTGTTGATCTCGGCCTCAAGCCAGACGGAGCGAACTACGGCCCTTCATGCCCTGATAGAGCGTCACCGAGGCGTTGGCGACCGGATATACGCCGTCGCCGACGCCGCCAGGGATCACGACCTGGCGTGGGCCGCGTTCGACCGGTTCGGGCTGGACCGCTGGTCCCTCTTCCCCGCCGATACGGCGGCGGCAATGAGGCGTGTGGCCCCGTACCTGATACCGGTCCCGTTCGGGCCGAGGTTCCCCTACCCGGGGTCCGGGTACCTCGAGTTGTGGGCGACCCGGCTCTGGGGCGCCCGCGGCATTCTCGTATCCTCCCCGGCCGACCCCCGATCGGTGTGGGAGCACTTGCGCGAGTTGTTTCTGGCAGTCGACGAGGAGCACGTCGAATACTACTTCCGCTTCTACGACCCCCGTGTCCTACGGGGATTCCTCCCGACACTTGCCGGCGACGAGGTGCGACAGTTCTACGGCCCGATCCAACGATTTTTTGTCGAGGGTACTGAGGCAGGTGAGATCTGGGCTTGCCGCCGCGGGACCGAGTCGAATTCATTCGAGCGCATAGCTATATGACTCCGGCGTGCTCGGCCAAGCTCTGCCCCTTCCGTGACATCCTCGTCGTTAGGCCGCGAGGTCCAGCAGGCGTTCCCCGACGGCCCGGCCATCCGGCTCGTCCCGCCCGGGGCGTAGTGACGCCCGGATTTCATTTCCCAGGAATTGCCGCCGCTTGTCCGCGTGACTCGGCCGCCGCCAGGCGTCGTCCCAGGGGGGTCCGCTCCGGTGCCCGACCGGGTCTTCGGCGGCCCGCGCCGACAATCGCACTGACGACCAGGGCACTCTCGTTCATTCGCGCCTCCTGGGGCGGCCGCCAATAGAGCGTTCGGTGTCCGGGTTTGCCGGCTTTGTAGCCGAGGTGATCCTTCGCGCCTTCTTCTCCGGGGCACACCTTCTTCTTGACCCAGCCGGACAATCGCCCTGGTGTCCGAATCGCGCATGGGCAATCCCGCCCGGCACGCGAGTGGAGGGCGTGTGGCCGCGACGGGAATCCCGACGAGTGCCGGCGAGGGGCCGGAGGCCGAGCGAGCGATCCCGCCGTTTAGCCCGTGAGTGGGTGCGCGACCCACGAACGATCCGCCGCTGGGCCTCGGGGGAGAACCCGGTGCCGAAAGTCGTGGCGGAGTGGCTCGGGGCGAAGCAAGTTCAGCGGTAGCCGGGAGAGAGCTGGCGAGATGAACGCCCCGCTGTCTGGCGAACCACCGGCCCGTCTACAATGGGAGGTATCGCCCGGGAGGGGAACCCGATGACCAGGCGAGTCGTGGGACGGATCGGGCTGGCGGCCGTGCTCGGGGCGGTCCTGACCGGGGCCGCGGGCGAGGCCCAGCAGCCGGTGCCGAAGAACGCCAAGATCAACCCGGACCGGTGGCGGGCGTGGGCGGTGACCGAGGGGAAGGACACCCGGCTGGTGGTCGAAGGGGTCGTGGACGGCGGACCGGGGGCGGTGGCCGTGCTCACCCCGGCCAACCCCCAGGGGTTCGACCCCAAGATCCTCCTGCTCAACCTGGAGTACGCTACCCTCCCGGGGCGGTGGCCGGCCATCGCCCACCCGATCCCGGCCCACTACACCGTGGCCCCGTACAAGAAGGGCACCCACGACAGGGTGACGATCCGCTACCCGGACGGGAGCGTGGCCGTCGCCAACCCCGTGACCGACACCGGGGCCGGGCCGAAAGGGCGGTAGGCGCGGCTTCGCCGGCCGCGGACCGGCAAAACCCGCGGCGCCCGGGGGAGGCCTCGGGCGTCGTCGCGTGGAGGCTTCCCCCCGGCAGGTCACTCAACCGATGACCGGGCACCACCATCGGTCCCCTCCGGGGGAGTCCGTTGCGTCGATCCCCCGGAACTCGCCCGTCCTCACCCGGATTGTGTTCCACCTCCCCGGGTCTCGTCCTCGCCCACCGGGCACGCGCCGGATTCCGGACAATTCCCCGACCCGGTCGTATCCCCCGGCCGCCCGCCGCCGGATAATGGAGGGTTGACCCCGGAACCGCCGGGGCCAGGGGGATCGAATGCGGAAGCTCGAACAGAACCAGTCGTGGGTGATCTACCAGGCCGTCAGCAAGGGCGTCGTGATGGGGCCGAACTCGGTGTGCGAGCGGGACGAGTGGGAGGAGATGGAGAGGCTCCGGCCGGGCGGGCAGTCTCTCGTCCAGCAGGGGATCGCGACCGAGGGGGTGGCCGAGCGGCTGGCCCGCGGCACCTCGGGCGACCCCGTCCCGCGTGGGTCCAAGATGCGATGACCGGCCCGCAAACTCGGGGGTGGGACGTGGATCGGAACGACAGCGGCCAGGAGGCGGAGTTGCAGCGGTGGGCGGATGACGGCGGGCGTAACCCGGACGCCACACCCGGTCGAGTCAGGAGGGCTAACGTCCCGCGGCCTCCCTGGGCGGCCGTGGGTATCGCCGCCGGACTCGGGTTTGTCCTGGGCTGGCTGAGTGCGCCGCACGGCGACATGACCGACCGGTGACCTGGAACACGGGTGCCCGGGCGAAGAAGCCCTTCGCCCGGGCACCGGTCGTGACGCCGGAAGTCGATCACGCCTTCGGAGCGGTGAGGCGGTCGTACCCGCCGTGCCGAGTGAACACCCCTCGGGCGTCGTACTGGTCGCCCCGGTCGACCGTCACCAGATACCGCCCGGCCTGGACTTCTCCCTCGTAGTACTTGGCGTCCGCTTCCGGGATGCCCCAGCCGATCAGCGCCCCGGCCACCCCGCCCGCCGCCGCCCCGGCCCCGGCGCTAATGAGGGCGGCGGCCAGGGGGCCGACGGCCAGGATCGGGCCGATCACCGGGATCACCCCGAACGACACGGCCAGCGAGCCCAGGGCCAGTGCCCCGGCCCCGGCCGCCGCCCCGATGGCCGCGCCCTCGCCGGCGTTGTCACCCGCCCCGTCCGTCTTGACCGTCTTCCCACTCGCGTCCCTCGCGACCACTCCGATCTGATCGTCCCGGTAGCCGGCCCGCTTCAGGTCGGCAACGGCGCGGTCGGCCGCGTCGCGGGTGGTGAACACGCCGACGGTGGTGGAATGCACGGTTGCGGTTGCCATGACACGGAGCTCTCGATGGAGAGGAACCTTCCGGCAAATGGGCCGGATTGAGGTGAGAGCCGGATTGCATCGATCGTGCCGAGCTTGCGATCTGGCCCGACATTTACGGTCGACTCGGATTATTCGCCTTCGACCTTCTCCACCGTAATCGACCCGACCACCCCGTCCCGGGGGTGGAGGACCATCCGCTGGTTCCACGTCAGCTGCTGCCCGATCTTCTCCAGCACCTCGTCCTTGCCCCTCACCCGGACCAGGAACGACCCGTCGTTGACCGTGTCGAACGTGAACCGCAACACCCCGTCCTCCAGCTGCACTTGGCCGTCGATGGCCCCGTACAGGATGCCCCGGCGGGAACCGTCGTCGAACCGGACCCAGACGCCGGCGTAGGCCCCCTTGTTGCTGGCCATGCCGCACCGGTCGGACTCGTCGCTGTCGGCTTCAGGCGTCGCCGCCCCACGGATCTCACGTGCGTTCAAGACTGACCTCCTGTTGCTTCCCCATGACGGCATCGCGGGCGACACTGATCGAGTTCCGAAGGTTTGCCAAGGCTTTTTTCAGGCGGCGCCGCACCTTCCCCGCCCGCTCCCGTACCAGGTCACTCGCATGGGGGCGGACGTCCTGCTTGTGGACCGCTTTCCGCGTCGCCTCCCGGTCGTCCACGTACAGCACCGCCTTCTGGCGGCCACGACTGGCGGAGACGTAGAGCTGCGAGGCGGAAACCGCCGGCAGGTTCTGGGCGGTCATGTCGACCAGGACGATGTCCACCGTCCGCCCCTGGCTGGCGTGGCTGGTCGAGACGTAGCCGTGAGCAAGATGGCCGACGCCCTCAGGCAGGATTCGCTCCGCTCCCGAAACGGTCCGCACCTTGATCCCGTCGTCGGTGAAACCGGAGACGGTGAGCATCGTGCCGTTGTCGACCCTCTTACCCGCGATGTCCTTCACGCCCGCCGTGGTGCGGATCAGATCGCCGGGGGCGAGGGCGAGCGTGTCCTGGCGGTACGCCCCGAAGCGAGTGAGCAGCACGCCGGGCTCGGGGTGCTTCCGGGCTTCCTTGAGCTGGGCCTCCGTGTAGTGCAGCGGGACGAGTTGCTTGAACGTCCGGTCCTCCCCGAGCTTTCCCTCGGCGCGGAGCCGGTCGCGGATGGCCGCGCTTAGCTTGTCGCCGGCGGCGTGGGTGGGGCTGATGACCAGGGCGGACTTGCCGTCGTGGAGGGCGGTCAGGTAGTCGTCCACCAGGACGCCGTAGTTCTCGGCCGGAGCGTTTCGAGAACTCGCCGGCGCCGTTGGTTCTGGTTTGCCCGTGTTCGAGGACTTGCCCTCTTTCAGAGCGGCAAAGTCGTCAGCGGTGACCATTTTGCTGACATCCTCAAAATGGTCGGTCTCTTTCACCCACCCGAGCGCATCGAGCCGGTCGAACCCCTTGGCGACATGCCCGGCTGCGAGTGCCTCGACCGCCTTGCGGTACTCCCCGGCCTGCCGCTTGATCTCCGCCACCTCGACCACCGGAACGCCCTTGCTCTCCAACAGAGAGAGGACGTCACCCCGGACAGGGCTCTTGTGCTGCCGCCGGTCACCCAGCAGGAGGATGCGGGCGTTCTCCCGCTGGGCCACGGCGACCAGTTGGTTGACTGACTTTGAACCTGCCATCCCGGCTTCATCGAGTACGATCAGCCCGTTTCGGACGCCCTGCTGCATGTCCTTCGAGCCGAGGAACTTCGCCAGCGTCTCGGCCTGGTCGAACCCCGACTCTCGCAGCTCGCCACGGGACGCCGTCACGGAGGGGGCCAGGATCACCCAGGGGACTCGGATGTACGGCATGACCGCCCGGAGCATGGTGGACTTCCCCGCCCCGGCGACCCCGCGGACGACGATCAGCCGGTCGGGCGAAGTGAGGACGCGGCGGGCGGCAAGCTGCTGAGAGGGACTGAGGAGGAGTGCAGGTTTGGCGGCGCGCGCGAAATCGGCCTTTTCGATCTCTCCAACGGCGGGAAGTGACACGGAGAGCGGCGTTGACCGTGCGCGCGAATTCGAGGTTTGCAGTGAGGGGGAGAGTGCGATCAATTTGTGGGCGCCGACAAAATGATCTGGTTGCGAGGACGCGGGAAGCGTGATACGGTCGGGTTTGGTTGGCGCGGGGTGATCGAACCCGTGGAACCCGGAAGGACTCCCTTTGCTTTTCGGCCGGTCGGTTTCGACTGCACGGTTCGAGAATTGCCCGCTTACAGACACCTCCGGCAGGTTGCGACTGGCCGCTAACCACTCCCTGCTGCCGAGCGGCACGAACCGCCCGCGCCCTTCCCGGGCGAAGTCGAGCACGGCCTTCTCCTCGGCCAGCACCCCCTGGGTCGTGATGACCGTCCGCCCACCCTGCTCCCGCCGGATCAGCCCGGGGCGGGACAGCTCACGAGCCACGGCTTCGGGCGAGACGGCCGTGGGGTCGAACCGCATCGCCTCGGTCATCACCTCCCGCTGGTCCACCACCGAGCGGCGTTCCGTCAGGTGGCTGACTGCGTAGGTGAGCGCCTCGGCAGACCGGTCTTCCCGCGCCAGAGGCAGGTCGGCTCCCTCGACCGTGTCCCGTACCGCTCGGAGCTCGTCGTTCGTCAGCCGCCCGGCCCAATGGACCAGTAGCGACTCCCACGACTGCCCCTCTTTCTTCGCCTCCCGTGACGTGGCCCCCAGCTTCGCCTTCGTCTCCGGCCGGGTGATCCCCAACTAATCGGCTAACTTGTCGATCTGAACCGTCCGTCGGCTGAACTCCTCGCACCCGCGCCGGGATGCCGACCACCTCGAAGTCCCCCGCCTTGGCCTTCAGCTCGTACCCGAGGGCTTGCAGCTCCAAGGCCAGCCGGGAGCGGAACACCGCCTGGAAGTATGAGCCGTCACGCTTCAGGTCGCCGAACTGCCCGGCCTTCCACTGCCCTTCCTGGTCGTCCCAGGTGAGCGAGAAGGCGACCGCGTGGATGTGCAGCTGGGGGTCGGGGTAGCGGCCGATCGGCCGGGACGTGTTGTGGACGACGTCGCACCACACCATGTTCCCCGTCGGCCGGTCGAAGTCCGCCTTCCGTTTCCGCACCCGCGTCTTCATCTCCCGCTCGACCTCGCCCATCGTCGCCGCCACCGCCACTCGGAACGCGTCGGCGATCCGCTCGTCGCCCCCGATGGCGTGCAGGACGGACACGGACTTCGGGACCGAGAAGGTGAAGTCGTACCCGACCCGTCGCTCGCCCTTTGCCGCCGTCAGCTTCTGCCCGCGGACGGGGTGGAGGTTGTCGCACAGGTCGTCGAACGCCCGCTTCTCGACCCGGCCGGACAAGCGGAGCATGGGGGCGGCCTGGCCGTGCCAGTACGCCTCCAGCTCCTGGCCATCGATGTAGTAGTCCGCGTTCTTCGCTTGGTAGTACGCCTTCGCAGCGGCGGAGTTGGCGATCTCGTTGATGCGGAGCATGGGGCGGCCGGTGTGAGTTCGGCCGCATCGTACGGGGGAAATCGCTCAGGTCAAGTTTCCCGGGTCTGCCAACGGTCGCCTCCCTGCGGGCCGGGCTCGTCCGGAGGACGACTCTGGGACCGCTGCTGTAAAGCCATCGGCCTATCTAGGGCCGTCAACGAAAGTACCCCGGCGGATGGCCGGGGTCGAGTGGGTAAACGGGCATGGAGTGCCCCAACCGTTCGGGCCGGTCTCACTCCTTGTTGCGGGACTCCAGCCTTGTTCCGGTGGGAAAGCGGAACTGCAGGTCGTAGTCCTTGCCGTCCTGAGTTATCTTGATCGTCCCAGCCCTGTAGGTATCGATCCAGACGATCCTACCTTCGCGGACCTTGTTTGTCGTGTTCGTAATCGTGATTTCGCGTTCCCGCGTTTCGCTCGCCTCGAACTTTGTCCCCGTGGACGCTTCGACCGCCGCCTTGATTCTGCCCGACACGTCGGCTGAAATGAGCTTAAGGTCGAGCTTACTAGCAGACGCAACCTCGACTTCTCCCCCAGCCTTGACAGCGAGAGTTACGTCGCGGGTGATCGTCCGCGAGAACTTAAACTTGGCCGAGTCGCCAGCCTCTAGCCGGTAGCTATCCACTACTACAGGGTTGGCGCCCTCTTCGTCGTCCTTGTTAACGGAGATGGAGGATGCCGTGAAAATGCCCAACCCTGTCACGGACGCCAATGACTGGACAACAGGAGGCGACTTCTTAATCTCGTCAGTTGACACACTCTGCCACTGAAACTTGACTACGCCCTGCCCCTTAACGTGCCAAGTGGTCCACTCCATGCCTGGCAACCTCTGTGGGGAGAAGAAGGGCATCTTGAGAGCCATCCCGTCGTACTTAAAGAAGGTGAATCCCGGCGTGTAGTACGAGTGGTTGACGACGATTGCGGTTACCTCTCCGCCTTGACATGTAATCCGCTCACGATACTGCGTAACACGATGCTCGACCTCCTCCGTTCTGTCGCTATATATCTTGCCCTTAGTTTTTACTTTCCAAGACTGCACCTGCGGGCTGTCATCCTTCAATATGCAGACCGGGGGATCAAACCGCTCCGCAAATTCGTTATTGGACTTCCACCCCGCGTAATAAAGACCGCTATCTTTATACGAATAGTAGTAGTCATACTTCGAGCCAGAATCATCCGTGCGGTGAAGCCTGTAGGATACAGTTCCGTCGCTAACTTCTGTACCGAGAACCTCGATAACCGCATCCAGATTCTTGGACTGCCGGTCCGCTATCTCGTACCTCCACTTCGCCCCCTTCCTTAGTGGGAAAAGTTCGGCAGCCGTGGCAAGTTTCTCTTCCGGTTGCCGGGCCACAGCGTTGGCAATGCCATCCGTCCACGGAGCCAGACCGACGAGTGCAAACACGACGAACATGATCCGCGAGGGCATGGCGTGCTCCTGGGGTGTGGAGTGCTTCCGGTTAGTTCGCAGTCTACCCGCCATTCTTGGAACCCTCAACGCGATTTCCCGGGCCTCTTCCAGCTCGGGAATTCTTCTGGACTGCCGATCATCAGATCATGGCCGCGTGCTCATGCTCTCAACCCCTAGATACGGGGATGAAAACTCTCCCTCTGACCCGCAGGGCGGTGGCTCCGGTAGACGACGAAGACTACGACCGGCTGGCCAGGTACTTCTGGCACCTTGACCAGCAGGGGTACGTTTCCCGCCGCCCCCTAACCTGTACCCTGTCACCCCTTCAGGTCACGTCCCACACGAAGACCGATCCGGGGAGACTGAAGCCCCAGCCTACACCGGCAAGCTGCCAGACGAGTTTCCCTGCGGGAACCTCCCGTCTTCGCTTGCCGGTCCAGGCCACCAGACGCTTCGGGCGCTCCCCCATCGGCTCCGCGGTGGGGCCGCACAGCAGAAGGAGAACGACATGAGCAGTCCCGCACACAAGATCAGAATCAGCAACATCACCGCCGTCATCTGGCGGAACTCCGGGGAGAAGCCCTGGTACTCGGTGCAGGCGACCCGCCGCGACAAGGTCGGCGACGGATGGCGTGACACCGAGGCACTCGGGTTCGACGACTTGCTCACCGCCGCGAAGGCGCTCGACCTGGCCCACACCTGGATCCTGCAGCAGTTGGAAGCCGACCGGAAGGCCCGCAAGCAGTCCCCGCAGGCGGCGTGAATCAACCGGGGCGGGGCTTCACGGCTCCGCCCCATTCGGAAAGGAAGCCGATCATGGCAAACAACTACGTCCAGGCAACCGTGGAGCCGTCCCTCCCGGCATCGCTGTTCACCGAAGCCGAACTCCAATCCCTGTCCTTCGCATGCGGGCTGTACGCGGAGCGCTGCGACGACCTGCTGTACTTCTACGCCGAGGACTCGTTCTGCGAAATCCACGACGACGAGGACGGCACGCGGATCAGCGGACCCGAGTTGCTCCAAGAAAAGCTGCGGCAGCTCGACCCCGTCGAGTACCCGCGAATCGTGGTCGAGGGGGCGACCTGCAGCAAGATGCGAAGCGGGGAGTTCGGCGGCTTCGCCTTCGTCATCACACGCGACGAGATTCGCTGGATGTCCACCTGGGAGTGGATTCACCAGCAACAGGCGGTTGCGTGAACGCGAGAATCACGTTAGACAGGTGGGGTGACCGGACCGCCCCCGTCCGCGATCGATCTGCCCCGGCAACCCGTCCAGTCGGTCTCCGGCGTCGTGACCTCCGACACCGAGAACGCCGGTTCCGTCTACGCCCCCTCCAACTACACCCTGATCGGCTCGCGCCTGGTCCTGAACGCCTCCGCGTCCTGGCCGGGCAACCTCCGGCCGCTCGGGTCGATCGAGATCACCTACCTCGCCGGGTACGGGACCGCGAGCGCCGTCCCCCAGGCGATCCGCACCGCCATCCTCATGCACGCCCAGGCCATGTACGACGGGCGGACGGTGTGCGACCTGCCCGCCTCGTGCGAGACGCTGCTCCGCAACTACCGCGTCCTGGCCCTGTGACCTGCCTCAAGGTCAACCCCGCCCGGTTCGACCAGCGCGTCAGCCGACCGACTTCCCGGCGGTCACCAACGCGGCCTACGAGGCCGAGGACGGCGGGGAGCACATCCCCAAGGACGTCGAGCTGCCGTTCACCGTCGACCCGGCCGCCGCCCAGCGGATCGCCAAGATCCTCCTGGAGAAGGGCCGCCAGGGGGTCACCGTCACCCTGCCGGTCAACCACTCGGCGTTGCGGTACGCGGTCTACGACGTGGTCACGCTCACCAACGCGCAGCTCGGTTGGGCCGCCAAGCCGTTCCGCATCACCCGCTGGTCGATGGGCGTGCCCGGCCCGATCACCCTCACGCTTCAGGAAGAGTCGGCGGCGAGCTACGACTGGACCAGCGGGG
>JAESFO010000525.1_pt1 | contig 26707 bp, 28 predicted proteins | sample 9269421 | NCBI WGS metagenome assembly JAESFO01 (sample SAMN14502839, study PRJNA617101) | algae metagenome | isolation source: Nostoc desertorum CM1-VF14 and co-occurring heterotrophs from rocky... | place: USA: Clark Mountains, San Bernardino, California | collected 2000-06-05 | reverse complement strand
ACTCCCCGGCACCGGAAGGCCGGGGTGCCGGAGTGGGTGGGGCTGGTGCGGACCACGTGGGTGGCCCCGCACCGGGGACAGGGCGGGATCGGTGACCGAGGCGGAGATGCGTCCGGCATGTCAGCAGGTGACCGACATCCCTACCAGCGGGCCACTACCGGGCACCTGGGCCGCAAGGGTGATCTACCGCCGGAGCCGAAGGCGATGTGGATCGGGTTGCAACAGAATATCACATTCACACTCGCGTGAGAAACATTCGGCCTCGGTGCCAAGACTTCTGCGTAATACCGAGGGTGAAACCCCGGGCGGCCGACGCCCTACCGGGCTCAACACCTCGAGCCCCCGGCTCGCGCCGGCCGGTCGCCTATACTGTCCCCCGTTCCCTGTCTCCGTTCCCTGCCCCTGGTGCGCGATGCCGACCACGCCGACCCTCGCCGAGCTGGCGAAGATGTTCGACCACTCGCTCCTCCAGCCCCATCTGACGGACGCCGACCTGGAGAAGGGGTGCGCCCTCGCGGCCGAGTACCGGGTCGCGTCGGTGTGCATCAAGCCCTACGCCGTGCCGCTTGCGGCACGGCTCCTGGCCGGGACGGGGGTGTTCGTCAGCACCACCATCGGCTTCCCGCACGGCGGGCACCTCACGAGGGTGAAGGTGTTCGAGAGCGAGGCCGCCATCGACGACGGGGCGGTCGAACTCGACATGGTGGTGAACATCGGCAAGGTGCTCACCGGCGACTGGGCCTCCGTCGCGGCCGACGTGGCGGCCGTGATCGACGCGGCCCACCGCCGCGGGGCGAAGGTGAAGGTGATCTTCGAGAACGCCCTGCTGACGGACGACCACAAGAAGGAACTGTGCAAGGTCTGCGGCGACGCCGGCGCCGACTGGGTGAAGACCAGCACCGGCTACGCCGAGAGCGGCGCGACGATCGACGACCTCAAGCTGATGCGGACCTTCAGCCCGCCGCGCGTGCAGGTGAAGGCGGCGGGCGGGGTGCGGTCGTTCGACACGCTGATGGCGGTGCGCGAGGTGGGCGTGACCCGGGTCGGGGCCACGGCGACGAAGGCGATCCTCGACGACGCGAAGTCGAAGTTGGGTGGGTAAACGAAACCGGCCCCGGGTAATTACCCGGGGCCGCCGGCCTGTTAAGGTGTGGTCAGGCGGGATCCGTTGCCGCGCCTGCCGGGGTGTCGGGGCGGGTGCGGTCGGCGCCGGCATGTCCGGCGACCCGCCCGTTCCCGTCACCGCCTCCTCACCTCTGCACGGGGACCCGAGCCGTCTCCGACCCGTCGTCACCGTGAAGGCGATGGAACAATAGCTCACTTCCCGCCGGACGCCAACCCCAATTCGGCCGCGGGCACAATCTTTGCCGGATCTACCGGCCCGCCTCACGGGTTCTTCTCGCCGCCGCCGGGGACGGGTTCAAGGCTTCAACAGGTTCAGCCGGACGAGGTTGAGCGCCAGCTTTGCCGTCCGACTCATGACCTCGGTGCGGGTGCCGAGCCAGCCGTAGCGGGTCACGTCCGTCCCGCCGGCGTGGGCCAGTGCCACGTAGGCCGTCCCCACGGGGTCGTCGTCCGTCCCGCCCGTCGGCCCGGCGTACCCGGTCGTGGCGACCCCGAGGTCGGTGCCGAACCGCGCCCGCACGCCCTCGGCCATCGCCCGGGCCACCGGCTCACTCACGGCGCCGAACCGCGCGAGGACGTCCCGCGGCACCCCGAGTTCCCGGGCCTTCACCTCGTCCGTGTACGTCACCGCCCCGCCGCGGAACACGTCGCTCGCCCCGGGGATGAGGCACACCCGGTGGGCCACCAGCCCGCCGGTGATGCTCTCGGCCGCCGCCAGCGTCTTCCCCCGCTCCTTCAGCAGCCGGACCACGGTGTCCTGCAATTCCTCGTCCTCGGCCCCGAACACCAGTTCCCCCAGCCGGTCGCGGATCGTCCGCTCGACCGGGGCGATTTGGGCCTGGGCGTCCGCGAGGGAGGCCGCGCTCGCCAGAATTCGCAACGAGATCACCGCGTCGCTGACCGTGATGCCGACCTCCGGGACGAAGCCGCGGCGGGTCAGGTCGGCGACCTTCTCCTCGACGGCCGACTCGCCGAGGCCGAACGTGTTGATCTTCCGCTGGATGAACACCCCGCCGCCGACCCCGGCTACGAGGAGCCGGGGCCGCACCTGCTCCTCGAACATGCGGTACATCTCGCCCGGCACCCCGGGCATGGCCGCCACCACGGCCCGGCCGACTTTCATCCACACCCCCGGGGCCGTGCCGGCCGCGTTGAACAGCGCCTCCGCCCCCTCGGGCTGGAGCGCCTGCACCCGGTTCCGCTCGGGCATCTCCCGGCTGCGGCGGGCGAACAGCTCGCGGATGTGGGCCAGCGAGACGGCGTCCTCGACGAGCGGCACCCCCGCGACGGCGGCGATCACCTCGCGGGTCAGGTCGTCCTGCGTGGGGCCGAGGCCGCCGGTGGCGATCACGAGGTCGGCGCGCTCCGTGGCCGCGCGGAGTACGGCGACGTTGTCGGCCAGGTCGTCGGCGACGGTGGTGTGGAACCCGACCGGGATGCCGATCTCGGCCAGCCGTCGGCTGAGCCACTGGCTGTTCGTGTCGAGGTTCTGGCCGCTGGTGATCTCACTCCCGATCGACAGGATTTCGGCCTTCATGGGGCTCCCGGAAGTGTCCGCGCAGGGGCCGTGTGAACCGTGGGAAGGGGCGGTCACAGAATCTCACGCCCCACACCCTGCTGCCGCGCCAGATCGACCACCCGGGCGGCGACGGCCACGTCCTCGACCCCGAGCCCGAGCGACTTGAACACGGTGACGTCCTGCGGCGACTGCCGGCCCGGGTACTTGCCGACGAGGAGCGGCCCGAAGTCGTACACGTCCGCCCAGCTCAGCACGTGTTCGGCGATCGGGGCCACCAGGTCACCGGCTTCGAGCCGGGCCTGCTCCTTGCTGTCGACGGTGACGAGCGTCGCCCGGCGGAACACGTCCACGTCCGCCTCGGCGCGGGCCAGGAAGTTCGAGCCGACGAGGTTGACGTGGCCCCCCGCGGCCAGCCACTCGCCCTTCAGGACCGGCTCGCGGGCCGTGGTCGCGGTGATGACGACGTCCAGCCCGCGGACGGCTTCCTCCGCTGACCCGACGGGCACGACTTCGACGCCCGTTTCGGCCGCGAGGCGGGCGGCGAACTCGGCCCGGCGGTCCGGGTCGCGGCCGAACACGCTCACGCGCTTGACCGGGCGGACCTTGCACACGGCGAGAACCTGCGTGCGTGCCTGCTTGCCGGTGCCGATGCAGCCGACGGTCGTGGCGTCCGGGCGGGCCAGCTTCTTCGTCGCCACGCCGGAGGCGGCGCCGGTGCGGACCTGGCCGAGGAGGTCGGCCTCAAGGAGGGCCGACATCTCGCCGGTCTTCGGGTCGAAGAGGGTGACGTGGAACCGGGCCGGGCCGTCCCGCGGCGTGGTGTACGCCTTGAACCCGACCGCCCCGAGTGTCTTGGCCGCGGCCGGGAGGACGTGGAGCATGAGCCGGTCGGTCTGGCAGCGGCGGCGCGGGACGTTGTCCGCCTCGTCGCAGCCGACCTTGCGGAAGGCGGCCGCGACCGCCTCCAGCGCCAGGTCCATCGTCAGGAGCCGGCCGACCTCGGCCTCGGTCAGGTACAGGACGGGCATGGCGGGAACCCGGGTGGGGGTCGGGGACGGCCGGTTCCAGCGTCCCCGACCGCGGGGCGGAATGCAACCCCCGCGGCGGTCACGCCCCCGTGGCCAGCCAGTCCCGGAGCTTGGCCAACCCGGCCTCGATCGTCGCCCGGCCGGTGGCGAATGACATCCGCACGAAGCCCTCGGCCCCGAACGCCGACCCCGGCACGAGGTTGACGTGGGCCTGCTCCAGCAGCGCCGCGCAGAACGTGAGGGAGTCGGTCACCGGCTTGCCGCCGAACGACTTCCCGAAGTAGCTCGACACGTCGAAGAAGGCGTAGAACGCGCCCTCCGGGTTCGGGATCTTGAGCCCGGGGGTGGCGCCGAGCAGCTTGAGCGTGAGTTCCCGGCGGGCCGCGAACTCGGCCCGCATCTCGGCCACGCACTCCTGCGGGCCGTCGAGCGCGGCCACCAGCGCCGCCTGGCTGACGCTCGACGGGCAGCTCGTCTCCTGGCTCTGGATCGTGTCCATCGCCTTCACCACCGCCGCCGGGGCGATGCACCAGCCCATCCGCCAGCCGGTCATGGCGTAGCTCTTGCTGGCCCCGCTCACGGTGATGACGCGGTCCCGCAGGCCCGGCCGGAGGGTGGCCACGCACGTCGGACTCGCCGCCCCGTAGGTGAGCTGTTCGTAGATCTCGTCGCTCAGGATTGCCACCTCGGCGGGAAGCGCATCGACCAGCGCCTCCAACTCGGCCCGGCTGTAGACGGTGCCGGTCGGGTTGCAGGGGGAGTTGAGCATCACCACCCGCGTGCGCGGCGTGACCGCCGCCTTGAGCTGGGCGGGGCTGATCTTGAACCCGCTCTCCGGCGTGGCGTGGACCAGCACCGGGGTGGCGCCGGTCATGGCCACGAGGTCCGAGTAGCTGACCCAGTACGGCGTCGGGATGACGACCTCCTCGCCCGGGCCGACGGTGGCGGCGAGGGCGTTGTGGAGCGAGTGCTTGGCCCCGTTCGAGACGATCACGTTCTCCGGGCCGAACTCGTAGCCGTACTGCCGCTTGTACCACCGCACGATGGCGGCCTTCACCTCGGCGGTGCCGGCGGTGGGGGTGTAGTGGGTCTGGCCGCCGAGGGCGGCCTTCTCCGCCGCCTCGCAGATGTGCTTGGGGGTGTCGAAGTCGGGCTCGCCGAGGCTGAAGTCGAACACCTTGATGCCGGCCGCCTTGAGTTGACGGGCCTTCGCGCCCGCGGCTATGGTGGCGGACGGCTGGATGGACGCGGCCAGCTTCGAGGTGCGGATCATGTCGACTGCCCCCAGCGGGGGTGGTGAGGGAACGGCGGGCCAGTGGATCATCCTACGTCGGCGCTGCACGTCGCCCACTTCGTCCAGCGCTACCCCCCCGCGCTCGGCGGGAGCGAGGCGTACTTCGCCCGCCTCGCGGACTACTTGGCGGGCCGCGGCGACGTGGTGACGGTGTTCACCAGCACCGCCATCGGACTCGCCGAGATGTGGGGAGGTTCGCGCGAGCGCCCACCGCCGACCGACGAACCTCCTGACCCTGCGCCCCTCAAGGCAGGCAGCACGTCCCCCCCCTTCCCTGGGAGGGAAGGGGGGCCGGGGGGGTTCGGTTGCGACCGCCTCGTCACGGTCCGCCGCTTCCCTCCCCTCGCCTTTCCAGGCCGTCGCTACATCTTGAAGGCCGCCTCGCTCGTCCCGGTTAGGCACTGGCAGTGTCTCACGACCCCGTCCAACCCGGTTTGCCCGCGGATGTGGGCCGCGGCCGGGCGGTTCGACGGGCCGCTCGACGCCGTCCACGCCACAGCCTTCCCGTACTCGTTCCCGATCGCCTGCGGGTTGCGGCTCGCCCGCCGCCGTGGCGTGCCGCTTCTCCTCACGCCGTTCCTCCACCTCGGCGACCCGGGCGACCCCGCCGACCGCACGCGGCGGCAGTACACCGCCCCGCACCTCCGCTGGCTCCTGCGACAGGCCGACCGGGTGTTCGTTCAGACCCGGGCCGAGGGTGACACCGCGGTGTCACTCGGGGTCCGGCCCGACCGGGTGGTACTCCAGGGGCTCGGCGTCGAGCCGTCCGAATGCGCGGGGGGCGACCGGGCCAAGGCACGGGCATCCTGGGGCGTGGAACGCGGCGAGGGGGTGGTCGGCCATCTGGCCAACGCCAGCGTCGAGAAGGGGACGGTCGATCTGCTCGACGCTGCCGCTCGACTGTGGGCCACCGGCCAGCGGTTCCGGGTCGTGCTGGCCGGCCCCGAGATGCCGAATTTCCAGGCATTCTGGCAGCGATTCCCGCACCGCGACCGCGTCACCCGGCTCGGCGTGTTGAGCGAGGCCGAGAAGTGTGACTTCTACGCCGGCATTGATGCCTTCGCCCTGCCGTCGCGGTCGGACTCGTTCGGGCTAGTGCTGCTGGAAGCCTGGGCGAACGGGAAGCCCAACCTCGTCTACCGCGCCGGCGGGCCGGCCGAGTTGGTGCGAGATGGGATCGACGGGTTGCAGGCCCGCTGCGGCGACGTCGCCGAACTGGCGGCGCGACTCAGCCGACTCGTGGCGGACGAGCAGTTGCGGGATCAGCTGGGTAAGGCGGGGCGGGAGCGGGTGGGACGGGAGTTCCGCTGGGCGGACAAGCTCGAACTCGTGCGGCGGGAAATGACCACCGGCCGGCGACGGCCGGCCGGGGAGGCAGGGTGACTAGGCGGCAGAGCGGGCGGTCCAACGGTCCTCGGTCCGACAGGTGCGGAATTTCCGCACCTGGGGCCGTGGGTCTTCACAACCCAGGGTGTACGCACCGCACTTCGGGCACGGCCGGCTTTCGACGGACTGGCCCTCGTGCGCCGACAGCGCCCCCGGACGCTGCCACCGCAGCCCACACGATGCACACGCGACGGTGTAGTTCCCCACAAACGACCCTTGATATGGTGAACCGCCCGGTTCCACCGGACGGGCTGAATCAGTAAGTCGGGCGGGTGCGCCGGTAGTCTTCGGGAAATCCCCGAAATCCGTGGCCCACCCAGACCGTCCAGGCCGAGACCGGAACCCCTCGCTCCGCGTGAACCACCCGGATCGGCGGTTCCACCCGGTCGAAGACCCGGTCGGCGGCCGGGATGGCCTCCCCGACGTACACGAACGAACAGCCGCGGAACACTTGCGCGTCGGCCACGGGGTTCGGGTGCCACAGGTCGTACTGGCTGTGTCGATCCTCCAACGCCGGCCCGAACGAAACGGCCTCCGGCCGGCCACGGCAGTAGAAGGCGAGCTCCCCCGGAATCGTCCAGCGCATCCCGGCGAGAACCGGGTCGGCCCCCGTCTCGGCCGACACGCGGTCGCGGATGAGGTCGAGTTCGGCGGCGAGGGTCTGCCAGCCGCGTAGCCGGGCCGTCGCGTCCAACTTGCGGACAGGGGTCGGGTCGGCCGCGGACGGCGGGCCGGCAATCTGGGCCAGAACCGGAAGCCACACCCCCGGGAAACGGAGACTCAGGCTGGCGACCAACCCCACAACCGCGGTGCCGACGACGGCGGCACGGAGCCCGCGGTGCGGGAGACGGTCGCGGACCCACACCGCGGCGAGCACCAACCCACCGACGTAGGCCGCGGCCGGCCAGTTCGGCTGACCGGGGTTCCGAAGGCTGGCTGCGAGGAACACGCTCCACACGGGGGCGGAGGCCCACCACAGGAGCGCCAGCTGATCGTTCTGGGTTCGGCGAAAGGCCCACGCGGCGGCGACAAACGCGGCCAGCCCTGTCCCCAACAGCACCCCGGCCTGAGTCCCGACGAACGCCAGTGGGTTGAGCCACCCGACCGGGCGTGACTTCACCCCGTCGCCGATCCCGGACTGGCCGAACACGTGGCGGACAGACACCCAGTCGTGCGCGGCGTTCCACGCCAGAATTGGTAGCAGCCCCACGGCCGTGAGGGCGAGGAACGACCAGAACCCGGGGCGACAGAATTCGTCACGGCGGCGCGTGAACAGAAAGCCGGTGGCGGCCGCCGGGAGCAGGAGCATCGGGTACTTCGCCAACACCCCCAACGCCGAGCAAACACCGGCCAGCAGCCACCACCAGACCGAACCGCCGCGCACAGCCCGCATCACTCCAACGAGTGCCCAGGCCCAACAGGCGAGGAAGGGCGGGTCGATCGTCATGAGTACGGCCGCAGCCGACACCGGCGGCAGCGTCATCGTCACCGCCACCACCTTGGCCGCCGCCCGGCTGTCGCGCAGAACGTCACGGGAGAGGACGTAGACGCCCGCAAGCAACGCCGCACTCGACAGAACCGCCGGAACGCGAACAGCAAAGGCACTCGTACCAAACACCTCACAGCTGGCGCGGATGAGCCAGGCGACGAGCGGACCTTTGCTGTAGTAACTCCAGTCGAGTCGCCGCGACCACTGCCAGTAGTGGGCCTCGTCCGGCGACAGGTCGAGGGGGCAGAACCAGCTCAGGTAGGCGAGGTTGAGCCCCACCCAACCGGCAATGAGAGCAACCACGAGCCGGGCGGTGGGGCATTCCCGGGGGCGTGCGACCACGACCTCGCACCGCCTCACCCGTAGGGCAAGGCGGTCAACGGGGGTCGGGGGAGCCGGGGCGCAGAGACGCATTCCGCGCTTCTACGCAAGACGGGCGGGCAGCGTCAACCCGGAGTCGCGGCGGCCAGCAGATGGGCGTACACGCCCCGCAACCGGTCCCGCACCGGGGCGGCGCGGGCGCTCAGCGCCCGTTGGTATTCGACGTACTCCTCGCGGCCGTCCTTCGTCTCGATGCGGATGGGCGGAAAGCCGTATCCGGACAGGTCGTAGGGGCTGGCCCGCATGTCCACCGCCCGCGCCGCAGCGGCCAGCTCGAAGGCGTCGGCCACCACGTCCGACGGGCAGAACGGGGCCGCCTTGTAGGCGAAGCGGTAGAGGTCCATCGCCACGTGGATGCAGCCGGGCTGGTCGTGTTCGGTCGTCGAAGCCCGGGTCAGCGAAAGGCGGTTCCGCGGCACCGCGTCCGGGGTGAAGAAGCGGAACGCATCGTAGTGCGTGCAGCGGAGCGCCTGGCTCTCGACCACGACGTCCGTGTCCTCCCGCGACAGCCGGAGGGGAACGTAGGGATGGCGCACGTTCGGGTCGCGGTACACCATCGCCCACTCGTGCAGCCCGAGGCAGGCGAATGACGGCTCCCGCGCCGCGACCGCGTCCAGGTAGCCGGTCGCCCAGCGCAGGTACTCGACCCGGTGGGGCGGGAACGCCGCGGCCGGGAGGACGAGGCCGCCCGCGACGGGCGTGAACTCAGGCCAGCCGACGTCGCCCGGGCCGGCGCCGTCGAGCCGCACGCCGGCCCCCGGGGTCCAGCGGAGCAGATGGGCAGGGCGAAAGGAGTAGTACTCGAACAGGAAATCGTGGACGGGGTGTTTCTCGCCCCGGCTCATCCGGCGGGTGCGGTCGTCGGCCAGTGGACGGACGCGGGCGAGGTAGTCGGCCCGGGCCGCCTCCCACACCGGCCGCGCCAGGACCGCCGGCGAGGCGTCGGGTTGTCCCGGTCGAATCGGTTGCGCTGCCGGTCCCGCCGTCACGTCCGGTCCCCTCCCCTTCCCTTCCCCATCTTACCGGGGTGAAATAGAAGCGACTCGCTCCCCCGGACGGCCCATGACCCTACCCCCGCCGACCGCGAACGGGACTGCCGCGGACGCCCCCGCGCGAATCCGCGTGCTGCTCGTGGACGACCAGCCGATCGTCGGCCAGACCGTCCGGCTGATGCTCGCCGACGAGCCCGATGTGGCGTTCGAGTACTGCCACGACCCGGCCGCCGCCCTCGACGCGGCGGCGGTGTTTCGCCCCACCGTCGTCCTGCAAGACCTCGTCATGCCGGACGTGGACGGGCTGCTGCTCGTGAAATTCTTCCGCGCCAACCCGGCCACCCGGGACGTGCCGCTGGTCGTGCTGTCGAGCAAGGAGGAGCCGGTCATCAAGGCCCGCGCCTTCGCGCTCGGGGCGAACGACTACATGGTGAAGCTCCCGGACAAGCTGGAGGTGATCGCCCGCGTCCGCTACCACTCACGCGGCTACACCGCCCTGCTGGAGCGGAACGAGGCCTACCGCCGGCTCGCCGAAAGCCAAAAAGAACTCGCGGCCGAGCTGCGGCAGGCCGCCCGGTACGTGCAGTCGCTCCTCCCCCCGAAGCTCACCGCCGGCCCCGTCCGGATCGACTGGCGGTTCGTCCCGTCCACCCAACTCGCCGGGGACATGTTCGGCCACCTCTGGCTCGACGCCGACCACCTGGCGATCTTCCTCCTGGACGTGAGCGGGCACGGGGTGGGTTCGGCCCTGCTCGCGGTGTCGGTCGGGAACCTGCTGATGGCGCGGTCGCTCCCGGACACCAACCCGCGCGACCCCGCCGCCGTCGTCTCGCGCCTCAACGACACGTTCCCGATGGAGCGCCAGGACGGGAAGTACTTCACCATCTGGTACGGCGTCTACCGCCCGACCGACCGGACGCTCACGTTCTGCAACGCCGGCCACCCGCCCGCCCTCCTCTGGCACGACGGCACCGTCCAGCAGCTCGAAGCCGACGGCCCCGCGGCCGGGATGATGCCCGGGATGCCCTACGACAACCGGACGGTGCCCGTGCCGCCGGGCGCCCGGCTGGTGGTGTTCAGTGACGGCGTGTACGAGGTCGAACAGGCGGCCACGGGCGAGATGTGGCCGTTCGAGGATTTTCTGGTTTTCCTCGGCGGGCTGATGGGCCAAGACGGGCTGATCGACACCCAGCTGGCGCACTCCCGGGCGATGGCCGACTCGGACACCCTGGCCGACGACTTCTCGATGCTGGAAGTCGCCTTCCCCGCCACCGACGCGCCCGCCCCGGAAGGGGAACCCAAGCGCAAGAAAAAGCCCCCCGGCGAGCGGGGGGCGTGAGCGAGCAACTGCCTACCTCCGGGTGGTCCCGCCGTCGTTGAGCGGCCCGGGTTGCTGGCGGGGGTGTTCACCCGCCGTCCCGTAGTCGCCGAGGCGGCGCTGAGGGTCTTGCTCGTCGAACGCGGCACCCGTGTCTACCGCGTCAACGTCGCCGGCGTCGGGGCCGGCCATCGGACCGTTGTGGGGTCGGTTGCCCGGCGGTACTGGGGCAGGACCGCCGTGGTGCTTTTTGTTCATGTCGTTCCCTCCGGGCGAATCACTCGCCGGAGGAATAAGCAACCGTCATGCCGGGCCGCCCATACGCGACACCCGACAACCGCCCCGTCGTCGTAACGACCCAGCCACGACGACGGGGCGACGCGCTCGGGTTCGGTTCATCGGACGCCCCTCATACAGGGTTCGGTCAGTGGGGTCGGGTTGGTCTCTGGTGGGACCGCGTCCCGCCGGTCCCACCAGATCCGATCCAACGGACCACTACGACGGTTTCGCTTCCAGGACGTACCGGAACGCGGTGAGCAACTCGTCCTCCTGCCACGCGAAGACCGTCCGCAGGTCGACCAGGAACTGCCCGTTCTGAACGCGCCCGACCACCGCCGGCGTTCCCAGCCGGAGCCCGGCGGCGAGTTCGGATTCACTCATCCCCTCGGTGGTCACGGCAATGACGGTTGTGGGGAGAGCCACGTCCGGCAGTGACCCGCCCCCGGCATACGCGACGTCCTCCCGGACCCCGACCGACGCCATGCCCGGCACGGCACGGAGGCGCACCGCGAACGCCTCGGCGCGGGCGCAGAGCTCCAGTAGGGGGGTAGTGAGCATCCGCAGGACGGGGATCTCCCGGCGGGCGCATTCCGGGTCGCGGTAGAGCCGCAGTGTCGCCCCGAGGGCGGCGAGCGTCATCTTGTCGAGCCGGAACGCCCGCATCAGTGGGTCGGCCTCGACGCGCTGAACCAGGTCCGCCCGGCCGGCGATCACGCCCGCCTGCGGGCCGCCGAGGAGCTTGTCCCCGCTGAAGAGGACGAGGTCGGCCCCGGCTGCGATCCCGGCCGAGACGACCGGCTCGCCCGGGAGGCCGAAGGGCGCCAGATCAAGAGCCTGACCGCTCCCGGCGTCGTCGATCACGGGGAGGCCGTACTTCTTCCCGAGGGCGACGAGGTCGTCGAGCCCCACCGCCTTCGTGAAGCCGCGGACGCGGAAGTTACTGGTGTGGACCCGCATGAGGGCGGCGGTGTTCGGCCCGATCGCCCGCTCGTAGTCGGCGACCCGCGTGATGTTCGTCGTGCCGACCTCCCGCAACACCGCGCCGCTGACGGCCATGATCTCGGGGATGCGGAACCCCCCGCCGATCTCGATGAGCTGCCCGCGCGAGACGACCACCTCCCGCCCGGCCGCGACCGCCCGCAGCACGATCACGGTCGCGGCGGCGCAGTTGTTCACGGCCGTCGCCGCCGCCGCCCCGGTCACGGCCCGGATGCCGTCGCGCACCGCGGACTGGCGCGAGCCGCGCGTCCCGGTCGTCAGGTCGAGTTCGAGGCTGAGGTACCCCCGGCCGGCGTCGAACGCCGCGCGGGCCGCGTCCTCGGCCAGCGGCGCCCGCCCGAGGTTCGTGTGGAGGACGATGCCGGTGGCGTTGATGACCGCCCGCAGCCGGGGAACGGAGTCGGCATCAAGGCGGGCGACGGCGTGGGCGGCCACGGCGTCGGGGGAGGTGTCCCCCGGGGGCTGTCCGGCGACGAGCCGCTGCCGGAGGGCGTCAATGACGGCACGGACCGCGGCCGTCAGCGCGGCGGGGGGGTGGTGTCGGCGAGCGGCGACGGCGGCGGGCGCTTCCAGCACCCGCGCGACGGCCGGCAAGTCACGGAATCGGCTGTCGCTCACGTCGCGGGTTGGGTGGGGGCCGAGGATTCCGAGGCACAATGCCGGGGCCGGTCGGACCGCCCGGCTGCCACGACCCGGACGATCTCGTCGGCCGGGTAGCCCTGCTCGACGAGAGCCTTCTTCAGCCCGATCTCCGCCTGGGCCGTCACGGCCCGGCGCCAGTGCGACGCGACCGAATCAATGATCAGGTAAACCGCCCCGCCCCCGAACAGGAACGTTACTGCCAGGATGCCGGTCGGGTTCTGGGCCAGGACTTCCGTCATGATCTTCCCCCTGTGTAAGTGGGCGCGGGTCGGAGGTCGATTCGCCGCCGGGCGAAAAAGATTATAGGCCCGCGCCGGAATTCTGCCCGCCCGCGCGGGGCGGAATAGAATCGTGATACCGAATACGAACGCCCGCAGTGATCGGGGACGACGATGGAACTCCACCAGCTCCGCTACTTCGTGGCGGTGGCCGAGACCGGCAGCTTCACCCGGGCCGCCGAGCGCGAGGGCGTCACGCAGCCGACGCTCAGCGAGCAGGTGATCCGGCTCGAAGGGAAGCAGCACGGCGTCGGCCGCCGGCTGTTCGACCGCCTCGGGCGGAAGGTGGTTCTCACCGACGCCGGCCGGGAACTCCTGGGCCGGGCGCAGGGCATCCTCGCCGCCGTGGACGAGGCCGAGCGGGCCGTGCGGGACTCGGGCGAGGGGGGCCGCCTGCGGGCCGGCGCGATCCCGACCGTCGCCCCGTTCCTCCTCCCGGCGGTGGTGAGTCGGTTCACCAAGGGCCACCCGGCGGTCCAGCTCCAGATCCACGAGGAGCGGACCGAACGCCTCCTGGCGGACCTCCACGCCGGCGAGCTGGACGTGGGGGTGATGGCCCTGCCGGTCCGCGACGACCGGCTCCACGTCGAGAAGCTCTTCCCCGAGCCGCTGGTCGTGGCGCTCCCCGCCTCCCACGCCCTCACCGCGCGCACCGAGGTGCGGCTCGCCGACGTGCTGGACGAGCCGTTCATCCTCCTCGACGACGTCCACTGCTTCGGCGACCAGGTGCTGAGCCTGTGCCGGCGCGGCGGGGCCGAGCCGAAGGTGGTGTGCCGGGGCGAGCAGATCGCCACGCTGCTCGGCATGGTGGCGGCGGGTCAGGGGGTGTCCGTCGTGCCCGAGATGGCCGCGGTGGGCGACGCCCACCCGGGCCGGGTCTACCGCCCGATGGCCAAGCCGACCGCGACCCGGACCCTCTGCGCGGTGTGGCACAAGCAGCGCTACCGGCCGCCGTCGCTGCGGGCGTTCGTGGACGTGCTGAAGGGAGCCGGATGATCAACCGGCCGGCACGGCGGGTACTGCGAAAGGAACCGGTGCTGTCCGGCGCGACACGCCTTCGCGCCGCCGGGTTGGTCGGCTATCGGGGGCCGCGGGCGCGAACCCGAGACCAAGCCGGCGTGTCCTGTATTCGTGCCCCAATCACCGGGAAGCTGTCATGAAGTGGATGACCACGACCGACACCGCGTTCTCCGCCCTGTCGCCGAAGGGTCACACTCATGCCGGCTTCCATCACCCTGTCCGACCTCACGTGGTCCGCATCTGATGCGCCGCCACTCTTCTCCCACCTGAGCCTGAGCTTCGGCCCGGTCCGGACGGGGCTCGTCGGCCGGAACGGCGTGGGAAAGACGACGCTGCTCCAGCTGATCGCCGGCGACCTGCGCCCGCGGGCCGGGAAGGTGTCCGTCAGCGGCACCCTGGGCGTCCTGCGCCAAACCGTCCGGGTTCACCCGGCCGAAACGGTCGCGGACCTCTTCGGCGTGACCGCCGCGCTCGGCACCCTCCGGCGTGCCGAGCGCGGGGAGGCCGCCGTCGATGAACTGGCCGACGCCGACTGGACCCTGGAAACGCGCGTCGCGGCGGCACTCGGCCGCGTCGGGCTCGACACCCCTCCCGAAGCGCCCCTCGCCGCCCTGTCGGGCGGGCAACGCACGCGGGCCGGCCTCGCCGCCCTCGTCTTCGCGGAGCCCGACTTCCTCCTGCTGGACGAGCCGACCAACAACCTCGACCGCGACGGGCGCGGGGCGGTCATCGACCTGCTCGCCGGCTGGCGGTCCGGGGCGGTGGTGGTCAGCCACGACCGCGAGCTGCTCGAAACCGTGGACGCCGTCGTCGAACTGACCGCGCTCGGCGCTACCCGGTACGGCGGCAACTGGAGTGCGTACCGCGCACTCAAGGCGCAAGAGTTGGAGGCCGCGCGGCACGACCTGGCGGTCGCCGAGAAGCGCGTCGCCGACGTCGCCCACAGCGCCCAGCTCCGGGCCGAGCGGCAGGCCCGGAGGAGCGGCGCGGGCAAGCGGAAGGGGGCGGCCGGCGGGACGCCGCGCATCGTCCTCGGCGGGATGAAGGACCGGAGCGAGGACACGAGCGGCGAGAACGCCCGGCTCGCCGACCGCCTCCGCGAGCAAGCCCTCGACGCCGCCGCGGCCGCCCGCGGGCGCATCGAGACACTGAAGCCGCTCACCGTGCGGCTGCCGCCGACGAACCTCCCCGCCGGCAAGACGGTACTGAAGATCGACGCGGTCACCGCGGGTTACGAGCCCGGCCGCCCGGTCGTTCAAGACCTGTCACTCCTCGTCACCGGGCCGGAGCGGGTTGCCGTGACGGGGCCGAACGGGTCCGGGAAGACGACGCTGCTGGCGCTCGTGACCGGCCAGCTGAGCCCTTGGGCTGGGACGGTTCAGGTGATGACCGACTTCGTGGCACTCGACCAGCGGGTGAGCCTGCTCGACCCGGCGGCCTCGGTCCGCGACAACTTCCGGCGGCTCAACCCGTGGGCGGACGAGCCCGCATGTCGGGCCGCGCTCGCCCGGTTTCTGTTCCGCGCGGATACAGCCCTCCAGCCGGCGGGCACGCTTAGCGGCGGCCAACTCTTGCGCGCCGGCCTCGCCTGCGTACTGGGCCGCGCGGCACCGCCCCCGTTCCTGGTCCTCGACGAGCCGACGAACCACCTCGACATCGACTCGATCGAGGCAGTCGAGGCCGGGCTCCGGGCCTACGACGGCGCGTTGCTGGTGGTCAGCCACGACGAGACATTCCTGAAGGCCGTCGGGGTGGACCGCAGGGTGGAGTTGCAAGCCCGCGCGGGTGACGGACGTTCGGGCGAGGTGGGGTAGCCGACCGCGACGGGGTGGCAAAAAGCGGCACGCCCCGGGGACGTATCCCCGGGGCGCCGCGGTCGGCACAGTCGGCGGCACTACTTCTTGCGGACCAGTTTCATCTGGCCGCAGTGGTCGGGGGCCGGCTTGCCGTCCACCCAGGCCACCCCGGAGAGCTCGACGTGGTCGGCGTCGACGAACGTCAGCGTCGCCTCGTGCATGTGCGTGTCCTTGGCCGGGTTCAGGTTCGTCCCGCCGGTGAACGTCCAGCGAATCTGGTTCGACGGCGACTTCGGGTCGGCCTTCATCCTCGGCTGGTTCCCGAGCACACAGTAGTGCGTCATCACCAGGTCCGGCCCGTCCATGTGGTACACCGACAGCATCTCCTGCGGCTGGCCCGGGAACACCGTCTCGTGGACGGCGCTCCCGCCCGCGATCACCCGCACAACCGACACCACCTTGTCCGTCGCCTTGCCGTCCTTGTCGGCCTCCACCCAGGTGCCCGCCAGCCCCTTCAACCGCTCGAAACTGGGGTGGGTGGGCGCCGACTTCGCCGGCGGGTTGTCGCCGCGGACGCCGGTGCCGAGAACCAGAACCAGAACGCCGCCGAGCAGCATCGTACGCGCCATCTTGGACTCCCGTTGGGACAAAGGGCGAACCGCGGCCCGCGCCGACGCGGGGCCGTGTACTCGTGTCTCGCGTAACCGTGCGAAGAACCGTCAGCCCGTCGGGCCGGGGACCATGACCATCCAGCTGACGCCGAAGCGGTCCGTCAGCATCCCGTAGCAGGGCGACCAGAACGTCTTGACGAGCGGCATCCCGACACTGCCGCCGTCGGCCAGGGCGTCGAACGCCCGGTGGGCGTCCGCCTCGGTCGGGACGGTCAGCGCCAGCTGAAACCCGCCGAACTTCGACGTGTCGTCGCACCCGTCGGACGCCATGAGTCGGACGCCGCGGACGGTGAACGAGGCGTGCATCACCTTCTTCTCGAACCCCGGCTGGAGCATCCCGGGCGGGGGCGCCTCCGGGCTCTCGTCGAACCGCATCATCATCTCGACCTCGGCGCCGAGCGCCGTGCCGTAAAAGACGAGCGCCTCCTCGCAGCGCCCGCCGAACATCAGGTAGGGCGTGATCGTCGTGCCAGTCACGGCTCTCTCCAAGTCGGGTGGTCGGGGGTTCACCAACTGGCCGAACGGGCCGGGCGGGAATCGACAGCGCGTCACGGGGCCGGGAGGGTTTCCCGCACCGCGGACAGGTTGAAGAGGGGCCGGACCTCGACCGAACCGAGCCGGGCGCCGGGGTGCCGGGCGGCGACGCGGAGGGCCGCGTCGCGGGAGTCGGCGAGGATCACGTAGAAGCCGCCGAGAACCTCGGTCGTCTCGGCGAACGGGCCGTCGGTGACGACCCGCTTCCCGTCGCGGACGCGCACGCACGTCGCCGTCGCCGTCGGGTGGAGCGGGGACGCGCGGACGTACCGGCCGGCCCCGCACAGCTCGCGGCACAGGGCCGCGGCCTCGGCCATCGCCTCGCGCCGGGCGTCCGGGCCGGCCGCCCGCCACGCCGGCTCGTCGTCGTAGCAGAGGAGCATGTACGGGGTGCCGGCCGCGTCGCCGGCGGCCGGGAGCGCCTGCGCCGGCGGCAGGCCGTCGAGGGCGAACACCGGGCGGATCTCGGCCGTCCCCCTGCGGGCCGGCGGGAGTTGGGAGGCGACGGCGATCGCCTCGTCGAGGTCTTCCAACTCCAGCAGGAAGTAGCCGCCGAGCTGCTCCGTCGTCTCGGCGAACGGGCCGTCGGTGACGAGCGCCCGGCCGGCCCGGACGCGGACGGTGGCGGCCGTCGAGACGAACTGGAGCGGCGACGCGGCGAGGAGCTTCCCCTGGGCGGCGAGTTGGTCGCACACGGCGAGCGACTCGACCATGCAGGCCCGCCGCTCCTCGTCCGTCCAGTTGCACTCGGCCCCGTACATCAGCAGCAGGTACTTCATCGGGTTCTCCGGTTCGGGGTCTACCGGGCGTCGGCAGCGGCCTGGAGCGCCTGGATGTCGATCTTGATCATCCCCATCATCGCCTGCATCACGCGGCCGGCCCGGGCGGGGTCCGACAGGAGCTTCGGCAGCGCGTCCGGCACGACCTGCCACGACAGGCCGTAGCGGTCCTTGAGCCACCCGCACTGCCCGGGCGACCCTCCCGTCGAGAGCTTCTCCCACAACTCGTCCACCTCGGCCTGCGAGCGGCAGTCGACGGAGAGCGAGATCGCCTCCGTGAACGGGAACTGCGGCCCGCCGTTGAGCGCCAGGAACCGCACCCCCGCCAGCTGGAACTCGACCACCAGCGCCGCGCCGCCCGGCCCGGGAGTGACGGTGGTGACGGCGGAGTCCGGGAACAGCGACACGTAGAACGCCGCGGCCTCCTCGGCTTGGCTGTCGAACCACAGGAACGGGGTGACCTTCTGGCGGATCATGAGTCCCTCGCGTCGGGGTCGGCCGCGGAACACCCGGTAGTCGAACGGGTCCGGGGCGGATCGACACGCGAGACGTTTTTCGCCGCGCGGCCCGGGCGGGGGCGGGCGGAGCAAGCCGCAGGGCCGTCAGAGTTGGGACAACCGCTTTGACAGGAACCGACGCTCCGGCTCCTGCCGCGCGAGGGTGAGGGCTCGTTCGTAGGCGGCGCGGGCGTCGTCCCGGCGGCCCAGGCGGCGGAGGAGGTCTGCGCGGGCGGCGTGGGCGAGGTGGTACTCGCCGAGGTCGCCGCGGGCGAGGACGGCGTCGATCAGGGCGAGCCCGGCCGCCGGCCCGTCCCGCATCGCCACCGCCACGGCGCGGTTGAGCTCGACCACCGGCGACGGGTTCAGCGCCAGCAGCGCATCGTACAGCGCGGTGATCTGCCGCCAGTCCGTGTCCCCGGCCGACGGGGCGGCGGCGTGGACGGCGGCGACGGCGGCCTGGACCGTGTACGGCCCGGCCTGGTGGGCCGCCAGCGCCCGCGCGACCAGGCCGCCGCCCTCGGCGATCAGCCTGGCGTCCCAGGCCGTCCGGTCCTGGTCTTCCAGCAGAACGATGTCCCCGTCGGGGGTCGCGCGGGCGCGGCGGCGGGACTCCTGGAGGAGCATGAGTGCGAGCAGCCCGACGGCCTCCGGGTCGGGCAACATCTCGGCCACCAGCCGGCCCAGCCGGATGGCCTCGCCCGACAGGTCGGCCCGCGTGAGCGCGGCGCCCCCGCTCGCGGAGTAGCCCTCGTTGAACACGAGGTAGACGACCGAGAGGACCGACTCCAGCCGGTCCGGCAGGTCGGCGGCGGCGGGGACGGTGAAGGGGATGCCGGCGTCGCGGATCTTCGCCTTGCCGCGGACGATCCGCTGGGCCATCGTCGCCGGCGCGGTCAGGAACGCGCCGGCGATCTCTTCGGTCGTCAGCCCGCACACCTCGCGGAGGGTGAGTGGAACCTGCACCGAGCGGTCGATCGCCGGGTGGCAGCAGGCGAAGATGAGCCGGAGCCGGTCGTCCTCGATCGCCTCGCCGGCGCGGGCCGCGTTGGCCCCGGCGACCTCGGCCACCCGGGCGGCGAGTTCCGGCTGGAGGGCGTCGAGGCGGCCGCGGCGGCGGAGCGCATCGACCGCGCGGAACCGGCCGGCGGACACCACCCACGCCCGCGGGTTGTCCGGGACGCCCTCCCGGGGCCACCGTTCGACCGCGGCCGCGAACGCCTCGTGCATGGCCTCCTCGGCCAGGTCGAAGTCCCGCACCAGCCGAACGAGTGTGGCGAACACGCGGCGCGATTCGGTCCGGTAGACCTCGTCAATCAGTCCGTGGACGCTGGCCGGGGTTGGGAGCGCTGGGGTCATCTCGCCTCGACGGCCATTGGCGGGTCGCACGCCCCGGGCGGGATGATGGGAGACCGGCCCTCCCGACCGCCCGGGACGCGATCGCTGCTGATGTTGGGGTGAAAGTAATGATGCCCCCGCCGGGCCGGAAGGTCAGTTGGGGAGGCGTTCGGTAGGCTGGCTGTCGTGGGGGCATCGGTGCTGGGGTCGGCCACGGTCCGCGGGACGTGCCGGTGGCCGAGAGAGATCGGGGAGGCGCCGTGACAACCGCGGACCACGTGATCTTCGCCGTGACGCTCGCGGCCGCGCTCGGCTGTGGCCTGATCGCCGGCGTCTTCTTCGCCTTCTCGGCCTTCGTCATGAAGGCTCTGGCCCGCCTCCCCGTGGCGGCCGGCGTTGCCGCCATGCAGTCGATCAACGTCATCGTCCTCAACCCGCTGTTCCTGGGGGTCTTCATCGGAACGGCCGTGGCCTGCCTCGCGGCGATGGTCGCCGCCCTGTCGCACTGGCGCGACCCGGGTTCCGTCTACAGACTCGTCGGGGGGGCGTTGTACATGATCGGCACGTTCGCGGTGACACGGGCGTTCAACGTGCCCAGGAACGAGGCGCTAGCCTCCGTCAACCCGGCCGACCCGGACGCGGCGGGCCACTGGAGCCGGTATGTCGCGGGGTGGACCGCCTGGAACCACGTCCGGACGGCCGCCGCACTGGCCGCCGCAGCGGCGCTCAGCGTCGCACTGGCGAACTGAGCCGCGCGTGGGGGCGGTATTCCGGTGCGCGACGCCCGCGGTCGGGCAACGGATACCGCCCAGCCCAGGGCAGATCGGGAATCTGGTTGACGAAACTTGGCGACACAAAGTAAACTGCCCAGCAGACTCGTTCCACGAGGTCAACCGCATGCGGACCCAGGATGCCATCGACCGGCTCGGCCTGATCCACGACCAACTCGCCCGGGCCGAGGTCTACCCCGGCTTCCGCCCGCCGGCCGTCGCCCTGGTCGGGACGCTGGGCTTCCTCGCCGCGGCCGTCCAACCGGCCGTACCCGCCGCCGCGGAGGCGACCGGCTTCGTCGTCTACTGGCTGGCCGTCGCTGTCGTTGGGGCGGCGGTCGGGTTCGCCACAACGGCCTGGACCTACGCCCTGGAGGAGGACAACCTCGCCCGCCGGCGAACCCGGCTGGTGATGGCCCAGTTCCTCCCCTGCCTGCTGGCCGGGGCCGCCGTCACCGGCGGCGTGTGGCAGGCCGCACCTCATCTGACCGCCCTCCTCCCGGGGCTATGGGCCGTCGTGTTCGGGCTGGGCATCGTCGCGGTCCGGCCGCACCTCCCGGCCGGGGTGTGGGCCGTCGGGGTGGGGTACGTCGGCGCCGGGGCAGCCCTTCTCGTCGGGGCCGACCCCGCGGCCGGGCCGTCCGGGTGGGCGGTCGGCGGGGTATTCGGGGCCGGTCACCTGGCGACGGCCGTCGCCCTGCGAGCTAGCCGGGGAGGCGACAATGACTGACGGCGACGACGGCCGCTACGCCTATGACGGGCTCGACCGGGTGCTCCACGAGAAGGCCCGGCTCGGCATCCTGACGGCCCTCGTCCCCCGGCCCGGGGGTCTGTCGTTCGCCGACCTGGCCCGGCTGTGCGCGCTGACCGACGGGAACCTGAGCCGGCACCTGGACGTCCTCGCCGGGGAGGAGTTGGTGAAGGTGACCAAGACGTTCGCCGGCCGACGGCCGCTCACCACCTGCACCCTCACGGCGGCCGGGCGGCGCCGGTTCCGGGAGTACATTGCCGAGCTCGAACAGGTGGTCCGCGACGCGGCCGCGGCGGAAGCCCCGGCCCCGGTACCGCGGACTCGGCCGGGCTTGGCCGGAGCGTAGCACGGGTCTCACAGCAGGCGGGTACCTCCCGCCCTTTTTCTCGGGCTTTAACTTTGCAATGCAAAGTTATTTGCCGCATCACGGAGGCACTGTATGTCGCACGCCATCAGGTCCGGGGTCGCACAACCGCCGCGGGTGCCGCGGGCCTTGCGCGAGGCTCCGCGGCTCGACGCCGGTCGCCGGACCGAACCGCCGACGCCCCGCATGGCCCTGCTCATCAACCCGTTCTACCCGAAGGATCCGTACGCCAGCTTCGGCAAGCACGTCCTCACCCCGACGCTCGCCCTCACCGCCATCGCCGGTGCTACCCCGCCCGGCTGGACGGTCCGCTACTGGGATGAGAACCTGCTCCAGGGGCCGCCCCCGGCCGAGCCGTTCCCGCAGGTGGTGGGCATCAGCGTCCACCTCACCTTCGCCCGCCGGGCGTTCGAACTGGCCGCGTGGTACCGCTCCCGGGGGGCAAAGGTCGTCCTCGGCGGTCTCCACGTCGTGTCGTGCCCGGACGAGTGTGCGCCGCACGCCGACGCGCTCGCCTTCGGCGAAGGCGCGCAGGCGTGGCCGCTCATCCTCCGGGACGTCGAGGGCGGTCGGCTGCGGCCGCGGTACGACGGGTCGTACCACGCCCCCTACGCCGCCGACCCCGCCCCGCGCCGCGACCTCCTGGACCGCCGGGCGTTCCTCACCACCACCAGCCTCAACGCCACCCGCGGGTGTCACAACCGCTGCGGCTTCTGCTACCTCAGCACCGACGGGCTGAAGATCCCGTACCAGATGCGCGCCCCCGAACAGGTCGCGGCCGAGGTGGCGGAAGACGGCCAGCCGTACTGCGTGTTTACCGACAACAACCTCGGTTCCCGACCCGATTACCTGCGGGCGCTCTGCCGGGCGCTGCGGCCGCTCGGGGTGATCTGGAGTGCGGCCGTCACCATCGACGTGACCGACGACCCGTCGCTGGTCCGGGAGATGGCCCTGGCGGGGTGTACCGGGGTGTTCGTTGGCTTCGAGTCGCTGACGGATGAGAACCTGACGGCCGCCCGGAAGAAGACCCCGCGGGCGGCCGAGTACGCCCGCCGGGTGGGGGTACTCCACGACCACGGCATCCAGGTGAACGGGAGCTTCGTGCTGGGGTTCGACCAGGACCGGCCGGGGTGCTTCGCCGAGTTGGTGGACTGGATCGAGTCCGTGCGGATGGAGTCCGCCACGTACCACGTCCTGACCCCGTACCCGGGCACCCCGCTGTTCCGCCAGATGGAGGCGGAAGGCCGACTCCTCCACCGGGACTGGTCGCTCTACGACACCGCCCACGTGGTGTTCCGCCCACGGCACATGACCCCGGGCCAGTTGGCGGAGGGGTACGCCTACTGCTACCGGCGGACGTTCACCAGCCGGTGCATCTGGCGGCGCCGGCCGCCGGACTGGCGGGCAGTCCCGGCGTACCTGGCGATGGCCTATCTCTACAAGCGGTCGAACTGGCTGTGGCCGCTACTGATCCGCCACCGGCTCACCCACTGGGCGTGGCGCCCGCTGTTGGAGGCGTCGCGGTGGCGTCACCTACGCTTCCGGCGCCGGCTGGCGGAGACGACAGACCCGGGTGTCGCGCACGCCCGTCCCGGGGTGCCGGTGACGGCGGGGGTGTAGCCGAATCGGGGAGATCCGTTGGCGTTGCGAGGGGTAGCGTCAGGCAGCCGGCACGTTCAGACACGCACCGGTCAGCTGATGCACCACCGGCGGGGCATGCCGCCGAACACCGGCGTGCGTGCGCGGCGGCCCGAGACGGTTCACCTGGCGACGGCTCGGGCGCGGCCGGCTCTCCCGCCACCACTCCCACAGGGCGTGGGCGGAGTAGGCGACGTTCACCACGCAGATCACGACCGAGATGGCGATGGCGGTGTAGCTCACAGGGCTGCGTCCGTGCCGGAAGGGACAAGCAGGAACGCACCAGCTGCGGTGAGTTGCGCGGGGCGGGCTTCCGACCGTTGGGCGGAATGACTGACCCGACGGGCATCCGTCGCTAACGGGACGATCAAGGCGTCCGTCGGCCTACGCGGACCCTACGTTGGGCTAACCCCCGGAGTTGGCTCGTGCTTCACCAGTGCGGGGCCGTCGAACCAATCCTCGTGCAACTCTGCCTCTGCCTCCCAACGGCAGAGGTAGCGGTCTGCCTCCTCACGCACGACGGTCATGTCGTGCTGCCCTCCGATGACCCGCACGGCATCGCCCGGCATGAACTTGTCGGTCATGTTTTCTCCAGCTGGGTGAGTCTTGGAACCGTGATCGAGCCCGGCGCGACCGTGAAGCACGGCTCGTGCCCGAAAACAGAAACGTCGGTCGTTCCCGTCCCACCGTCGGGACAGCCCTTACCCGAACGACCCGCATCCTTTGCCGGTGGGTGGAGCTCGTGTGTACCTGTGCCACCGGCCGGATCGAGGCGGTTACGGCGGTTGGGACGCTCCAACCTGCACCACCCGCCTCGCCACCCACCGAAACCACGCACTTCTCCCAATCTGCCGTTCCGCGGATATGCGGAGCCCGCTATTGTAATCAAGTACCGATCCCCTTTTTCGGACGTTCCGCTATGCGTACCCGTGGGCCAGCCGGGTTCACGCTCGTCGAGGTTCTCGTCGTCATCGCCGTCACCGCGGTGCTGGTCGGGCTGCTCCTTCCGGCCGTCCAGAAGGTCCGCGAGGCCGCCGCCCGCACCCAGTGTGTGAACAACCTCAAGCAGATCGGACTGGCCTGCCACAACTTCCACGACACCAACGCGGCCTTCCCCCCGGCCCGTGTCATCGACCGGCCGTCGGCCAGTGGCTACCCGTCGCCGACCCCCGGGCCGGGGTCGTCGCACCACGACCGGTCGGGCGGCACCGGCAGCCCGCCGGTCAGCGCCCACGCGGCCGTCGGCGACACCGCGACTTGGTGCGTCCGCATCCTCCCGTACCTCGAACAGCAGCCGTTCTACGACCGGTGGGATCCCACGCTCCCGTTCTCAGACCACCCGTCCGCGGTCCGCACCACGGCGGTGAAGACCTTCCTGTGCCCCACGCGACGGGGGGGCGAGTTGGCGGTTTCTGCGGCCGCCCAGGGGGCGAACATGGTGCTGCCGTGCGGGTACACGGTCGAGGGGATGCACCTCGAGGCCGGAGCCTCCGGCGACTACGCGGGTAACCACGGGGATACCTCCCCCGGCCTAACCGGCGGGCCGACCGACCTCTATTGGGGCGGGAACGGCACCGGTACGCTCATCTCCAGCCGAGCGGCCTGGTCCGACGGCCGCGTGGTCGGGTGGGCGGACCGCGTCACGCTCTCCGGGCTGACTGATGGGGCGAGTCATACCGCGCTGGTCGGGGAGATGCACATCCGCCGCGGTCGGCTGTCCGGAATCCCGGAGAACGGGTCGATGTACGACGGCCGGCGGTTCTTTCACATGACCCGGGTGGGTGGGCCGGCCTTCCCCCTGGCCGCCCACCCGGACGACTCCGTGCAGGGGACCGAACTCCTCGTGTTCGGCAGCTGGCACCCGGGTGTTTGCCCGTTCGCGTTCGCCGACGGCCGGGTTCAGCTGGTGCGGAACGCGCTGAGTACGACGGTGCTGGAACGACTCCTCAACCGGGCCGACGGGCAGCCGGTCCCGGAGAGCCTCGACTGATGGGGGGCGGGATGCTGCGGCGACTGCTGGTTCTCGGGGTGCTCGGGACGCTGGCCGGGTGCGGCCCGGCGGGGCCGGCCGTGTACGCCGTCTCCGGCGTGGTGGTGTTCGCGGACGGCTCGCCGGTGAAGTCGGGGACGATCGAGTTCGAACCGGTAGACGGCAGCCCGGCCGCGCGGGGGGCGATCGGCCCGAAGGGACGGTTCACCCTCCAGACCGGCTCGCAGGAGGGGGCGGTAGCCGGAGCACACCGCGTGGCGGTGGTCCAGGTGTTCGTCCTCGACGGAATCACCCCAGAGGTGCGGGCCGCGCACAGCCGACACAAGGCCCAAATCGTCCACCGGCGTCACGCCCGGTTCGACACCTCCGGGCTGACGCGGGAGGTCCGGCCGGAGGCCAACGAGCTGCGAATCGAAGTCACGGCCGGGGAGCGGCCGTAACCGCTCGCCAAGTCATCAAATCTCTTTTTGCGCCCGCGAAGGCGGCCCCCTCGTCCGCTACGCCTGCACGCGGACGTCTCTTTCCCGGGCACGGTTGCCGGGGACGTCGTTGCGGATTCCTCCCACAGCTTCATCGGTGGCACGAATGTGTCGCACAGGGGGAGAGGAAGTCGGGCAATAACGGGCGACAACTCCGGAACCGGGTCCGACGTCCCAAGACACCCGCCCACCGTCCGCTCCGAATCGTCGGAGACCGAAATCGGTTCTACACCCACTGCCGCTACGGGGTTTGGGAGCGCCGTCGCCGCCTTGCCGACGATCCAGGACACCGACGGGGTGACCTGCCGAGCCCGACGACTTCGGCAACGTGGTGGTACCGGACGAGTGACGGCGGCAGGGGTTCCGAACGACCGATTTCCCCTGGCGTATCTTCGTGGACCGTCTGGGTTGGTGTGCGGTATTCATCGACACGGCCCGCCACTGGCACTGCTTCTCCCGCGGGGTGGTCAGGGCCGCCAGGGTGAGGACCGTCTTGTTCGCCAGAGCCTCCCGGACCGGCGGCCGTCGGCCAGCCCGGCCGGGCCGCAGGCGTTCCACTGCTTGAGCAGGGTGCAGTTCCACGACGGCGTTCGCCCCACGCCCCGGGCGGCCCGGCCGGACGGCGGGCGGTGGACCGGCCCGAGGGTCGCCCAATACGCCCGCGACCGGTGGTCGGTGACGGTCCGCCCGGAGGCCGGGTGGCGGTGGCGGGTGGCCCTCGGGTTCGCCCTCCAGGTGCCCCGCCCAGCCTACCCCGAGTCGGCCGACCCGCCCACCCGTCGGGTGGAAGAAAACTGGCGCCGGCGGATGAGACGGCGGCGGGCGGGGAGGGCGAGGTAGAGGCAATCCCAGACGGCCGGCCCGGGCGGCGCGGCCGGGATGGCGGCGCGGGCGGCGGCGACCGACCGGGCGGGCGCGGCGGCGAACCGGACGACCTTCCCGACGACCTCGGGGGTGCAGGTGCGACGGCGACGGGGGAGCCGGACGGCCCGGGCCAGCCCGTCGGTGACGACCGGGCGGAGGTGGCGTGTGGTGGCCGCGGGGGTAGGCGGGATAGACGTGGGGATGGGCCGCATGGGGTTCCTCCCGGAGGGGGGGTGGCAACCACCATCTCAACGGAGCCCCATGCGGCCCGCTACCCCACCGCAGCCGAACTTGAAACTACTGCACTCGGTATCAGTCGGATGCCCGGTCGGGTAGAAGCAACGGCCCGGACCTCTGAGCTCGACTGGTGCCGATTCTGAGCGGCCGCCCGCGGTGAGTTCCCATGAGGGTTGCTGAAGCTCCCATGGCCCTCGCCCGCGGGCGGCCGCCGTGACTCGACCACCCGAAGCCCATCCCCTGGCCCAC
>JAESFO010000524.1_pt1 | contig 27063 bp, 21 predicted proteins | sample 9269421 | NCBI WGS metagenome assembly JAESFO01 (sample SAMN14502839, study PRJNA617101) | algae metagenome | isolation source: Nostoc desertorum CM1-VF14 and co-occurring heterotrophs from rocky... | place: USA: Clark Mountains, San Bernardino, California | collected 2000-06-05 | reverse complement strand
CGGACGTTCCGGGGGTGTGCGGGCTCCCCGGTCGTGGTCGCCCGCACACCCCCGACGACGGCCCTCAGCTCGGCGCGAGCGTGCACTCCGCGCCCTGCGGCGGGAGCGTGAGGTTCACCAGATAGTCGATCGCGAGCGTGTCGGTGCACGCGTCACCCTGCAGCGACGCGGTGTGCTGGTTGCCGTTGACCGTGATCAGGCTGCCGTTCAGCTGCTGGGCCAGGTCGACCCCGGCCTGGTACGGCGTGGCCGGGTCACCGGTGACCGACACCACGACGACCGGCGGGAGCCCGTCGACCTTCGGCGTGTGCGGCTCGCTGGTGGGCGGGACCGGCCAGAACGCGCACGCGTCGCGGGCACCGACCGGGCCGCGGCCGGTGGAGCGGAACGGGGCGGCCTCGTCGGCCCGCGTCGCCAGCTCCAGGGCCTCCGAGGGCTCCTTCAGCGCCGGCTGGTTCACGCAGCTGATCGATTGGAAGGCCTGCAGCATGTTCGAGTAGCGGCCCTGGTCGTCGCGCTCGTGGTAGAGGTCGGCCAGGCGCATCAGCAGGTCGCCGTTGCCGTTCGCGACCTGCGAGATCCCCTGCTGCAGCGCGGGCCACAGCTGGGAGACGTAGAGGGCCTGGCTGACGCCGGTCTGGGCGTCGGAGAAGCTCAGGACGCGCCCGTCGCTGACCTGCGCGGGCGTGTCGATCAGTGGCCGCATCACCGTCTGGAACGCCTGGGTCGCCGTCGCCGGGTCGGTGCCCAGCGGACAGCCGGGGCGGCTGGTGCAGTCCTCGGCGAAGTTGTCGAACGCGAGCTGGAACCCGGCGTTCTGCTTGACCGTGGAGTCGATGGTCGACTGCGTCGGGTCGATCGCGCCGTCGAGCAGCAGCGCGCGGACGTTCTGCGGGAACGCCTCGGCGTAGGCGGTGCCGAGCTCGGTGCCGTAGGAGAAGCCGGCGTAGGTCATCTTCTGGTCGCCGACGGCGGCCCGCATGACGTCCATGTCCTTCGCGACGTCACGGGTGCCGACGTTCGCCAGCACGTCGGCCCCGGTGCGCTGGGTGCAGCGCTCGGCGAACTGACGGCTGTCGGCCTCGGCGGCGGCGACCCCGGCGGGCGAGGGGTCGGCGAAGACCTTGGTGCGCTCCTCGTCGTTCTCGGCGTCGGTGAGGCACTGGATCCGCGGCCGGCTGGCGCCGGTGCCGCGCGGGTCGAACCCGACCAGGTCGAACCGGTCCCCCAGGCCGTTGGTGGCCCAGGTGGCGGCCTGACGCGCGACGAACGAGGTGCCCGAGGCGCCGGGGCCGCCCGGGTCGGCGAACAGCGAGCCGATCTTCGCCCCGGTCGCCTTCTTGCGCAGCAGCGCGATCTGCATCGTCTTCCCGTCGCCGGGCCGGGCGTAGTCCTGCGGGACGGTCACCCGGGTGCAGTCGAACTGCGGGTCGGCGTAGGTCTGCGCGTCGTCCGCAGTGGGGGCGTAGTCGTTGCAGGGGCCCCACTGCAGCTGCTGGTCGTAGAACTGGGCCAGCTCCGGCGGGTTCTGCGCGGCCTGCGGCTGGTCACCGGTGCCCGCGTCGGCACACGCGCCGACCAGGACGAGGGTCGCCGCGCCGAGCGCGGCGAGCGCGGCCGGACGCGTCCGCCGGCGGGCCGGGGCCGGTGTCTCTCGTCGGTGGGCACGTCGTCGCAACAGCCGAGGGAGCATGACCGTGAGCATGCCACCGACCCCCGACGGTGACCGGTCGCGGGTCACGGCCCGGGTGAGGGTGCCCACACCACGGGGCGGTCCGGGCCCGTGCGCTGCCACCCTGGCGTCCGCCATCGACGGCGAACCCGGGGACCCCCGACCAGCGTGGGCCTCGAGGACGGAAGGAGCTCACCGGTGAGCACACAGGAGAGCGGAGAGGTGGCGGCCCCGTACCGGGCGCCCGCGACCCCGCCGAAGCGGACCCGCGTCCACCACCTGCTGCAGTGGAAGCAGGAGGGCCGGCGCTGGCCCATGCTGACCGCCTACGACGTCTACTCCGCCGAGATCTTCGACGACGCCGGTATCCCGGTGCTGCTCGTCGGCGACTCCGCGGGCAACAACGTGTTCGGCCACGACAACACCATCCCGGTCACGGTCGACGACCTGGTCCCGCTGACCCGGGCCGTGGTGCGCGGCTCCCGCAGCGCGCTCGTCGTCGCCGACCTGCCGTTCGGCAGCTACCAGATCTCCCCCGCGCAGGCGCAGGAGACGGCGTTCCGGTTCATGAAGGAGGGTGGGGCGCACGCGGTCAAGCTCGAGGGCGGTGCGCGCTTCGCGCCGCAGGTCGAGGCGCTCACCGCGTCCGGCGTGCCGGTGATGGGCCACCTCGGGTTCACCCCGCAGAGCGAGCACGCGCTGGGCGGGTTCCGCATCCAGGGCCGCGGCGACGCCGCCGACCGGCTCGTCGAGGACGCGCTGGCCGTGCAGGAGGCGGGCGCGTTCGCCGTCGTGCTGGAGATGGTGCCCGCCGACGTCGCCAAGCGGGTGACCGGGGAGCTGCGCATCCCGACCGTCGGCATCGGGGCCGGGCCCGACTGCGACGCCCAGGTCCTCGTCTGGTCGGACATGGCCGGGATGAACCGCGGGAAGGTGCCGCGCTTCGTCAAGAAGTACGCGGAGCTCGGCTCGGCCCTGCACGACGCGGCGGCCGCGTTCGCCGCCGACGTGGCGCACGGCGAGTACCCCGCCGAGGAGCACAGCTACCGGTGAGCCGGGCCGGGCCCCGGCGCGCGTCGCCGGGGCCCGGTCGGCCGGGTGGGACCGGTTCAGCCTGCGCCGTACGTCGTCGGGTGCCCCAGCCCCGGGATGCCGCCGCCCGCGCGGTGGCGGGCCAGCATCCGGTCCGCGGGGGTCTCACGGCGCGCCAGCCGCCGGGCCAGCGACGCCAGCCGCGCGCCGTGGGCGTCGTCGCCGGCCAGCGCGGCGGTCGCGGCGTCGAGGACGGCCTGCGACCCCGCCCGCACCGCCGGGTCGGCCCAGCCCCGCAGCGCCGAGCGGCGGTGCGCCGTCGCGTCCGGGGTCCGACGCCGGCCGGGCAGCGTGTCGTCGCGCAGCAGACCGGTCAGCAGGCTCAGCAGCGCCGCGGGCAGGTCGGTGCCCACGCCGTCGGCGGGCTCCTCCCCCGCGACCGCCGGGACGGCGTCGAACGCCTTGAACTCGATCCGCCCCACCTCCCCGGGGATGCCCGCGTGCCGCACCAGGCTGGGGTCGGTCACCATCAGCGGGGCGTCGGGCGGCAGGTAGGCCAGCGCCGCCGGGCGCGCCCCGGTGCGACGCGCGGTGCGTGCCGACAGCCCGCCCCAGACACGGCCGTCGCGGAACGGTGAGGAGAACGACCACGGCACCAGGTAGGGGCTGTAGAAGGTCAGCTTCGCCGCCGCGTCGGCCAGCACGGCGGGGTCGGTGCCCGACTCGGGGAACGACAGGTTCAGGTCCGGCCCCCAGGTCACCATGTGCAGGTGCGAGGTCCGCTCCTCCGGCGAGGCCGCCATCAGCGCCCGCTCGTGGGCGTTCGGCGGCGGGTCCAGCCGGTAGGCCGACAGCTGCGGGTGGTGGGCGAACGCGACGGGGCGCAGTCCGTGCCGGGCGGCCACCGCGGCCAGGGTGACCGCGTCGGCGGCCAGCGCGTCGACGGCGGCCTCGACCGAGTCGTGCACGCGGGTCCGGATCTCGATGCCCTTGGGGTCGAACCGGAGCAGCCCGCCGTTCTCGTCGAGGCGCTCGTAGCCCTCGGCGTACCAACGCTTGCGGCGGATGCCGGCGTCGCCGATCCGCAGGTCCGGCTGGTCCCCGGGCAGCTCCGGCAGCTCGTCCACGATCGCCGCGACCTGAGCGTGGGTCAGCGACCGGTGGTCGGCCACCGTCCCGTCGTCCCGCAGCAGCGCGAGCTCGTGCTCGAGCCCGTAGCGCGCCTCGCCCCGCATCGACCACCCCCGGTCCCCGTCCTGGCACAGGACGTTACCGAGGTCGGGCCCGGCGCCGGCTGTGATCCGTCCCGGCCTCCTCCTCACCCGTTCCGCCCTGGACAACCCCGCGCCGAACGGTCAGCCTGGTGACGGCGGCCACTCCACCAGGTGGCCGGGACCCGGAGCACACGGGAGGCGTCATGAGGCTGGGCCGCAAGATCTCCGAGGGATTCGCCGTGGACCACGAGGCCGACCGGGTGGCCGACGCCCAGGAGCGCCCGCGCCCGGCGCGCGCCGTCGAGCCCGAGTTCACCGAGTGGACGCCGGCCGCCCCGCAGCCGGCGCACTCGGGGTCCCGCGAGGACTGACCGGGTGCGCGGGCTGTTCCGCCGGACCCCGCTGGAGTACCCGACCGGCCCGCTGGAGGGCCACAAGCTGGCGTTCCCGATGCTGTCCGCGGACGGCACGACGGCGGGCTTCAGCGGTGTGACGCTCGGGCGGGCGCACGTCTACCGCACCGTCGACGACGCGGTGTGTGCGCACGGTTGCCGGCACGCCTGCCCGTCGCGGTGGTGCGACTGCGGGTTCTACTGCTTCCACACCGCCGACGACGCCCGCGAGCTGGCGTGCGCGCCCGAGCACCAGGGCGCGATCCTGCTCGAGGTGGCCGTCTCCGGCCGGTTCCGTCGCTACGAGCTGGGCCTGCGCTACGCCCGGCAGCGGGTGCGCACGATCCGGATGCGGGCCTGCCGCTGCGGGGCGCGGGTCGCGGTGCTGGCCGACACCGGATCCGGGCAGCACGGCTGGCGCCGGCTGGAACCGGTGTGCCTGCGGTGCGCCGGGGCGCGCCCGGTGCTGTCGGCGCAGCGCTTCGCCGAGCTGGCCGAGCTCACCCTGCTGCCCGACGACGTCGCGGCGGGCCCGCTGACCACGCCCGACGACGCGGCGGGGTTCGCCGAGCACCCCGACCCGCACGGCACCGAGGCCGACGACCTGATCGGCGACCCGGTCGCCGCGGCGGGCGCGGTCGCCGTGCTCACCGCGGAGATGGCGCTGCTGCAGGCCCGGCTCGACGAGATGGCCCGCCAGCTCGGCCGGGCCACCGCACGCCTGGACGCGCTCGAGGGCCGCGACCTGCCCGCGGCGGAGCCGGGGTCAGAGCCAGACCGGTAGCGGCGGCGGGAGCTTCCCGTCGGCGTCGCGCAGGCCCTTGTCGAACGGGCGGCCGAGCAGCCAGGCGATGATGTCGTGCGCCTTGCCGCGGACCGTGCCGAGGTCGCGCGGCTCGGCGCCGTCCGGCCCGGCGGGCCCCGGCCCGAACTCCAGCGTCGCGCCGGTGCGGACCTCCTCCAGGCGCACGTGCGGGCAGCCGGGCTTGCGCTCCAGCCGCGCGACCACGTCGGCGACCAGCACCTCCCGCATCGGGATCGGCAGGTCCTTGAACGAGGCGCCGACATCGAGGTCGACGGCGTGGATCCACACCTCGCGCGCCCGGTTCCAGGGCACCGCCGTCACCGGCATCTCGATGCCCTGCGGGTTGCGCACGGTCGCCGACCAGGCCTTCTCGGGCATCGCCCGGACCGCGTCGGCGAGCCGGTCGGAGGAGGCGACGACGTCGGCGCGGATCTCGTCGGAGCTGCGCCCGGCCCCGGCCTCGATGTCGGCGTCGCGGGACGCGGGATCGGGGTAGGCCGGGGTCTCGACGCCGGTCCGCGCCCAGGTCAGCAGGTTCACCATGGCATCGGCGTTGCGGGCCAGGTGGGTGAGCACGTGCGCGCGGGTCCAGCCCGGCAGCGCCGACGGGGCGCGGAACGCCTCGCCCGCCATCCGGGTCATCAGCCCGCGCAGGTGGGCCTGGCCGTCGCCGGCCCAGGCCAGCGCGTCGCCCACCGGCGGCGGGACGACGGCGTGGCCGTCGCCGGGGGTGCGTGCGGGGGTCACCGCACCGCCCGGCACACGTTGCGGCACTCGCCGATCCCCTCCACCGCGGTGACGATCTCGGCGCCGTCGGTGAGGTAGCGCGGGGGCGTGCGCGCGTCACCGACGCCGCCCGGGGTGCCGGTGGCGATGACGTCGCCCGGGTTGAGCGTGAGGATCTCCGACAGGTAGACGACCAGGTCCACCGCGCCGAACACGAGCTGGTCGGTCGTGGAGTCCTGCATGGTCTCCCCGGACAGCTCCGAGGAGATCCGCAGCGCGCCACCGGCGGCCGGGTCGGCGGGCAGCTCGTCGGGGGTGACCAGCACCGGCCCGAGCGGCGTCGAGTGCTCCCAGGTCTTGCCCTGCAGGAACTGCTTGGTGCGCCGCTGGTAGTCGCGCATCGACACGTCGTTGAGCACGGTGTACCCGGCGATCGCGGCCGCGGCCGCCTCGCGGTCGGCGCGCCGGACCGAGCGACCGATGACGACGACGAGCTCGGCCTCGTAGTCGACCCGGTCGGACTGCTCGGGCAGCTCGATCTCGTCGTACGCGCCGATCAGGGCGGGCGCGTACTTGCCGAAGACCGTCGGGTACTCGGGCAGCTCGTTGCCCATCTCGAGCACGTGGTCGCGGTAGTTCAGCCCGATGCAGATGATCTTCTCGGGTGACGGCACCAGCGGCGCGTAGTCCAGGCCCGCGGTCTCGTGCACCGGGCCCGCCGCGCCCGCGGCGTGCTCGGCCCAGTCGGGGCGCTCCAGCAGCGCCCGCACGTCGGTCTCCCCCGTCTCGACGGCGGTGTCGCCGTCGACGCGCACCGCCCGGTGCCCGGTCGCGGTCCGGATCGTCGCGAGCCTCATCGTGCGGGTGCCTCCCGGTATCGGTTGCCGTCCGGCGGAGAGTCTGCGCCACCGGGGGCCCGCGGGACAGTCAGGGGGTGGGTTACCGCGCGTCCCGGCCGGCGGACGGGCCGAACTCACCCGTACGGCTGACACCGTCGACGGACCGCGACACGCGTTCCGCCACCACGGCGACGGGGCGGCCCCGTCCGGGCATCCGCCCCGCCGGTGCGGCGCCACCCGTCCCGCCCGCAGGTGACCGCCCGCCCTCGCCGACCCGGCGTCGTGGCGGTCCGCAGCCACACCCGCTGTCCGGTGACCACAGCCATTGCAGCAGGTGTGGATGCCGGACAGCGGGCGTGGATCCGCCATGGCACTCCCACGGCCCGGCGGTGACCGCCCCGGGCCGGCACCCGGGTCAGATCGCGGCGTCGTCCTCGGCGCCACCGCCGCGCACGGGCAGGTCGTCGAAGACCGCGGGCGGCTCCCGCCACGCCTGCTCCGGCGCCCCGGCGCGGGCCGCGGCGACCGCCCGCCACACCCGCTCGGGGGTGCAGGGCAGGTCGATGTGCCGCACACCCAGGTCCGACAGTGCGTCGACCACGGCGTTCTGCACCGCGGGGGTCGACCCGATCGTCGCGGACTCGCCGATGCCCTTGGCGCCGAGCGAGTTCAGCGGGGTCGGGGTCTCGGTCGTCGCGGTCTCGAAGGAGAACAGGTCGGCCGCGGTCGGAATCGTGTACGCGGCGAGGCTGGAGGTCAGGGGCTGGCCCTCGTCGTCGAACAGGACCTCCTCGTGCAGCGCCTGGGCGACGCCCTGGGCGAGCCCGCCGTGCTGCTGGCCCTCGACGAGCAGCGGGTTCAGGATCCGCCCGCAGTCGTCGACGGCGACGTGCCGGCGCGGGGTGACCCGGCCGGTGTCGGTGTCGACCTCGACCACCGACAGGTGCGCCCCGAACGGGAAGGTCGCCCCGTCCTGCGCGGAGTCGAGCCCGACGTGCAGCTCCTCCCCCGTGGCGGCGGCCTGGCGGTGCACGTCGCTCCAGGTCGCGGTCGGGCCGCCGGGCACACCGGCGACGCCGAAGATGCCCTCGTCGGTGATCTCGACGTCCTCCGCGGCGGCCTCCAGCAGGTGCGCGGCGAGCTTGCGGGCCCGCTCGTACAGCTCGTGCGCGGCCTCGGACACCGCGGTCCCGCCGAGCTGGAGCGACCGCGAGCCGCCGGTCCCGGCGCCGCGCGGGACGAGCGCGGTGTCGGACTGGACGTAGCGGATCCGGTCCATCGGGATGCCGAGCCGGTCCGACACCAGCATCGCGAACGACGTCGCGTGCCCCTGACCGTGCGCCGAGGTGCCGGCCGACACGGTCGCCGTGCCGTCGGCGTGCACGGTCACCGAGCCGTACTCGCCGCCCCCGCCCCCGGCGGTGACCTCGACGTAGACCGCGATGCCGATGCCCAGGCGCACCGGGTCGCCCGCCGCGCGGCGGCGGGCCTGTTCGGCGCGCAGCTCGTCGTAGCCGGCGATGCGCAGGGCCTCGCGCAGCGGCAGGTCGTAGTCGCCGACGTCGTAGCGGGCGCCGGTCGGGGTGGTGTACGGGAAGACGTCGGGCGCGAGCAGGTTGCGCCGGCGCAGCTCGACCGGGTCGATGCCCAGCTCGGCGGCGGCGACGTCGACCAGGCGCTCCAGGTGGGCGGCGGCCTCGGGGCGTCCCGCGCCGCGGAAGGCGCCCATCGGGGTGGTGTTGGTCAGCGCGGAGACGGCGTCGTAGCGCAGGTCCGTGATGTCGTAGACGCCGGTCGCCATGAGGTAGGTGGTGCGCAGCGGGAGCGCGCCGCCGAAGCCGGCGTAGGCCCCGGCGTCCCCGACGACCCGCACGCGCAGGCCGGTCATCCGGCCGTCGCGGGTGAGGCCGAGCTCGTAATAGCCGACCTGGCCGCGGCCGTGCGGCATCGAGACGAGGTTCTCCGAGCGGGTCTCGACCCAGGCCAGCGGCCGCCCCAGCGCCCGGGCGGCGGCGACGGTCGCGGTGTGCTCGGCGAGCACACCGGCCTTCGCGCCGAACCCGCCGCCGACGTGCGGGGCGATCACCCGGAGCTGGTCGGCCTCCAGCCCGGCCAGTCCGGCGAGCTGGGTGCGGAAGCCGTGCGGCATCTGGGTGGAGACGTGCACGGTGAGCGGGAAGTCGGTGGTGGTGGGGTCGGCGACGATCGCGTTGCCCTCCATCGGGACGGCCGCGACGCGCTGGTTCACCATCCGCGCGCGGACGACGACCTCGGCGCCGTCGAGCGGGTCGCCGGTCCCCCGCTCGCCCGCGGCCAGGTTGCTGCCCTGGTCGGGGAACTGCAGCGGGGCGTCGTCGGCGAGCGCGGCCTCGATGTCGGTGACCGCGGGCAGCGGGTCGTAGTCGACCTCGACGAGCTCGGTGGCGTCGACGGCGGCGGCGCGGCTCTCGGCGACGACCAGCGCCACCGCCTCGCCGACGAACCGCACCCGGTCGGTCGCCAGCGGCGGGCGCGGCAGCGCGGGGTTGAGGACCATCAGGCCGTGGTGGGCGGGCAGGTCGAGGTCGGCCGCAGTGTACACGGCGAGGACGCCGGGCGCGGCCGCGGCCTCGGTGGTGTCGATACCGGTGAGCAGCGCGTGCGCCACCGGCGAGCGGACGAACGCCACGTGGGCCAGGCCCGCCGGTGCGTCGGCACCGTGGACCAGGTTGCCGACGAAGGTGCTCGCACCGGTGATCAGGTCGGCGTCCTCGACGCGGCGGACGGAGGTTCCCAGGATCGAGCCAGGCATGTGGCCCACACTACAACACTAACCGGAGGGTCGTCCGGTTAGTGCGCCTCACACGTCGTCTGCGTCTCCACCTGCGGTGCCAGCCCGGCGACGGCCGGTAGCGTCCCCGCCATGCCCGAGTTCCACCACACCGACGTGCTCCCGCTCGGCCCGGACGACACCGAGTACCGCGAGCTCGACCTGCCCGCGGGAACCGCCACCGAGGCCGCGGGCCGCACCTTCCTCGAGGTCCCGCCCGAGACGATCACCGGACTGGTCCGCGCGGCCGTCACCGACATCCAGCACCTGCTGCGACCCTCCCACCTGAAGCAGCTGCGCGCCATCGTCGACGACCCCGAGGCGTCCGGCAACGACCGGTTCGTCGCCACCGACCTGCTGCGCAACGCCTGCGTGTCCGCGGGCGGGGTGCTGCCGATGTGTCAGGACACCGGCACCGCGATCGTCGTCGGCAAGAAGACCGAGACCGTGCTGACCGGCGGCGACGACGAGGCCGCGGTGTCGCGCGGGGTCTTCGAGGCCTACCAGGAGCTGAACCTGCGCTACAGCCAGATGGCGCCGATCAGCTTCTGGGACGAGAAGAACACCGGCACCAACCTGCCCGCGCAGGTCGAGCTGTACGCCAAGCCGGGCCGGGACCCGTACTACGAGTTCCTGGTCATGGCCAAGGGCGGCGGCTCGGCCAACAAGACCTTCCTCTACCAGGAGACGAAGGCACTGCTGAACCCGAAGCGGCTCGCGGCGTTCCTGGACGAGAAGCTGCGCAGCCTCGGTACCGCGGCCTGCCCGCCGTACCACCTGGCGATCGTCGTCGGCGGCATGTCGGCGGAGTTCAACCTGAAGGTCGCCAAGCTGGCCTCGGCCCGCTACCTGGACAACCTGCCGACCGAGGGCTCACCGCTCGGGCACGCCATCCGCGACACCGACCTGGAGCAGCAGGTCCTGGAGCTGACGCGCAACTTCGGGATCGGCGCCCAGTTCGGCGGCAAGTACTTCTGCCACGACGTGCGCGTCATCCGGCTGCCCCGGCACGGCGCCTCGCTGCCGGTCGGCGTCGCGGTGTCCTGCTCGGCGGACCGCCAGGCCAAGGCGAAGATCACCCCGTCCGGGGTCTACCTGGAGCAGCTGGAGCGCGACCCGGCCCAGTACCTGCCCGAGGCCACCGACGCCGACCTGTCCGACGAGGTCGTGCGGGTCGACCTGAACCGGCCGATGGACGAGATCCGCGCGCAGCTGTCGCAGCTTCCGGTGAAGACCCGGCTGTCGCTGACCGGGCCGCTGGTCGTCGCCCGGGACATCGCGCACGCCAAGATCGCCGAGCGGCTCGACGCCGGCGAGCCGATGCCGCAGTACCTCAAGGACCACGCCGTCTACTACGCCGGACCGGCCAAGACCCCCGAGGGCTACGCCTCGGGCTCCTTCGGTCCGACGACGGCCGGCCGGATGGACTCCTACGTCCAGCAGTTCCAGGAGGCCGGCGGGTCCCTGGTGATGCTGGCGAAGGGGAACCGGTCGAAGCAGGTCGTGGACTCCTGCGCCGCGAACGGCGGCTTCTACCTGGGCTCCATCGGCGGCCCGGCCGCCCGTCTGGCCCAGGACTGCATCCGCAAGGTCGACGTGCTCGAGTACCCCGAGCTCGGCATGGAGGCGGTCTGGAAGATCGAGGTCGAGGACTTCCCGGCGTTCGTCGTGATGGACGACAAGGGCAACGACTTCTTCGCCGACACCAGCGCCCCGACCCTGCAGGTCACCTTCCGCACCTGACCGCTGCGACGCCCCCCTCCCCCGGGGTTGTGCCCGCGGCCCCCGTGCACGGCGCGCCGTGCCCCCAGGGGAACCCTCGTAGCGCTCTAAGCCACGAAGGTTCCCCTGGGGGCCACCCGGCGGGTGCCCGGCGACGGCACCGGGGGCTCCCGGGGGTGGGCGGGCGGGTCAGCGCAGGCGGCGGGGGCCCGCGTCACGGCGGTCGGGCACCGGGCCGATCGTCACCCGGGCCCCGGCCACGAACGCGCCCTGCGGCGAGGCCAGCACCGGGTCGAGGGCGAGCGAGCGGACCTGCGGCAGGTCCTCGACGAGCCGCCCGATCCGCAGCACGACGTCCTCCAGCGCGGCGAGGTCGACCGGGTCCGTGCCGCGGTAGCCGGTGAGCAGCGGCGCCGCGCGCGGGGCCCGCACCAGCCGGGCCGCGTCCTCGGTCGAGACCGGCAGGACCCGGTAGGCGCGGTCGTCGAGCAGCTCGGTCGCCATCCCGGACAGCCCGAACGCGACCAGCGACCCGAACGACGGGTCGTCGACGACCTCCACCGTGCACGACGTGCCCTTCGGGGCCATCCGCTGCACGTAGACCTCGTCGGACCCGGTCACCCGCGACAGCTCCGCGTGCGCGACGCGCAGGGCCTCCTCCGAGACCAGGTCCAGGCGCACCCCGACGAAGTCGCCGCGGTGCCGCCACTGGTCCGCGGTCGCCTTGATGACCACCGGGTAGCCGAGCTGCTCGGCGGCGGCGACGGCGTCGTCGGCGCCCTTGGCCCGGCGGAAGGTGATCACCTCCAGGCCGTAGCAGGCGAGCAGGTCGACGGCCTCGTCGTCGGTGAGGGTGTGCCGGCTGTCCGGCCCGAACGACGCGATGAGCTCCCGCGCGCGGTCGGCGTCGATGCCCTCGGGCACGACGAACTCCCCGACCGGGGTGTCACGCCACTGCGCGTAGCGGCTGACCCGGCCCAGCGCCGACGTGGCCCGCTCGGGGCTGGCGAAGCTCGGCACCGACCCGCGGCCGGGCGTGCCGTCGGCGCCGGGTACCGACAGCTCCGCCGGGATGCCCTCGGCGGCGAGGAACACCGCGATGACCGGGACCCCGGCACCGTCCGCGGCGTCGCGCAGGGCGTGCGCGTGGTCCCGGCCGGCCACCGCGACCGGCGGGACGAACACCGCGATGAGCGCGTCCGGGCGGGCGTCGCCGTCCAGGGTCGCGCGGACCGCGCCGGCGAACGCCTCCGGCGAGGCCTGGGTGCCGACGTCGACCGGGTCTCCCGCCAGCTCCAGGCCCTCGTCGAGCAGCCCGTCGAGGACCAGAAGGTTGACCGCGGTGGAGTTGCCGACGACCGCGACCCGGCGGCCCTTTGGCAGCGGCTGGTGGGCGATGAGCAGGGCGGTGTCGAACATCTGCGGCAGCGTCTGCACGCGGATGACGCCGGACTGCTCGAACAGCGCCTGCACGCTGGACTCGTCGATCGGCGCCCCGACCGAGGCCAGCGACGGCAGCGTCCCGGTGTGCCGGCCGGACTTCACCGCGATCACCGGCTTGGTGCGGGCCAGCCGGCGGGCGACCCGGGCGAACTTGCGCGGGTTGCCGAAGGTCTCCAGGTAGAGCAGCACCTGCTCGGTGCTCGGGTCGGTCTGCCAGTACTGCATCAGGTCGTTGCCGGACACGTCGGCGCGGTTGCCCGCCGACACGAACGACGACAGGCCCAGCCCGCGGGTGCGGGCGTTGGCGAGGATGGCGCTGCCGAGCGCGCCGGACTGGCAGAAGAACCCGGTGCGCCCGTACCCGGGCATCCACGGGGCGAGGGTCGCGTTGAGCCGCACCGACGGGTCGGGGTTGGCGACGCCGAGTGCGTTCGGCCCGACCACCCGCATCCCGTGCGCCCGCGCCTCGGCGACCAGCCTGCGCTCGGCGACGGTGCCGCCGTCGTCGCCGGCGTCGGCGAAGCCGGAGCTGATCACGACCAGCACCTTCACGCCCTTGGCCAGGCAGGAGTCCATGACCTCGTCGATGTTCGCGGCCGGGACGGCGACGACCGCGAGGTCCACCTCGTCCGGGATGTCGATCACCGACGGGTAGGCGCGCACGCCCCGCACCGAGCGGGCGTCGGGGTTGACCGGGTAGACGGGGCCGGTGAAGCCGGCGCGCAGCAGGTTCAGCAGGACGGCGTGGCCGATCTTGGTCTCGTCCGCGGACGCACCGATCACCGCCACCGAGGTCGGGTGCAGCAGGTTCGCGACGCTGCGGGCCTCGGCGGCCTGCTCGCGCGCATAGCGGACCGCGATCGACTTCTCGGTGGGGTCGATGTCGAACTCGAGGTGCAGGACCCCCTCGGCGAAGGCCCGTGTGACGCCGTAGCCGGCCTCACGGAACACCCGCACCATGGCGTGGTTCTCCACCAGCACCTCGGCCTCGAACCGGGACAGCCCGTTCTCCCGGGCCGCGGCGGCGAGGTGTTCGAGCAGGATCGAGCCGAGGCCGCGGGACTGGTGGTCGTCGCGGACGACGAACGCGACCTCCGCGGAGGTGACCGGCTTGTCGGTGCCCGCTCCCTCCTGGGCGGCCGCCCCGCCGCCGGGGGTCAGCCCCTCGTAGCGACCGACCGCGATGATCTCGTCGCCGAGCAGCGCCAGGAACGCGACCCGGGTCCGGTGGTCGACGACGGTGAACCGCTCCAGGTCCCGCGCCGAGATCCGCGGGTACGGGCCGAAGTAACGCAGGTAGCGGGTGCGGTCGGACAGCTTGGAGTGGAAGGCGAGCAGCGCGTCGGCGTCGCCGGGCAGGATCGGGCGCAGGTGCACGATCCCGCCGTCGGAGGCGACGACGTCGGCCTCCCAGTGCCGCGGGTAGGGGTGCCCGGGGGCGCCGGCCGGGGTCTCGTCGGTCTTCTCGGTCATGGTCGGTCTCAGTCCCGCGGGTCGTCGGGGTCGAGGCCGTGCAGCGGGAACACCGCACGACGGGTCTCCAGGATCGCCGAGTCGACGCGCTCGCCGAACGAGCCGCCCCACCGCTCGAACGCCGGGTCGGCCCCGTCGGACATCGAGACCGGCAGCGGCGAACGGGTCCGGGTCGCCGCGAGCGCGGTCCAGTCCGCGGGGATGGAGGTGTCCGGGTCCAGGTCGCGGTCCAGGGCGACGGCCATCAGGTGCGTCCACGAGCGCGGGACCACCCGGTAGAGCGCGTACCCGCCGCCGCCGAGCACCAGCCACTTGCCGCCCGCGGTGGTCTCGGCCATCTCGCGCAACGCGTGGTAGATGGCCCGGTGGCCGTCGACGGACAGCTCCAGGTTGGCCAGCGGGTCCTCGGAGTGGGTGTCCGCGCCGCACTCGGTGACCAGCACCTGCGGACGGAACGACTCCAGCAGCGACGGGACGACGCCGTGGAAGGCCCGCAGCCAGCCCGCGTCGCCGGTGCCGGGGGGCAGCGAGACGTTGACGGCGTAGCCCTCGCCGGCACCGCGGCCGATCTCCCCCGCCCAGCCGGTGCCCGGCCACAGCGTGAGCGGGTGCTGGTGCAGCGAGATCGTCAGCACCCGGGGGTCGTCGTAGAAGCAGTCCTGCACGCCGTCGCCGTGGTGGACGTCGACGTCGACGTAGGCGATGCGTTCGTAGCCCTGCTCCAGCAGCCAGGCGATCGCGACCGAACAGTCGTTGTAGACGCAGAAGCCCGCGGCGCGGTCACGCATCGCGTGGTGCAGCCCGCCCGCCATGTTCACCGCGCGGTCCGCGCGGCCCTCGGCGATCTCCCGGGCGGCGGCGACCGAGCCGCCCGCGATCAGCGCGGACGCCTCGTGCATGCCGAAGAAGATCGGGTTGTCGGCGGTGCCCAGCCCGTGGCCGACGCCGAACGGCGCCTCCGGCGCGGACTTCACCGCGGTCTGGAAGCCGGGGGTGTGCACCCGGGTCAGATCCACCTCGCCCGCCGGCTCCGGGACGACCGGGTCGACGCCGTCGAGCACCCCCATCCCGCGGGACAGCTCCATCATCAGCTCCAGCCGCACCGGGTTGAGGGGGTGGTCGTCGGACAGCTGGTAGGTCAGGAACTCCGGAGTCCACACCACCGACGTGCGAGCGCTCATGGGCCGGAACCGTATGCCAGGCCGGCGGGCGCGGTCACTCCCGCGCGGCCCACGGCCGGTCCCCGGTCTCGGCCGGCCGGACCGGGTCGGCGCTCCACTCCGACCACGACCCGGGGTAGAGCGCGGCCGGGGCGTCCGGCGTGGTGAGGCCGGACTCCTCCAGCGCGAGCACCAGGGCGCAGGCGTTGACGCCGGACCCGCAGTAGGCGCCGGTCGCGACACCGGGTGCGACGCCGGCGGCGCGGAAGCGCTCGGCCAGCGTGCCGGCGGGCTGCCAGCGCCCGTCCGGGCCGGTGTTCGCCGCGGCCGGGGTGCTGCGGGCACCGGGGACGTGCCCGGCGCGCGGGTCGACCGGCTCGGTCTCACCGCGGAAGCGGGCAGCGGCGCGGGCGTCGAGGAGCACGCCGTCGCGGGCCAGCGCGGCGGCCCCGTCGGCGTCGACGACGGGCATCCCGCCGGGCCGGACCACCAGATCGCCGGGCGGCAGGGGCTCCGGTTCCGGCGCCCCGGCACCCGGGCCGGTGCCGGCCACCGGCAGCCGCGCGGCCTGCCAGCCGGCGAACCCGCCGTCGAGCACCCGGACCCGGCCGGGCGCGACACCGGCCCAGCGCAGCAGCCACCAGGCGCGCGCGGCGACCGAGCCGTCGAGGTCGTCGTAGGCGACGACGAGCTGGTCGCCGGCCTCGTCCCGGATCCCGGCCCGGCGCAGGACCTCCTGCAGCGCAGTGGGTTCCGGCAACGGGTGGCGCCCGCCGGGGCCGGGGCGCGCGGGGCCCGCGGACAGCTCGGTGTCGAGGTCGACGAACACCGCACCGGGGACCCGGTGGGCCCCGTGGTCCTCGCGGCCGGGCGGGCCCGCCAGACGCCACCGGACATCGAGCACCACGGGCCGCACGGTGCCGGCGGCCGGGGCGGGCCCCAGCAGGCCGGCGAGTTCCGAAGGGGGGATCATGGATCCGGACACGGCGCCCATCCTGCCCCGGACGGGCTCGCCGTGCGCGGGAGCCGCGCTGGGTAGACTGGACGTCGAACGAAGGGGCCCCATGTGAACGACCTCATCGACACCACGGAGATGTACCTCCGCACCATCTACGAACTCGAGGAGGAAGGCGTCGTCCCGCTGCGCGCGCGGATCGCCGAACGCCTCGGACAGAGCGGGCCGACCGTCAGCCAGACGGTGGCCCGTATGGAACGCGACGGACTCGTCGTCGTGGCCGGGGACCGCCACCTCGAGCTGACCGACGAGGGCCGCGGCCGCGCCGTCGCCGTCATGCGCAAGCACCGCCTCGCCGAGCGGCTGCTGATCGACGTGATCGGGCTCGAGTGGGAGCTCGTCCACGCCGAGGCGTGCCGCTGGGAGCACGTGATGAGCGAGGACGTCGAGCGCAAGCTGCTCCGCCTGCTCGACAAGCCGACCGTGTCGCCCTACGGCAACCCGATCCCGGGTCTGGAGGAGCTGGAGCGCGGGGACGACGCGTCGACGTCGTCGTCGGTGCCGCCCACGCTCGAGGTCGGCCTGCAGCGGCTCGACGAGCTGGCCCGCCGCGGTGGCGGTCGCGTCGAGATCAGGCGGATCGCCGAGCACGTGCAGCTGGACTCCGACCTGATGGGCGAGCTGAAGCTCGCGGGGATCGTGCCCGGCAACGTGATCGACGTCGGCCCGATCTCCCGCTTCGGCGACCCGGTGCCGGTGAGCTCGGACGACGAGAAGTCGACCGTCGCTCCGCCGGTCGCGCACGCCGTGCTCGTCCGCGCCGTCTGAGGAGGATCCGCACACGTGAAGCTGCTCGTCACCGGCGGCGCGGGCTACGTGGGCAGCGTGTGCGCCGCACACCTGCTCGACGCCGGCCACGAGGTCGTCGTGCTCGACGACCTGTCCACCGGCCACCGCGACGCCGTGCCCGCGGGCGCGGAGTTCGTCGAGGGTGAGCTCGGTACCCGCGCCGGGGAGGTCCTGGGCCGCGGCGGGTTCGACGGCGTGCTGCACTACGCCGCCCGCTCGCTGGTCGGGGAGTCCGTCGAGAAGCCCGAGAAGTACTGGGACGGCAATGTCGTGGCCTCGTTCCGGCTGCTCGAGGCGGTCCGGGAGCACGCGGTACCGCGGCTGGTGTTCTCCTCCACCGCCGCCACCTACGGCGAGCCGGAGCAGGTCCCGATCCCGGAGACCGCGCCGACCCGGCCGACCAATCCCTACGGGGCGAGCAAGCTCGCGATCGATCACATGATCACCTCCTACGCGACGGCGCACGGCCTGGCCGCGACGAGCCTGCGGTACTTCAACGTGGCCGGGGCGCACCTGTCCGGTGACACCCCGCTCGGGGAGCGGCACGCGGTCGAGACCCACCTGATCCCGCTGGTCCTGCAGGTCGCCGCGGGCACCCGCGAGTCGATCTCGGTCTACGGGGACGACTGGCCCACCCCCGACGGCTCCTGCGTGCGCGACTACATCCACGTCGACGACCTCGCCGAGGCCCACCTGCTCGCGCTGACCCACGCCGTCGCGGGGCGGCACGACATCTACAACCTCGGCAGCGGTCACGGGTTCTCCGTGCTCGAGGTGGTCGAGGCCTGCCGCGCGGTGACCGGGCACCCGATCCCGGCCGTCGTCGCGCCGCGCCGCGCCGGTGACCCCGCGGTGCTGGTGGCCTCGAGCGAGCAGGCCGCGCAGCAGCTGGGCTGGAAGCCGTCGCGGACCGCGATCGCCGAGATCGTCGGCGACGCCTGGGAGTTCGCCCGGTCCCGCTGAACCTGCGCGGCCCGGGGCCGGCTCACCGGGCGGCCGTGTCGTCGGGAGCGTCCGGGTCGAGCATCGCGGTGAGCAGCCGCCGCAGCCCGCCCGGGCCCGCCCACCGTGCGGCGGGTGAGCGCGGGTCGCGGGTGCCGTGCAGGCTCGCCGCCACCACCCCGGCGAGGACGTGGTCGGGCCGTTCGGCCAGCGCCCGCTCCGTCGCCCCGGTCGCGAGCGCACCGTCGCCGCGCAGCAGGGCGCACACCGCGAGCAGGGCCAGCGGGTGCGCCCGCTGCGGTGACGGCAGGGCCGCGACCAGCACCGCCCACAGCTGCTCGGCGTCCGCCGCGCGGCGGCCCAGGCAGCGGCGCAGCGCCTCGTCGCGCACGTCGCCGACGTCGAGGGCGCCGCACAGGGCCAGCGCCAGCCGGTCGTCGACGACGAGCCGGCTCGCCGCGGCCTCGTCCAGGCAGGCGTCGAGCAGGGCGGTGCCGGTCGCGGGACCCACCCGGGCCGGTGCGGCGCCGGTGTCGCGCAACCGGGCCCGGCGGCGACGGATGGCGGCGTCGGAGTCGAGCGGGGCGAGCACCGCGTCGCGGTCGGGCAGGACGGCCCGGCCGTCGCGGACCGCGGCCGTGACCCCGAGCGTGGTCGACGCGGCGTCGGGCAGCAGCCCGCCGCAGGTGCAGGGCAGGTCGAAGCAGCCCCACCGGTCCCCCGCCCGGGTACCGGTCGCCCAGAGGGCTGCGATCGGCTCGATCCCGGCGTCGATCAGCGCCCGCCGCGCGGCGGCCCCCACGTCCCGGCGGCTCCGGCGGGGGCCCGGCCCGGCGGGGCCCGGGTCGCGCACGACGAGCGCCAGTGCCCGGGCAGGCCGTTCCCCGGCGAGCACCCCGACCGCCTCCCGGCACACCCGGCGGGCCGACGCCGACGAGCGCGGCAGGTCGACCCGCACGGTGAGCCCGAGCCGGTCGTGGAGGTGCGGCCCGGTGACCGAGACGAGCACCAGTGACTCCCGGGGGTGGAAGCCGAGCAGCACCGGCACCGCGGCGATCAGCTCGGCGGGCCGGTCGAGCCGCAGACCGGGACCGGACGCGGTGTCGGGGGGCCACCCGGTGGCGGGCAGGTCCTCCGCCCCCGACGACGGGCCGGGGCCGGGGCCGGGGAGGGGGTCGGGCTGGGGGCAGGCGGTCATGCCGTCACGATCGTCGCGGGCCGGGACGTGCGGAACGCCGTCACCCGACCGGCTGTGGACGGTCCCGCCTCACACCCCTTGCCGAGGGGGTGTCGTGGATGGTTTCCCCCCGCGCCGGGGCAGTCGCCTGCGCCACGCGGTGAACGAGGTGACCGGACCGGCGTGCGGGCGGTACAGCCACGGCCAGGGATGCACCACGACCGGGCGGACGGCGGCGGAGCGCGTGACGAACCCGGGGACCGGGGCGTGGGTGACCGCGACGGGCGTGCCGTCGAGCTCGGCGGCGACGACGCCGCGGCGCACCAGCACGGCACGGCGTTCGCCCAGGTCGGCGAGGGTCTGCGCGAGGAACACCAGCCGTTTGCCGGACAGCCGCAGCCGGCGCAGCAGCGGCTCGTCGAACACGAACACCGCGGGCAGGTCCGGGTGGGCGTCGAGGGCGGGGTCGGCGTCGCCGAGCGACTCCGCCGTCAGCCAGACCGCCTCCGGCTCGGCGCCGGTGGAGACCGGGGCGGCCGGCCCCCCGGTCGTCTCCGGGTCGGGGTCCGAGCGCAGCCGCGGGTCGTGCTCGGGGGCCGGGCGCGACGGCGGATCGGCGGGCCAGTGCTCGATCGGGCAGGCGTCGGACAGCGCGCAGCTCCCGCACAGCTGCGGGGCACGCTTGCGGACCTGCCAGCGGGAGAAGCCGTAGGGCTTGCCGGTGCCGGCACCGACGGTCCACTGCCAGCCGAGCCGGTTCGCCGCGCGGGAGCCGTCGAGCAGGTGCGCGAAGAACTCGCTCTCCCCGCCCGCCCACTCGTGCCCGGCGCGCACGGTCCACTGCGAGGACAGCCACATGCGGGTCTGGTTCACCAGCCAGCCGTCGGTGTGCAGCTCGGTGAGGCAGGCGTCGACGCAGGCCATCTCGGCGGGCCACGGCTCGTCCCATCCCTGTTCGGCGCGGGCGGGGGCCGCGCGCAGCGCGGAGCGGGTGCGGGTGCCGAGCCGGGCGTAGAGATGGCGGGCGTACTCCTGCCAGCACAGCTCGTCGCGGAACGTGGCGCGGTCGCGCGGCGGGGCGTCGGCGGCGGCGTCCCAGGCGGTCGGCAGGTCGACCAACCCGTGCCGGATCCACGGCGACAGCGCCGTCGCACCGCGCCGCGCCACCGGCAGCACCTCGTTGCGCCGCTTCGCATAGCCGGTCAGGTCCAGTGCCGCGACGGCGGCGTCGGCCGCGGTCTGCCCGCCGCGGAACGCTCCGGAGGCGACGGGCTCGTCGCGGCAGAGGTCACCGAGGTGCTCGCGCACCCAGTCGGTCGCGGTGTCCGGGTGGGGTGTGGGCAGCTGCACCGGAGAAGTCTGCGGCGCCCCGGCCCACCGCGCGCGTCGACCTGCACGAATGTTCTGCACCCGTTCTGTGTGCACCGCGGGCGGGGGACGGTAGGAACGTCCCATGCACGTGTATCTGGGCGTCGACATCGGTACGTCGGGTTCGAAGGGCGTCCTCGTCGACGCCCGCGGCCGGGTGCTGGCCCGGGCCGACCGGGCGCACGAGACCGCACAGCCGCTGCCCGGCCACGTGGAGCACGACGCCGAGGCCGTCTGGTGGGGTGACTTCGTCGCGGTCGTGCGGGAACTGCTGCCCGCCCTCGACGACGGCGCCGAGCTCGCCGGGCTGGGGGTGTCGGGGATCGGGCCGACCCTGCTCCCCGCCGACGGCGACGGCCGCCCGCTGCGCCCGGCGATCCTCTACGGCGTCGACACCCGCGCCGGCACCGAGATCGACGAGCTGAACGCGGAGCTGGGCGAGGACGCGATCCTGGCCCGGGCCGGGACACCGCTGTCCTCGCAGGCGGTGGGGCCGAAGTGGCGGTGGCTGGCCCGGCACGAGCCGGAGGTGTTCGCCCGCACCGAGATGTTCCTGATGTGCTCGTCCTACCTGGTGCACCGGCTCACCGGCGAGTACGTGCTCGACCACCACTCGGCCAGCCAGTGCGACCCGATGTACGACCTGGCCGCCGCGGACTGGGCGCCCGACTGGGCCGAGCGCACCGCCCCGGGCATCACGCTGCCCCGGCTGCTGTGGCCGACCGAGGTCGCCGGGCGGGTGAGCGCAGCGGCGGCCGCCGCGACCGGGCTGCCGGAGGGGCTGCCGGTCACCGCCGGCACCGTCGACGCCTGGGCCGAGGCCACCAGCGCCGGCGTCACCGGCGCCGGGGAGGTCATGGTGATGTACGGGACGACGATGTTCCTCATCGAGGTCATCGACCGCCCGCACCCGCACCCGGCGATGTGGACGACCCGCGGCGTCGTACCGGGGTCGTTCACCCTGGCCGCGGGGATGGCGACCTCCGGAGCGATCACGAACTGGCTGCGCGACCTCACCGGGGAGGGGTTCACCGGGCTCGTCGCCGAGGCCGCGGAGGTGCCGCCGGGCAGCGGCGGGCTGCTGCTGCTCCCCTACTTCGCCGGGGAGCGGACCCCGCTGTTCGACCCGGACGCCCGCGGCGTGCTCGCCGGGCTGACCACCGGGCACACCCGCGGCGAGGTCTACCGGGCCGCGCTGGAGGGCATCGCGCACGGCGTCCGGCACAACCTGGAGGTCATGCGGTCCGCGGGCGGCGGCACGAAGCGCCTGGTCGCCGTCGGCGGCGGGGTGCAGGGCGGGCTGTGGACCCGGATCGTCACCGACGTGACCGGGGTCCCGCAGGACGTGCCGGAGCAGACCGTCGGCGCCGCGCTCGGCGACGCGTGGCTGGCCGCCGTCGCGACCGGGGCCGAGCCGCGGCTGCGCGACTGGAACCCGGTCGCCCGCACGGTCGAGCCGGACCCGGCGGCCCGCGAGGTCTACGACCGCTTCCACCCGCACTACCGCTCGCTCTACACCGCCACCCGGGAGACCGCGCACTTCCTCGCCGACGAACGGAGACGCTCCTACCGCGCGTGACACGCTGTTCACACCGGTGTGGTTGCCGCGCGGCGCGGCGGCCACCACGCTGTGCGGGTGAGTGCCGACGAGTCACCCGCCCACGACTACGACCTGCTGGTGATCGGCTCCGGTCCCGGTGGGCAGAAGGCCGCGATCGCCGCGGCGAAGCTCGGGAAGCGGGTGGCGATCGCCGACCGCGGCCACATGATGGGCGGGGTCTGCGTCAACACCGGCACCATCCCGTCGAAGACGCTGCGCGAGGCGGTGCTGTACCTGTCCGGGTTCAGCCAGCGCGAGATGTACGGCGCCAGCTACCGGGTCAAGTCCGAGATCACCGTCGACGACCTGCTGGCCCGCACCCGGCACGTGATCGGCCGCGAGACCGAGATCGTGCGCAGCCAGCTGCTGCGCAACCACGTCGACATCCTGACCGGGACGGCGCGCTTCACCGACCCGCACACCGTCGTCGTCGAGGGGACGGGGCGGGGTGACCACAACCAGGTCACCGCCTCGCACGTCGTCGTCGCGACCGGGACCCGCCCGGCCCGCCCGGACACCGTCGCGTTCGACGGCGAGCGGGTCGTCGACTCCGACCAGGTGCTGCAGCTGGGCCGGGTGCCGGGCTCGATGGTCGTCGTCGGCGCGGGGGTGATCGGCATCGAGTACGCCTCGATGTTCGCCGCGCTCGGCACGCGGGTGACCGTGGTGGAGAAGCGGGACTCGATGCTCGGGTTCTGCGACCCGGAGGTCGTGGAGTCGCTGAAGTTCCACCTGCGCGACTCCGCGGTCACCTTCCGGTTCGGCGAGGAGGTGTCCTCGGTCGAGGTGAACGGCCGCGGCACGGTGACCAGCCTGGTCAGCGGGAAGAAGATCCCGGCCGACATGGTCATGTACTCGGCGGGCCGGCAGGGCATGACCGAGGAGCTGGGCCTGGACGCGGCCGGTGTCCGGGCCGACGACCGGGGGCGCATCGAGGTCGACGAGCAGTACCGGACCTCGGTCGAGCACATCGCAGCGGTCGGCGACGTGATCGGGTTCCCGGCGCTGGCGTCGACGAGCATGGACCAGGGCCGGCTCGCCGCCTACCACCTGTTCGGCGAGCCCGTCCGCGAGCTGCACGAGCTGCAGCCGATCGGCATCTACACGATCCCGGAGATCTCGTTCTGCGGGCGGACCGAGGCCGAGCTGACGGCGGCGTCGATCCCGTACGAGACCGGGCTGTCGCGCTACCGCGAACTCGCGCGCGGCGCGATCGTCGGTGACTCCTACGGCATGCTGAAGCTGTTGGTGTCGCCCGAGGACCACCGGCTGCTCGGGGTGCACGTGTTCGGCACGAACGCCACCGACCTCGTGCACATCGGGCAGGCCATCATGGGCTGTGGCGGGACGGTGGACTACCTCGTCGACACCGTCCTGAACTACCCGACGCTGTCGGAGGCGTACAAGGTCGCCGCGTTGGACGCGACGAACAAGATCCGTGCGCTGGAGTCGGTCCAGAACTCCTGACTCAGGTGTAGCGGAACCCGTTCGCGTCGAGCCACGGCTTCGGGTTGATCTTGGTGCCGCCCGGGTCGACGACCTCGATGTGCAGGTGCGGGCCGGTGGACTGGCCGCGGTTGCCGACCTCGGCGATCTGCTGGCCCGCCGCCACCTTCTGGCCGACCGAGACCAGCGAGCGGTTGATGTGGCCGTAGACGGTGACCGTGCCGTCGGCGTGCCGGACCCGGACCCACATCCCGAACCCGCTGGCGGGGCCGGAGCTGATGACGGTGCCGGCGATCGGTACGTGGATCGGGGTGCCGATCGGGGCGGCGATGTCGAGCCCCATGTGCTTCGTGCCCCAGCGGGAACCGAAGCCCGAGGTGACCCGGCCGGTCACGATCGACACCGCACCGCCCGCGGAGGCGGACTGCAGCGCGCCGGTGGCACCCGCGGCGCGGGCGGCCTCGACCGCCCGGGCGCGCTCCTCGGCGGCCTTGCGGACCTGGTCGACCGAGGCGGTGGCGGCCTGGACCGCGGAGGCGGCCCTGGCGCGGCCGGTGTCGGCGACGGCGACGGTGCGCGCGGCCGCCGAGGGGGCGGCGGCCGGGGCGGCCAGCGAGGCGATGGTGGCCGGGTCCGCGATCGGCGAGGCGGCGTCGTCCGCGGCGGCCCGCGGGGCGGGCACGGCGGCGGGGAGCGCGGCGTCCTGGTTCGACACCGACGACGATCCCGCCGTGTCGAACCAGGACGTCACGGTCGCGGACAGGTCGCCGGAGCCGACACCCGCGTGGGCGGTGGCGGCGATACCGCCCACCGCGACGACGGCGGCGGTGATCCGGGTCGAGGCCGCCCAGCGCGAGCCGTCCTCGGCCCGGGCGTCACGGGCGCGCCGGACGTGCGGACCTGCGGGGAACGAGCCGACCGGGACCCCGATCCCGGCCACCGCGAACTGCGGGGCCAGGAGCGCGAGGCTCGCCTGCCGGCTCCGGGGGGAGCGATGCCGTGCCACGACCCTTCCTTCCGGATCCCGGAACGGCGGACAACCCGTGGGGAGCGGGCGGCCCCCTGGGGAGGAGCCGCGTCCGGTTCGTGACCGTTCCGTGATCTGACATCGACGCTAGCCGGACGCACCGGACGGACAAACCCGATCGGGTGATCACGAGACCGACGGGACGTTGCGGGCGGTGAGCGGACGACGCCGGCCACTCGCCCCGGCCACCTGCCGTTCACCGTGGCGTCGGTCCGGCCGATCCACCTCGGACAGGGCCCTGAGCTGGGCTTTCCGTCGACCGCGCGCCGCGGCCGAGTGGTCGTGGCCGGGGGCGTCGCGGTCCACCCCCTCACCCACAGTGAGGGCGTGTGCGCGGCGGCTCCCCGACGCGCGCTCCGCGGACGCGGCCGGCCCGGGACCCGTTCGGCGCACCTCGTCGTCGACGGCGCGTGCACCCGCTCACCCGGTGCCCGGATTGCCGCCACGGTGCCGCGGGGGTTGTCTGGACGGGTGCGCCGCCTCCTGGTCCCCCTGCTGACGTGCGCGTTGCTGGTCGTCCTGGCGCCGGCGGCCCTCGCCGACCCGGCACCGGCCACCGCGGCCGCCGCCCCCGTCCGGTACGTCGCGCTCGGTGACTCCTACGCCGCGGGCGTCGGGGCCCGGCCGGACCCGGCCACCGGCGACTGCCGGCGCAGCACCGCGTCCTACCCGGCGCTGTGGGCGGCCCGGCACGACCCGGCGTCGTTCGTCAGCGTCGCGTGCAGCGGCGCCACCAGCGGCGAGGTGATCGCCCGGCAGGTGCGCACCGTCTCCGCCGACACCACCCTGGTGACGATCACCGTCGGCGGCAACGACACCGGGTTCGGTCCGGTCCTGGCCGCCTGCAGCACCGCCCGCGACGACGAGACCTGCCTGCGCGCCGTCCGGGGCGGGGAGCGTGCCGCCCGCTGGGTCGCGCCCGGCGGGCTGATCTCGACCATCGTCGGGGTCCGGCTGCAGGCCCCCGGCGCGACGATCCTGGTCCTGGGCTACCCGCGGCTGTTCGAGCCGGGCGCCGACTGCGACGTCCCCGGCGTCCCGAACGCCGTCCGCCGGGAGGCGTTGAACCGGGCCGCCGACACCCTCGACGCCGCCCTGGCCGACGCGGCAGGGCGGTTCCGGGGCCGGTTCGTCGACGTCCGTGCCGCGTTCGCCGGGCACGGGATCTGCTCCGCCGACCCGTGGATCACGCCCCCGCCCGCGTCGGCCCCGGCGGTCTACCACCCGACCGCCCAGGGCTACCGCGACGGCTACCTGCCCGCGTTCGAGGCGGCCGTCACCCTCCCCTGACCACCAGGTCCTCGCCCGCTCGTCCCCCGGCGGACACCCGCTCGACATCGGCCGGACCGGCCACGCCACGATGGTTCCCAGGCACCGCCCCCGATCCTGAGGACCCACCTCGTGCGACGCCTGCCCGGAACCCTCCTCGTCCCCACCGCCCTCCTCGCGACGGCCACGTCCGCCCTCGCCGACTCCGACCGTCCCCGGCCCGGTCCGGAGGTCGTCGCGCACCGCGGCGCCTCCGCCGACGCCCCGGAGAACACCCTCGCCGCCGCCGACGAGGCGCTGGCCCAGCGGGCCGACGCCGTCGAGGTCGACGTCCAGCGCACCGCGGACGGTCACCTCGTGCTCGTCCACGACGCCACGCTGGCCCGCACCACCGACGTCGCACAGGTCTTCCCCACCCGCGCCATCGCACCGGTCGGCGCGTTCACCCTCGCCGAGCTGCGCCGTCTCGACGCCGGGTCGTGGTTCTCCCCCGCCTCCGCCGGGGAGCGCATCCCCACCCTCGGGGAGTTCACCGACCGGCTCCGCGGTCGCGCGGACCTGCTGGTCGAGCTGAAGGGCCCGGCGCGGTACCCGGGAATGGAGAAGGAGGTCGCCTACGAGCTCGACGGCCGGCGCGGGGTCGTCGTGCAGTCCTTCGACCACGACGTGATGCGCAGCTTCGCCGAGGCCGCCCCGGAGGTCCCGGCCGGATGGCTGTTCGACGGGCGCCCGACCGCGGCGCAGCTCGACGACGCCGCCGCCCACGGGGTCACACAGATCAACCCGTCGTTCGAGGTCGTCGACGCCGCGCTGGTCGCCGAGGTCGCGGCGCGCGGGATGCAGACCGGGACGTACACGGTCGACGACCCCGACGACATGCGGCGGATCGCGGCCACCGGGGTGGACCGGATCATCACCGACCGGCCCGCGGTGCTGCGGACGGTCCTCGCAGGCTGACGCGATCCGCGTCCGCGCCGCCGACCCACCGCCGACATCCACCTCACACCACGCGCCCTAGACTTCCCCCCGCGGCGCGGGCACCTTCCCGGCCGGTGAGTGGAGGATCGGGGATGACGGCTGTACGGCGGTCAGGACTGCTCGTCCCGGCGGCACTGGCCCTGCTCCTGGTGGCGGGCTGCGGCA
>JAESFO010000194.1_pt1 | contig 27088 bp, 24 predicted proteins | sample 9269421 | NCBI WGS metagenome assembly JAESFO01 (sample SAMN14502839, study PRJNA617101) | algae metagenome | isolation source: Nostoc desertorum CM1-VF14 and co-occurring heterotrophs from rocky... | place: USA: Clark Mountains, San Bernardino, California | collected 2000-06-05 | reverse complement strand
CCGCGAGCTGGCGTCAGCCGATGACGATATTTATCGGCTGCACGATCGCCGAGCTGTCGATCTTTCGGCCGCTGATCAGGATCTTGTTTCAGCAAATCCACGATCTCTTGATGGTGAAAATCCCTGGCGAAGACGAACCGCATCAGGTTCTTCTGATGCTCGACGAATTTTACCATGTCGGGCGCATGGACTCGCTCATTTCGAAGATTACGATCAGCGCCGGGTACGGCTTCCGGATGGCGATTGTCATGCAGGACCTCGCGCAGCTCGACGAGCTCTATGGCAGGAACACGCGCATCACCACGGTGTCAGGCTCGCAAATCAAACTATTTATCCAGATCAATGATCTTGAGACGTCCGAATTCGTGTCAGAAATGTTGGGGGAGACCACGCAGGTCTATAAAACGCCGATCCAGCGGCCAGGGCAGGGCATCTTCGCTCCGCGCGTGTGGGCACCGCACTATACGCCGAGGCCATTGCGCAGTCCTCTTGAGCTGCGGGAGATGTCCTCCCGCCTATCGATCCTCATGGTCAAGAACTCGCCGTCCTTCGAGCTCACAAAGATCCGACACTATATGGACCGCCCGTACCGAGGTTATTACGACCGGACCAAGGGTTCTCCTCCGGCGCTGCCGCGGCTGCGCGCTTGGCAGGACGAGGTGCTGGATGGAGCGATCAGCCCGGCGCCCGAACCAGCTCAGGACCTGCCAATCGACCCACCCGCCCCCCAAGCCGCTGTGCAGAATCGACCACCTTTGGCGCGGCGCGCGCCATCAAAACGTGCGTCGAAAGCTGACGCGCAAGCGCCGCCAGCGTCCACGCCGCCGCCTCTGGCCCTGAAACCGCGAAGCAATGCGAACGGTCAGGAAACGCCGAAGCGCAAAGCCCTGTCCCTTGGCAGCGTACCGTCCGCGCCTCCTGGAGAGAGTTGCGACGTGCGCGCGATATTAGCGGCGGCAGTGGCCGACCAAAATGACGACTTCGCCTCGATATCAGACGTTTTGAAGACCTCCCCGGGTCCGAAGGTAAAAGAAGCGTTTGAAACTCTCAATGCTCTCAACCGCTCCTTTGGCGACAACGAGAAATAGATGGAGCGGGTTGCAGGGATCGGGGCGGTCTTATGTGAATGAGACTTGGCGCGATCTAACCTAGCAGCTTGATGCGGAGAGCAGTGGCAATGGCGTGAGCCTTATTGACGGCACCGAGCTTGTCCCGTGCCGATGCGATGTGCTTGAGAACGGTCGAACGGGAAATGCCGAGAATGATCGAGATTTCCCAATCCGTCTTTCCTTCCCCGGCCCAGAGCAGGCAGTCATGCTCCCGCGGAGTCAAGGTGTTCGTGAGGCGCTTGCGCATGGCTTGCCGGTGAAGGTGGCTTCCAAGCGCGTAGCTCGCCGCGAAATTGAGCGAAGCCAGTTCCCCAACGTCGGCGACTTTATTTGGACCACCGAAGGAGACAGCCGCCAGGCTGCCTTCGAGAGTGTAGATAGGGACAACGTACCCGTCTTTGAGGCCAAACTCCGACGCCTCTCCACGAATAAGATGCACGCTCTCAGAATCCGACGAGGCGTCGTAGGCATCGCTCCGGGAAAACGGTACGCGCTCGTGGAGTAGATGCGCAACAACAGGGTCACGAAATACGTGCCCGCTTTCGTTATAACGCTTGGCCCATGCCCCTGGGAGCGCTTGAAATACAATCCTCGATGGGACCTCGGCCAGCGGGATGGGCTTCATCGGCACGATTCCGCCGAAGACGGATGTGAAGCCGAATCCTGCGGCGAACTCAAGGAGGCATCGCTCGACTTCCTCGGTAGTGTGGGCTCTCTCTACGGCGTCGATGAAGTGTAACGTCTGGTCAAAGCGGTCGGCCATTCGAGCCTCGCTCATAGCTATTTTTCAATTGTAATGCGTGTTGTGGTTGTTGAGGTCTCCATTCGTGTGGGGACACCGATGCTGTGTGTGCTACCTCCCCGCAGGGAAGCCGGCGTGCGACCTCCCTGCGCGGAGCGTCCTTTATTTGGCTTTCTCTATTTTCGTGACGGTAAGTCGGCCGTTGACTCTGTCAGCTTCGAACTTCACCTTGTCGCCCACTTTGAGCGATTTCAACTGGGCTGGCTCGGCGACGGCAAAGACCATGGTCATTCCGTCCATATCGAGATTCTTGATCGGCCCATGTTTAAGCGTGACCTTATTTTGCGCCTGATCGATCTTAGTCACTTGCCCTTCGGTTGGAACGGTTTGTGCCCAAGCGGTGGTTGAGATGATGGCTGCCGCCAAGGCAATGGACAGTTTTCGCATAGACTTTACTCCGGTTTTTGTGTCGAGCTATTTGACGACGATGGTGCCGAACATCCCAGATTCGCGGTGTCCCGGAATTAGGCATGAGAAATCGAACTCGCCTGCCTTGGTAAACTTCCAAACAATCTCTGCCGATTTCTTTGGAGCAATACGCTTGGCATTCGGATCGTCATGCTCCATGTCGGGGTTCTTCCGCATTTGCTCGGCGTGCTTGAGATTGTCCTCAAGCGTGCCAATAACGAGCTCGTGATCGAGTTCGCCATTGTTGCGAATGACGAACTTGACCTGCTGACCCGTGCGAAATTCCAGCTTGTTGGGGAAGAACATCATCTTCCCGTCGACCTCTCGCATCGTGACTGGCACGGTTTGCGAAGGCTTCTTTGGATCGCCCGGCTCACCAAAGGCAAAGCTGTCGCCATGGGAGTGGCCAGGGTCCGCGAGAGCGCCGCCCGTCAGGAACAGCGCCGCGAACCCTGCAAGGATGATCTGCGACTTCATGAAGGCTCCTATTCAATGATTGTCGTGGGAGGATTTGCTGCCGGGCTTCACGACGTTGAACTCGGCAGTTCGGCGTGTCGCGGGCGGGGAGGGCGCCCGTTCGGCCTTCTTCGGTTCACCCTTCCATTCGAAGGCGACCGTACCGTCTGGATGTTTGAACCAGCCGGGATCCTTGTAGTCGTTGGCAGCGAGGCCTTCGCGCACCTTGACGACCGAGAACATGCCGCCCATCTCCAGCGCTCCGAATTGGCCGAAGCCGGTCATCATCGGGAGCGTGTTGTCGGGGAGCGGCATTTCCATTTCGCCCATGTCGGCCATGCCGGCCGATCCCATAGGCATGTAGTCGGGGAGAAGCTTACGGACCTTCTTGGCGACCTCTTTCTTGTCGACGCCAATGAAGTTCCGGACATCGTGTCCCATCGCATTCATGGTGTGATGCGATTTGTGACAGTGGATCGCCCAATCGCCCGGCTTGTCGGCGACGAAATCGAACGCGCGCATCTGCCCGACTGCACAGTCAATCGTGACCTCGGGCCAGGCCGCCGCTTCCGGAACCCAGCCCCCGTCGGTGCACGAGACCTTGAAATCGTAGCCGTGCATGTGGATCGGATGATTGGTCATCGTCAGGTTGCCGAAGCGAATGCGGACCTTGTCGCCTTTCGCCGCAACGAAATGGTCGATGCCGGGAAACACGCGCGTGTTCCACGTCCACATATTGAAATCCGTCATCTCTGCGACCTTCGGCACATATGAGCCGGGGTCGATGTCGTAGGCCGACATCAGGAAGACGAAATCGCGATCGACGCGCCGAAACGCAGGGTCCCGGGGATGCACGACGAAGAAGCCCATCATGCCCATGGCCATCTGCACCATCTCGTCGGCATGCGGGTGATACATGAACGTTCCGCTCTTCTGGAGCTGAAATTCATAGACAAAGGTCTTGCCGGGCTTGATGTGCGGCTGCGTGAGGCCGCCGACGCCATCCATGCCGTTCGGCAGCAATTGGCCATGCCAATGGATGGTGGTGTGCTCGGGAAGCTTGTTGGTGACGAAGATACGAACCTTGTCGCCCTCGACTGCTTCAATCGTCGGGCCCGGAGACTGGCCATTGTAGCCCCAGAGATGGGCTACCATGCCCGGAGCCATCTCTCGGACAACAGGCTCCGCCACGAGATGGAATTCCTTCCAATCGCCATTCATCCGCCACGGCAGGGTCCACCCGTTGAGCGTAACGACCGGCTGATAGTCCGGGCCGCTCGTCGGGACGAGCGGCGGCTGCATCGTCGATTCCTTCATGCTCGGCGCTTCGGGAATAGACGCGGACTGCGCGCGGCCGGACACCGCACTTGCGCTGATCAAAGCCGCGGCCGCTCCGGATGCGCCGAGGAAGTTTCGTCGAGATACCGTCATTGCTTACCTCCTCTTTAATCCTTGTCGCCGCCGGCGGCGGCCACGGTGGGGCTGCTTTCGGCCGATCCACCCGATCCGCCACCGATGATCGATGTTTGGAAATCAACCGTCGCGATGAAGAAGTCGCGTTTGGCGGCGATCGCCGCTACATTGGTCGTGATGCTCTCGCGCGCCGTCGTGAGCAGCTCGAAGACGTCGATCAGCATCCCGTTGTATTCGAGCTGCGCTTGCTCGTTGATCGTACGCCTCAGCGGCAAGATCTTATTCTGGAACTGCTGTGCGACGTCGTATCGCCCGCGATAAGTAAGATACGCCGCGCGCGCCTCGGAGCGCACGTTGACCGCCTTTTCCATCAGCCGATTGACGGCTTGCATATACATTTCCGAGGAGCGGCGGACGTTGACCTCGCCGAGGTCAAAGATGGGGATTTGGATCTCGAGCTCGAATCCCTGCGGGGCGGAGGACTGGCGGACGCCGTCCTCGGTGACGCGCTCATAGTTGCCGCGCCAACCGGCATCGAGGGCCGAAATAAACCTCGTCGCGTTGGTCAGACCAAGCGTCTTCGCCATGGCGTCGAGCTCAAGGCGAGCGGCGATGAGATCGACCCGGCGACGCACTGCGCTGATCTCAACCTGCTGCTCCGTTTGGATGCGAGGCATGGCAGGAAGTTGACCCGGAAGCTTGTAACCGATGTCATTCCCCCACAGACCCATCGCTCGCGTGAGCGCTTCGCGCTCGGTGCCGACGTTGATGCGGGCTTCAGCCAGCTGATTGGACACTTCGGCGTAGAAGGCGCTGGCCCGAGCCTGGTCGAGTTTCTTGGCGCCGCCGGTTTCGCCGAGCTTTCGCATGAGATCAGCTGCAGCGTCGGCTGACGTTCGCGCCTGTTCTAGGAATGACGCGATTTGCCGCGCGGCTACGGCACGATAGTAGGCGCGACGCGCCTCCGCGGCCGTGCGGAATGTGGCTTCGATGGCTTTTTGACGCGCAGCTTCAAATTGAGTCTTCGCGATATCGCTTCGTGCGGGGAGCGTGAGTAAGGCGAGCGCGTTTGCAATCACGCGACGCTCGATCTCGAGCTCGCCGCCGGTCGCTAAGCGCTCGACACCAATGACGGGATTGGGTGGAAGACTCGCCTGAACGAAGGCTGCCTCCGAGACGCCCAGCGCATTGTAGGCGACTTGCAGTCCGCGGTTGTTGATCAGCGCGATTTGTACCGCCGCGTCGGCGGTGAGGGGCTTTTTGAGGAGTGCCTGCACCCGAGACTGCACATTTGCGGCGTCTTCGGGGGACGTGATCTTGGTCGTGTCCATCGAAATGGCCGAGGCGACGCCCTGCGCGACCGGCTGCATGCCGCCGTCGGGAGTGAAGGTCGCGCATCCCCCGAGACCAAGCGTGAGCGCAGCGATAAAGGAGAGGCGCTTGACGTGCGGATCGCGATGGCGAGTTGGCAGTGTCGCGAGATAGGCTTTCATGGCTTGCTCCCGCTTTTGGGAGCGAGACGCTCATTTTGCTGAACCCATGGTTTCGGTTCGACAATACGATAATCAACTGTGCCTGCCGTCACCGGGGCATAGCGTGAATGCGGCGCAGGCGCATAAGGATCGGCGGGGTCGGCTCCCGTCTGGATTGTCGGCAATCCAGTGCAGGATGCGAGGACGACGGCCGTCGCCACCAGCAAGGTGAGTTTCATTATTTTCCTCGGAAATCAGCTAATTTGGCCGAGCGACAGGACGCGCGGCATCGGACAGCACCCTTTGACGGTTGCGCAAAGCGCAGCCGCACAGGGACGTCAGCTGATATCCGGAGCTGGCAAACTGTGACGGATGCAAACTCATCCGTCAGAATTATTAGATCGCTTTGAGTATCAGCAGACGATTAGACGCCTGCGATCCGCGGGGGGCGATCAAGCCGTGAGAGGCGTTGCTGCTTGAGATCGCTGTCGAGCGACAGGACCTTTGCGCGCGCTGTCAAGGGAATGAAGAGCTCGCTGCAACTTGTCGCCGGGATGGCTGCGTGACAGGCCATTGCGCCACAGCAAGATTTCGTTGGGTGCTCAGACTTGCGATCGGGCGAGCAACCTGATCGCCCATCTTCGGCGCAGTCGGCAGCGTCCTGAACTTTCCCCTTGCCGTCGTGATTGTGGTGCTGCGCCCCGGGTGCCTGGGACGAAGCGGGATGGTAATGGACCCGAGAGGTGGAATGTGCCGCGGTGGCCCCATCAGCAGCCCACGTCGCGTTCGCCAGCGTGAGGGCGAACTGGCCTGCCCCCTGAAAAGTGGTCCTCCGTGAAGTAGGCTTTTGAGCCTTTGGAGGAAGCCGCTATGGCGCAGAAGAAGCACAAGCCCGAAGAGATCGTCGCGAAGCTTCGACAGGTTGACGTGTTGTTGTCGCAGGGTCGTCCGGTTGCCGAAGCGATCCGCATGATTGGAGTTACGGCCTTCACCTATTATCGTTGGCGCAAGGAGTTTGGCGGCCTGAAGAGCGATCAGGTGAAGCGGTTGAAGGACCTCGAGAAGGAGAACGAGCGGCTTCGCAAGGCCGTCTCGGACCTGACACTTGAGAAGCTGATCCTGGCGGAGGCTGCCCGGGGAAACTTCTGAGCCCCGCCCGGCGACGCCGCTGTGTCGAGCATGTCGTGGTGAAGCTGCGTGTTTCGGAGCGACTGGCGTGCCGGGTCTTGGGGCAGCATCGTTCGACACAGCGAAAGCAGCCAATGGGGCGAGCTGACGAAGCGGCGTTGACGGCTGACATCGTCGAACTCGCCACCCAGTATGGGCGCTACGGCTATCGGCGGATCACAGCGTTGCTGCATGCCGCCGGCTGGGCAGTGAACGTCAAGCGCGTCGAGCGGATCTGGCGGAGAGAAGGGCTCAAAGTGCCTCAGCGACAGCCGAAGAAGGGGCGCCTCTGGCTGAACGATGGTTCCTGTGTGCGGCTGCGGCCAGAGCATCCCAACCACGTCTGGTCCTACGACTTTGTCGAGGATCGCACGCACAATGGCCGGAAGTTCCGCATGCTGAACGTGATCGACGAGTTCACTCGGGAATGCCTGGCGATCCGCATCGATCGGCGGCTCAGGTCGACCGATGTCATCGACGTCCTCTCGGACCTCTTCATCCTGCGTGGCGTGCCGGGACATGTGCGTTCAGACAACGGCCCGGAGTTCGTCGCCAAAGCGGTTCGGGACTGGATCGCAGCCGTTGGAGCGAAGACGGCCTTCATCGAGCCAGGCTCGCCGTGGGAAAATGGCTATTGCGAGAGCTTCAACGCGAAGCTCCGTGACGAGCTTCTGAACGGTGAGATCTTCTACAGCCTCGCCGAAGCGAAGGCCGTCATCGAGAGTTGGCGCCAGCACTACAACACCAGGCGCCCGCACTCCTCGCTCGGCTACAAGCCGCCGGCGCCGGCAGCCATCGTGTCGTCGTCAAACATGGCCGTGAAGCCGACCATGCATTAGATTGAAGCCGGACCGCTCAAGCGGGGCAGGCCAGGCCTGTCAAAAGGTCGCGGTTCTCACCAACCGCCTTCAGAGTTCGACGAAAAGACGGCGTTTGCATGCCTCAAATATGGCCTTGCAGCGGTTGACATCCTATCTGGACGATCCGCAGCATAGCCAAAGGCCAAGCTCGTATGCCGCAGATCTGCTCAAGAATTGAGCACTTAAATAGTTCCAGCGATGAGGTTAAGTTTAGCGATGCACACTCATTCCTCAATCAGGTGAAACTCTTCGAGCATTTTTGCGATCTCGGTGCCTTCGAGCTTCTTCATCAGCAGCTTGCGCAGGAAGGCAGGGCCGGGAAGATCGATGCCCTTGCCGTCCCGCAGCGGTCCGATCGCCGCCAGCAGCGTACGGATGTCATAGGTCGAGTTGAACACCTCCGGCACGCCGCGCTCGACATTCATCAGCGTGTAGACGGCCTCCATCGGGGTCCTCACCGAATATTCCGTCGTGAAGATGCAATCGCGCTGCTTCGATTCGGCGAACTGGCCGATGAAGGCGAAGTTGACCGCGCCCTCCGGCACAACATCTGGCCGGTCACCCGCCTGGCGCGGCATGAAGAAGGCGGTGATATAGGGCATCATGGTGGGAACGGTGCGGGCGCCCGTTGCTGCGAGTTCCGGAATGTCCTCGACCGGCACGCCGAGATGGTAGAGCCATTCCTGCGTGATCTCCTCGCCGGTGCATTCCTGCATCGGCTTCTTCACGAAGTCGCCGGGCTTGTCGACGAAGAGCGCGTAGAACCAGGCGATCATCTGGTCCTTGGGCTGCTTCTTGAAATGCGGCTGGCGATGGACCGTCCAGCTCAGCAGCCACGCCGAGTCTTTCACCGTGACGATACCTGCCGAGACGATCTTGCCGGTAAAGGGATTTCGCTTGGTGATCTTCTCGACATAGGCCGGAATGCGGGCGTCGAGCGCAGTAATTGATGCGGAGGCCCATTTCGTCTCCGGGATATGGGCGCCGAACACGTCCGGGCGGCCGAAGGCCGGATCCTTGGCGGCAATGCGCCGCCACAGGTCCCAGGCCGGCGCCGGTCCCTCGTTGAGCTTCGCCGGCGTCTTGTGATCGCCATTGTCGGAATTCTCGGTCAGCGAGCCGATGGTGATGAAGACGAGATCGTCGGGTCCGAGATCGACGCCGCCTTCGACGCCTTTTTCCTTCCAGTGGATGCGGGTCGCCTGTTTGCGATCAGCCTGAATGTCGAAATCGACATCGGTGACCTCGACGCCGTAGCGGAACGTGACGCCGTGATCGGTCAGCCACTTCACCAACGGCAGGACCATCGACTCATATTGATTGTAGCGATTGAACTTGAGCGAGGAGAAGTCGGCGAGGCTGCCGATATGGTGGATGAAGCGGTGGAGGTAGAGCTTCATCTCCAGCGCCGAATGCCATTCCTCGAAGGCGAACATGGTGCGCCAGTAGAGCCAGAAATTGCTCTTGAGGAAGTCCTCGCCGAAGACCTCGTTGATGCGCTTGTTCTCCATCTCCTCACGGGTCGCCAGGAAAACGGAGAGCAGGTCCTTCTGGGCCCTGTCGCTCAACGTCAGCAGCGCCTTGTCGGGCACGTCCTGGCCCTGGTTCTGCGTCACGCGCTGGAGCGAAAAATTGGGATCGTCCTTGTTGAGCCGGTAGAACTCGTCGAGCACGCTGGCGTCCTCGATCTCCAGCGAGGGGATCGAGCGATAGAGGTCCCACAGACATTCGAAATGCTCCTCCATCTCGCGGCCGCCGCGGATGACGAAGCCCTTTTCGGGAATGTCCAGACCATCGAGCGCGCCGCCGGGGATTTCCAGCTCTTCGAGGATGGTGATGCGATCGCCCGAAACGCCGCCGTCCCGGATCAGGAAGGCGGCGCCGGCAAGGCCCGCGAGACCCGAGCCGACAAACCAGGCCGTCTTTTTGTCCGCGCCCTCGGGCTTGCGGGGACGCACGAAGGCTTCATAGTTTCCGCTGCTATAGTGCATGGCGAACTCCTCTTGTTCTTGTAGTTTTCCTTCAGCAAAGCGGCGAGCGATTGTGCTTGCTCATCGCCATGCCAGAGAATTTTGAAGGGCGTGTTGAGCCTGATGATGTCGTAGATTTGGAACGGTCACATCGGCGTGCCGGTGGCGATGTGCCCAAAAAGCGGCCGGTGACGCCCTTCGGGTCGCAGGGGCGCGGAGTTCGTGGCGAAGATCGCCAGTCGATTTCCCGCAGCATCGACCGATTGGTCGGGCGCCTGGCTGCGAAACCACTCATTTCAGCGCCGACCCCGGTGTAACGAGCCCCACCATCGCACCGAAGAAGTCAAGCAACATCTTATCACGCGAGATGGCGCCTTTGACATCGCCTTGGACGGCCAACCCCATCCAAAGCGCATAAAGACCGATCGCGGTCTGCATTGGCGGCAGAGTGGGTCGCAGCCCAAAACGTTGGGCGATATCTGTAACGAGCTCTCCGAACATCCGGTAACAGGCCGCCTTGCCCTCGCGGTGCCGTTCGGCGAAAACTGGATCTCGCCGCGCATGGAGCTGTAATTCAACGGACAGCAGAGACCATTGCGGTTCCTCAGCCAGCTTCGCGAGCTGAGCCGCGAGCACCTGAAGCGTAGCCTCGACATCGTCGCCGGCGCACTGAGCAACCAGCTCGCGCAAAAGCGCGACCTCGTCCTGAATGTGTGTCTGCAGGATCTCGACCAGCAGATCGTCCTTGCTGGCAAAATTGGAATAGAAGGCGCCCTGGGAGTGTCCCGCAGCGCTGCAGATGTTACGGATGGACATACCTGCGACGCCTTCATCGACGATCGATGCATAGGCCGCAACGATCAGCCGATCCCGGGTTTTCTTTTGAGCGTCTTTGCGTGTGAGGCGCATAACTGCGTGTTCCAGACGACCCGCGCACCGTGATCGCTCACGATTCCACATATCAATTGATATATGAAATGTGATTTGAAGGCGAGAGTGAATTCTTGGCCAGCCGTTTTGGTTCGCTTTCAGCGATGTTGGCGAAGCTGAGACGAGGAGGCGATTCCGAGCCGAGGAATTGTGCGGGGCGGAAGACCGGCCGGAACCCGCGGGTAAGAGCGCAGGCAGCTACTGCTGTGAAACTAAACGCCCGCCAGCTGTTCGCATAACCTTAATTATGGAACTAATTTGTTGATATTGCTGAGTTTTTTTCTACCTTGGTCGGATCGGGGTGCCGATGGCCGGTTCTGTTCTCATGCGGCGGCTCGCTGGTTCGCGGCAACCGCCAGCATTTGACCAGTGCGTAGACAGCGGGGATCACAGCCAGCGTCAGGACGGTCGAGGAGACCATGCCGCCGATCATCGGCACAGCAATGCGCTGCATCACCTCCGAGCCGGTGCCGTTGCTCCACAAAATCGGGACGAGGCCAGCCGTAATCGCGATCACCGTCATCATCTTCGGCCGTACCCGCTCCACGGCACCGAGCATGATCGCCTCGTAGACGTCATTGCGGGTAAAGGGCCGTCCCTCTGCGTCCCGAGTCGCCCGCAGGTCCGTCATGGCCTGCTCCAGATAAATCAGCATTATGACGCCAGTCTCGGCGGCAACGCCGGCAAGCGCGATAAAGCCGACCGCCACCGCCACCGACATATTGAACCCCAGCCACCACATCAACCAGATGCCACCGACGAGCGCGAACGGCAGCGACAGCATGACGATGACCGTTTCCGTCAGCGCCCGGAAGTTGAGATAGAGCAACAGGAATATGACGAGCAGCGTGAGTGGGACGACAATCTTCAATCGTGCTTCGGCGCGTTGCATATATTCAAACTGGCCACTCCACGAAAGGTAGGTGCCGGCAGGGAGCCTGATCTCTTTCGAGACCGCCTGCTGTGCCTCGGCGACATAGCCGCCAAGATCGCGGCCGACGATGTCGACGAAGACGTAGACTGCAAGTTGGCCGTTCTCGGTACGGATCGACGTCGCGCCGCGGGTGAGCTTGACCTTGGCGATCTCGCCGAGCGGCACCATTCCGCCGGTTGGCAACGACACCTGCACATCGCGCGCGATAGACTGGGGGTCGCTCCTGAAATCCCGTGGATAGCGGATGGTAACGGCATAGCGCTCGCGCCCCTCGACGGTGGTCGTCACCGTCTCGGCGCCCAACGCACTCGCGATCACGCTCTGGATATCCCCGATCGACAAACCATAACGGCCGAGCGCTTCACGATCTGGCACAATGTCGAGATAATAGCCGCCGATCACCCGCTCGGCATAGGCGCTCGATGTGCCTGATACACTGCGCAGCACCCGCTCGACTTCGCGAGCGCTCTGCTCCATCTGACCGAGATCGGTGCCAAAGACCTTCACACCGACGGGCGTGCGGATGCCGGTGGCAAGCATGTCAATGCGGGCACGGATCGGCATAGTCCAGGCATTTGAGACCCCCGGGAACTGCAATGCCTTGTCCATCTCGGCCCTCAGGCTGTCGATGGTGACGCCCGGGCGCCAATCACTCTTCGGCTTCAGATTGATGATGGTCTCGAACATCTCGGTCGGCGCCGGATCGGTCGCGGTGAGCGCACGTCCCGCCTTGCCATAGACGGAAGCCACCTCCGGGAAGCTCTTGATGATGCGATCCTGCATCTGGAGCAGCTCAGCCGCCTTGGTCACGGAAATGCCGGGCAAGGTGGTTGGCATGTACATTAACGTGCCCTCGTCGAGATTCGGCATGAACTCTGAGCCGATCTGTCGCGCCGGCCACACTGTCACCCCGAGAGCAATAAGCGCGACGAAGAGGGTAAGCGTCTTGGCCCTCAAGACGCCACGAATGACTGGACGATAGGCCCAAATCAAGAAGCGGTTGATCGGGTTCCGATGCTCCGGGATGATCCGGCCGCGCACGAAGACCACCATGAGCGCCGGCACCAACGTCACCGACAGCAACGCGGCGCCCGCCATTGAGAAGGTCTTGGTGAAGGCGAGCGGGCCGAACATCCGACCCTCCTGCGACTCCAGCGTAAAAATCGGCAGGAAAGAGACGGTAATGACGAGCAGGCTGAAGAAAAGCGCCGGGCCGACCTGACTGGCCGCCTCTATGAGGATCTCGATGCGCGGCTTGGCCGGTGGCGCACGTTCCAAATGCTTGTGCGCGTTCTCGATCATTACGATGGCGGCGTCGATCATGGCGCCTACGGCGATCGCGATGCCGCCTAAGCTCATGATGTTCGAGCCGAGGCCTATCGACCTCATCCCCGCAAAGGCGATCAGGATACCGACCGGGAGCATCAGGATGGCGACGAGCGCGCTCCGCAGATGCAGAAGGAACACCACGCAGACTAGCGCAACGATCACGCTCTCCTCGATCAGCGTCCCCTTCAGCGTCTCGATCGCCCGGTCGATAAGTTCAGACCTGTCGTAGACCGGGACAATTTCGGCGCCCTTGGGCAGGCTAGTCGCGATCTCAGCCAGCCGCACCTTGACGTTCTCGATGACCGTGAGCGCGTTGGCACCAAACCGTTGCAGCACGATTCCGCTTGCGACCTCACCGTCGCCGTTGAGTTCGGTGATGCCGCGGCGTTCGTCCGGCCCGATTTCGACACGCGCAACATCTTTGACCCGTAGCGACACGCCCCCGTCGGTCTTCAGCACAACGTTCTCAATGTCCGCGACACTTCGGATATAGCCGCGACCGCGCACCATGAACTCGAATTCGGATAGCTCGACAGTGCGGCCGCCAACATCGGCGTTGCTGGCCTTGACCGCCTCGCGCACTCGATCGAGCGAAATACCCAGTGCCCGCAACCGGTTCGGATCAACCACGATCGAATATTGCTTCACGAACCCGCCAACACTGGCGACCTCCGCAACGCCCTCGGCCTTGGATGCGCCGAAGCGGATCACCCAATCCTGCAGCGAGCGCAACTCGGCAAGAGTCATTTCCTTGGCGACGACCGCGTATTGGTACACCCAGCCAACGCCAGTTGCGTCCGGTCCCAAGGTCGGCGTGACCCCTGTCGGTAATCGCTGCCCGGCAGCGTTGAGATATTCGAGCACGCGCGAACGCGCCCAATAGGGATCGGTGCCGTCTTCGAAGATGACGTAGACGAACGAGACGCCGAAGAAGGAAAAACCGCGCACTACCTTCGATCTTGGTACCGTCAGCATCGAGGTGGTGAGCGGATAGGTGACTTGGTCTTCGACCACCTGCGGCGCCTGGCCGGGATAATCCGTATAGATGATCACCTGCACGTCGGAGAGGTCGGGTATAGCGTCGAGCGGGAGCGTCTTAAGCGCGTAGAGCCCGGCGGCGACCGCGAAGATGGTGCCGACGAAGACGAGCACAAGATTGCGGGCCGACCAGTCGATGAAGCGAGCGATCATCATGGTTGTGGCTCCGGCGGTGTCAGGCCGCGGAGCGCCGCCTTCAGATTGCTCTCGGCGTCGATCAGGAAATTTGCAGCGACCACGACACGGTCGCCCTCCGCAATCCCTTCGCGAATTTCGGTGAAGCCCGCGCCCCGCGCGCCGATTTTCACGTTTCGCGGCTCGAACTGCCCTTCTCCACGATCAATGATCACGAACTGCCGCGTGCCGCTATCGATCACCGCACTCTCGGGGACCGCCAACACCGGCGCCGCATAGCCTGCGCCGATCTCCACTTCCGCATACATATTTGGGAGCAGAACACCCCCGGGATTGGCGATCTCGATCCGCACTCTCGTTGCCCTGGTCGCCTCACCCACCTGCGGATAAATCAGCGACGCGCGTCCTTCGAAGGTGCGCCCCGGTAGGCTTCGGACTTGGATCGCCACGGGCGCACCGAGCCGAACGGCCTCAAGATCGAACTCCGGCACATCGGCCAGTACCCAGATGGTCGAAATGTCCGCGAGACGGAATAGCACGTCGCCCGGCGCTGCCTTCATGCCGTCGACGACATTGCGTTCGAGCACGACGCCATCGCGCGGCGCGCGCCACGGCATCGAGAGCGGCACCTTGCGTGTCCTCTCGATCTCCGCGATCGCCTCTGGCGGTACACCCAGATTTTCGAGGCGCTGTCGGGCACCGCCGGCAGCACTGTCGCGACTGCCGATATTAAGATCGCTGAGGAACTGGGCGCCGGCGGCGGCAATGTCGGGCGAATAGAGCCTAAGGAGTACCTGGCCTTTCTTCACGCGATCCCCGGTCGTGACGCTCGCGACCTCGTTGATGAAGGCATCGCTCCGGGTTGCGACCACCGAAATGCGCCGTTCGTCGAGCTGAACCATTCCAGGTACGCGCATCGACCTGCCCAGAGGACGCCGCGCCGCCAACTCGGATCGCACACCAGTGCGCTGCAGCTTGCCAAGCGGCACCCGCACGACGGGGCTACCATCATCTTCCCCCTCGTAAACCGGGATGTAATCCATCCCCATCGAATCCTTTTTCGGCGTCGGCGAGGTGTCAGGCAGGCCCATCGGATTGCGGTAGTAGAGGATGCGCCGCGGGGTGGCATCGGCCGTCGCCGGCGGCCTTTCCTCGAAGCTCACATCCTCGCTGGCACGAACGGCGCGGAAAGCCCGGCCGTCTCGGGTCTGGCGCGGCGTCGTCGAATAAGCCGGCTTGCCGTCAGGATCCTGATAATAGATGATCGCCCCCGTGGCCTTGGGCTGAGCCGTTACAGGGGTTCCCTCGCCATCAAGCCATTCGCGGAGGCCGGCCACGGGTAAACCCCGGACGCCAGCCCAATAACCTCCGATCCCCGCCGCCAGAACAGCGGCAAGGGCGAAGACCCACAGAGAGATCCGCCTCACGGCGTGGCCTTCAGGACCAGCTTGCTTTCGAGCGTGCCGGTCTCACCTTGTATCTTCGCTCCGAGCGAAAGGCGCCATCCGCCGGCCATCACCAGGTTCGCCTTGAAACGATAGACTCCCGGCTCCGTCGAGGGGAGAACCTCGATTGGCGCTGTCATCGTTTCCATGCCGTCTGGCGCCATGTCGATCCGGGTTGCAAAGATGACGGCGTCGGCCACTAATGAACCGGTTCGCTTGTCGACGAGGCGGACATCGACGATGGCCGCGTTGCCCTGCTTGACGTCGGTCTGAAGGAGCTGGAATTCATAGTCCGTGACCTCTGCTTGCGCCGTCGAGAGGCCTGCCACGCAGAGTGCGACTGCGAGCGCGCCCGCGGCGGCGCGCTTCTTAGAAGTGGTCATCGTTTGAAAGTCCTAGATTCATCGAAGTACCGTGCACATGGCCCGGCATGGCGTGGCTTAGGGCCACGCGCTCTCGGCCGCCCGAGCCTTGCTAGGGCGACACGTCCGGCGCGCTAACGCCGCCGGCGATGTTCTAGATTCGCGGAGGTCGAGCTGGGGGTTCTATCACAAGCGCGTCGCCGAACACGGCGTTGGCCGGGAGGAGCGTATCTGTTTGATCCCAAAAGACGACGAGGCTCGAAGGTGTCGACGACACCGAGGAGCACTTGGCCATGCAAAGCGCCATCAACGGGCACGATTTCGGGCAATCTGGCAGGTTTGGCTTCTCAACCGGACAACAGGACATGTCCTCCGCCATGTCGGACATCGACAGGGCGGAGGCAGCCTGCACGACAGCACCGCTCGCCGATACAGCGAACGGTCCGGCAATGAGCCCCAAAACCGCTAGGATCGGGAGCAACCTGCGGAGCCAGATGCCAACCCTCATAGGCTTTAGAATGCCACAGGCCTCACGTTAAGGGAAGATAGGGAATGATCGTCGTCCCTAACGCCACCTCAGCGCGACCGAGCGCGGTATGGGAGATAGCAACGCGGGTGGACACTTGCGACGGTCCGCGTGCGACGACGCCATTGGCACCTGATAGTCCACTCTAATTACGCTTAGCGCCAAGAAGCCAAGATGGCCGCCGCAAGAATATTCAAAAACAAGGCGTCTCTCTAGACTAGACGCTGACCTTTCGTTGATTGTGCCGTCGCCCGCTCGCTCGCTTCGATCTCCCGGATAACTTGTTCTTGCTCCGCGCGGAGCTTCGCAAGCGCATCCGTTTGCACAAGCGCCGCGGGAATCGGCTGACCGGGATGTTCCGCAATCGCTCGCGCAGCCTCGGCAGCGGCGGCAGCCTCCCGCGCCTCTCTTGACGCGGCCTGCTGCGATCCGGCCACAATGCTTCGTTCGGCTCGCAGCTCACGCTGCGATGTCGCATCCAACGCAACACCGGCCTCTTGTCTCCGCTCGGCATTGACCGCGCGAGCGGCGATTTGTTCCGCGGATGCGGCCTCGCGTTCTTCCTTAAGGCGGATTTCTTGGGCTCGCTCGATAAGCCGGTCTGCATTCGTTCCCACGATGGACTCGACCTCGCCGCGACTGAGTCGTTCGACGCCGCGCTCCTGGACTCGTTGAAGGTCGATGCGGTTGGCCAGAGTTTCGAGATAGCGAGCAGACGTCTCGCGGAACTGCTGCTTGGTCTCTCCCACGAGAAGGTCGCTCGTTCGCGAGACCGCCTCGTTCATCACGCGAAGGTCCTTCGCCATCTGTTCAGATGAAATGGCCATGCCGCTATCTTCCTTTGTGATCTGCTCGACACGACGTCCGATTGCTTGAAGTATCCCCCCGATGGCCTGCGCCATCAACAGACGTTCGAGCATGTCCTTGGCGATCGGATTGGCCGGCTGTTCGGCCGCTACCGTTCGCCAGGCCGACACGCTTTCATTCACAACTTTGCGAGCCGGCGGCGACTTCGGCAAGCTGATCGGATTTGCACGCGCAGTCGCGATCCGCTGCCGGGCATTGTCGATCAGCCGCCGGTTAGCCGGATCGGCGGCATAGGCGCGATCCCTTGCTTCGCGAGCGGTTCGCGGCCGCTCCGCCGTCTCGACTATGGCCTTGTCCTTCGGGCCGTAGCTCTGCGACGACGCGCGCTCCCGCGCCGAGGTTGCTACGATGCGCAGCCCCTCCGCCTGGGCGTGCTGGGCGTATGCCGTGCGCCATTCGCGGAACGTTTCGGACCCCGGGTGCAGTTTCTGGCCGGACTCGCCTTTCGCGGCGATCACGGCGTGGACGTGGATGTGGCCGGCCGCCTCCTTATCGACGTGGATGCCGAACATGAATTTGTGGTCACCGAAGCGGTCCTGCAGGAAGGAGCGCGCGGCCCGTCTCAAGGCCTCGACATTGGTGCCCGCTTTCGCTGACAGCATGAGGTGCATCGTGTCGCGCACCGACTGCGAGCGAAGGGACGGCCCCCACTCGCGCGCCGCGACCCGTGTGTCGGCGACGTTGGCGATGGCCTTGCCCTTGTCGTCGACCACTGCGCCGTGCTCGACCAGCTTATTGAGTCGATAGGTCACGCCGTTGCGGCCGTGGTTGGTCATTCCGGGCGACACGCCGATTGCCTGGGTACCAATCCCGGTCGCGGCATGGATGCGATCCGCGATCTTTCCTTCCGAGGCCATGTCGAAGCACTTCCGGGTGAACTGCTTTTCGTGGTCTCCGACCCGCTCCTCGCGGACGCGGAACCGCTCCTTCGCCGGCCCTGCCAAGGCGATGACGAGGCGCGCCTCGAGGTCGCCGGATGACTTCGTGTCGAGCCGGTACGCGTAGCGGTGCCCGGCGAAGCCGGCAGCGATCGCCTTCTCGTAGGTTTCGCGGCCCTCTTCAGTATCCTTCACGCCGCGCAGCATCAGGCGGACTGCGGCGACGTCCTGGCTCTCGGCCCGCTTCGAGAAGTTGACCGACCACGCCTTGATCTCGTCGGCGACCGCCTCGCGGTCCGTCAACATGCGGCCGTCGTGGGTTTCGAGCGGCACGTCCTCGCGCTGCACGTACTGCCCCGTCTTGGTGGCCCGGACGGTCCCGTGCGCCCAGGACAGCACCTTGATGACCGCAGGCTGGTAGCCAGCGGCGAGCTGGCGCGCGCGGCCGACGGCGCCCGGCCCTGCCCCGCCCGCGCCGCCGGGGATCGGCGCCCGCGCGGCAGGACGAACCGGGGGCGGTCCACCGCCACCTCCCCCAGCCGACGACGCCGGCAACGACCGCGAGCGCTCTTCGTCACGACCGCCGGTGATTGTATGACCGCGGATGACCTGGTCTGCAGGTGGGACTTTCGGAAGCGGCGCAACCCGCGCCGCCCGGCGTCTCGGCTCGTCGTCAAGGCCGCCAAAGGCTCGGGGTCGGCGCCGTGACGCGGCGGCCTCGGTGACAGCTGTCCGTGCGGCCTCGACCTGCGCGACCCACCATGCGATCTGGGCTGCGCGGTTCATCACGCCTCCTCGGTCGGGATCTCGGATGGCAGCGGAAGCCCGGCCTGCCGGCGCAGTTTCGAACCGTAGGCCACGGTCATCTCGGTCAATTCGTCGTTGATGGCGGCAACCACCTCGTGCAGGCCGCGCCACACCGGCTCGGTGTCCTCGATGCGCACCGCTTGGCCGCGGTGGATCGCGCGCAGGACCTGCGAGAGGTTGCGGCCGACCATCCGGACCTGCTGGGCGAGCTCGACGACGGCGCGTGTATTCTCCGCCGACAGTGCTGGCCCCGCCTGCACTGACGCGCGGATCAGGCGCCGCACCACCTCAGCCTTCGGCACGCCGAACAGCACAACGGCCGCCTGAAGCCGCGCCTCGTCGGCATCCGACAACTCGGTCCGGAGCCTCGGCTTGCGTCGCGGTTCTCTCGCGGAGCGAACCATCGGCGCTCCCCTTCCTTCCCGTTCGCGCGGCTCTGCCGCCATCGCGCGTCAGCGCTCTCCGACTGCGTGCAGCAGTCGTCACCCGGTTTGGCCCACAAACCGGTATCTTGTCAACTAACATCTAATAAATCGACTGTCAGACCTATTCCAAAGAAGGGCGTTCACGACCAGGGAAGCAGCCCATCACCCGATACGGATCTTCCGGATAATCTCACCGCAACTCAGCAATGACGAAGTCCGCTAATGCGGCAGTACCTCAATGAGCTACGCCGCCGATACCGGAACGCCATAAAAGCGTGCTGTTGTATCCGCGCATTGCCGCCTTCACACATTGCCGCAATACCGCAATGACGCATTGCCCGAGCACCGCAACGCGTGAGCATCGCAACACCGCAGTCACACACTTCCGGAATGACGAACTGCGGTATTGCGAGATATCTATTATATCGTATGTTAGACAAGCGATTCCACGAGAAGCAGGAGGTGGGCGTGCCAAGCGTTTTCGCAGTGGCTAACCCAAAGGGTGGCAGTGGTAAGACCACGGTCGCGATCATTCTCGCCGGCGAGTTCGCCAAACACGGCTACTCCGCCGCGATCGTCGACGCCGACCCGCAGGGGTCCTCCTACCAGTGGCACGCATCGTCCGTCGCGCGCGGGCTGAGCCCTCAGGGCGTCGACCTCGTCCGCGCACCTGACGAGGCGGCGTTGGCCCAGGCTGTGGAGCGGCTCGCCGGCTACGACGTCGTCGTCATCGACACGCCCGGTTACTATGGCGAGGTCTTAGTCCAGGCGGCGTTGCGCGCCGACCTCGTCGTGCTGCCCTGCAAGGTCCACACTTTCGACGCGTCGCAGGTCGTGCGAACGATCCGCAACCTCGAGCAGCACGCCGCCACGGCGCAGCTGCCGATGAGCCAGCACCGCGTGTTGTTCAACGAGTACGACAGCCTCGACCGCAACACGCGCCCGCTGCGCGAGGTCGTCGCCTACCTGGATTCGGAGCATGTCCCAGTCTGCGCGACGGCGCTCTACCGCCGCGTGACCTTCCGCACGATGACCAGCGGCTTCGGCACGCTCTACCAGATGAGCGACAAGGACGAGTCCGTGCGCAAGGCGCGCTACAACGCCGACCAGGTCGTGCGCGAGTTGCTCGCCGCGAGCCAAGGCTCCGCGGATGAGACCGCAGCATGAGCGACGGCGCGCCGAGTGAGAAGCCGGATCGGCCTCCCCTGCCCCGCGACGCTTTCCGCGCGCAACGCGTCGGCACGCCGCCAGGACAGAGGCCCCCGCTACAGCCCGTCGTCGTCACCCCGGCCTATCATGACCCGGTCACGCCGGCGCCGCCCGCGCAAAGGAGGTTGTCGTCGGAGACGGGCGAGCCCGACCAGCCGAAGAAAGCGCCACGGTCGCCGCGCGACCGCAATCGCAATCCGTTCGAGGCCTATGGCGAGCGCGCGTCGTCGCGGCCCTACGCGCTACGCCTGCCCGGCGCCATTGACCTCGCGCTTCGCCAGCTCGCCGCCGAGGAGCGCACGCAGCCTTTGCGCATTGTCGACCGCGCAATCCACGACCTCTTGAAACGGCTCGGACGTTTGCCGCCCGTCGACGGGCAATAGCCGTCGGCGAGGAAAAGCGACCGCGCAGGGATGACCGGCCTCTACGCACCTTCGTCCGGGAAGGAAGGGGTGGGTGGGGTGCGCGCAGCCTCGGAATTTTGGCGCTGCGTGGCGCCGAGCGCCATCAGCATGGGCCACACGGAGAACTGGCCGGCCGAGGCACGTCGCGCCAACGTCCTCAGGTAGCCGCCGGGGTTCCTGATCGCGCTGCCGCGTTGCAGGATAAGGGCGAGCGTGACGCTCGCCGGGCCAGGCCCCATTGCAGCGCAGGTTTCCTCCCAAGCGCTCGGGCTGACGCCGAGCAACGGGCGCACGATCGCCGCGGTGTCGGTGACGTCGCGCGCCGTGCGCAGACCCTCGCGCGCGTAGTCGACGAAGTCGGGGCACCTCTCGGCGACCAGCCGCACCGGGACTGGGAGCGCAGCGTCGCCCTTCGGTTCGGCTTGACGGGGCTCGCCGGCGCCGTAGCTGCCTTCGGATGCCGGGCATTCCGTTTCGCCGGTCGCGTCGCGAGGGGGCGCGTCCTCGATCTGAGTCTCCAGAATGTGGAGTATCCGTTTCGATAGCTCGACCAACGCGGCAGCGAGCGGCTCCAGCGTCTCTCTGCGCGCGGCCCGCGGCCGGCTGTCAAGCAGTTCCCTGTACTCGCGGTGAAGCGCCGGAAGGCCGGCGTCGACGTGCTGCTCGACGCCGAACGACAGCATCTTCGCGATGTCGCGGCGGGCAAGCGAAATCTGCTCGCGGAGCGCGTCCACTGCCCGGCGCTCTTCAATGGTACGGGCGGCTCGGCCAGCCAGCTCCTCCGCGCTCGCCACGAGCGGGCTGAGGTCGAACCCGAAAGCCTGCTCAATGCCGCCGCCCGGCGCGCGCCTCACGTAGCGCTTTCCGTTGGGGCTGTCGCGGCGAAGGATGAGCCCGGCGTCGACCAGGGCAGCAATGTGCCTGCGAAGTGTCGAGGCGGGAATGCCGTGCGCCCGCACTGATAGCTCCCGGTTCGAGGGGAAAACGACAAGGTCGTCCGACCCGAGCGTGAGAACCGTGTCCGGGTGGAAGCTCAGCAGTGCATTCAGCACCGTGAGCGATCGGTCGGAGAGCCGGAGCTCTGCCCTCGCCTCGCAGACGTGGCGGAACATCCTCCACTTGTGTGCAGCCTTGCCGGCGCACAGCGTGACGTCTCGCTGCGCGCGCAGCGCAGTCGCGGACAACGGCCGCGGCCCGAAGGGGGCGGTGGGATTGAGGCCAGGCATCTGCATTCGCGTCCTCTCATCGCGAGAGCGCGTGGCAAACAAAGACCGTGGCGTGAAAACGCGCGAGTCTCTTGAACTGTCGGGTGGCGCGGGCTAGGATGCTGTAGCGTTTACGAGGCACCGCTGGCGATTGGCGTCGCCAGCCCGCTGACCCTCTTGAGAGACCCGGCTCTGCCGGGTTTTTCTTTGTCCGAGCGCGCTCCTGTTGGTTGAATCGAATCCGTCTATTATATTGAATGTTAGACGGCAGTCCAACGTGTGGGTTATACGCCCGCACCGGAGTGACGACGTCGCATCAGCGAGGGACGCGAGCGACTCGATGAACACGAAGGTATCCGGCCGGAAGGCCGCTCACGCGGCTCACGGCAACACGCTGCTTATTGCGTTCCAGGACGCTCTCGAGTGCCTGCGCAAGGAGATGGGCCTCACCCGTTGCGCCTTCGCGGAGCGCCTCGGGATTCCAAGGTCGAGTTACTTCCACCTGATGACCGATGCAGCGAACCCAAGTCTCGACTACATCGAGCTCATAGCCGAGCGGGCCGGCGTCGAGCCGATCGCGTTCCTGGGTAAGGCCGGCCAGGGCCCGCGCCGATTCGGTGTCGGCGCGCGCTAAGTCGAGTCGCCTCAACAAGAAACTCGCTGCGCCAATGTCCAATATTCTAGACTTTGACACAGAGGTGTGGTGATGCTGGAGCGTACCCAACGCGTAGCAGAGCCGGCCGAGATGTCGCCCGTCCGAAAGCCTCAGTCTCTCGATCACTCGGTTCTGAACGAGATGCTGGCGATTCGGATGCAGCAGCTCGAGATCGAAAATGGCGGCGCGGAGGCATTCCTGGCCAAGACGGGGCTCGCGCGCCACACCTATTACACGATGGTCCGCGGCATCGGGAATCCGACGATCCGCACGATCGAGCGCATCGCGACGAGCCTGAACATGAGCGTGTTCGAGCTCTTGGGCTTCGACGTCGCCGACGCGCGGCGCGCCCTGGAGAAGAGCGGCGTGAACTACGATGAGCTGATGTCGGCGATCACCAAGAAGAATCGCGCCGATCGCGCGCTGGCGCGTCAGACGCGGTCACGAAAACTGCCGTCCTGATACTCAAGGTGGAAGGGACCGGGGAGGCTCGCGCCTCCCCGTCTCTGGCTTAGGTGGCGGACCGCTCGGCGGCTTGGGCGAGCCGGCCGAACTCGAGGCCGATCAGGTCAACAGTGTAGATCCGCTGGCCGTCGCGCTCATAGCTGTTCTGCCGAACCCGGCCGCGCACGTGCACCAGGTCGCCCTTGCTGACGTGCTCGCTCACGTAGTCCTGGATCGACTTGGTTAAGATCGTCACCTCGTTCCAGTGCTGGTCGTCCTTCCACTCGCCGCCCTTGTCCTTGAAGGGGTAGTTGGCGCAGACGGTGACGCGGACCGTCTTGCCGACCTGCTTGATGGTCCCAACGCGGCCGATGAGGGTGAATTCGGCGATGTTGCGCATAGTCTCTCTCCATCTTGTGGGGCTGCGCCCCGTTGCGATGGCGATCCGTCATGGCCGGGAAGGCGGCACAGAGCCGGAGCCCGCGAGACGCCGGCGGAGGGCGAGCGCAGCGCTGCGCCCCGTCGGCCCGTGAATTTTGGCGCCGAAGGCGCGTGCGCGAGGAATGCCGACGGGCCCCGCTTGCGGGTGGCGGCAGGGGAAAATTCTCGGGCGCAGGGGCCGCCGTGCCGGCGACGGCCATAGGAATCCAGCCATGCAACCGGGAGCTCTGCCCGATGGGGAGAGCCGACCAATCGTCGCCGTGCCGTCATCGCCCCACGCCGGACCAAAAATTCGGCGGCAGGGACCCGCGTTGTCGACGCCGATTCACCGCGGACGCAGTGGCAGCGAGGAAACGCCGCGCTGGATTTTGGGACGATCCCAGCAATCGACGGCACCGAACCGATCCAGCAACAGCGACTGGCCGCCATGCGCTCTGGCAGAAACGGCCTGGGCACACCCCGAACCCGGCCCGCGGGATTCCGGCCTCGCCGCCGCGAACCTCGAACCGACCCGCCGGCCGGCCACGCGCCTCCCCAAAGACCGCCACGGCCATCACGCCGACCGCTTGGTGCGCAGCTGCGCGTTGACCTGCGACATCAGGATCGGCCCAAGCGAGAACTCGCCCACCCTCGCCTTCTCGGTCAGGCCGCGCAAATAGGCGCCGGCCGATCGGATGGCCGCGCCGCGCTGCAGGATGCACGCGACCACCACGGCAGCCTGCATTTCACCCATCACAGCTTGCGCCTCCTCCCACGCGCTGGGGCTGATCCCGAGCATCGATCGGACCACCGCCGCCGTCGCCAGCAGGTCCCGCCAGTTCAAAATCCCGCCCTTGGCGTAGTCGGCGATGTCGGGGCAAGCCTTCATCACCAACCCAAGCGGATAGGCCGTCTCCGCAACCCTCGGCGTTTTAGGTTCTGGCACTGCCCTCGCCGCCCGGCTTACTCGAAAGCCAGGTTCAAGATCAATTAAGGGGTCTGGTTTTGAATTCTGTATATGGCGCTCACTTCGGGACTCATTGGCGCTCATATCGTGTGTTTTGACGTGGCTTTCCAGCAAGTTGAGGACATCGTCTGCGAGTTGCGAGAGCTCCTCGGCCGCCGCCTCAAGCTGGATGCGGGTCGCTGTGCGCGGAATCCCCTCGACGATCGAGCGGAAGCCGGCGTGGACCTCGGCCCAGTCCGCAAGCCCCTGCCCTCCCCTGCGCGTCGGAACGCCCTCCTCGATGCCCGTCGCGATCATCTTGGCGATGTCGCGCCGGCACAGTGTGATGCGCTCGCGTGCGAGCTTGATGGCACGGGCTTCAGCCTCCACGGCCGCCGCCAGGTTCTCGAACTCCTCTGAGCGGACCACGAGCGGCGAAAGGTCGAAGCCGAACGCTAGCTCGACCTCGCCCGATGCGCCCTTGCGCGCGTAGCGCTTGCCGTTGGGACTGTCGCGGCGGACGATCAGTCCAGCGTCGACCAGGACGGCGAGATGGCGTCGCAGCGTCGATGCCGGCATGCCGTGCGCGCGAAGCGACAGGTGTTGGTTTGACGGGAAGACAACGAGGTCGTCCTCGCCCGTCAACGCGGTCTCAGGGTGGAACGTGAGAAGCGCATTCAGCACCGAAAGCGCGCGCTCCGTCACGCCTAGGCTCGGCCGCGCCCGGCAAATCGCCTGAAAGATTTTCCACTTGTGTACGACCTTCTCGGGCGGACGCGAGGCTGCGGCGATCTGCGTTGCCACATGGGCGAGCGTCAGCGATCGCCGCCCAAAAGGCGTCGTCGGTGTGTGTGGTTCCATGTCTTGCCCTCATGCGGGCAAAGGAAATCTGCTCGCCGAAACGGCGCCGTCTCTCACGAGAGACTTGACTGCGATTCGCGGAAGTGATTCTCTATCAGTCGCCAAACTAAGACAGAGGCTTCCGGGACGGTGACGTTTCGGGGGCCTTTTTCTTTGCCTACGGTTCCTTTCGTGATTGTTGTGTACGCGGTTCACGCATCGCGGTGCCTCCAGACAGAAACTGGCCGGTAGCAGTCGCAATTTCGGAGCGGGGAAGTCATGTCCCCTCCTTCGTGTGACGGAATGCGTCGTAGAGTTCCGGGAGCTTGTCCAAGACGAAGTCGCCGAACGCCGGCGCGACTTTCTCGTCGAGCGCCAGAATAAATCGATCGCCCGCTCGCTCGACCTTTGCGATCTTTTTTCCGTCAGCTGCGGTCCAAGTTGTGGCTTTGGTTGCCTTCACGGGGCGCACGGTGACGGCCGAAAGAACCATCGCGAAACGATCGTCCGTGGTCGCTGCGACGAAGGGCTGGCTGGACAGCAACCCGTCGAGTTTACCAGCAGACTTTTTTTCGCCGAGGCGGTCGACGAGTTCCATCCACCGGCGGCGGCCAACCTTCGGCGCAGGGCCGATTGCATCGCTCAACCTCACGGGCACGGCGCGATAGATTGAAATCAGCCGCGAGAGTTCCGTCTTGTCGACAGATAGAGCCGCCATGATGGTGTCGCGTTTGAAGCTGCGGTCCTCGAGCAGCGTCGCGTAGCGAGCGCGCTCAATGAACGAGAGATCTTCCCGCTCGCCGTTTTCCTTCCCTTGGGCGATGACGAGATCATCGTCGCTGAGATCTTGAACGACCGCGCGGACAGGGCGGCCAAGTTCGCGCAAAGCGCGGACACGCCGGTGGCCGTACGCGATCTGATAGCGGTTCTGGTGTGCCGGGTGTGGCCGCAGCAACGCAGGAACAAGCTGGCCTTTCTCCCTGATCGACTCCTTAAACGCCATGAAGCCTGCGTCCGAGCCCTCCATGCGATCTGGGACGATGGAGTCGTCGACAAGGTTTGTATCGATCTCAAGTACCGCTTCACCGTTCGCCAGGCGCGCGGAGAGGGCCTTGGCCGCGTCGCGCTCGGCCGAAAGCTGCTCGAGGGATCGGCTCATCGCGCCGACGGCGCCACGCGAGCCGAGAGTTGGCATCGCTCCTCTTTCCGCGAGCGCAGGATTAGAGGCGGCTGGCTGGTCCGTACTGCTGCCTTCAATAAGATCAGCGAGGAGGTTCTTTCGTCCCATCAGGTCCTCCTCCAAGCAGCGCGGATCAGGGACTCGATCTCGCCGTTCACGCTGTCGAGGGATTCGATCGCGCGGTCGTAGGTCGACCGCGTGAACTGCTGTCGCTCTACCTCGTACAATGTTTGCTTGGTGATTCCGGCGTCGGAGATTGCGGTGCTCTTCAGCACCATGTGGGTAAGCACGCGATCAGCAAACAGCGAGCGCATGAAGCTCACCATCTGGGTTTGCGGCCCGTCGCTGGGTTCATAGCGGGTTACGAGATATCGCATCCAATCGTAGTCGGTATTTCCGCCAGCCTTGGCAACGACAGACATCAGATCAGACGTCATTATGAGAAATTGACA
>JAESFO010000523.1_pt1 | contig 27244 bp, 24 predicted proteins | sample 9269421 | NCBI WGS metagenome assembly JAESFO01 (sample SAMN14502839, study PRJNA617101) | algae metagenome | isolation source: Nostoc desertorum CM1-VF14 and co-occurring heterotrophs from rocky... | place: USA: Clark Mountains, San Bernardino, California | collected 2000-06-05 | reverse complement strand
ACGGGCCGGGTCCGCGGCGGATACCCTCGAGCCCGTGACCGGCGCCGGCGAGAACGACGTGACGTCCCGGGGCCCGATGTGAGCGTGACCGCGGGGCCCGTACGACACCGTCCGACCCCGGTGCACTTCCGGCGGCGGCGGCTCGCCCTGCTGGGGTCGGCGTTGCTGGCCGGCGCGGTACTCGTCGCCGTCGGCCTGTACCTGCGCGGCGCCGACGACTACGCCGGTTCCGGGAGTGGATCGGTCGTGGTGCTGGTCGAGTCGGGCGACTCCACCAGCGCGATCGGGGAGACCCTGGTCGGGCTGGACGTGGTGAAGTCCCGGGCCGCGTTCGTCGAGGCCGCCGCCGAGGAGCCCGACATCCAGCGGGTCCAGCCCGGCTACTACGAGCTGCGATCGCAGATGTCCGGCGACTCCGCGGTGGAGGGGCTGCTCGACCCGGAGCGGCGCGTCGGGTTCTTCGACGTCAAGGGCGGCGTCCAGCTCGACGACACCCGCGCCCCGGACGGCACCGTCTCCCCGGGCGTGCTGTCCCAGATCTCCCGCGCCACCTGCCTCGGCACCGCCGACGGGGACGCCCGCTGCACCGACGTCGACGCGCTGCGCGCCGCGATGGCCGACGCCGACCCGGCCTCGATCGCCGTCCCCGAATGGGCCCGCGCGGGCTACCGGGCGGCCGCCCCCGAACGGCGGATGGAGGGACTGGTCGCCCCCGGGCCGTACGACCTGGACCCGCGCGGCACCCCGGAGCAGGTGCTGCGCCAGGTGCTCACCGCGTCGGCGACCAGGCTGGAGGCCGCCGGGCTGGGCGGGGAGAACGCCTACCGCACCCTCGTCCTCGCCTCCGTCGTGGAAAAGGAGGCGCTCGTCCCCGACATGCCGAAGGTGGCCCGGGTGATCGAGAACCGGCTCGCGGTGAACCAGCGCCTGGAGATGGACTCCACCGTCAACTACCCGCTCGACGTGCAGGCGCTGCGCACCACGGCCGAGGCCCGCAGCACCCCCGGGCCGTACAACACCTACCTCAACACCGGGCTGCCGCCGACGCCCGTCGCCTCGGTGTCCACCGCGGCGCTGTCGGCCGCGGAGTCCCCGGCCGCGGGCCCGTGGCTGTTCTTCGTGCGGTGCACCACCGAGGGCGCCTCCTGCTTCGCCACGACCTACCCCGAGCACCTCGGCAACGTCGACCGCGCCCGCGCCGCCGGAGCGTTCTGACCCATCACCGGGCGCGCATGCAACCTGGGCCCAACCCGTGACGGCGCTCACCCCCCGCCGGTAGACCGGGCCCTGACAGCGACGTCAGGCGAGAGGAGCCAGCGATGCGTGCGGTCGTCTACCGGGGGCCCGGGGACCTCGACATCACCGACGTGCCCGAGGGCGAGGTGGGTCCCGGCGAGGTCCGTCTCCAGGTCGGGTTCAACGGCATCTGCGGCTCGGACCTGCACGAGTACTACGCGGGCCCGATCTTCATCCCGAACGGGGAGAAGCACCCGCTGACCGGCCGCGAGCTGCCGCTGACCCTCGGCCACGAGTTCTCCGGCACCGTCGTCGAGATCGGGGCCGGCGTCGAGGGCGTCGCCGAGGGCGACCGGGTCGCGGTGATGCCGCTCTACACCTGTGGGACCTGCTCACGCTGTTCCGAGGGCCGCTACAACGTGTGCGCGCAGATCGGCTTCCACGGTCTGATGGCCGACGGCGGCATGGCCGAGACGACCGTCGTCCCGGCGCACATGCTGCACCCGCTGCCGGAGAACGTGTCGCTGGAGATGGGCGCGCTCGTCGAACCCATGGCCGTGGCCTACCACGCGGCCGAGCTCGGCGGGGTGAACCCGGGCGACACGGCGCTGGTGTTCGGCGCCGGGCCGATCGGGATCGGCCTGTGGTTCGCGCTGCGCGGCATGGGCGTGGAGGACGTCCGCGTCGTCGAGCCGTCGGCGACCCGGCGCGGCGCGATCGAGCGGCTCGGCGCGCACACCCTCGACCCGACCGCCCAGGACGTACCGGCGATCGTCGCAGACCTGACGAACGGCCGCGGCGCCGACGCCTGCTACGACGCCGCGGGGGTGGCCCCGGCCGTCGCGACCGCGCTGGAATCGCTGGGGGCGGGCCGCCCGATGGTGAGCGTCGCGATCTACGAGACGCCGCTGGTGACCCCGCTGCTCAACCTGGTCCTCGGGGAGTCCCGCATCCAGGGCTCGCTCTGCTACACCCACTCCGACTACCGGGCGGTGATCGAGCTGATGGCGAAGGGTCACTACGACACCACCGGCTGGATGGAGAAGATCGCCATGCGCGACGTCGTCGAGGAGGGCTTCGAGGCGCTGCACGCGGGCCGGAAGATGAAGGTCCTGGTCGACCCGTCCCTGGCCTGACCCGGGGGTCACTGCCCCCAGAAGCCCTCCGGCGGCCGGGGCGAGGGTGCGGCGCACGCGTCGGTGACGACGCCCGCGCCGCGCCCCAGGGCGCGGGTGTCGGCGTCGTCGAGGACCCGGGCCGGGAACGGGTCCCCGGCCGCCCGGCGGGTCACCCCGGGTACCGGCAGCTCCCGGTCCGACGCGGCGAGCACGAGGTTGCCGAACCGGCGTCCGTGCAGCACGTCCGGGGCGGCGACGAGCGCGAGCTCGGCGAACGCCGCCCCGGCCGTCGCGATCTGGCCGGGCAGGAACGGCCAGGGGGCGCCGTCGCCGAGGTTCGCCACGTGCATCCCGGTCGGCGCGAGCACCCGGCGGACGGCGGTGAGGAACTCCGCCGTCGTGACCTGGGCCGGGGTGCGGGCCCCGGCGAACACGTCGACGACCACGACGTCGAACGACGCGGGCGCGAACCGGGCCAGGGTGGCGCGCGCCTCCCCGGTGACCACGGCCAGCCCGTCGGCGACCCCCGGGCCCGGCAGTCGGTGCGCGACCAGGGCGGCCATCTCGCCGTCGAGCTCGACGACGGTCTGGGCCGACCCGGGGCGGGTCGCGGCGACGTAGCGGGCCAGCGTCCACGCCCCGCCGCCCAGGTGCAGTACCCGCAGCGGCACCGCGGGCGGCGCGGCGAGGTCGACGAGGTGGGCGATCCGGCGGACGTACTCGAACTCGAGGTGCTCGGGGTCGTCGAGGTCGACGTGGGACTGGGCGGTCCCGTCGAGCAGCAGCGTCCACGACGACGGCCGCGCCGCGTCCTGCACCAGCTCGGCGACACCGTGGTCGACCTCGGCGCGGACCACCGCCCCGGCCCGGCGGTCACCCTGCGGCGCTCTGGAACCCATTCCGGTCATCCTGCCTGCGCCGGGCGGGTTGTCCACAGGCGGGCAACCCGTCGTTCCGGACGGCCCGGCCCGGCCCAGGATCGAGGCATGGTCACCGTCACCGTCACCGTCGCTGTTCCCGTCCTGGTCGCCGCCGTCCTCGGCGGGGGCGCCGGCGTCGCGACCCGGCGGTGGCTGGCCCGGCTGCCGCGCGGCGCACCGGTGCCGGCCGGGTGGTGCGAGGCGGGGCTGGCGCTGTGCGGGGCGGTGACGGCGGGGCTGGTCGTCTCGGGGCTGCTCGACCCGCGGTGGACGGCGCTGCTCGCGGTGCTGTCCTGGCTGGCCGTGGCGGGATCCGCGACCGACCTGCTGGTGCGGCGGCTGCCGAACGCGCTCACCCTGCCCGCGCTCGCGCTGGTGCCCGCGGCGCTCGTGCCGGCCGGGGGTGCCGCGGTGGGGCGCGGCCTGGCCGGGGCGGTGCTGCTCGGCGGGGCCTACCTGGTGGTGCACCTGGTCTCGCCACGGGCGATGGGCGGCGGCGACGTGAAGCTCGCCGGCCCGGTGGGCGCCGCGGCCGCCGGTGCGGGATGGGCGGTGCTGCCGGTGGTCGCGGTGCTGGCCGCGGTCGTCTCGGCGGCGGTGGCGCTCGTCGCGGTCGGGGCCGGGCGGGCCGGGTGGGGGAGCAGGCTGCCGCACGGCCCGGTCCTGCTCGGTGCGGCACTGGCGGTCGTGGTGCCCGCGGTCGTGGTGCTGTCGGGGGTCCGGATCCCCGGGTGAGAGGATGGTCGCCGTGCTGCGATGGATCACCGCCGGGGAGTCCCACGGTCCGGCCCTGGTGGGCGTGCTGGAGGGCATGGTCGCCGGGGTCTCGGTCACCACCAAGGAGCTGCAGGCCGAGCTGGCCCGCCGCAAGCTCGGCTACGGCCGCAGCCCGCGGATGGCGTTCGAGGCCGACGAGCTGGAGGTCATCGGCGGCCTGCGGCACGGCCTCACGCAGGGCGGGCCGGTCGCGGTCCGCATCGCCAACACCGAGTGGCCCAAATGGGAGACGGTGATGGCCGCCGACCCGGTGGACCCGGAGCTGATCGCGCACCGCGCCCGCAACGCACCGCTGACCCGGCCCCGTCCCGGCCACGCCGACCTCGCCGGCATGACCAAGTACGGCTTCGACGAGGCCCGCCCGGTCCTGGAGCGCGCCAGCGCACGCGAGACCGCCGCCCGCGTCGTGCTCGGCACCGTCGCCAAGGCGTTCCTGCAGCAGGCCCTCGGCGTGACGATCGTGTCCCACGTCGTGGGCATCGGCGCCGTCGACGCCCCGGACGACGAGCCGCTGCCCGGCCCCGCCGACCTCGACCGCATCGACGCCAACCCGGTGCGCGCCTTCACCGACGCCACCGGCGCCGCGATGGCCGCCGAGATCGACGCCGCGCACGAGGCGGGCGACACCCTCGGCGGGGTCATCGAGGTCATCGCCTACGGGATGCCGGTCGGCGTCGGCACCTACGTGCAGGCCGACCGCCGGCTCGACGCCCGGCTCGCCGCCGCGCTGATGGGCATCCAGGCGATGAAGGGCGTCGAGATCGGCGACGGCTTCCGCACCGCGCACCGCCGCGGCTCCGTCGCCCATGACGAGATGGTCCCCGCCGGTTCGCCCGGGCAGGGTCCGGCGGGCACCGTGCCGGTCACCCGGCTCACCAACCGGGCCGGCGGCATCGAGGGCGGCATGACCAACGGTGAGCCGGTCCGGGTCCGCGTCGCGATGAAGCCCATCTCCACCGTCCCCCGGGCGCTGCGCACCATCGACACCACCACCGGCGAGGAGGCCACCGCCATCCACCAGCGCTCCGACGCCTGCGCCGTGCCGCGTGCCGGGGTCGTCGTCGAGACGATGGTGGCGCTGGTGCTGGCCCAGGCCGCACTGGAGAAGTTCGGCGGCGACTCGCTCGACGAGACCCGCAGCAACCTGGCCTCCTACCTGGCGGGGCAGCGGTGACCGCGCCGGCCCCCACCCCGGCCCCCGACGCCGAGGGCCGCCCCTGGGTGGTGCTCGTCGGCCCGCCCGGGTCCGGGAAGAGCACGGTCGGCTCGCTGCTCGCGCAGCGGCTCGGGCTGAACTTCGCCGACACCGACGCCGCGATCGTCGCCCGCATCGGCAAGCCGATCGCGGAGATGTTCGTGCAGGAGGGCGAGGCCGCGTTCCGCGCGCTGGAGCGCGAGGTCGTCGCCGAGGAGCTGCGCGCCGGGCACGGCGTCCTCGCCCTCGGCGGCGGCTCCGTGCTGGCCGCCGAGACCCGCGCCCTGCTCGCCGGGCACCGCGTCGTCGCCCTCGAGGTGGACCTCGCCGACGGGATGCGCCGCACCGGGATGTCCACCGCGCGCCCGCTGCTGGCCGGGGTGAACCCGCGGGCGACGTTCCGGGGACTGCTCGCCGAGCGGGCCCCGCTCTACGCCGAGGTCGCCACCGTGGCGGTCACGACGGTGCGCCGCAGCCCCAACCAGGTCGTCGCCGCCGTGCTGGCCGAGCTCGGGCACGGCCCGTCCGCGCTGCCCGAGGCCTCCGCGGACGCCGCCGACCCGTTCGATCGCCCCACCCCGCGCCAGGACTCGACACTGCCGGCGCCCGGCTTCGGCTCGCCGCAGGACGGGGCCGGCACCGAGCGGGCGGAGGCCTGATGACGTCCACACCGTCCGGCACGCTGCCCGACACCTCCGGCACCACCGAGTCCGACGGCTCGGTCCGCATCGACGTCCGCACCGAGCAGCCCTATCCGGTGCTCGTCGGCGCCGGGGTGGCCGCGCGGCTGGCCGAGGTCGTCGTCGGTACCGGGGCCGGCCGGGTCCTCGTGCTGCACCCGCCGACGCTCGCCGACCGCGCCGGCGCCGCCCGCGCCGAGCTGGAGGCCGCCGGGCTGGCCGCGGTCACCCACGAGGTGCCCGACGCCGAGGACGGCAAGTCCCTGGCCTCGCTGGCCGACTGCTGGGACGCCTGTGCCCGTGCCGCGCTGACCCGGGCCGACGTGGTCGTCGGGTTCGGCGGGGGAGCGGTCACCGACCTGGCGGGGTTCGTCGCCGCGACCTGGATGCGCGGGGTACGGGTCGTGCACGTCCCGACCACGCTGCTGGCGATGGTCGACGCCGCCGTCGGCGGGAAGACCGGCATCAACACCGCCGCCGGGAAGAACCTGGTGGGCGCCTTCCACGAGCCGTCCGCGGTGCTCGTCGACCTCGACACGCTGCGCACGCTGCCGCGTCCCGAGCTCGTCGCCGGGTCCGCGGAGGTGTGGAAGGCCGGGTTCATCGCCGACCCGGTCATCCTCGACCGCGTCCGCGCCGACCCGGCCGCCGCGCTGGACCCGGCCGGGCCGGTGCTCGGCGAGCTGGTGCGCCGCGCGATCCGGGTGAAGGCCGACGTCGTCGGGGCGGACCTGCGCGAGTCGCACCTGCGGGAGATCCTCAACTACGGCCACACCCTCGGCCACGCCGTGGAGCGCCGCGAGCGCTACCGGTGGCGGCACGGCAACGCCGTCGCGGTCGGCCTGGTGTTCGCCGCCGAGCTGGCCCGCGCCGCGGGGCGGCTCGACGACGCCACCGCCGACCTGCACCGCGAGGTGCTGGAGCTGGTCGGGCTGCCGACGCGCTACGAACCCGGCGTGCTCGACGAGCTGACCGAGACCATGCGCGGGGACAAGAAGTCCCGGTCCGGGACGCTGCGCTTCGTCGTGCTCGACGGCCTCGCCGAGCCAGGGCGGCTGGAGGGCCCGGACCCGGCGCTGCTGGAGACCGCGTACGCCGCGATCTCCGGCTGAGACCGCGGTCGGTACACCTCAGCCGACGGCGGGGTGGGTACGCGACCCGAAGGCCTGCACGAGCAGCAGCACCCCTGCGGCCAGGGCGAACGTCCCGACCAGCCACAGCATCGCGAGGATCCCGGACGCGGGCCACAGCAGCAGCAGTACACCGAACAGCACGTCGAGAACGGCCCGTCCGGCGACCCACCCCCACGGCCCGCCGTGCCTGCGGACCTCGTCGGCCGAGACCGCGGTGACGACTCCGGCGACGATCGCCCAGAACGCGACCACGTACAGGAAGAACAGCGCCGCGGTCCCGGGCAGCGCGAAGGCCGCCAGACCGGCGACGACCGACACCACGCCCTGCGCGACGGTCCAGCCCCAGCCGGGGCGCTCGCCCCGGTGCCGGATCCCGAGCACGACCGCGACGACGCCGTCGACCAGCGCGTACGCGGCGAAGACGTAGATCAGCACCAGCAGGGCCGGGCCAGGGGTCACCAGCACGGCCAGCCCGAACAGCAGGACCAGCACTCCGCGGAGTACGACGAGTCCGCGGACCCCGTGTGACGTGGCGTCCTCGGCGGTGGGCGCCCGTCCTGTTCCGTCACTCGCGTCGACCATGGTCGTGCTCCGTCCGGGTGGAGAGGTTGTGGCGGGACACGATCCCACCCGCACCGGAGCCGCGACCGGGGCGAAGGTCCCCCCGGCTGCACCGGCGTTCCGGCGCGGATCCGGCAATCCGGCGCGGGTCGCGGTGGGGACCGTGGGAGAGGATGACCGGGTGCGCGACGTGATGCGGGACGGCCTGCGACGGCTTCGGGAGCTCCCCGCCCGGTCGTCTCTGGTGGGGCACGCCCGCCGGACCGCCGACCGCTACCGCCATCAGCGCGGCAACCACCTGTCCGCCGCGGTCGCGTTCTACACCGTGATCGCGGCGGTGCCGCTGCTGCTCGTCCTGTTCTTCGCCCTCGGGCTGCTCGTGTTCTGGCGCACCACCTCCCGCGACGACCTGGTCCTCGCCGTCGAGGCGGCGTTCCCGGCCGGGCTGACCGGCGCCGTCGCCCCCGCCGTGGAGGCCGCCGCCGACCGCAGCGGGTCGCTCGTCGGGATCGGTGCGCTCGGGGTGCTGTGGGCCGGGTCGACGTGGACGTCGTACCTGCGGGAGGCGCTGTCGGCGCAGTTCCGGCTGCCCGCCGAGCGGATCGGCTCGCCGCGCCGGGTCGTGTGGGACCTGGGCGCGCTGGCCGTGCTCGGCGCCGCCGTCCTCGCCTCGGTGGTCGTGACGTTCGCCGTGACCGGGCTGGCCGGGTTCACCCTGGAGCTGGTCGGCGTCCGCGACGCGCTCGGCGGGCGGGTCGCGCTGCGGGTGCTCGGCGCCGTCGTGGTGCTGGCCCTGGACTGGGCCGTGTTCTGCTTCGTGCTGGCCCGGCTGCCGCGCCGGCCGGTCCCGCTGGGCCGGGTCGTGCGCCCCGCCGCCGTCGGCGCGGTCGCGCTGGAGCTGCTCAAGCTCGGGGTCGCGCTGGTCGTCGGCGTCGTGTCCGGCACCGCGGGCGGTGCCGTGTTCGGCACCGTGCTCGCGACGTTGTTCTTCCTGTTCCTGCTGTCGCGGCTGCTGGTGTTCTCCGCGGCGTGGATCGCGACCGACGGGACCGACCCCGCACCCGGGTCGGAGACCGACGTCGTCGAGGACCCGGCACAGCGGGTCCGGTAGCCCCCGCAGGTCCAGCTCGGCGGCGACCAGCGCGTGCAGGACGACGACCACCACGTCGGCGGGCGGGTGCCGCGACGCCGCGCGAGGGCCCCGAGCACCGCGGCGTCGCCGGTCCCCTCGCCGAGCACCTCCGCGGCCGGGGTCACGACACGGCCGTCACGGTCCGACCGTCATGACCCGAACGCGGCCACGAACTGCTCGGCCGAGGTCGCCCGGTAGACGGTGTTGGTGGCCCGCACGTCGTCGAGCGGGGCGTTCGACGCCGGGGAGTACCGGTGCCCCGGGTAGACCGTCGGGTTGCCCTTCAGCGCGGCCAGCTGCTGCAGCGAGTGGTACATCTGCGCGGTGTCGCCGCCCGGGAAGTCGGTGCGCCCGCAGCCCTGCAGGAACAGCGTGTCCCCGGCGACGAGCCGGTCGCCGTCCGGGCCGGGCACCAGGAAGCACTGGCTGCCCGGGGTGTGACCGGGGGTGTGCAGCAGCCGGATCGCGACGTTCCCCACCTCGACGACGTCGTCGTGGTCGTGCGGGGTCAGGTCGGTGGCCGACAGCCCGGTCACCCGCGTCACGTAGTCGGCCTCGGCGCGCTGCACGTGGATCGGCACCGGGTGCGACCCGATCAGCTGCGCGACGCCGACGAGGTCGAAGCCCATCATCGTGCCGCCGACGTGGTCGGGGTGGTGGTGCGTGGCCAGCACCCCGGTCAGGCGCATGCCGTCGGCGTCGAGGGTCGCGAGCAGCTCGTCGGGGGAGTAGGCCGGGTCGACGACGACGGCCTCGCGGGTCTCGTCGTCGCCGATCAGGTACGAGAAGTTGACCATCTGGGTGGCCACCGGGTCACCCACGGCGTAGTCCTGGCCCGACAGCAGCTGGCGGAAGTAGAGACCCATGCCGGAGACCCTAGACAGCCGCGACACCGCACATAGGGTTCGGGCCATGTCCCACCCCGCCCGACGCGACGCCCTGCGCGCCCTGCTCCCCGCCGCCGGACTGGACGCGCTGCTGGTCACCGACCTGATCGACGTCCGGCACCTCACCGGGTTCACCGGCTCCAACGCCGCCGCGGTGATCGCCGCCGACCCGGGCGACGACCTGCTCTGCACCGACGGGCGCTACCGGGTGCAGGCCGCGGAGCAGTGCCCCGACCTGGAGGTCCTCGTCGACCGGCCGAGCGCGCCGGCCGCCGCGGCCCGGGTCCCCGCCGGGCTGACCCTCGGCTACGACTCGGCGACCCTCACCGTCGACGGGCTGGCCGCGGTCCGTGACGCCGTCCCCGGCCGCAGGTTGCGCCGCGCCCCCGGCCTGGCCGGGCGGCTGCGCGCGGTCAAGGACGCCGGCGAGGTCGAGCGGATCGCCGCGGCCTGCGCGCTGGCCGACACCGCGCTGCGCGCCCTGCTCGACGACGGCGGCCTGCGCCCGGGACGCACCGAGGCCGACGTCGCGCTCGACCTCGACGACCGGATGCGCCGCCTGGGCGCCGACGGCCCCGCCTTCGACACCATCCTCGCCGCCGGTCCGCACTCCGCGGTGCCGCACCACCGCCCCACCGGCACCGAGCTGCGTCGCGGCGACCTCGTCAAGATCGACTTCGGGGCGGCGCTGGACGGCTACCACTCCGACACCACGCGCACGTTCTGCCTGGGCCCGGCCGCGGACTGGCAGCGTGAGCTGCACGGCCTGGTCGACGCCGCCGCCGCGGCCGGGCGGGCCGCGCTCGTCGCCGGGGCGTCGGTGACCGCCGTCGACGCGGCCGCCCGGGACGTGATCACCGCCGCCGGGCACGGCGAACGGTTCCCGCACGGCCTCGGCCACGGGGTCGGGCTCGCGGTGCACGAGCCGCCGTGGCTCGGGATCACCGCCACCGGTCGGATCGACGCCGGCAACGTCGTGACCGTCGAGCCGGGCGTCTACCTCGACGGACGGGGCGGGGTGCGGATCGAGGACACCCTGCACGTCGTCGCGGGCGGCCCGGCCGTGCCGCTGACCGGGCTGCCCCGCGAGCTCATCGAGATCTGAGCGCCTCCCGCCACGGCACGGTCGCCCCGATCCGCAGCACCGACCGCTCGTAGACCCGGGCGCCCGCCTTCGCCAGCAGGACCAGCGCCACCAGCATGACCAGGGCCGACCCGGCGACGTGCCAGGCGGTCGCGGACCCGTCGGCGATCATCAGCGGCATCAGCATCGCCGGGAACGGCGGGATCCACGACAGCACGCCGAGCACCGCGGAGTCCGGCGAGCCCAGGAACCAGAACGAGACGCCGTACATCGCGAACAGCAGCATCATCAGCGGCCCGGTGGTGGTGTTGACGTCCTCCTGGCGCGACACGAGGGACCCGGCCGCGGCGTAGAGCACCGCGAAGAACGCGTAGCCGAGGACGAACCAGCCCAGCGCGGCGCCGAACACCCCGAGCGCGGTGCCGGTGATCGTCAGCAGCCCGGTGGCGATCCCGGCGCCGATGCCGACGACGCCGTAGAGCAGCAGCTGGACCAGCCCGACCGCGCCGATCCCCAGCACCTTGCCCCACAGCAGGTGCAGCGGGCGGATCGTCGACAGCAGCAGCTCCACCACGCGGCTGGACTTCTCCTCGACCACGCCCATGGCGACGGTGAGGCCGAAGCCCACGATCTGCATGAACATCACGATCAGCACGGCGAACGACAGCGCGGTGCGCTGCCCGGCCTCGGGGTCGGCAGGATCCAGCGCGTCGACGGTGAGCCCGGCGGGCGGGGTCGCGGCGGCCAGCTCGGCCGGGGTGAGTCCCACCGTCCCCAGGGCGGCCGCGGTGGCCCGGTCGGCGAGCGCGGCGTCGAGCACCGCGCGGGTCGCCGACGGCACGTCCGAGTCGACGACGGCGACCGCGCCCGCCGGGCCGTCCGCGGTCAGGGCGACGTCGAGGTCTCCGGCGGCGACGGCGTCGCGCCCGGCGGCCGCGGACGGCACCTCCCGGACCTCGACGGGCAGGCCGAGCCGCTCCCCGGCGGTCGTGACCGCCGCGGCGAGCGAGGCGTCCCCGGCGACCCCGACGGTGGGACGGTCGTCGCCGCCGGAGCCGAACACCGCGTAGGCGACCATGCCGCCGACGATGACCAGCACCATGATCGCGTTGCTGATCCAGAAGCTGCGCTTGTGCACCTGCACCCGGAACTCGCGACGCGCGACGAGCGCGACCGCGCGGTGCGCGGGCAGGGTGGCGGACCCGGTCATGCGACGACCTCCCGGTACAGATCGGTCAGCGACGGCGTGGTGACGGTGAAGCCGCGCACCGGCCCGGTGGCGAGCGCCGCGGCGAGGACCCGCTGGTCGTCGGCGCCGTCGCCGAGCGCCAGGACGGTGCGGCCGCGGTCGTGGGTGAGCACGGTGACCCCGGGCAGGCCCTGCGCCCAGCCGGGTGCGGCGGCGGGGGCGTGGACCTCCAGCCGGGTGCCGCCACCGCGGCGCACCTCGCCGACGGTGCCGACGGTCCGCATCCGGCCGGCCACGAGGATCCCGACCCGGTCGCACAGCCGCTGCACCAGGTCGAGCTGGTGGCTGGAGAACAGCACCGGCACCCCGGCGCGGGCCTTCTCCCGCAGCACCTCGCTCATCACGTCGACGGCGACCGGGTCCAGCCCGGAGAACGGCTCGTCGAGCACCAGCACCGCCGGGTCGTGCACGAGCGCGGCGGCCAGCTGCACGCGCTGCTGGTTGCCCAGGCTGAGCGCGTCGACGGTGTCACCGAGCCGGTGGTCGACACCGAGCTGCTCGGCCCAGCGCAGCACCACCCGGCGCGCCGCGGCCCGGTCGACGCCGTGCAGCTCGGCCAGGTAGGTGAGCTGCTCGCCGACCTTCATCTTCGGGTACAGCCCGCGCTCCTCGGGCATGTAGCCGATGGTGCGGCGCACGTCGAGATCGACCGGGCGCCCGCCGAGGCGGACCTGCCCGGAGTCCGCCGCCAGCACCCCGAGGGCGATCCGCATCGTCGTCGTCTTCCCGGCGCCGTTGGAGCCGACGAAGCCGAAGATCTCGCCCGGGCGGACGTCGAAGCTCACCCCGTCCAGGGCGACCGTGCCGCCGTAGCGCTTGGTCAGCGCGTCGATCTCGAGCGTCGCGCCGGTGCCGGTCACCGGCCCGGCCCGGAGCTGCTGCTGTGCTGTCATCGGTCCCTCCCCGCTCGTGGGGGCCGACGCTACGAGCCGGGTGTCCCCTCGCGGATCGGCGCGCAGGACGAGATCGGCGACGCGGCGGGGTCGTCCTCGCGGACGAGCGGGCTGCGGGGCAGCACCGCGCGGACCGTCCACCCCGGACCGTCGCCGGGGCCGGTGCACAGGTCGCCGCCGAGCAGCGCGACCCGTTCCCGCATGCCGAGCAGGCCCAGGCCGGAGCCGGTCCCGTCGGGCCGGTGGCCGGGTACCGGGCCGTCGTCGTCGATCTCCACGACGACGGGCTCGTCGGCGCCGCCCCGGGTGACCCGTACCCGGGTGGGGGTGGGCCCGGCGTGGCGCAGGGTGTTGGTCAGGGCCTCGGTGACGATGCGCCGCGCGAACAGCTCCGCCTCACCGGGCGTCTCCGCCGGAGCGCCCTCGACCGTCACCGCGACCGGCAGACCCGCCGAGCGGGACGGCGCCACCAGCGCCTCCAGCGCGGCGGGGGACAGGTCCGCGCCGTCCGGGTCCGGACCCAGATCGGCCAGCGCGGGCAGCGCCTCGGCGACCCGGCGCACCGAGTCGGCGATGTGCCCGAGCGCCTCGGCGCGCGTCGCCGGGTCGGCGGCGAGCCGCGCGGCCCCGGCCTGCACCGCCACCGCGGAGACGTGGTGGGCGACGACGTCGTGCAGGTCGCGGGCCACGCGCAGGCGTTCGCGGGTGAGCGCGTCGCGCACGCCCGCCTCGGTGAGCGCGCGCCGCCGGGCCGCGGTGTCGAGCCGGTGGTGGCGGACCGCGACCCCGGCCGCCCACAGCGGCACCACGGCCAGGAAGTTCAGCACGACCACCGACTCCGGGTAGCCGAGCCGGTCCCACACCCCCGTCAGGACACCCCCGGCGACGACGACGAGCGTCGACACCACCACGGCCACCGCGGACGTCACGACCGGCGCCGCCGTCGCTGCGCCCCAGACCAGCAGCACCCAGGCCGACTCGGCGAACACGTTCGAGCCGTCGAGCAGACCCGCGGCGAGCGACCCGGCCCCGGCGAGCAACAGCGCCGGCACCGGCGCGGTCCGCCACCAGGCGACGAGTGCGAACTGCGCCACCACGACGACCGCCGCGGCCGGGTTCCGCCACGGCAGCTGCAGCATGCGCAGGAACCCGTCGACGACGGGCTGCCCGGTGTCCAGGCCGGCCACCGGGGCGACCAGCGCCCCCATCAGCAGTGCCGGGACCACGAACGCGACGAGCGCCCACAGCCCGGCCCGGTCGGGTACCGGCAGCCGGCGCCGCCGCGAGGGAACGGCGGGCTCCGGCACCGCGACGGCGACGGGACCCGGCTCGACGGCGGCGGGCGCGCGGAGCACGCCCAGGACCCGGCGCATCGCGGCCAGCACCGACCGGGCCCGCTCCCGCACGGCCCGCAGGTCGGCCTCGGTCGCGCCGGGGCCCAGCGCGCCGGCCTGGGCGACCAGGCCGCGCAGACCGCTGAGCACCCCGCCGCCGATCTCCTCGGCGATCCGGGACCGCTCGGCGTCCAGCGCGGTGCCGTGCCGCAGCCGGTCGGTCTCGGCCCGTTCCCGGTCGGCGCGCAGCGCGGCGGACCGGCTCCAGCGCCCTGCGAGGGCGGCGATCACCAGCAGCGGCGCCACCACCACCGAGCCGCCGACGAGCATCCCCGCCTCGGTCGCCGGATCCGGCGACACCGGGACGCGCAGCAGCCCGGCCAGGCCGAGCGCACCGAGCCAGGGCAGCGTCACCCAGGCCGCCGCGCCGGCCGGTCCGCGCTGCGGAGCCCGCGCGACGGAGAAGGCCAGCAGTGGCCACAGCAACGTCGCGAACCCGCCGAGGAACGCCATCGCCGGGGCGGCGAGCACGGCCAGGACCAGGTAGGCGCGCCGCGGCCGGTGGCGGCGCAGCAGCACGGTGGCGGCCATCGCCGGGCTCAGCACCGCCGCCAGCGCCACGGACAGCGGCGGGGTGAGCCGGTGGGTGTAGCCGGGGATCTCCAGGACCAGGGTGGTGACCAGCTCCTGGGCGACCAGGATCAGCGCCAGCACCGCCAGCGCGACATCCCCGGCGCGCGTGCCGGGCAGCGGCGTGGGGGCGGGCGCGGGGGCGTCCGGGCCGGGCTCAGCCGTCGGCACCGGCGGCTCCCACCAGCCCGTGCTCGTAGGCGAACACCACCAGCTGCACCCGGTCGCGCAGCCCCAGCTTGGTGAGCAGGTTCGAGACGTGGGTCTTGACCGTCGTGCCGCCCAGCACCAGCCGGTCGGCGATCTCGGCGTTGGACAGCCCGGCGGCGACCAGACCGAGCACCTCCCGCTCCCGCTCGGTCAGCGTGGCCGCGGGCCCGGCCGGGGCGGGCGGGTCGGCCGGGACGAACGAGCCGACGAGCCGCCGCGTGACCGACGGCGCGAAGAGCTCGTGCCCGGCGTGCACGGTGCGGACCGCGACCTGGAGGTCCTCCGGCTCGACGTCCTTCAGCACGAAGCCGGACGCGCCGGCCCGCAGGGCGTCGTAGACGTGGCGGTCCAGGTCGAACGTCGTCACCACCAGCACACGGATGCCGGGGTCGCGCAGCGCGCGGATCCGTCGGGTCCCCTCGATGCCGTCGGTGCCGGGCATCCGGACGTCCATCAGCACGACGTCCGGGCGCAGGGTCTCGGCCAGCTCGGCGGCCTCCGCGCCGTCCCCGGCCTCCCCGACGACGTCGATGTCCGGCGCCGCCGCGAGCACCGTCCGCAGCCCCGCCCGCACCACCGCCTGGTCGTCGGCCACCACCACCCGCACCGTCATGGCGCCCATCCTGGCAGGTCGCCCGCCCCTCGGGCGGGCCGGCGAACCGGGTGGCGGTACCCTGACCGACGCACGAATCCGAGATCCGAGCAGGAGAGCGCGCACGTGGCGACCACGAACGACCTGAAGAACGGCCTGGTCCTGAACATCGAGGGCCAGCTGTGGACCGTGACGGCGTTCCAGCACGTCAAGCCCGGCAAGGGCGGTGCGTTCGTTCGCACCACGCTGAAGAACGTGATGTCCGGGAAGGTCGTGGACCGGACCTTCAACGCGGGCACCAAGGTCGACACCGCGACGGTGGACCGCCGCGACATGACCTACCTGTACCGCGAGGGCACCGACTTCGTCTTCATGGACGGCGACACCTTCGACCAGATCCCGATCCCGGAGAAGGCCGTCGGCGACGCCGCGCGCTACCTGCTGGAGAACGCCTCCGCCCAGGTGTCGCTGCACGAGGGGGAGCCGCTGTTCATCGAGCTCCCGACCTCGGTCGAGCTGGTCATCTCCCACACCGACCCGGGCCTGCAGGGCGACCGCTCCACCGGCGGCACCAAGCCCGCGACCCTGGAGACCGGCGCCGAGATCCAGGTGCCGCTGTTCCTGGAGAGCGGCACCACGGTCAAGGTCGACACCCGGGACGGCCGTTACCTCGGCCGCGTGAGCTGAGGTGCGCGCACGCACCAAGGCCCGTAAACGGGCACTGGACATCCTCTTCGAGGCCGAGGCACGCGGTGAGGACGCTCTGTCCGTGCTCACCGCGCGCCGCGAGACCGACGACGCGCCGCCCGTGCAGGACTACGCGGCGCGGCTCGTCGAGGGCGTCGCGACCCACCGGGACCGGATCGACCAGCTGATCGCCGAGCACGCCGAGGGCTGGGACGTCGACCGGATGCCCGCGGTCGACCGCGGCCTGCTGCGGCTCGGGATCTACGAGCTGCTGTGGGTGGACGACGTCGACGACCCGGTCGCGATCACCGAGGCCGTCGAGCTGGCCCGGACGCTGTCGACCGACGACTCCCCGCGCTACGTCAACGGGGTGCTCGGCCAGATCTCCGACATCGCCGAGCACCTGCGCGCGACCCTCTGACCAGGGCCTGAACGCACGAAGGGCGGTGGCCGGGGGACTGTGCAGACCCCGGCCACCGCCCGACCGGTCGCGTCACCCTTCCCCTGGGACGCGGCCGGTGGAACAGATCATCCCACGTGCTGCCCGGGACGCGCCTCGGGCGGGAGCACTCCCCAGTCGATGAGCTGGTCGGTCAGCTCGCCGGGGGACATGTCGTAGATGATCGCGAGCGAACGCAGGTCCTCGGCGCGGATCGAGAGCACCTTGCCGTTGTAGTCGCCGCGCTGGCTCTGGATGGCCGCGGCGTAGCGGGCCAGCGGCCCGACCTTGTCCGCGGGGAGCTGCTGCAGCCGCTCCAGGTTGATTACGATCTTCGTCGCGGGCTCGCTGCCGGACGGGATGCGGCCCTCGGGGAGCAGCTCGGCCACCGGGACGCCGTAGAAGTCGGCCAGCTCGGCCAGCTTCTGCACGGTCACCGCACGGTCCCCGCGCTCGTAGGAGCCCACGACGACCGCCTTCCAGCGTCCGCCCGACTTCTGCTCGACGCCGTGCAGGGAGAGCCCCTGTTGCTGCCTGATCGCCCGGAGCTTGCCCCCGAGCGCCTTGGCGTAGTCGCCCATCGATCTCCTCGTTCCTGACGGTCCGTACCGGTGTGGCCGGACCGGCCGGTCACCGGCGGTGCACCGGTGGCGTTGTCGCGCCTGCCGCGTCGTCGCCCCTGTGGGTGGTCCCGTTCGGGGCGGCAGCTCCGGCGGGGGTCGGCGTCCCGACCGTCCCGCTCGTCGCGGCGCTGCTGCACGCGTGCTGATTGATACGGAGAGTAATCCTCCGGGTCCGGTCCGGCACCGTCAAGTTCGACCCCCTGCTCGGGGGGTTGACGAGCGGTTTCCCACACGAACGGGGCAGTCCACGTCCCTCGTCAGCGGTAGCGCAGGGTGTGGGTCCGCGATCCCACCACCCGCCCCTGTGGGTGCGCATGGGCAGAATCGGGTATCGCAAGGTGTCGTGCCGGTCGGCCGTCGGCCATCGCGCATCGTGACGGGAACGTGATCTCGAACGGGTGACGCGGCTGTGGCGCGGCTCGCGGTGTGACGCGCTGCGGCCGTCCCGCGCGGGTACCCGCCGAGTTGCTAGGTTGGCGCACAGCTCGTGTACGACCGTCCTTTAAGACCCGTCCGGTGAGGCGGGGAAGGAGACCACCTCGTGGCGCAGAACCGCCGCGGGGACGCCGACGCACAGCAGCCCGCACGGGAACTGCTGTCCGCCGCCGACGTCACCCGCACCGTCGCGCGCATCGCGCACCAGATCATCGAGAAGACCGCCTTCAGCGCCGAGAACCCCGACGGGCTCGTGCTCCTGGGCGTCCCCACCCGCGGCGTGCACCTGGCCCACCGGCTCGCCGCCGCGATCACCGACTTCGCCGGCGCCGCACCGGCCGTCGGCTCGGTCGACGCCACCCTCTACCGCGACGACCTGCGCCGCGGCCCGGCCCGCGCGCTGGAGTCCACCGCGGTGCCCGAGGGCGGCGTGGACGACCGGCTGGTCGTGCTCGTCGACGACGTCCTGATGTCCGGGCGCACCACCCGCGCCGCGCTCGACGCGCTGCGCGACGAGGGCCGTCCGCGTGCGGTGCAGCTCGCCGTGCTGATCGACCGCGGCCACCGGGAGCTCCCGATCCGCGCCGACTACGTCGGCAAGAACGTCCCGACGTCGCGCTCGGAGCAGATCCTGGTCTCGCTGACCGAGATCGACGGCAGCGACGGCGTCTGGATCACCCAGGGAGAGGGGGACAGGTGAGACACCTGCTCTCGGTCGCCGACCTCGACGCCGCCGAGGCCACCGCGCTGCTCGACACCTCCGACCGGCTGCGCGAGGCGCTGCTCGGCCGCGAGGTGCGCAAGCTGCCGACGCTGCGCGGCCGCACGGTCATCACGATGTTCTACGAGAACTCCACCCGCACCCGGGTGTCGTTCGAGATCGCCGGCAAGTGGATGAGCGCCGACACCGTGAACGTGTCCGCCTCCGGCTCGTCGGTCTCCAAGGGCGAGTCGCTGCGCGACACCGCGCTGACCCTGTCCTCGATGGGCGCGGACTGCGTGATCGTGCGCCACCCCGCCTCGGGGTCGGCGCACCGGCTCGCGCACTGGGTGGACGCCGACCGCGAGGTCACCGGCACCCCCACGGCGATCGTCAACGCCGGTGACGGCACCCACGAGCACCCCACCCAGGCGTTGCTCGACGCCGCGACCCTGCGCGACCGGCTCGGCGGCATCGCCGGGCGCCGGATCGGGATCGTCGGCGACGTCCTGCACTCCCGGGTCGCCCGGTCGAACGTGCTGCTGCTCGCGACCCTCGGCGCCGAGGTCGTGCTCGTCGCGCCGCCGACGTTGCTGCCCACCGGCGTCGAGTCCTGGCCGTGCCGGGTGTCCCACGAGCTGGACGCCGAGCTGCCCGCACTCGACGCGGTCATGATGCTGCGCGTGCAGTCCGAGCGGATGCACGGCGGCTTCTTCCCCTCCGCGCGCGAGTACGCGGTGCGCTTCGGGCTGTCCGAGGATCGCGCGGGGCTCCTGCCCGACCACGCGGTCGTCCTGCACCCCGGCCCGATGATCCGCGGCATGGAGATCGCCCCCGCGGTCGCCGACGCCCCCGACTCCGCCGTCCTGGCCCAGGTCCGCAACGGCGTGCACGTGCGGATGGCCGTCCTCTACCACCTTCTCGCCGGAGCTCCCGAATGACCGACCTGCTGATCCGCAACACCCGGCCCTACGGCGGGGACCCGGTCGACGTGCTCGTCGCCGACGGCGTCGTCGCCACCATCGGCACCGGCCTGACCGCGCCCGAGGGCGCCGAGGTCCTCGACGCCGACGGCGCCGTGCTGCTGCCCGGCTTCGTCGACCTGCACGTGCACCTGCGCGAGCCCGGCGGCGAGGAGTCCGAGACCATCGAGACCGGCAGCCGTGCCGCGGCGCTCGGTGGGTTCACCGCCGTGTTCGCGATGCCGAACACCACCCCGGTCGCCGACTCCGACGTCGTCGTCGAGCACGTGCGCCGGCGCGGCGAGGAGATCGGGCTGGTCGACGTGCACCCGGTCGGTGCGGTCACCGTCGGCCTCGGCGGCGAGAAGCTCGCCGAGCTCGGCACGATGGCCGCCTCCCGCGCCGCGGTGCGGATGTTCTCCGACGACGGCCGCTGCGTGAACGACCCGCTGATCATGCGCCGCGCGCTGGAGTACGCCTCCGCGCTCGACGTCGTCATCGCCCAGCACGCCGAGGACCACCGCCTCACCGGCGGCGCCCAGGCGCACGAGGGTGCTGTCGCCGCGCGGCTCGGGCTCGCCGGGTGGCCCGCCACCGCGGAGGAGACGATCGTCGCCCGCGACTGCGCGCTGGCCCGCGAGGCCGGCGCGCGGCTGCACGTCTGCCACATCTCCACCGCCCGCACGATCGACGTGCTGCGCGCGGCCAAGGCCCAGGGCGTGCGGGTGTCGGCCGAGGTCACCCCGCACCACCTGCTGCTCACCGACTCCCGGTTGACCGGCTACGACCCGGTGAACAAGGTCAACCCGCCGCTGCGCACCGCCGACGACACCCGCGCGATGCGCGAGGCGCTGGCCGAGGGCGTGATCGACGTCGTCGCGACCGACCACGCCCCGCACGCCGCGCAGTACAAGGACACCGAGTGGCAGGCGGCGAAGCCGGGCATGCTGGGCCTGCAGACCGCGCTGTCGGTGCTGGTGGAGACGATGGTGGAGCCGGGCCTGCTGGACTGGCACGGCGTCGCGCGGGTGCTGTCGGAGCGCCCCGCGGAGATCGGGAACCTGCCCGACCAGGGCCGTCCGATCGCGGAGGGGGAGCCGGCGACGTTCGCGCTGGTCGACCCGGACGGGGTCTGGACGGTCCGCGGTGCGGAGCTGGCGAGCAAGGCGGCGAACACGCCGTACGAGGGAATGCGGCTGCCCGGAACGGTGGTCGCGACGGTGCTGCGGGGACGCATCACCGCGCAGGACGGGAAGGTTGTGCAGTGACCGCGCTTTTGGTTCTCGAGGACGGGCGGATCTTCCGCGGTGAGGCCTACGGCGCCACCGGGCAGACCCTGGGTGAGGCCGTGTTCACCACCGGCATGACCGGCTACCAGGAGACCCTGACCGATCCGTCGTACCACCGCCAGATCGTGCTGCAGACCGCACCGCAGATCGGCAACACCGGCTGGAACGACGAGGACGACGAGTCGCGGGCGATCCAGGTCGCGGGCTACGTCGTGCGCGACCCGGCCCGGCGTGCGTCGAACTGGCGGGCGACCGGCTCGCTGGAGGACGCGCTGCGGGCCCAGGAGGTCGTCGGGATCGCCGGGATCGACACCCGCGCCGCGGTGCGCCACCTGCGCGAGCAGGGCGCCATGCGCGCCGGGATCTTCTCCGGCACCGCCCTCGCCGCCGACGACGAGCTGGTCGAGCGGGTCAGGCAGGCCCCGCAGATGGAGGGCGCCGACCTCTACGGCGCCGTCACCACCGCCGAGACCTACGTGGTGCCCGCGGTGGGGGAGCGGCGCTTCGTCGTCGCCGCCCTGGACGTCGGCATCAAGTTCAACACCCCGCGGATGATGGCCGCCCGCGGCATCGAGGTGCACGTGCTGCCCGCGTCGAGCACCATCGAGACCGTCGAGTCGCTGCGCCCGGACGGCTTCTTCCTGGCCAACGGCCCGGGGGACCCGGCCACCGCCGACGGCCCGGTCGCGCTCGCCCGGCAGGTCCTGGAGCGGCGCATCCCGCTGTTCGGGATCTGCTTCGGCAACCAGATCCTCGGCCGCGCGCTCGGCCGGTCCACCTACAAGCTGCGCTACGGCCACCGGGGCATCAACATCCCGGTCGTCGAGCACGCCACCGGGCGGATCGCGATCACCTCGCAGAACCATGGCTTCGCGGTGTCCGGCGAGGCGGGCGAGGAGTTCGACACCCCCTACGGCCGCGCGCAGATCACCCACACCTGCCCCAACGACGGCTGCGTCGAGGGCATGGCCGGGCTCGACTTCCCGGCGTTCTCCGTGCAGTACCACCCGGAGGCCGCCGCGGGCCCGCACGACGCGTCGGACCTGTTCGACCGCTTCGTGGATCTCATGACCGAGTACCCGGTCGGCTACGCCGGCGTCGCCGGGCAGCGGCCCGAGGGCACCGCGCCCGCGCCGTACCCGCGGCCCGAGGCCGAGAACCACTCCGGCGCCGAGGCCCGGCCCGGGACCGAGCCGGCGCCCGCGCCGGCGATGACCGCCCAGCCCGACCCGGCCACGCCGCCGACGGCGACCGCGGCCCCGTCGGTCGACCTGCGGCCCACCCCGCCCGCCCCGACCCCGGCCCCGGCCGCGGGCGGGTTCGAGCCGGGCAGCCCGGAGGGCCCGCACGGCGGTGCCGACGCCGGACCGGACGCCGCCGACGAGCACACCACCCGACTGCCCGTCACCCCGCCGGCCGGCACCCCGGCCACCGGCCGCGACGAGGTCGAGCCGCCCACCAGCCGGATGCCCGCCGTGGGCCGCCCCGGCACCCCGGACCCGCTGACGGCGCCGTTCTCCGACATCGAGGACGCGCTGCGCCGCGACGGCGGTACGCCCGCCCACCCGGGCGCCACCGCCGACCCGGACGCCGAGGACACCCCGGCCGACCCGGCACCGGGCGGCGACCCGGTGTCCGGCCGTGCCCGGCCCGTCGACGACCGCCCGTGGCCGCCACCGCCCACCGGATCCCCATCCACCCCGCAGCACCCGGACCGGCACGACCAGGCCCGGCAGGAGGACCACTGATGCCCCGCCGCGACGACATCGACCACGTCATGGTGATCGGCTCCGGGCCGATCGTCATCGGTCAGGCCTGCGAGTTCGACTACTCCGGCACCCAGGCGTGCCGGGTGCTGCAGTCCGAGGGCATCCGGGTCTCCCTGGTCAACTCCAACCCGGCGACGATCATGACCGACCCGGAGTTCGCCGACGCCACCTACGTCGAGCCGATCACCCCGGAGTTCGTCGAGAAGGTCATCGTCGCCGAGCGCGACAACGGCACCCCGGTCACCGCGATGCTCGCGACCCTGGGCGGGCAGACCGCACTCAACACCGCGATCGCGCTGCACGAGAACGGTGCCCTGGAGCGCCACGGCGTCGAGCTGATCGGCGCCGACGTCGACGCCATCGAGCGCGGCGAGGACCGGCTCAAGTTCAAGGACATCGTGATCGGGGTCGGCGGCGACGTCCCCCGCTCCCGGGTCTGCCACTCCATGGAGGAGGTCCGCTCCGCCGCCGACGAGCTGGGCCTGCCCGTGGTCATCCGGCCGTCGTTCACCATGGGCGGGCTCGGCTCGGGCATGGCGCACTCGGCGCAGGACCTGGAGCGCCTCGCGGGCGCCGGGCTCGCCGCCTCCCCGGTCACCGAGGTCCTCATCGAGGAGTCGGTGCTCGGCTGGAAGGAGTACGAGCTGGAGCTCATGCGCGACCACCACGACAACGTGGTCGTCATCTGCTCCATCGAGAACATCGACCCGATGGGCGTGCACACCGGTGACTCGATCACCGTCGCCCCGGCGATGACCCTGACCGACCGTGAGTACCAGCACATGCGCGACGTCGGCATCGCCGTGCTGCGCGCGGTCGGCGTCGACACCGGCGGCTGCAACATCCAGTTCGCGATCCACCCCGAGACCGGGCGCCTGGTCGTGATCGAGATGAACCCGCGCGTCTCGCGGTCCTCCGCGCTGGCGTCGAAGGCCACCGGCTTCCCGATCGCCAAGATCGCCGCGAAGCTCGCCGTCGGCTACACCCTCGACGAGATCCGCAACGACATCACCGGTGAGACCATCGCCGCGTTCGAGCCGTCGCTGGACTACGTCGCGGTCAAGATCCCGCGGTTCGCGTTCGAGAAGTTCCCCGGCGCCGACCCCGAGCTGACGACGACCATGAAGTCCGTCGGCGAGGCGATGGCGCTGGGCCGCAGCTTCCCGGAGGCGCTGGGCAAGGCGCTGCGCTCGATGGAGCGGGACCGGGCCGGGTTCTGGACCGCGCCGGACCCCGAGGGCGAGCCCGACTACACCGTCCCGGTCGACGGCCGTATCTACGAGGTCGAGCGCGCGCTGCGCTGCGGCCAGTCGGTCGACGACGTCGCCAAGACCTCCGGCATCGACCCCTGGTTCGTCGACCAGATCGCGCTGCTCGGCGAGATCCGTGCCGAGCTCGAGGCCGCACCCGTCCTCGACGCCGACCTGCTCCGCCGGGCCAAGCGCCACGGCCTGTCCGACCGTCAGCTCGCCGCGGTGCGCCCCGAGTTCGCCGGTGAGGACGGCGTGCGCACCCTGCGTCACCGCCTCGGGATCCGGCCGGTCTACAAGACCGTCGACACCTGCGCCGCCGAGTTTGCGGCGAGGACGCCGTACCACTACTCGGCCTACGAGACCGACCCCGCGGCCGAGTCGGAGATCGCCCCGCAGACCGAGAAGCCGAAGGTCCTGATCCTCGGTTCCGGCCCGAACCGCATCGGGCAGGGCATCGAGTTCGACTACTCCTGCGTGCACGCGGTCATGGCGCTGCGTGCCGCCGGGTTCGAGACCGTCATGGTCAACTGCAACCCGGAGACGGTGTCCACCGACTACGACACCGCCGACCGTCTCTACTTCGAGCCGCTGACCTTCGAGGACGTCCTGGAGGTCGTGCACGCCGAGCAGGCCTCCGGCACCGTCGCGGGCGTCATCGTGCAGCTCGGCGGGCAGACCCCGCTGGGGCTGGCCCAGCGCCTCACCGACGCCGGGGTCCCCGTCGTCGGGACCTCCGCGGCCGCGATCGACCTGGCCGAGGACCGCGGCGCGTTCGGCGAGGTCCTGCGCAAGGCAGGCCTGCCCGCCCCGGAGTTCGGCATGGCCACCTCCTTCGAGCAGGCCCGGGGGATCGCCGGCCGGATCGGCTACCCGGTGCTGGTGCGGCCGTCCTACGTGCTCGGCGGACGCGGCATGGAGATCGTCTACGACGAGGCGACCCTGGCCGGCTACATCGCCCGCGCCACCACCATCTCCCCGGACCGCCCGGTGCTGGTCGACAAGTTCCTCGACGACGCGATCGAGATCGACGTCGACGCCCTGTGCGACGGCGAGGAGATCTACCTCGGCGGCGTGATGGAGCACATCGAGGAGGCCGGGGTCCACTCCGGGGACTCCTCCTGCACCCTGCCGCCGATCACGCTGGGCTCCTCGGTGCTGGCGAAGGTCCGCGAGGCCACCGCCGCCATCGCGCACGGCGTCGGCGTGCGCGGGCTGCTCAACGTCCAGTACGCCCTGCACGGTGACGTGCTCTACGTGCTGGAGGCCAACCCGCGGGCGTCGCGGACGGTGCCGTTCGTGTCCAAGGCGACGTCGGTGCCGCTGGCCAAGGCCGCCGCCCGGATCATGCTCGGCGCCACCATCGCCGACCTGCGCGGCGAGGGCCTGCTCCCGGCGACCGGCGACGGCGGCGCGCTGCCCGCCGACTCCCCGGTCGCGGTCAAGGAGGCGGTGCTGCCGTTCAACCGGTTCCGCAACACCGCGGGCCAGGGCGTCGACCCGCTGCTCGGCCCGGAGATGAAGTCCACCGGCGAGGTCATGGGCTTCGACTCCGCCTTCGGCCCGGCGTTCGCCAAGTCGCAGGCCGCCGCCTACGGCTCGCTGCCGACCTCGGGCACGGTGTTCGTGTCCATCGCCGACCGCGACAAGCGGGCGATGGTGTTCCCGATCCGCCGCCTGGCCGACATGGGCTTCGAGGTCCTCGCCACCGAGGGCACCGCGGAGATGCTGCGCCGTAACGGGATCGACGTCACGGTGGTGCGTAAGCACAGCGAGGGCTCCGGACCGGAGACCCCGACGATCGTCGACACCATCCTCGCCGGGGACGTCGACCTGATCGTCAACACCCCGGTCGGGAACCCCGGTCCGCGTGTCGACGGCTACGAGATCCGCGCCGCCGCGGTGTCGCGCGGGGTGCCGTGCATCACCACGGTGCAGGGGACCGCGGCCGCGGTGCAGGGCATCGAGGCGCTCGCCTCGGGCGGGCTCGGCGTGCGGTCGCTGCAGCAGGCGCACGCGGCGCTGAAGGCCAAGGCGTGAGCTTCGCCGCCCGGCTCGACGGGGCCGTCGCCGCCCACGGGCCGCTGTGCGTCGGGATCGACCCGCACCCGGCGCTGCTGGCGGCCTGGGGCCTCACCGACGACGCCGACGGCCTCGGCGCGTTCGCCGACCGCTGCCACGCGGCGTTCGCCGGGGCGGTGTCGGTGGTGAAGCCGCAGGCGGCGTTCTTCGAGCGGCACGGCTCGGCGGGCGTCGCGGTGCTGGAACGGCTGCTCGCCGGGTTCGCGGGCTCGGGCACCCTGACCCTGCTCGACGCCAAGCGCGGCGACATCGGCTCCACCATGGACGGCTACGCCGACGCCTACCTGCGCGTCGGCGCGCCGCTCGGGGCGGACGCGCTCACGCTGTCGCCCTACCTGGGGTTCGGGTCGCTGGAGCCGGCGCTGACCGCCGCCGACGAGGCCGGGCGCGGGGTGTTCGTGCTGGCCCGCACGTCCAACCCGGACGGTGCCGCGGTGCAGTGCGCCACGACGGCGGACGGGGTGAGCGTCGCCCAGCGGATGGTCGACGACGCCGCCGCCCGCAACGCCGGTGCGCAGCCCCGCGGCGCGGTGGGCGTCGTCGTCGGCGGCACCCACGAGCACGGCCTGGACCTGACCGCGCTGAACGGCCCGGTGCTGGTGCCCGGGCTCGGTGCCCAGGGCGCGAGCCCGGCCGACGTGGTGTCGCGGTTCGCCGGCACCGCGGGCCCGGTCCTGCCGGTGTCGGCGCGCGGTGTGCTGCGGGCCGGCCCCGACACCGTCGCCCTGCGGGACGCGGCGCACCTGCTCGCGGAGGAGCTGGCCTCCACCGCCGCCGGAGCGCACTGAGCGGGCGCCGGTCCCGATGATCGTCTGCTGTGAGGTGTCCGGTGCCGGATCCGGCACCGGACACCTCACGCGTCGCGATCATGGACTACGGGACGGCACGGGTCCGGTGGTGGGCCGGCGACGCCGGACCCGCGCCGGGCGGTCCACTCCACCCGCCGGGCGCCCCCGGGCGCACCGGGACGTCGATCGGGCGCGTCCGGTGGCGGGCCGGCTGCCCCGTCCGGCGGGCAGCACTGCGCCGACCCGCCCTACGGGGGAGCCGGATGGCACTCCTGTCGTGGTTCGAACAGGGTGCCGTTGATCACCTCCTGACGGCCGAAACCGGAGGTGGGACCCCCATTGACGCCTCCGTGGAGGTCGTGGGTACGTTCGAATACGACGCCGGGGACGTCCCCCGGACGGGTCGGTGCGACCCACCACCCGATCGCTGACGCGACACCCCGGCGCGAGCCGGGATCACGGCGGCGAGAACGACGAGAACGACACAGGAAAGTACGGAGGAACCAACCGTGGCCCTTCCCCAGCTGACCGAGGAACAGCGCGCCGCCGCGCTGGAGAAGGCCGCGGCCGCGCGCCGGGCCCGGGCCGA
>JAESFO010000522.1_pt1 | contig 27277 bp, 22 predicted proteins | sample 9269421 | NCBI WGS metagenome assembly JAESFO01 (sample SAMN14502839, study PRJNA617101) | algae metagenome | isolation source: Nostoc desertorum CM1-VF14 and co-occurring heterotrophs from rocky... | place: USA: Clark Mountains, San Bernardino, California | collected 2000-06-05 | reverse complement strand
ATGGAAGCCATCTACGAATTCGACGTGGTCGACATGCCGGTGACGGTGGCGGTCGACGCCGGCGGCACCAGCGCGCACATCACCGGCCCGGCCGAGTGGCAGAAGCGCATCGCCAGCGGCGAATTCAAGACCATCACGCTGGAACCCGCTTGAGCCTCGCCGCGCGTCCGCAGCCGCTCGCTTCCGCTTCGCCCGTCGGCGTGTTCGACAGCGGCGTGGGCGGGCTGAGCGTGCTGGGTGCGCTGCGCGCCGAGCTGCCGCGCGAGCGCTTCGTCTACTTCGCCGACACCGCGCATGCCCCCTACGGCGAGCGCGGCGACGCCTACGTGACCGAGCATTCGCGGCACGTGGTCGATACCCTGGTGCGCGAGCACGGCATCAAGGCGCTGGTGGTGGCCTGCAACACCGCCACCACGGCCGCGATCCACGTGATGCGTGCCGAGCACCCCGAGCTGCCGATCGTCGGCCTGGAGCCCGCGATCAAGCCCGCGGTGGCGGGCAGCGCCACCGGCCATGTCTCGGTGCTGGCGACGCGCGGCACGCTGGCGAGCGCCAAGTACGCGGCGCTGCGCCATACCTTCCCCCATCCCGAGCGCATCCGCTCGGTGCCCTGCGACGGCCTCGTGGCGGCGATCGAGCGGCTCGACGAGCTCGCCATCGACCAGCTCTGCGCCCACTACATGGCGCTGGCCGGCCCCTTCGGCGGCGACGCCGGCGAGACCGACACCGTGGTGCTCGGCTGCACCCACTATCCGCTGCTGCAGGACCGGCTGCGGCGGCATGCGCCCTCGGCCGTCCGCTTCCTCGATTCGGGCGTCCCGGTGGCGCTGCAGACGCGGCGGCTGCTCGCCGCCGCGGGGCTGCTGCAGGAGGCCGCGACGCCCCTGGACGAAGCCTGGGTGACGCTGCGCAGCAGCGGCGATGCCGCGGTGCTCCAGAGCGCTGCCGCGCGCTGGCTGGGCCTGCGTCCTTCCGACCTGCTGCCCGATCGACCGCAGGCGAGCACGGCCTGAACGGCCGCCCCATTCCATGCGCCCGCTGCGCCATCTCGCCCTCCTGCTCGCCGGCCTGCTCGCGGCCGGCGCGGGCCATGCGGCCTGCGAGAGCGGCCTGGCCGAGCGCATGCACGCCAAGCTGCATCCGCAGCGCCCGCTCGACGAGCGGCTGGCCGCCTGCAAGCCCTGGCCGGCCTATCCGGGCCGCAGCATCGTCGTGCTGCCGATGCCGCGCGAGACCAGCGACAACGGCGCCAAGGTCTACGACCTCGAGGTGCTGCTGATCCAGCGGCCTGACAACGGCAACACCGAGCGCGACACCGTCATCGGCCGGATCTTCCAGGCCGAGGCGCTCGACGAAGACCGCCGCAACCTGATCCAGGACGTGCGCATCGACACCTCGCGCTACGTGCTCGCGAGCGACACCCGCGCCTTCGGCCTGCGCGTGCGCTACCGCGACATCGGCACGGCCAGCGCCGCGAGCGAGACGCTGCGCCTGTACGTGCAGCAGGGGGCGAAGCTGCGCCAGGTGCTGCAGGAGATCGAGCTCGACCGCGAGAGCGGCGAATGGGATGCCTCGGCCTGCGCCGGGCATTTCGAGAAGCTGCGCACCATGCTCTCGGTGGGCAAGGCCGCGAGCAACGGCTATGCCGACCTGATGCTGTCGCGCACGGTGGTGCAAAGCCGCGCGCAGCCGTCGGAGGACCAGGGCTGCGTCGAGAAGGCGCTGCCCGCGCGTTTCAGCGCGGTGACGCTGCGCTACGACGGCGAGCGCTACAAGGTGCCGAAGTCGCTGCGGCAGTCTTCGTTCTGACATCGCGTCTTTACCGTCGAGCACCCCGGTGTTTCACGGAAATGTCATTCCAAAGTACCAGCATGCGCGGTTTGTTCAGAACAACCACCGCGCACCATGACAACGCCCACTCCGCTTCGTTCGACCCGCATTCCCTTCAAGCCCATGCTGCTCGCCAGCGCCCTCTCGCTGATGCTGGCCGCCTGCGGTGGCGGCGGTAGCGACGGCGGTTTCGTCGGCTTCCTGCCGCCGCCCACGAACACGGCACCGCCCGCGCCCCCGCCGGCGCCGCAGGACCAGCTCGTCTCGAGCGCGACCTTCACGCCCAATGCCGGCACCAAGGTCGGCTCCTCCGACGCCTCGACCGCCTTCGCGCTGCCCGACGGCTTCATGATCGTGGCCGACGACGAGGCCAACGTGCTGCGCGTGTACCCGCGTGCCGGCGGCGCCGCGGTCAAGGAATGGAGCTACCAGGACAACGGTCCCAAGCTGACCGACGAGCTCGACCTCGAGGCCGGCGTGCGCATCGGCGACACGCTGTATCTCACCGGCTCCAACAGCAACAAGAAGGACGGCTCGGACGCGCCCGCGCGCTCGCACCTGCTCGCGGTCAAGGTCAGCGGCACCGGTGCCGCCACCACCTTCGACTACGTCGGCGAGTTCGCGCAGCTCGAGAGCCAGCTCGTGGCCTGGGACACGGCCAACGGCCACGGCCTGGGCGCCAACCACTTCGGCTTCGCCGTCTCGGCCGCCAAGGGCGTGATCCCCGAGCAGGTCAACGGCTTCTCGATCGAGGGCATGGCCTCCTCGCCGGGCGACACCGCGCTGTGGCTGGGCTTCCGCGCCCCGCAGACCGATACCGCCACGCGCACCAAGGCGCTGATCGTTCCGGTGCAGAACTACGCCGCGCTGGTGAACAAGACCGCCACGCAGGCCAGCTTCGGCGCGCCGATCGAGATCGACCTCGGCGGCCGCGGCATCCGCTCGATCGACAAGGGCACCGATGGCCGCTACCTGATCACCGCCGGCCCGGCGGGCCCGGCCAGCGCCGACGTGGACCGCAACTTCGCGCTGTTCGCGTGGAGCGGCAACGCGGCCGACGCGCCGGTCGAGCTCTCGAACGACCTCGATGCGCTGCGCAAGGAAACCGGCGGCAGCTTCGAATCGGCCGTGGAAGTGCCCGGACCGGTCGCGGCCGGCACGCAGGTGCAGCTGCTGCTCGACAACGGCGACACCGTGTGGCCGGGCCAGACCAAGGCCTCGAAGGACCTGGCGCCGGCCGACCAGAAGTTCCAGGGCTTCGTCGTGCGCCTGGGCCAGCCCTGGGTCGACACCGCGGCGCCGGTGCTCAAGAGCGCTTCGCCCAAGGGCAACGACGGCAGCGTGGGCGTGAACTCGAAGATCACGCTGAACTTCAACGAAGGCGTGCGCCTCGGCGCCGGCAACATCGTGCTGCACAAGGCCGACGGCAGCGTGGTCGAGACCTTCTCGGCCACGAGCCCGGCCGCGCGCGTGCAGCGTGCCTTCAACGTGCTGACCTTCACGCCGAGCCAGCCGCTCGCCGCGTCCACCGGCTACTACGTGACGGTCGACGCCAACGCGGTCCTCGATGCCAAGGGCAACGCCTTCGCGGGCGTGTCGGACGCGAGCACCATCGCCTTCACCACCAGCGCGCCGCCTTCGTACGGCCCCGGCGACATCCTGTTCCTGGGCCTGAACGCCGACAGCCCCGATGCCTTCGCCTTCGTGCTGCTCAAGCCGATGGACAGCGGCACGCGCATCATCTTCACCGACCGCGACCGCACCGCCGACAAGGAGTTCGACGGGGTCACCAACGAGAGCGCCTACGTCTGGACCGCCGACCGCGACCTCGCGGTGGGCACCATCGTGACGATCCAGCCGGACGTCGCCAAGAACACCAATCCGATCGCCAACATCGGCACCACGCAGGGCGCGGGCGGCGGCCTCAGCGCCACCAACGAGACGGTCTACGCCTTCGTCGGCGGCACCATCGCGGGCCTGGGCGACGGCGCGGCCGGTGCGATCAGCGGCGTGGGCAACTACCTGGCGAGCATCACGGTGGGACCGGCCACGGGCGCCGGCAGCATCCCCGCGACGCTGAGCGCCGCGGGTGCCGCGATCAACTTCCCCGACAGGTTCGACGTGCTCTACAACGGCCCGATGCTGCCGGCCTCGCCGACGCCGGCCGACATCGCGAGCTTCGCGGCCAGCGTGAAGAACACGGCCAACTGGAAGACGCAGGTCAAGGCGGCCTGGCCGATCACCAACGGCAGCCTGTTCGGCGGCTCCTGAGACCTACCCCTGCCCTCGCAGCGCGGCCTCGCGGCCGCGCCGCACGTCGATCGGCCACAGCAGCAGCAGGCCGGCGACGAAGAGCACGGCGGTCGACAGGATCGCGATGCGCTGGTTGCCGGCCGTGAGCCAGGTGACCGCGCCATAGGCCAGCGGGCCGACGATGCTCGCGAGCCGCGTGGCGAAGGACCAGAGGCCGAAGAATTCGGCCATCTGGGCCGGCGGCGCGAAGTAGCCGGTCATCGCCCGGCCGGCCGACTGGCTCGAACCCATCGCGAGGCCCGCGATGGCCGCGGCCCACCAGAAGCCGCCCTTGGTCGTCACCACCGCGGCGATCACGCAGACCGCGACCCAGGCCACCAGCGTGACGGCCAGCGAGGTCTTGTGGCCGATGCGGTCCTGCACGTAGCCGAAGCCGAAGGCACCGAGCGCGGCCGCGATGTTGAGCACGAAGATCAGCACCATGGTCTCGCTCGCGACGAAACCGATCACCTGCTCGGCATAGATCGCGGCCAGCGTGATCGCCACCGCCACGCCACCCTGGTAGCAGACGGTGCAGGCCAGCAGGGTCATGAAGTCGCGGTAGGCGCGCGCCTGGCGGAAGGTGGAGCGCAGCTGTTGCCAGGCGCTGGGCGCCCTGGCGTCGCCGAGCGCCTGGGCACTGGGCCTGGCGCGCTCGGGCAGCAGAGCGAAGGTGGCGCAGGCGGCCGTGCCGTAGATCGCGGCGGTGATCAGCATCGTCACCGGCACGAAGTGCGAGGCCGGCAGGCCCCGCGCCTGCGACCACAGCACGTAGGCCAGGCACAGGCCCAGCGCCAGCATGCCGCCGACATAGCCGAAGGCCCAGCCCCAGCCGCTGACCTTGCCCATGCCCTCGGGCGTCGCGAGCTCGGGCAGGAAGGCGCCGGTCAGCGACTCGCCGTAGGAGTAGAAGGTGTTCGACACCACGATCAGCAGCATCGCGACGGCCACGCCCGTGGCGCCCGAGAAGCGCGGCGAGAGCGCCAGCGCCGCGGTGCCGATGACGCAGCCCACGGTGGTGATGACCAGCAGCCGCTTCTTGGCCGCGCGCAGGTCGGCCCAGGCACCGATGGCCGGCATCGTGAACATCACGATCGCATAGGAGATGCTGAGCGCCACGGTCCAGGCGAACGGGCCCCAGGGCGCGCCCTTGGCGATGCCGCCCACGAAATAGGCGGCGAACACGGCCGTGATGACCACGGTCGTGTAGCCCGAGTTGGCGAAGTCGTACATGGCCCAGCCGAACACCTCGCGCTTGCGCACGCCGGCGTTGAGGGCGGAGGAAGGAAAGAGCGCTGCCATGCGGCGGATGGTGGTGGCGCCGCGTGGCAGGCGTGTGGCGCTCAGTGCAGGTGGCGCGGGCGGCGTCCGCCGCCATGGCCGCTGCCGCCGCCGCCACCGGTACCGCCGGTGCCGCGCGGGCGCTTGCCGATCTCGAGCGAGTTCACCAGCGCATCGAAGCGGTCGCTGAACAGGCGGTCGATCTCGGCCACCACGCCGCCGAGCTCGGCGCCGTCGAAGTGGCGCTCCATCAGGTTCACCACGTCCTCGACCAGCAGGTCGCGCTGCACCTGCATGATCGCGGCTGGATTCGGGCCCACGAACAGCATCACGAAGTCGTCGCGCGACTCCTCGTCGGGGTCGCCCTCTTCCTCGTCGAAATCGGTGTCGTAGAAGGTGACCTCGATGGCCGCGCCGCGTTCGGAGAGTTCGTTCAGCGCCATGCACATCTCGTCGAGCGCCTGGCGGAAGTCCTCGTCGCCGGCCACGGTCCAGCACATCTGGAGCATGTGGTCCTTGGGCTCGAAACGGATGCCGGGTTCTTCCTCGTAGGAGCTGGCGGCACCGTCGGCGAGCGACTTGGCGCCCGCGTATTTCCACAGCGGCTTCAGCGCTTCCTGGATCTGGTCGAAACCGACGTCCGAACGCAGGGCCACGTCGCCATGCACATGAATTTCGAATGGAGCGTTGTAGCGAGGCATTGAATGCTCCCTTGTTAGATGTGGTGCCCGGAACGGGGGTCGAACCCGTATGCCCCGATTAAGGAAGCGGCGGATTTTAAGTCCGATGTGTCTACCAATTTCACCATCCGGGCCCCGGGTTGAACGACGACGATACCCCAAACGAAACGAGCCCCGTCAACGTGGTTGGCGGGGCCTGGTGTATCGACGCTGGATTCAACGGGAGAAGTGTGGAGGCGCGATCCGGAGTCGAACCGGACTAGACGGATTTGCAATCCGTTGCATAACCGCTTTGCTATCGCGCCACGCAGAAAAACGAAATCGAACTAGCGAAAAAAAGGGAAGCTGTTGCTTCCCTTTTTCAAAACTGGAGCGGGAAAAGAGTCTCGAACTCTCGACCTCAACCTTGGCAAGGTTGCGCTCTACCAACTGAGCTATTCCCGCGTTTCGAGCCTTGAATTATAGACCAGATTTTCGGGGTTTCGCAAGGCGAGCCCCCGAATTTCATGATCGTGTCGTTCAGTGCTTGACCGAGCCTTCCGATGCCTGCGATTCGCGCTGCTTCGCGATCTCGGCCACGGCCGCCGCCGAGGCCGCGACCTCTTCGTCGGACAGCGGCGTGGGCTGCTTCTCGAGCGCGATCTCGAGCACCTTGTCGATCCACTTGACCGGCACGATCTCGAGCCCGTTCTTCACGTTCTCGGGAATGTCCTGCAGGTCCTTGGCGTTCTCCTCGGGGATCAGCACCGTCTTGATGCCGCCGCGCAGGGCCGCCAGCAGCTTTTCCTTCAGGCCGCCGATCGCCGTGACCTCGCCGCGCAGCGTGATCTCGCCGGTCATCGCCACGTCGGCGCGCACCGGGATGCCCGTGAGCGCCGACACGAAGGCCGTGGTCATCGCAGCGCCCGCGCTCGGGCCGTCCTTGGGCGTGGCGCCGTCGGGCACGTGGATGTGAATGTCGCGCTTCTCGAACACCTCGTCCTTGATGCCCAGGCGGCGCGAGCGGCTGCGCACCACGGTGCGCGCGGCCTCGACCGATTCCTTCATCACGTCGCCCAGCGAACCGGTGCGGCTGATCACGCCCTTGCCGGGCATGGTCACGGCCTCGATCGTCAGCAGGTCGCCGCCGACCTCGGTCCATGCGAGGCCGACCACCTGGCCGACCTGGTTCTGCTTCTCGGCCAGGCCGAAGGTGAACTTGCGCACGCCGAGGAAGTCGTTGAGGTTCTCGCCCGTGACCACGACCTGGGGCGTCATCTGCTTGAGCAGCAGGCCCTTGACCACCTTGCGGCAGATCTTCGAGAGCTCGCGCTCGAGCGAACGCACGCCGGCTTCGCGCGTGTAGTAGCGCACGATGTCGCGCACGGCCTCCTCGGTGACGAGCAGTTCCTCTTCCTTCACGCCGTTGTTCTTCAGCTGCTTGGGCAGCAGGTACTTGATCGCGATGTTGGTCTTCTCGTCCTCGGTGTAGCCCGAGAGGCGGATGACTTCCATGCGGTCCAGCAGCGCCGGCGGGATGTTCATCGAGTTCGAGGTGGCGACGAACATGACGTCGCTCAGGTCGAAGTCGACTTCCACGTAATGGTCGCCGAAGGTGTGGTTCTGCTCGGGGTCGAGCACCTCGAGCAGCGCGCTCGACGGGTCGCCGCGGAAGTCGGTGCCCAGCTTGTCGATCTCGTCGAGCAGGAACAGCGGATTGCGCGTACCGATCTTGCTCAGCCCCTGCAGCACCTTGCCCGGCAGCGCGCCGATGTAGGTGCGGCGGTGGCCGCGGATCTCGGCCTCGTCGCGCATGCCGCCGAGCGCCATGCGGGTGTACTTGCGGCCGGTCGCCTTGGCGATCGACTGCCCGAGCGAGGTCTTGCCCACGCCCGGCGGGCCCACGAGGCACAGGATCGGCGCCTTGACCTTGTCGACACGCTGCTGCACCGCGAGGTATTCGAGGATGCGGTCCTTGACTTTCTCGAGGCCGTAGTGGTCGGCGTTGAGCACCGCCTCGGCGTTCGCGAGGTCGTGCTTGATCTTGGTCCGCTTGGCCCAGGGCAGGCCCACCAGCACGTCGATGTAGTTGCGCACCACGGTGGCTTCGGCCGACATCGGCGACATCAACTTGAGCTTCTTGAGCTCGCCCTCGGCCTTCTTGAGCGCGTCCTTGGGCATCTTGGCGAGCTTGATCTTCTTCTCGATCTCCTCGATGTCCGCGCCCTCCTCGCCTTCGCCGAGCTCCTTCTGGATCGCCTTCACCTGCTCGTTGAGGTAGAAGTCGCGCTGGTTCTTCTCCATCTGGCGCTTCACGCGGCCACGGATCTTCTTGTCGACGTTGAGGATGTCGACTTCGCGCTCGAGCTGGCCGAACAGGTTCTCCAGCCGTGCCTTGGTGTCGTCGAGATCGAGCACCGCCTGCTTGTTGTCGAGCTTGAGCGGCAGGTGCGCGGCGATCGTGTCGGCCAGGCGGCCCGGATCGTCGATGCTCGAGATCGAGGTCAGGATCTCGGGCGGAATCTTCTTGTTGAGCTTCACGTACTGGTCGAACTGCTGCATCACCGCGCGGCGCAGCGCTTCGACCTCGGTGCCCTTCTCGCCGCCCTCGGGCGCCGCCACCGGCGTCACGTTGGCCGAGAAGTGGGTCTCGCCGTCATCGATGCGGTTCACGCGGGCGCGTTGCTGGCCCTCGACCAGCACCTTCACCGTGCCGTCCGGCAGCTTGAGCATCTGCAGGATGGTCGAGACACAGCCGACCTCGAACATGTCCTCGACCGAGGGCTCGTCCTTGGCGGCGGCCTTCTGGGCCACCAGCATGATGCGGCGCTCGGCCTCCATGGCCAGCTCGAGCGCCTTGATGCTCTTGGGGCGCCCCACGAACAGCGGGATCACCATATGGGGGAACACGACGACATCGCGCAGCGGCAGCAGCGGCAGGTCGATGGCGTCGGCGGGCAGAGGGGTATGACCGGACATGGATATCCTTTGATTGATCAAGCAAAGATGGACGGCGACACGGGCATTTCAAGCCCGCGGCCGCAGTCTTTGTCGAAGACGCCGGGCATCTCGGGGGGAAGAGCCGGCGCGGGAGTCACTCAGGCCTTCTTGGCTGCCTCGCGGTACACGAGCAGCGGGGGCTTGTTCTCGTCGATGGTCGATTCCTCGACCACGACCTTGTCGACATTGGTGGCATTGGGCAGCTCGAACATCGTGTCGATCAGCGACTGCTCGAGGATCGAACGCAGGCCGCGCGCGCCGGTCTTGCGGGCCAGCGCCTTGCGCGCGATCGCCTTGAGGGCGGCGGGACGGATCTCGAGGTCCACGCCCTCCATCTGCAGCAGCTTGGTGAACTGCTTGACCACGGCGTTCTTGGGCTCGGTGAGGATCTGCACCAGCGCGTCCTCGCTGAGCTCGGCCAGCGAGGCCACCACGGGCATGCGGCCCACGAGCTCGGGGATCAGGCCGAACTTGATCAGGTCCTCGGGCTCGACGTCGCGGAACACCTCGGTGAGGCTGCGCTGGGCCTTGCTCTTGACGCTGGCGCCGAAGCCGATGCCCGAGGCCTCGGTGCGGTTCTCGATCACCTTCTCGAGGCCCGCGAAGGCACCGCCGCAGATGAACAGGATGTTGGTCGTGTCGATCTGCAGGAAGTCCTGGTTCGGGTGCTTGCGCCCGCCCTGGGGCGGCACGCTGGCCATGGTGCCTTCGATCAGCTTGAGCAGCGCCTGCTGCACGCCCTCGCCCGACACGTCGCGCGTGATCGAGGGGTTGTCGGACTTGCGCGAGATCTTGTCGATCTCGTCGATGTAGACGATGCCGCGCTGCGCGCGCTCGACCTCGTAATTGCAACTCTGCAGCAGCTTCTGGATGATGTTCTCGACGTCCTCGCCGACATAGCCGGCCTCGGTCAGCGTGGTGGCGTCGGCCATCACGAAGGGCACGTCGAGCTGGCGCGCCAGCGTCTGCGCGAGCAGCGTCTTGCCCGAGCCCGTGGGGCCGATCAGCAGGATGTTGCTCTTGCTGAGCTCCACGTCCTCGCCCTTGGCCTTTTCCTTGTGGCGCAGGCGCTTGTAGTGGTTGTAGACGGCCACCGACAGCATGCGCTTGGCCGGCTCCTGGCCGATCACGTAGTTGTCGAGGTTGGTCTTGATCTCGAGCGGCGTCGGCAGGTCGTTGCGCGCATCGCGCGCTTCTTCTCCGGCGGGCAGTTCGTCGCGGATGATCTCGTTGCAGAGATCGATGCACTCGTCGCAGATGAAGACCGAAGGACCCGCGATCAGCTTCTTCACCTCGTGCTGGCTTTTGCCGCAGAACGAGCAGTAGAGCGTTTTTTCGCTGGAAGTGCCTTTTTTCTCGGCCATGGACAGGTGCCTCGTAACGGGTTTGGACAATGATAACGAAACAAAAACGGCGTTTCCCGTGTGGAAAACGCCGTTGTTGCCTTTTTGGCGCCGCCGGCGTCGTGACGCCAGGGCGCCGGGCCCCTGCTCAGGGGCGCTTGGCGATCACCTGGTCGACCAGGCCGTAATCCTTGGCCTCGTCGGCCGTCAGGAAGTAGTCGCGCTCGGTATCGGCCTTGACCTTGTCCAGCGGCTGGCCGGTGCGCTCGGCCAGGATGCGGTTCATCTGGTCCTTGGTGCGCAGGATGTCGCGCGCATGGATCTCGATGTCGGTGGCCTGGCCGCGGGCGCCGCCGAGCACCTGGTGGATCATGATCTTGGAGTTGGGCAGCGAGAAGCGCTTGCCCTTGGCACCGGCCGCGAGCAGGAACGCGCCCATGCTGGCCGCGAAGCCCACGCACAGCGTGGAGACCTCGGGCTTGATGAACTGCATGGTGTCGTAGATCGCCATGCCGGCCGTGACGCTGCCGCCCGGGGAGTTGATGTAGAACGAGATGTCCTTGTCGGGGTTCTCGCTCTCCAGGAACAGCAGCTGGGCCACCACGAGGTTGGCGGTCTGGTCGTTGACCTCGCCCACCAGGAAGATGATGCGCTCCTTGAGGAGCCGCGAGTAGATGTCGTAGGACCGTTCGCCACGGCCCGATTGCTCGATGACCATCGGGACCATGCCGAGGCCTTGGATTTCCTGTGCGCTCATGAATTTGCTCCGGAGAAGGGTTCGTTCGCTGTCGTCAATCTGAACTGTACGCCTGAGTGAAATGGGGCTCGTGCCGCAAAGCACAAGCCCCATGGCGTCCCGGGCCGAGGCGGCGATCAGGCCTGTTGCTGCTGCGCCATCAGTTCGTCGAACGACACCGACTTCTCGGCGACCTTGGCCTTGCCGAGCACGAAATCGGTCACGTTGTTCTCGATCACCACGGCCTCGACTTCGGCCAGGCGGTTGTTGTCGCTGAAGTACCAGCGCACCACGTCGGCCGGCTTCTCGTAGCTCGAGGCGAGCTCGTCGATGTGGGCCTTGATCTGCTCGGGCTTGGCCTGCAGGTTGTTGGCGCGCACCAGCTCGGCGACCACCAGGCCCAGGCGCACGCGGCGCTCGGCCTGGGGACGGAACACTTCCTCGGGGATCGGTGCCTTGTCGGCGTCCTTGATGCCGCGCTGCTTGAGCTCGGCGCGCGCGCCTTCGATCATGCGGTTGACTTCGGACTGCACGCTGGCGTTGGGCAGGTCGAGCTCGGCGTTGGCCACCAGCGCGTCCATCACGGCGTTCTTGTTGCGCGCCAGCAGGCGGAACTTGACCTCGCGCTCGAGGTTCTTCTTGATGTCGGCGCGCAGGCCGTCGACCGTGGCGTCGGCGATGCCGAGCGACTTGGCGAGCTGCTCGTTGACTTCGGGCAGGTGCGAGGCCTCGATCTTCTTCAGCGTGACGAGGAAGTCGGCCTGCTTGCCGGCCACGTCCTGGCCGTGGTAGTCGGCCGGGAACGACAGCGGGAAGGTGCGGCTGTCGCCGGCCTTCATGCCGCGCACGGCGTCTTCGAATTCCTTGAGCATCTGGCCTTCGCCGACCACGAACTGGAAGTCCTCGGCCTTGCCGCCCTGGAAGGGTTCGCCGTCGATCTTGCCTTCGAAGTCGACGGTCACGCGGTCGTCGTCCTGGGCCACGGCATCCTGCGCGCGCTGCGCGAAGGTGCGGCGCTGCTTGCGCAGGATGTCCAGCGTCTTGTCGATCGCGTCGTCGCCCACTTCGGCCGACAGCTTCTCGACCTCGGCGCCCGACAGGTCGTTGATCTTGACTTCGGGGAACACCTCGAACACGGCGTCGAAGGACAGCTCGCCCTCGGGCGCGCCTTCCTTCTCGGTGATGCGGGGCTGGCCGGCCACGCGCAGCTTGGCTTCGTTGGCGGCCTGCGAGAAGGCCTCGCCGACCTTGTCGTTCATGACCTCGTACTGCACCGAGTAGCCATAGCGCTGGGCCACGACGTTCATCGGCACCTTGCCGGGACGGAAGCCGTCCATCTTGACGGTGCGCGCGAGCTTCTTGAGGCGCGAATCGACTTCGGACTGGATGATGCCGACCGGCAGGGTCAGCGTGATCTTGCGTTCGAGCTTCTCGAGGGTTTCAACGGTCACGGTCATGAACTTCTTCCTAGTGAGGGATTGGCTGGTGCGCGGGGCCGGACTCGAACCGGCACGTTCTTGCGAACGTCAGGACCTAAACCTGGTGCGTCTACCAATTTCGCCACCCGCGCTTTTGCCTTTTTCAGGTGAATGCAAAAGCGGACGGCCTGGGCGCCGGGGAGAACCCGGCAGTCCAAGACCGTCCGCTCGAAATCGGTCAACCGCCCATTTTAGTCGAAACCGGGAGGCTCCCGGCTCGACCTGCACACGGAGTTCGCGGCCTCGCGGGGCGGGACAAACCCTGCATTCCGCGCGCTCAGGCCGCCTGGGGGCCCGGCAAGGCGCCGTTGCCCTGCGGTGCCGGCGGCGGCGCCTCGTCGCGCTTCACGCGGAACGCCGCCGCGTACATCGCCGGCAGCGCCAGCAAGGTCAGCACCGTCGCCACGATCAGCCCGCCCATGATGGCGACCGCCATCGGCCCCCAGAACACGCTGCGCGAGAGCGGGATCATCGCCAGCACGGCGGCCGCGGCGGTCAGCACGATCGGGCGCAGGCGGCGCACGGCCGACTCGACGATGGCATCCCAGGCCGGCACGCCGGCCGCGCGGTCGTGCTCGATCTGGTCGATCAGGATCACGGCGTTGCGCTGGATCATCCCCATCAGCGCGATCACGCCGAGCAGCGCGACGAAGCCGAAGGGCCGGTTCAGCACCAGCAGCGCACCGGCCACGCCGGCGATGCCCATCGGGCCGGTGATGAACACCAGCAGCGAGCGGCTGAAGCTGTGCAACTGCAGCATCAGCAGCGTGAACACCAGGAACAGCATGATCGGCACGCCGGCCACGATGGAGGCCGAACCCTTGCTGCTCTCCTCCACCGCACCCGCCACCTCGATGCGATAGGCGCCCTGCCCGGCCGCATGCCAGCCGGCCTCGAGCTCGCGCAGCTTCGGCAGCAACTGGTCGGTCACGGTCGCGCCCTGCAGGCCCTCGGTCACGTCGCCCTGCACGGTGATCGCGTAGTCGCGGTTCTCGCGCCACATCACGCCCGGCTCCCAGGTGAACACCGGCTTGGCGATCTGCGTCAGCGGGATCGAGCGGCCCGAGGCCGTCGGCAGGTAGGCGTTGCCGATGTCGGAGATCGCTTCGCGCTCGTCGGCCGACTGGCGCAGCACGATGTCGATCAGCAGGTCGTTCTCGCGGTACTGGCCCACGGTGGTGCCGCTGAACATGGTGCGCGAGGCCTGCGCGATGGCCTGGCTGGTCACGCCGAGCGCGCGCGCCTTGGCCTGGTCGACCTCGAGGCGGATCACCTTCACCGACTCGTTCCAGTTGTCGTTCACGCCGCGCATGTTGGCGTTCTCGCGCAGCACGGCCTTGACCTCGTCGGCGCGCGCGCGAAGCTGCGTCGGGTCGGTACCGATCACGCGGAACTGCACCGGGTACGGCACCGGCGGCCCGTTGGGCAGCAGCTTCACGCGGCCGCGCACCTCGGGGAATTCCTGCGCCAGCAGGCCGGGCAGCGACAGCCGCAGCGTCTCGCGCACCTTGAGGTCGCTCGCCAGCACGATCAGCTGCGAGACGTTGGACTGCGGGAACACCTGGTCCAGCGGCAGGTAGAAGCGCGGCACGCCCGAGCCGATCCAGGTGCTGACGGTCTTCACGCCGGCTTCCTTGAGGATGCGCTGCTCGACCCGCTTCGCCACTTCCTCGTTGGCCTGGAACGAGGTGCCCTCGGGGAACCAGATGTCGACCAGGATATCGGGCCGGCTCGAGTCGGGGAAGAACTGCTGCTGCACCTTGCCCATGCCGACGATGCCGAGCGCGAAGATCAGCACGGTGGCGCCGATGGTCAGCCAGCGATGCTGCACGCACCAGTTCACCGCGCGGCGGAAGGCGTTGTAGAACGGCGTGTCGAACAGCTCGTGCGGCGGCGCATCGGGGTCGTGCGGCTTGACCTTGAGCAACAGCGTGCCCAGGTAAGGCACGAAGTACACCGAGACGATCCACGACAGCACCAGCGCGATCACCGTCACGGCGAAGATCGCGAAGGTGTATTCGCCGGTCACCGACTTGGCGATGCCGATCGGCAGGAAGCCCGCGGCGGTGATCAGCGTGCCGGTGAGCATGGGCTTGGCCGTCACGTCGTAGGCGAAGGTGGCGGCGCGGACCTTGTCGTAGCCCTCCTCCATCTTCCGCACCATCATCTCGACCGCGATGATCGCGTCGTCCACCAGCAGGCCCAGCGCGATGATCAGCGAGCCCAGCGATATCTTGTGCAGCCCGATGCCGAAGTAGTTCATCGCGAGGAAGGTCACGGCCAGCACCAGCGGGATGGTGATCGCCACCACCAGGCCGGGACGCATGTCGATGTACCAGCCGAAGCGCCCGCCCTTGTGCAGGCCCAGCGAGATGATGCTGACCGCCAGCACGATGGCCACGGCCTCGATCAGCACGCGCACGAACTCGTTGACCGAGCTCGCCACGGCGACCGGCTGGTCCTGCACCTGCGCGAGCTTCACGCCCAGCGGCAGCTGCTTGTCGATGCCCGCGGTGGCCGCGCGCAGCGCCTTGCCCAGCGCGATGATGTCGCCGCCCTTGGTCATCGACACGCCGAGCGCGATCACTTCCTTGCCCTGGTGGTGCACCTTGACCGAGGGCGGGTCGATGTAGCCGCGGCGGATCTCGGCGATGTCGCCGAGCTTGAGCTGGTTGCCCGAGCTGCCGCGGATCGGCATCTCGCGCAGCTGGTCGACGCTGGTGAACTGGCCGCCCACGCGCACCTGCACCACGTCGAGCGGCGACTGGATCGTGCCGGCGCTCTCGATGGCGTTCTGCGAGCCCAGCTGCTGCAGCACGGCGTTGAAGTCGAGGCCCAGCTGCGCCAGGCGCTTCTGCGAGATCTCGATGAAGACCTTCTCGTCCTGCACGCCGAACTGGTCGACCTTGGCCACGTCCTTCACGCGCAGCAGCTGCTGGCGCACGTCGTCGGCCAGGGTCTTGAGCTCGGCATAGCTGAAGCCCTCGCTCTCGAGCGCGTAGATCACGCCGTAGACGTCGCCGAAGTCGTCGTTGAAGAACGGCCCCTGCACGCCCGCGGGCAGGGTGCCGCGCATGTCGCCGATCTTCTTGCGCACCGTATACCAGACGTTGGCGACCTCGCTCGCCTTCGAGGAGTCCTTGATCTGGAAGATGATCTGCGACTCGCCGGGCTTCGAGTAGCTGCGGATCTTGTCGGCGTACGGCGCCTCCTGCAGCGTGCGCTCGAGCTTGTCGGTGACCTGCTCGGCCACCTGCTGCGCGGTGGCGCCGGGCCAGTAGGTGCGCACCACCATCGCGCGGAAGGTGAAGGGCGGATCCTCGTCCTGCCCGAGCTGGAAGTAGGCGAAGGCGCCCAGCACCATCAGCACCAGCATCAGGTAGCGCGTGAGCGGCGCGTGGTCGAGCGCCCATTTCGAGAGATTGAAGCCGCCCGCGCGGCCGGCCGGCTCGGTGCCGTGCGTCGCCTTGTCAGCGCCGCTCATTTGCCGGCACCCGCTGCGATCTCCTTCTTGTTGGCGGCCACGGGCGCGACGCCCTGCGTGGCACCGCCCGCGTCTGCACCGCCCGCCGCCACTTCGCGCGGCTGGTAGATCGTGACCTTCTGGCCCGGCGACAGCACGTGCACGCCCGCCACCACCACCTGCATGCCGGGCGTGACGCCGGCGCCGATCACGGCCTCGTTGCCGTCGGCGGTCGCCACCTGCACCGGCTGCGAGCGCACGGTCATGGTCGACTTGTCGAGCACCCACACGGCCGTGCCCTTGCCTTCCTGGCGCAGCGCGCTGGTCGGCAGCTTGACGACGGCCGGGCCGCCGCGCGCGAGCGCCTGCGGCCGCGCATAGACCGTGGCACCGAGCGCGGGCGCGCTCGCGGCATCGATCGCCACCTTCACGGTGAAGGTGCGCGTCACGGCATCGGCGCTGGCCGCCACCTCGCGCACCTGGCCCTGCAGCTCCTCGCCGCCCGACCAGCCGCGCACCGCGACCGCCGAGCCGGGCTTGATCAGCCCCGCGCGATCTTCCGGCACCGCGAACACCACGTCGCGCGCGCCGTCCTGCGCGATCCGCACCACCGGCGTGCCGGCCTGCACCACCTGGCCCGGTTCGGCCTCGATGGCGGTGATGACGCCGGCCACGTCGGCCACCAGCGTCGTGTAGGCGGCCTGGTTGCCCTGCGACGAGAGCTGGGCCTGGGCCTGCTCGAGCTGCGCCTGCGCCGCCTTCCAGGTCGATTCGCGGCGCTCGAGCTCGGCGCCGCTGATGAAGTTCTGCTCGCGCAGCTCGCGGTAGCGCTTGAGGTCGGCCGCGGCCAGGTCGCGGTTGGTCAGCGCCGCGGCCTGCTGGGCGCGCGCGGCTTCGGCGGCCAGCCGGTAGTCCTGCGGATCGAGCTGGGCCAGCACCTGGCCGGCCTGCACGCGCTGGCCGAGCTCGGCCTGGCGGCGCGTGATCTTGCCCGCCACGCGGAAGCCCAGGCGCGACTCGACGCGCGCCCGCACCTCGGCCGAGAACTCGGGCTGGGCGTCGTAGGCACTGGTGCCCACGGTCACCAGCTTGACCGCGCGGACCGGTTCCTCCGCGGGTTTGGACGGCGAGCAGCCGGCCAGGGCCACGAGGGCGGGAACCAGCAGCCAGGCGGCCGCGCGGTCGAGCAAGAAGATGGATTGGGAGGCGGTCATGAGACACCCTGGAAGGAACGAACCGGGCCTTTAATGACCCACCGGTTAGTAATCTAGGGTAAACGTGAACCGCTGTCAATTACCCGCCGGTCAGTAGCGCCGGCGGCCGCCTCGTGCTCAGGTCCTCTGGCCCATTTCCACCAGCCGGTTGTCGGGCAGCTCGAAGTAGTCGGAGGCACGCCCCGCGTTGCGCTGCAGCCAGCCGAACAGCGCGCGCCGGATCGGATTGAGACCCGGCAGGTGCTCCTCGCCCACCGAGGCGCGCGAGACGAAGTACGAGGTCTTCATCGAGTCGATCGCGAGCGTCTTCTGGTAGGCCAGGATGCGGATGAACTCGGGCACGTCGGGCCGCTCCATGAAGCCGTGGCGCGCGGTCACGATCCAGATGCCGGTCATCAGCGACTCGGCCTCGATGCGCAGGCGCGCGTCGACGCGCGGCGTGTCGCAGGGCAGCACGCGCAGCACGATCACCTGCTCGTGCAGCACCTGGTTGTGCTTGAGGTTGTGCAGCAGCGCATGCGGCACCGAGGTCACGTTGACGTTGAGGAACACCGCCGTGCCCTGCACCCGGTGCGGCATGTGGTGGGCCAGCGACTCGAAGAAGGGCCGCAGCGGCAGGCTCTCGGCCGCGGCCGCCTCCAGCCCCAGGCGCCGCCCCTTGGCCCAGGTGGTGAACAGCAGCATCACGCCCGCGGCCACCGCCAGCGTGAGCCAGCCGCCCTCTGCCACCTTGAGGCTGTTGGCGACCACGAAGGTCAGGTCGACCGCCGCGAAGGCCGCCACGCCCAGTGCCACCGCGGGCTTGTTCCAGCGCCACAGCCCCCAGGCCACGATGCCGGCCAGCAGGGTGGTCGTGACCATGGTGATCGACACCGCGATGCCGTAGGCCGCCGACAGCGCGCTCGAGCTGCGGAAGCCCAGCACCAGCAGCAGCACGCCCACCATCAGCAGCCAGTTGACGGTCGGCACGTAGATCTGGCCGATCGCAGTGCCCGAGGTCTGGATCACGCGCATGCGCGGCAGGTAGCCCATGCGCATCGCGTGCGCCGTGAGCGAGAAGGCGCCCGAGATCACGGCCTGCGAGGCGATCACCGTCGCCATCGCGGCCAGCAGCACCATCGGCAGCACACCCCAGGCCGGAAAGAGCCGGAAGAAGGGGTTGTCGATCGCCTGCGGATTGGCCAGCACCAGCGCGCCCTGGCCGAAATAGTTGAGCACCAGCCCCGGCAGCGCGATGAAGAGCCAGGCGAGCCGGATCGGCCGCGCGCCGAAATGGCCCATGTCGGCATAGAGCGCCTCGCCGCCGGTGAAGGCCAGGAACACCGCGCCCAGCACCGCCAGCGACTGCAGCCGGTGCTCGACCAGGAACAGCACGGCGCGCCGCGGATCGAGCGCCGCCAGCACCTGCGGCTGGGCCAGCACCTGCATCAGCCCGGCCACGCCGATCACCACGAACCACAGCAGCATCACCGGCCCGAACACCTTGCCGACCGCGCCGGTGCCCTTCTTCTGCACCGCGAACAGCGCGATCAGGATCGCCACCGTGATCGGCAGCACCGCGCGCTCGAGCACCGGCGCGCGCACCTCCAGCCCCTCGACCGCCGACAGCACCGAGATCGCGGGCGTGATGAGGCTGTCGCCGTAGAACATGGCCGCGCCCACCAGGCCCAGCAGCCCGATCGCGTGACCGAGCCAGGGCTTCGCGCCGATGCGCGAGGCCGCATTGCGCGCCAGCGCCTGCAGCGCCAGGATGCCGCCCTCGCCGTCGTGGTCGGCGCGCAGCACGAACACCACGTACTTGAGCGTCACCACGAACAGCAGGCCCCAGAAGATCAGCGACAGCAGCCCGAGCACCGCGTCGGGCGAGAACGGCACGCCGTGCTCGGGATTCAGGGTTTCCTTGAAGGCGTACAGCGGCGAGGTGCCGATGTCGCCGAACACGACGCCGAGCGCCGCGATCACGACCAGGCCCTTGCCGGCCGGGTGCGCCGCGTCGCCTTGCGCGGTGGAGGTCCTGGCCGGTGCATTCATGGGAGCAAGAATCGGGAGTGGGAACGCCGGGAGCATAGCCGTGCTGGTTGACAATCGCAGCGTGTCCCAGACGCCCCCTCCCCCCCACGCCGCCGCCGCGCCGACGCACTACGAGAATTTTCCCGTGGCCTCGTGGCTGTGCCCGCCGCGGCTGCGCGCGCCGATCGCGGCCATCTACCACTTCGCGCGCACCGCCGACGACATCGCCGACGAGGGCCAGGCCACGCCCGGGGAACGCCTGGCCGAGCTGCATGCCTACCGCGCCGCGCTGGCCGACGCGGCCCGGGGCCGGGTCGACCCGGCCGGGCCCTGGGCCGGGGTGTTCGGCCCGCTGGCCCACAGCATCGAAGCCTTCGGCCTGCCCGAGACGCTGCTGGCCGACCTGCTCGACGCCTTCATGCAGGACATCGTGAAGACCCGCGACGGCAGCGACTACGCCGACCGCGAGGAACTGCTCGACTACTGCCGCCGCTCGGCCAACCCCGTGGGCCGGCTGCTGCTGCACCTGTACGGCGTGCACGACGCGCCCTCGCTCGCGCAGAGCGACGCCATCTGCAGCGCGCTGCAGCTCATCAATTTCTGGCAGGACCCGAGCGTGGACCTGCCGCGCGGGCGCTTCTACTTCCCGCTGACCGACTGCGCCCGGCGCGGCTTCACGCGCCAGCACTTCAAGGTGTTCGCGCCGCTCTCGCCCGCCTACCCGCCGCCGCAGGAGGCGATCAACCTGATCTCGGTGGTGTCGTTCTGGGCCCGCGAGCTGATGCAGCAGGGCGCGCCGCTGGTGCACCGCCTGCCGGGACGCGCCGGCTGGGAGCTGCGCCTGGTCGTGCAGGGCGGCCTGCGCATCCTCGACAAGATCGAGGACCTGGGCTTCGACAGCTTCACGCAGCGGCCCACGATCGGCAAGGCCGATGCGCCGGTCCTGCTCTGGAAGGCGCTGCGGATGCGGAGACAATCACGGCCCATGAACGCAGCGCCCTCCCGATGAATCCCGAGCAATACGTGCAAGACAAGGCCGCCGCCTCGGGCAGCAGTTTCTATTACGCCTTCCTGTTCCTTCCCAAGCCGCGGCGCGCGGCCATCACCGCCTTCTACGCCTTCTGCCGCGAGGTCGACGACGTGGTCGACGAGGTCAGCGACCCCGGCGTGGCCGCCACCAAGCTCGCCTGGTGGCGCACCGAGGTGGCCCAGTCCTTCGCGGGCACGCCGCACCATCCGGTGATGCAGGCGCTGATGCCGCACGTGGCGGCCTACGGCATCGAGGCGCGCCAGCTCGACCAGGTCATCGAGGGCTGCCAGATGGACCTCGAGCAGACCCGCTACCTCGACTTCCCCGGCCTCGCGCGCTACTGCCACCTGGTGGCGGGCGTGGTGGGCGAGGTGGCGGCGCGCATCTTCGGCCAGACCGAGGCGCAGACCACGGCCTACGCGCACAAGCTCGGGCTCGCGCTGCAGCTCACCAACATCATCCGCGACGTGGGCGAGGACGCCCTGCGCGGACGCATCTACCTGCCGGTCAACGACCTGCAGAAGCACGAGGTCAAGGCGCACGAGATCCTCAACCGCGTGCATTCCGAGCGCTTCGTCGCGCTGATGAAGTTCCAGGCCCAGCGCGCCCATGCCGCCTACGACGAGGCGCTGGCGCTGCTGCCCGCGGCCGACCGCCGCGCGCAGAAGCCCGGCCTGATGATGGCCAGCATCTACCGCACCCTGCTGCGCGAGATCGAGCGCGACGACTTCCAGGTGCTGAACCAGCGCGTGAGCCTCACGCCCGTGCGCAAGCTGTGGCTGGCCTGGAAGGTGCAGGCGCTGGGCCGGCTGTGAGGCTGGCGGTCGTCGGCGCGGGCTGGGCCGGCCTGGCCTGCGCGGTCGAGGCCGTGCGCCAGGGCCATGCGGTCACCCTGTTCGAGGCCGCGCCCCATGCCGGCGGCCGCGCGCGCCGCGTCGACGACATGCACGGCATGGCGCTCGACAACGGCCAGCACATCCTGATCGGCGCCTATGCCGCCACGCTGCAGCTGATGCGCGATGTCGGCGTCGATCCCGAGCGGGCGCTGCTGCGCCTGCCGCTGTCGCTGCGCTTCGCCGATGGCGGCGGCCTGCAGCTGCCGCGGCTGCCCGCGCCGCTCGACCTGCTGGCGGGCATCTTCCAGGCGCAGGGCTGGACCTGGCGCGACAAGTCCGCGCTGCTGCGCACCGCGATCGGCTGGCGCTTGAAGGGCTTTCGCTGCGACGCCTCCACCACCGTCGCCGGGCTCTGCGCGGGCCTCACGCCACGCGTGATGCAGGAACTGATCGAGCCGCTGTGCGTCTCGGCGCTCAACACGCCCGTTGCGCAATCGAGCGGCCAGGTCTTCCTGCGCGTGCTCCACGATGCCCTCTTCAGCGGCAGCGGCGGCGCCGACCTGCTGCTGCCGCGCGCCGACCTCGGCGCGCTGCTGCCCGATGCGGCGCTCGCCTGGCTGCGCGCGCATGCCGCGAGCCTGCGCATCGGCCAGCGCGTGCGCGCGATCGTGCCCGAGGCGAAGGCCTGGCGCGTCGACGGCGAAGCCTTCGACCGCGTGGTGCTGGCCTGCGCGCCCTGGGATGCCGCCCGGCTGGTTCGCGCCAGCGGCCTGCCGGCCGAGGCCTGGTGCGCCAGCACCGAGGCACTGCGCTTCGAGGCCATCGCCACGATCTACCTGCGCGGCGCCACGCCGCTGGCCGAACCGATGCTCGCGCTGCGCAGCGACCCGGCCACGGCACCGGCCCAGTTCGTGTTCGACAAGGAACGGCTCTGCGGCCTGCCGGGCGTGCTCGCGATGGTCGTGAGCGCCAACGAGACGCCGCGCGAGCTGCTCGAGACGCAGGCGCTCGCGCAGGCGGCCGCGCAACTGGGCCAGGCCGGCCTGCGGGTGGTGCAGACCGTGGTCGAGAAGCGCGCGACCTTTGCCTGCACGCCCGGGCTGGCCCGTCCGCCCGCGACCATTGCGCCCGGCCTGCTGGCCTGCGGCGACTATGTGGCAGGCCCCTACCCCGCCACGCTCGAGGGCGCGGTGCTCAGCGGCCTGGCCGCTGCGAGGACGGCCGCATGAGCAGCGAGTTGCGCTACCTCGACTTCGACTACAGCGAGGACGCCGACGGCCATGGCAGCTTCGATGCGATGGCCTCGGTCGCGCCCGAGCGCCTGGGCGAGGTGCAAGCCGAGATCGACCGCGTGCTGGCCTGGGCCGAGGCCGCCTTTCCCGACGCGCGCGGCGCGCTCGACGAAGGAGCGACGTGGGACCATGACCTGCAGCACACGCGCCACGATGCGCGTTTCGAGACCCTGGCCTTCTCGCTGAGCGGCACGACCGATTTCTGCGCCGCGCTGCGCGAGCGCTTCGGCCTCGATTAAGCGGCCGTCTTGTTGCGCAACCGCAGCAAGCTCAGCCCCAGCAGCACGAAGGCGCCACCCGAGACCTTGTTGAACAGCCGCGTGCGGCGCGGGTCCGACAGCTGCTTGCGCAACAGGCGCGCGAGCAGCACATAGAAGGCATGCGACAGCACCGAGGCCGCCGCGAAGGTGGTGGTCAGCACCGCGAACTGGGTGGCGATCGGCGCGTCCTGCGTGAGGAACTGCGGGAACAGCGCCGAGAAGAACAGGATGCTCTTCGGGTTGGTCAGCGCCACCGTCAGGCCATGACCGAACAGGCGCCAGCTCGAACGCGGCGAGCCCGCCGCCGAGGCACCCTGGAGGTCGGCGAACACGCTGCCCTGGCTGCGCCACTGCTTGATGCCGAGGTAGATCAGGTAGGCCGCGCCCGCCAGCTTCAGCACCATGAAGGCATGGGCCGAGGTCGAGAGCACCACGCCCAGCCCGGCCATCGCGGCGGCCGACAACATGAACAGCCCGGTCGCATTGCCCAGCGAGCTGATCATCGCGCGGCGCGGCCCCACCGACATCGAGTTCGACACCGCCAGCAGCACCGCGGGGCCGGGCGTGAAGGCGACGAGCAGGGTCACGCCGCAGAAGAGGAGCCAGTTGGACAGATGCATGGGGAGCTTTCGCGCGACGCGCTCGCGCCGCAGGCCGGGGAAGCAAAACTATAGTCGGGCCACCCGTTCGCCGCAGCCGCGGCGGAAATTGCCCTCACGGCCCACCCTCCCCCTTCACCCGCACCATGGTCACCTGCTACCTGCGCTACATCGTCGACCCCTACAAGCTCGAGGAGTTCGAGCACTACGGCAAGCTCTGGATCCCGCTGGTCGAAAAGTTCGGCGGCAAGCACCACGGCTACTTCCTGCCCTCGGAAGGCGCGAACAACGTGGCGCTCGCGATGTTCAGTTTTCCCAGCCTCGCGGCCTACGAGCAGTACCGCGCCGACTCGATGCAGGACGCCGACTGCCAGGCCGCCTTCCGCTATGCCGAGGAAACGCGCTGCTTCCTCAGTTACGAGCGCAGCTTCTTCCGTCCGGTCTTCGCCTGAGGATCAGGCGCCGAGCGCCACGCACAGCGCGTGCAGGTTCGGCACGATCAGCTGCGGCCGCGCGCCATGCACCCAGGGCCGCTCGTCGCGCACCAGCCAGGCCGCCTGCATGCCGGCGTCGAGCGCACCCACCACGTCGAGCTCGGCATCGTCGCCCACGTGCAGCACGTCCTTGGGCAGCAGGCCGACCGAGGCCGCGGCGGCGCGGAAGATCGGCGCATGCGGCTTGCCGCTGCCGAAGGCGCGCGCATTGAAGGCGGTGCGGAACCAGCGCGCCACGCCGGTCTTGTGGATGTCGGCATTGCCGTTCGACACCGCTACCAGCGGATAGCGTTCGCTGAGCCACTTGAGCGCGGGCAGCGCATCGTCGTAGAGCGTCACGCGCTGGCGCTCGGCGAAGAAGGCATCGAAGGCCGGATCGGCCAGCGCCGGGTCCTCGCCCGCGCGGCGCAGCGCGGTGCGTATCGATTCGCGGCGCAGCGCGCTGAGGTCGTGCGCGAGGTCGGAGCGTTCCTTGGCGGTGGCTTCGCGCAGTTCGCGCAGCACGCCCGGCGTGACCAGCAGGGCCGCCGTCTTCGGCGCCTCGCGCAGCAGCCAGGCATGCAGCACGGCCTCCGCGCGTTCGATGGTCGGCCAGATCGGCCAGAGGGTGTCGTCGAGGTCGAGGGTGATGGCGCTGATGCGCTTGAGATCGAGCGGCGCGCTGCTCGCGGGGACCGTGGGGTCGGAAGTCATGCCCGAGAATATCGCATGCCTCCAAGTCCCTCGCTCGCCCCCGGCAACGACCATCGCAGCACCGCCGTCCTCTGGTGCAACCTGGGTTCGCCCGATGCCCCCACCGCCAGCGCCGTGCGCAGCTATCTCGCGGACTTCCTCGGCGATCCGCGCGTGGTCGAGATCCCGCGCCTGCTCTGGCTGCCGATCCTGCACGGCATCATCCTGCGCGTGCGGCCCGCGAAGTCGGCCGCCAAGTACGCGAGCATCTGGCTGCCCGAGGGCTCGCCGCTCAAGGTCTGGAGCGAACGGCAGGCGCAGCGCCTGGGCGACATGCTGGGCCGGCGCGGCCACCGCGTGGCGGTGCGCGATGCGATGCGCTATGCCAATCCCTCGATCGGCGCGCGGCTCGATGCGCTGCAGGCCGAAGGCGTCGAGCGCGTGCTCGTGCTGCAGGGCTACCCGCAGTACTCGGCCACCACCACCGCGAGCGTGATCGATGCCGTCAACGACTGGAGCCGCGCGCAGCGCAGCGTGCCCGAGTTCCGCTTCGTCAACCAGTTCCACGACGACCCCGGCTATATCGAGGCGCTCGCGCGGCGCATCGAGGCGCACTGGCAGGACCAGGGCCGCGGCGAGGTGCTGCTGCTGAGCTTCCACGGCATTCCCGCGCGCAACATCGAGCTCGGCGATCCCTACCAGTCGCAGTGCCTCGAGACCGCGCGCCTGCTCACCGCGCGCCTGGGCCTCGCACCCGCGCACTACCGCGTGACCTTCCAGTCGCGCTTCGGCAAGGCCAAATGGCTCGAGCCCTATACCGAACCCACGCTGCGCGAACTCGGCGCCGCGGGCGTGAAGCGCGTCGACGTCGCCTGCCCCGGTTTTCCGGCCGACTGCCTCGAAACGCTCGAGGAGATCGCGATGGAAGGCCGCGAGGCCTTCCTGCATGCGGGCGGCCAGCAGTTCAGCTACATCCCCTGCCTCAACGACGACCCGGCCTGGATCGACGCGCTCGCCGACATCGCCGAGCGCCATCTCGCGGGCTGGAACACGCGATGAAGCCCGAGCTGCACGAGGCCAACCGCCTCTCGTGGAACGCGGCCACGCTCGCGCACAACAGCCACAAGGGCGACCAGGCGGCCTTCTTCCGCGACGGCGGCTCCACCCTGTTCCCCGAGGAAGCCGGCCTGCTCGGCGAGGTGAAGGGCCTGTCGGTGCTGCACCTGCAATGCAATGCCGGGCAGGACAGCCTGAGCATCGCGCGCCTCGGCGCCGAGGTGACGGGCGTCGACATCTCCGACGAGGCCATCGACTTCGCCACCCGGCTCTCGCAGCAGTCGGGCATCGCGGCGCGCTTCGTCCGCTCGGACGTCTACGACTACTTCCGCGACGCGCAGGCACGCGGCGAGCGCCACGACATCGTGTTCTGCTCGTACGGCACGCTGTGCTGGCTCTCCGACATCGCGGCCTGGGCACGCGGCGTGGCGCAGCTGCTCGCGCCCGGCGGCCGCTTCGTCTTCGTCGAGTTCCATCCGTTCGCGCTGGTGTTCGACCCGGCCTGGAAGTTCCACTACGACTACTTCAACGACGCCCCCGTGCCCGAGGAAGGCGTGGGCGACTACGTGGCCGCGTCGGGCGACGGCCTCGTGCGCGAAGGCTACGAGCGCGGCGTGGAGAACTTCAGCAACCCGCACCCGAGTTTCGAATTCACCTGGGGCCTGGGCCAGGTGACGACCGCGCTGTCGCAGGCCGGGCTGGTCATCGAGCGGCTCGACGAGTACCCCTACGCCAATGGCTGGAAGCCCTTCGAGGGCATGCGCGACATCGGCGGCCGCCGCATGGCGCCGCCCGAGGGCATGCCGCGCATTCCGCTGATGTATTCGATCCGCGCGCGCAAGCCATGAAAAATCTTCGCGCCCGTTTCTTCTGGGGCCTGCTGCTGCTGCCCTTCATGACTCCCCCCGCCTTCGCCGAGCTCGTCTTTATTTCCCCAGGTGTATGGGAAGGCACACTCGGCACCAAGGCCATCGTGGCCTGCTTCAACTTCGACTACCCGAGCGGGAGCTATTTCTACAAGCAGTACAAGAAGCCAATTCAGCTGACGCGCAAGGAGCAAGATGGTCTGTGGCACGAGGCAAACGAAACAGGGCTGTGGTTACTCGATCCAGGCCAAGGCACCACGCTTTCCGGCACTTGGAGCAGCGTGAAGGATGCCCTTGTCAAATTGCCGATCAGCCTCAGCCTTGTCGACTCCTCCAAAAGTAAAAGAGCTTGCGGCAGCGAGAGTTACACGAGCCAGATCGAAGCCCCACCGAAGATCGAGATCGGCAAGAAGAAGGAATTCGCCCCCGGCCGCAGCTTCCGCCCGCTGCGCTTCGCGGGACAGGCGACCGTCGAACTCTTCGGCCCCGAACCCACGCTCGCGGCCATCAACCGGGAGCTTCGCCGCGACTTCGACACTGGCAAGGACGCGATCAAGGAGTATTTCGACAAGCGCCGCGAGTTTCTGGGCCGGGTCGGTGTGCCCGCAGAGGACGAGAACACCACCGAGCCCGAATACTGGACCTCGCAGTGGCTCAGCATCCGCAACTACACCTGGGCCGCGGGCACGGGCCGCTCAGGCATCTCCTGGTTCTATCGCACCTGGGACGTTCAGACCGGTGCCCGGCGTCAACTACTTTGAGCGGCCAGCGTCAATTATCTTGAGCGGTGCGGTCGAGCAAGATCATTGAGTAGTTGTCGTTGCGCTGCGTTGCCGGCGAGCCGGCAACGCAGCGCGGCGGCGGTA
>JAESFO010000521.1_pt1 | contig 27281 bp, 24 predicted proteins | sample 9269421 | NCBI WGS metagenome assembly JAESFO01 (sample SAMN14502839, study PRJNA617101) | algae metagenome | isolation source: Nostoc desertorum CM1-VF14 and co-occurring heterotrophs from rocky... | place: USA: Clark Mountains, San Bernardino, California | collected 2000-06-05 | reverse complement strand
AAAAGCAATGGCCTGCTCCGCTACGCCCTACGGGCTCCGCTGCGCAGCCCATTGCTTCAACCGCGCTCATGCGCAAAACAACCGCCCGGCTCTAATCCCAGCTGGAGGAAAGCTGGGGGTCACGTCAAAACCTCGCAAGTTCGACGCGGAGCTGATAGCGGTCAACGATAGGACTCGCGGGCTCAAGGATCTGAAGCTCGTCCAGCTTGGCGAGCCGGTGATCGCAACGGGTGCGGACGCACTGCCGATCGAACCCCTCGCCGGCGCACTGCTTGCCGCGCCGACAGTTCGACCACGTCGACGAGGAGGCGTGGCGCAAACGTGACGCGGCATTCTTTCTGCGCTCGGCCCGCAAAAACCGGCCGTGAAGCTCCGCATGATTTTGGCGGAGATTCGCCGCGCGATAGTGAGCCGCAATCGGCTGCTGGCTCAGGTCGCGCGCAATGACACGCATGCCTGGGTCGTGAAGCGCCGCGATCGCACGAGGCAATTGATCGAACTCGGCGGGCTCGTTGCCGAATCGGTTTGGTCGAACTGACCGAAGATGACCGCCCCCGCGATCTTCGGGATCATGATCGACGCCGCCGCGCTTGCGGGGGCGTGCATCGTGAGCAGTCGCTCATGATGTGGCGCCGACGCGGCAAACGTGAGTTCAATGCTGAGGCCGGCCACGGCTCGCATATTGATCTCTCCGGGAGTCTAAAGCGTTCATGAGGTGCCGCGCGGCTTGCCAGAACATCGGCGTCGCTGAATGCCGCGAAAGCAAAGCCTGATGTCTGAAGGCACAGCCTGATCCCAGTCGAATTCGCTTCCGAGGCCAAAATATGGCGTAAGTGGCGAAGCGCGAGGAATTCCAATATCTTCCGTAGTGACTTGATTTAACAGCAGAATTATACTCATCACTGCCGGTCACCCCACACTGGGCGTGAGATGTTATGGCACAGCTCGCGACCGCTTTGCGCTCTTATAGATGCAGTGTGCGAAACTCACACTGTTTGATGCCGAGGTAGCGGCGGCGCCGCATGTGTGGATTTCGCGCAATCACCGACTATTTCAGCGCGTTGCAGGCGGTCGGGCCCGGTGGCGCAAATGCGCCTCGTGCAATATCTACGTTGACCCTGCGCACAAGGCGCCTGGAGATGAGCAGGCCAGTGTCGCGTCGGAACAGGCGCCGGATTCTGGTTTCAGGGCGTTCGGATTGACGGCGGTTCGTGGCAATCGCATCTGGACGACGATGACTAACGACCCAGTTTCAGCTGACCACCACCGCGACCTTACCGTGGACACCCTGCGGGGCGTAGCCATCTTGATGGTGCTGGTGCTTCACGGCATCGTCATGACAATGGGATTGCAGGACTATCCTAGACTTGCCGAACTGGCAAATCGGCTCGGCTCTGGCGTGCAGTTGTTCTTTGTAATCTCTGGCTTTGTCATCACGGCTTCGATGGACAGAGCGCTTCGTTACGGAGATGGCGTTTCCGGCTTTCTGCTTCGCCGAATAGCTAAACTGTTTCCCTTGTATATTGCTTTCGTTCACCTGCACATTGCGTTTTTTATATTGTGGAACGCGGCAGAGCCGGAACCCTTCTTTTTCAGGAACTTCGTAACCTATGATAATCTTACGTGGAGCAATTATCTAATTCATGTTGTATTCTTACAAGGGTTCACGCCGAACTATATGAATACTATTGTGGACGGCGGATGGTCCATAGTTTGCGAGGCGTACTTTTATTTGCTGATGCCATTTGTCATCCATAAGGTGACCAAAACGATAAGTCGCGCGATATGGACCCTTGCCGGATGCCTGGTCATTTCTGTGATGTTCTCGACGCTGCTCGGAAAGCAATTGGGTGCATTCGGTTATTACGCATTTCCGGTGCAGCTACCTTGCTTCATCATGGGTATAGTCTGTTATAGGGTTCGCGAGCACGTGGTGCCGACATTGTCTCCACAAGTTCAGCTCGCCGTAGCCAGCCTAATGATCCTGTTGTTTTTTGGCTTCACCCGTCTGGAAAGCGCTCCGTTGGGCGGCCATGTTGTGATGTCGCTGTTTTTCGCCGCGGCACTTTTCTTATTGCGTGTCAGGGGCGGGGCAGGATTGCCGGGAATGATCCAGTGGATCGGTCAGCAAAGCTATGCCTTGTTCTTGATCCATATCCTGGTCCTCAAGATCGCTTATAGCACCATATTGGCCTATGGCGTCCCAGGCGGGTTTTGGACAAGCTTGGCGATAAATCTCGCACTGTCGGTCCTCGCCTCGTTATTCCTGTCCTGGGCGGTGTTCGATCGCATCGATCGATATTTTGTGCGCGCGATGGCAAAGCTTCTACGTCGCCGGCGTGCGCGAGATGCATGAGGTGTCGCAACAATAGTCGCTTGCGACATCGAGAGCGCCCGAATCAACGCGCGGGCGTTGTGCTCTGCACCTCGTCCGCCGCGGCCTTAAAGGGCGAGGTGACGTCGTTGCTTCCGTTGTAGCGACGGCCGAGGCGATTGCTGATACGCGATTGCACGCGGTTAATTATACGATTTTGTATCCGCGCCATGGGCGCCACGCCGGTAACCTGATCTCGAGTGCGGCGCTGGCCGGCGCGTCCAGCCAGCGAGTCCGGGCTCGAACCAGCTTCCGCGACGCCTCCTCCGAAAGATGCAGAAGGCGCTGGTGCAAACGTCGTGTCCGGCGTCCCGTCCCGTAGACTCCGATCCTGCGCCAGCACCGGTAAGGCAAGGCAGAGCGTGATTGCCGCGGCGCCGAGCAGCGGGCCGCGCGCGGCACCGGCAGAGGCCTGAACCGATCTGATCAGCCTGAGATTCCTCCGCGGCATGCTCACGGCATTGGCCGAAGCTGGACGCTGTCGATCTGGCCGGTCAGACCTTCCACTGCGTCGGACGGGCGCGCCACAAGGATCAAATCCTGCGCCGCGCAGTCTTGAGGCACCGTGAATCGGCCGAAGAAGCGACCGCCATTTAGGTTCGAATTCGGGACCTCAACCTTGCCGAGTTCGCGATTGCCGATGCGGCAGGTCAACACCCAATAAGGCTGAGAACCAGCCGGCTGATTGATCTCGCTGCTATGCCCCTCGATCACGTAGCGTCCAGGCGGCAGTACCTGCGTCTGCTGAACGATCTGTCCGCCGATAGTGGGCGGCGCCGTGAAATGTAGCACGCCGCCCTTTCCGCTGCGCTGGATCGTAACCGACGTGCCAGTCTCGCCCACCGTCGGTATCCAATCGAACACCGATGGCGATTCGAGCGATGCCGAGAAGCGTCCGTCGCGCGAATAGCCGCGCTGTGCGCCGGGGCGCACCGTCGCATAGTATCTCCAAGCGGTTTCGAATTGCTCCGCGCCGACCAGCGCGTTGATGAGTACCGCTTTCGCGGAGTCGACGACCGGAATCCCCGCGCGCGACAGGTCCATAAAAAATACCGCGGTCGCGCGCGGATCGGGGGTCTTGGTGGCCAGGAACAGAAGAAAGGCCGGTCCCCAAGCGGGGGCGGTCCCCAGCGTCCTGACTAGCTCACGGGCGATTGCCGGATCGGTACTGGCGGTCGCGAGGACCGGGAAGAGCAGGTCTGGCGCCGAACGCTTGGTCCGCAGCGCGGTGTCATAGTGACGTAACGCCTGGGCGATGTTCTCGCGCGAAACCGCATTTTCCATCAGCCACAACTGAGTAGGAAGATCTCGGCGCGACAATTGTTCGGCATAGGTGAACCGGCGCAGTGCGATGTTCGTGTCGCCCCGCAACTGCGCGATCAGGCCAAGAGTGGTCACTGCGGGAATTGCGGTCGCATCGCGCAGGAGCGCTTGTCGCGCTAGTCGCTCCGGTTCGGCTAGTCGCGTCTTGTCCGCGCCGCCCGCCGATATTTCGCTCGCCAACTGTTGGCGGGACAGTTCGGCTGAGACCAGCGCATTGTCCGGTGAGAGACGATGCGCCCTATCAAGCGCCTGCTGCGGCAGGGCCATCGCCAGCGAATGTGTGACGCCCAGGTAGCCGGCAATGCCAATAGTTGCCGCGGCCGCCCCGCGGATGCTCCATTCCGCGAGCGAACGGGTCTTGAGATCAGCGGCGCGCGATATGGGGCGCGACTTATTGGGCACGCTTGGCTTCGGCGCGTTCGTCAAGTCCATAGCCATAGCCATATTCATACCCATAGTGCGCCTTCTTCGCCTCGAATTTGGTCAAGACACCGCCAAAGATGCGCGCATTTGCATTCTTCAGGCGTGCGAGCGCAGTCTTGACCAAGCTGGAACGAATGCCGTGTGACTCGACCGCATAGATCACACCCTCCACACGACTGGCGATTAACGGCGCGTCGGCGAGGCCCATTACCGGCGGCGAGTCGATGATGACGTGATCGTAGGTTTCAAGAAGCCGGTCGATCAACATAGGGAGCCGGACGCCCGTCAGGAGTTCCGCGGCATTGGGCGGCAAAGGTCCGGCCGACATGGCGGTGAACCCAAATTGGGTCATCGGGAAGGTCAGTGAAGCGATATCGTCCTGCCCCGAGAGGAAGTTGCTTAGGCCGCGATCATGGCCCACGCCGCCCAGATGATGCACCGAGGGCGAGCGCATGTCGCCATCGATGAGGATGACCTTGCGCTGTCCACGTGCGAGCATGGTCGCAAGCGCCAGCGATGTCGTCGACTTCCCCTCTGCCGGTCGCGTCGAGGTCACCGCCAGCGAGCGCGGAGCGCCATGCTCGGTTGCAAAGGCGAGGCTGGTCTGGATCGCGAGATAGGCTTCGACGACCTCGGACTTGCGATCGAGCAGCGCCGTCTTGGGCTCCATGCCCTCGATCTTCGGAACCGTGCCGAGCAACGGAAGCCCGAGACGTCGCTCGACCTCGGCGGGATCGTCGATCGATTCATCAATCTGCTCAAGAATGACGGCGAGCAGCGCTCCGAGAAGCAAGCCGGCAAACAGAGCGATTGCGAGATTGATGAGCAATCGCGGGCTGGACGGGCGCTGCGGCGTGTCGGCGGGATCGACAATCGCGACATTGTTGATGCCAACGCCGCCAGCAACGCCAATTTCCTTGAAGCGCTGCAATAGCGAATCGTACAAGGCGCGGTTGGTGTCTACTTCCTGCTGGTAGATATTATACTGAATGCTGCGCTCCCGCAGATCCATATACTCGGATTTGAGCCTCTCGACCCGGGCTCTCAGGACCGCCTCGCGCTCTTGTGCCTGGCGGAAGTCAGCCTGCAGCGATCCGGTTACGCGGACTTCTTCGCGCGCAATGCTTCGATCGAGCTGATTGATCTGAGACTTGATGGAGCGGGCGGGAGGATAAGCCGGCTCGAACTGTGTCATCAGCTGCTGATACTGAGCGGCGAGCTCGGCACGGCGGGACCGCAAGGTATTGATTGCGTCGTTGCGCAGCGCCTCGCTCGAGGCGCCGCTGGGGCCGAGCTGACGGAAACGGGCTTCCGCCTGAATGCGGTCGTCGATCGCCTCCGACAGTGCGGCGTTCAGGGCCGCCAGATTGTCGGCTACGATGGAGCGCTCCGAGGTCGCTCCCCCGCTCGTGGTCTGGGCCGGCAGGTTTATGATCCGCTGGGCGGTGGCATAGCCAACCAACTGACGCTGCGACTGATCGAGGCGGGTTTTGGCCTGCGCCAACTGGCCCTGAAGCAGGTTGCGTCCATAGGATGTCGCCTGCGCCTTTCGTTCCAAATTCGTCTGGATGAAGTTCTCGGCCCAGGCATTGGCGATGCGCGCCGACAAGGCGGGATTGGGGCTGGTAAATCGAATGTCGACCAAGCGCGATAGCCGCGTGGGTGAGATTGCGACATTTGCCCGCAGGATCTTGCCAGCGGCCCGTTGACGTGCTGCGCGGCTTTGCGATGGATAACGTCCGTTTGTCTTTTCGAATGCCGGATCATTCGCTCCGACGCCGTACATCTCGAAAAACTCGGCGCTATCCACCAACTGCAACTGGACTGCCACGCGCTCAGCCAAGGAACGTGATTGCAGTAATCCATATTGCGTCTGGTAAAATTCCTGATCGGCGATGTTGGTCTCGCGCTCCACGCCCTCGAAGCTGGTCACACGATCCGATTCACGTGAAATTTCGATCGTGGTCAATGCCGTATATTGCGGCGTCATCAACAAGGTCACGAGGAGGCCGAGCAACACACTTGCCGCTACCGCGCCCAAAATGAAGTAGCGCCACCGCAAGGCGATGCGCAGGTAATCGCGAATGACCGGAACCTTGTACCCTGTCGTCACGCGATCCGCATCTGCCGGACCGGGGGTAGCGAGATCGGCGCGCGGGGTCGACGAAAGCATATTCATTCCAACGCAGCCTTAACGCAAGATTGCGACTAGAGGCGTCGCAAGAATTGGCGAGATCGCGACCAAATCACGGAACAGGCGCCGCTGCGGCGAGTCCCCGACGACCACCACATCATTGGCATAGACCGCCGGATCGTCATAGAGACCCCGGCGGATCGCCTCGATATTGTAGAGCCCCGCCATCTTTTGACCCTCCACGGTGCGTAGGATCACTACGTCGTTCTCGCGCGCATATTCCGTCAGGCCCTTGGCGGACGCGATCACTCGCATCAGCGTCATCTGATTGGTGACCGGATAAAGGCCCGGTTCGGTAACCTGGCCGTCCACGGTGACGACCTGGCTCACCGAACTCTTGATATTTACGACCACCTCGGGGTTGCGGACGTACCTCCCGCGCAGCGCCGCCTCGATCGCGCGCGCCAGCTCTTCGGACGTTTTGCCGCGGGCGTCGATGGTACCGGCAAGCGGCATAGCGATGCGTCCGCTCGCATCAACCTGCATCTCGCGGTTGAAATCCGGGATGTTCACCACTTCGACCGAGATCGTATCCAGAGGACCGATCAGTGCCGGACGATCGGCGGCAACCAAGTCGGAGCGCTTAGGCTCCGGAAGGGTGTTGTCTTGAACAACGGTCAGTTGCGCGCTCGACCGCAGCGGCTCACGGCCAGCGCATCCGCCGACCGCGGCGGCAAGGAAAAGGAAAGCAGAAACATCGCGCTTACGCATGATCATCCCGAAATGGATGGAGAAAAACAAGGCGTCTATAGGTTCCGGATTTGCTTGGGTAAAGCAGACCTGTCGGGTGCGTTGCATCCCCAACAAAGCCAGACCGCCGACAGTGCGACCATTGCCATAACCATTGGCGTGCGGGCCGGGTAATCCACCGCACTGGCGATCAGCACGAGAAGCAGCATCGCGGATCCCAGCCTGCCCTGCATCACCGCTGTCGACGGCGGCCGGCGCCAAACGCGAACGCTCGCAAAGACCCACCATGCCAGCGCCGCCGTGAGCAGCAGCAAGGCCGGCAAACCGCCGTCCAGGGCAATCTCCAGAAAATCGTTATGCGCATGGTTGAAATAGGTGAGCTTCAAAAAGCCAAATGGTTCATGGATGCGAAAGATCTGGTCGAAGCTGCCAAACCCCGAGCCTGCCGGGAAATAATCCGTCACGATTTCAACCGTTTTAGGTAGACTACGGAAGCGGAGGTCTTCGCCCGCCTCGAGTTTCATCGCACGGTTGACCGATTCCGCTCGGTTGGAGACGATGCTGATCGCGACGAAAAGCGCTATTACCGCCAACGTCGCGCCGACCAAAACCGGGAGAGCCCAGCGCGGCGCCCGGCGCAATGCCCGTCGCAGGCCATCCCGGGCGAGCACCAGCCCGATGACGATAGCAATGGCCCCGAGGATCATGCCCGTGCGCGCGCCGCTCGCGAGGATCAGAAGCAGGAAGAGCAGGACCAGTCCGAGCGCGACGAAGCCGCGCCAGGGCACCTCATGCCTGGCTGGAAACGCCCAGACCGGCGCCACGAGGCACCCCATTGCCATGAACAGCGCGAAATGATTTCGATTCGCAAAGGACCCGCTGACATCGCTTCCCAGGTTCAGCAGCGGACTGCGGAGATTCGTGCCGGAAAACTGCAGGAGTCCAACCAGCATAGATGCGGCGATCACGCCGAGAACGAGCGCCGGTAGACGATCCCGTTCCAGCGGACCCAGTGCGACGGCAAGAACCAGCGTCGCCAGCGGAACGAGCAGTGAATGCAGAGCATTGGTACTCGCGTCCGGCACGATCGACCAGGGCCGCCAAGGTTGAGGGCCGTCGACGGCCTGCAAGAACATCGAACGCCCCGGCAGCGACTGCCATAGACCGGGGGGCAGCGGAACGAGCTGCAACGCGACCAGCGCAATCGACGCGAGAATGAAATAGAAGACCGGCTTCGCGGAGCCGGGCGCCAGCCTTCCAACAAAGAGAAGTGCTATTACCAGCGCGGCTGCAGCGCCGCCTCGCGCCACTGCCTGGCCCAGCACATCGGCGCGCGAGGCTCCGCCCGCCACCAGCAGAAGCAGTAGCAACCCGGTCAGCAGCATGAATGCGAGACCGGGGTTGAAGTGGTGCAAGGAGCGACGAATTGACATTGTCGTCGCCTACGCGGTTTTACCGAAAATGTGAATCCTCACTTGCGCAGCTCCTCGACACGGGGGCGAGCGCGTGTCTCAATGCGTTCTTCGCTATGCCGCTGCCGACGCCGCCTGCGAGGCGGCATTCTGACGTCGCACCGACTGCTCGCCGTTGAATTCGGGAACGAGCGTGCTCAGCATCGCCAGCGCCGCGTCGCGGTCTCCGATGGACAGGACGGCTTCCAAGTCAGTCAGATGCCGGTCGAGCGCATTCCATTCTAGATGGCGCTCGCGCGCTTGCATGATCCTCGGATGCTCCGTCGGGCGTGGCGAGTTGCCGATCAGCAGCTCCTCATACAGCTTCTCGCCCTTTCTCAGGCCGATCTCGCGTATCTCGATATCGCCCTCAGGATTTGCTTCATCGCGGATGGAAAGCCCGGACAGGTTGATCATCGTCCTTGCCAACTCATAGATCCGGATCGGTTCGCCCATGTCGAGTACGTACACCTCGCCGCCCTGCGCCATGGCTCCGGCCTGGATCACGAGCTGCGCAGCTTCGGGAATCGTCATGAAATACCGCGTCACGTCGCGGTGCGTTAGCGTGACGGGGCCGCCAGCGCGAATCTGGCGCTGGAATCTCGGCACGACAGAACCGCTCGACCCAAGTACGTTGCCGAAGCGGACGATGGCGAAGCGCACCGGGCTGCCACGCGCCGCCAACGCCTGGAGCACCAGTTCACAAACGCGCTTGCTCGATCCCATAACATTTGTGGGGCGAACTGCCTTGTCCGTGCTGACGAGGATGAAGTGGCTCGTGCCGGCCCGCTCGGCCTCGACGGCACAGAAACAGGTGCCGAAAATATTGTTCCGCATCCCCGCGATGACATTCTCTTCGACCAGGGGAACATGCTTGTATGCGGCAGCGTGGAACACCGTATCCGGCCGCCACCGGTCGAACAGCCGGCGAACCGTGTCCCGGTCGGCAATGTTGGCCAACTCGGCGTGGATGGTGATATCAGGGTCCAGTCGTCCGGCCTTTTGGGCGGCACCGAGCTCATCATCGATCATGTAGAGCGCATGCTCGGTCATCTCGACGAGCACGATCCGCCTGGGGTGCAATTGCCCGATCTGTCGGCACAATTCACTGCCGATCGATCCGCCGGCGCCGGTCACCATCACGGTGCGGCTTTCGACCGTCTGATGCAGCAACGCCTGATTGGGCGGGACGGGATCACGACCCAGCAAATCGGTGATCTCAATCTCACGCAAATTGCTGATCGATATCGAGCCGTCGATCAGATCGCCAATCGCGGGCAGCGTGAGAACGCGAACGCTGACATTTTCGAACTTGCGCACGATTGGCTCGCGCCGTTGGGGAGAGAGGCGCGGCATGGCGAGCAAAACCAGGTCGATCTCGAGCCGATTGATCAACTCGGGCAGTCGGTCGCTTCCGTAGACGTGCGCCCCATCGATATGTTTGCCGACGAGGCGGTGATCGTCGTCGATATATCCGCGCAGCGCCATATTTGGTTCGTGCCGCAGCGACAGAGCCAGCTGACGGCCTGCCGATCCCGCCCCATAGATCAGTACCCGGTTTCGTTGCCCGACGTGTAGATGCTGGTTGAGCAAGTCAAACAAGATGTACCGTGCCACGAGCCGAGCGACCACTGCAAACGCCGCGAAGACGAGCGGCTGGATGACTGCGATCGTGCGTGGCACGTTCGGCACGCTGTTGATCATGAAGACGAGGCTCAGCCCGAGCATCATCAACAGGCACGACGTGGCAATCCCGATCATCGTACGTGATCCGACGAAACGGACCACGGACTGATAAATCCCGCGCCAGAGGAAGATAGGCAGCCACAGCGCCAGCGCTACGATGGTGACAGTCGCGATCGGCGGGTTCCATAGGTCCCATTCACCAAGTCGCAATGAAAAACCCACCACCACCGCTCCGACACAGAGCAGGGCGTCGGCAAGCAATATGATGGCGAACTTCGTCTGCCGACTGACCCCGACGAGACCGCGCAACATCGCGACCACTCGAGGCTGAGCTTTCTTCAACATATTGCTCACCGATTGAAGCCTCTGCATGGCATTGACCACGGCAGCCTCGTCGGGCGAACTGGATCGTGCATTGATTGTGCCCCTAGCCGAGTTGCTTCGCCTTGACAATCTCGCGGGTCGTCCGGCTGCAGCGACAGGCGTCGCCCTCGCGCGCTGCGGCGGCGTTGCGGGTCCGCAGCGCGACCCGTCCGCAGTCGGCGTCTTGCGTTCTGGAGCGGCCGACGTACAAGCCGTCACGGTGAAAAGGACCTTCGATTTTACCGTGGCGCTACTCGCGCTGACCATCGGGTCGCCTTTGATCTTGGCGACGGCGCTTCTGGTACGGATCAAGCTCGGTGCACCCGTCTTCTTCCACCAGCAACGACCAGGGCTATATGGCCGCCCGTTCACGATGCTGAAGTTCCGAACGATGTCGGACGCTCGCGGCCCCGATGGCGCCTTGCTGCCAGACGCCCAGCGGCTGCCGAAATTCGGGCAGTGGCTGCGCGCGACGAGCCTCGACGAGTTGCCCGGCCTCATCAACGTGTTGCGCGGCGACATGAGCCTGGTCGGCCCGCGGCCGCTGCTGATGCAGTATCTGCCCTTGTACACGCCGCTCCAGGCCCGCCGCCACGAAGTGCGTCCGGGGGTCACTGGATGGGCGCAGGTGAATGGGCGAAACGCGCTCAGTTGGGATGAGAAGTTCGCTCTGGATATCTGGTATGTCGACCACCAAAGCATCGCACTGGACATGCGGATTCTGTATTTAACAGCGGTCAAGGTACTAAAAAAAGAGGGAATATCTGGGGAAGGCGAAGCGACGATGGCGCCTTTTACCGGGAGTTCGCGGACGGAGGAGGTTTAGCCATGGGTTGTTTCGGGATCTACGGAGCAAGCGGATTCGGTCGAGAAGTCATGCCTCTGGCTCGAGCACAGTGCCGGAACGGTGGATCTGATTTTGTGTTCATCGACGACGGGGTGACCAATGGAAATGACATTGTGTCATTCGAGGCATTTTGCGCGCTTCCTCAAACCGAGAAGCGGATAACCCTCGCCATCGCCGATCCGAGGATCCGGCAGAAGCTTGCGGAGCGGTGTGCCGAGGCCGGCATTCAGTTTAGCGAAGTTAGAGCGGAAAACGTGATCGTGCTCGACAATGTCGAGATTGGCGAGGGTGCGATTCTATGCAGCTTCGTCCATTTGACGTCCGACATCAGAATTGGCAGGCATTTCCACGCTAACATCTACTCGTACGTGGCGCATGACTGCGTGATCGGCGATTACGTGACGTTCGCTCCCGGGGTGAAGTGCAACGGCAACGTTCACATCGATGATTACGTGTATATCGGTACGGGCGCCATCCTGCGGCAGGGGACGCCCGACAAACCGCTGAGGATCGGCCGCGGCGCAGTAGTGGGTATGGGCGCCGTAGTGACGCGTGACGTGCCCGCGGGCGAAACTTGGATAGGCAATCCCGCGCGGTTGCTTCAACGCTGACAGACGGCGCCTCCTGCCCTCGCACGATCATCTAAGGCGGGCATTCCCGCAATCGTCGCCGAGTGAACTGACGTCCACGGATCTCCCGATTAGCGGGGTGTCGCGAGATCGCCGATCCGACTGTTGACTGAAACGATATCGCTCCTGCCGCTCAGATCGAGTTTGCCGAAGCCGAGCTCCGAATCGACTACCCGGACCCCGGTGCATCCGGCAAAGCCCGTCGCGGCGGCCGCGTTTTTGGTAGATATGCGCTCGAACGTAACGTTCTTGCTGTTGACCAACGCGACCCGCGAGCTACCGTTGAGATCGATCACCCCGTTGGCGAAGCGGCCGCTGATCTGCACGCCGATGAGGCACTTCATCTTGCGGATATTCTCGACGTCAATCTTGAGGATGCCGGTGTTGTGCACGCGTGCCAGATATTTGGTGTTGGCGGCCTCGCAGAGCAGCGTCCCGATGCGGATCTTGCCGCCGTGGGCGTTCCCCTGTTGAAGGATCATGGTGTCGTACTTGCTGTCCGTCAGCGAACAGCGGGCAATATCCAAGGTGCCGATGTCCACGGTGGACCACGCCTGTGCCAAGCTGATCGTATAGACGTTATAGTTCCGAGCGCGGAAATGGCCGATTTCGACTTTTTCCGTGCGCGATATGCCGAGCGCATAAGCTCCTGCACCGGGGGCCTTCGGATAAGCGGGGGTGGTTGCCTTCACCCGGTTGAAATCGGCGTCAAGCGTCCCGATCCGCACCACACGATTTATCACCTTCGGATCGTCACTGGTGATTTCACACGATCCCACTCGGGCGGAATCGATCTGCAAATCGACTGCCTCATAGGTCCCATAAGCATCGTTCGGCTCAACATCGAAGTCGCGATAGCCAACCGGCCCCTTGTTGACGATCGCGCCGACATGAAGCTGGCCGCCGACAACGGTCAGGAGGTTGCGGAAAACATTCGAGCCCGAGATTAACCGAACATAGCATCCAAACTGGCGTTCGGCCTCGGAAGTGTTGCGAGCGTAGCAATAAAGGGCATCCCCCCGCACATCGGTAGCAAATACCCCGTCGATGCGGACGTCCTTGCATTGGCTGAGCACGACGCCGTGACAATTCTCTCCTGAATCTTCCGCGATGTTGCCCGCGACATTCAGATGTCCGATCGTCACGCGCGAGGCGGAGATGATCCGGATGATGGGCATCATGTCGCCCGCGACGTGCTTCTTCTGTTGGAATCGGGCGGAGCTGGTGTCGAGGGAATAGTCACTTCCGTCGAGCGTTACCGTGGAGACGAGATAACTTCCCTCCGGGAAGGAGAGCTGGCGGCCAGTGCCCTTGATCGCCGCCACCGCGCGATGAATGTCCTTCGTGCAATCATAGTTGCTGGTGCCATCGCGAATGGCAGCCCATTCCGATCGCGGGATATAGTCCAGCACCGATATTTTCGATTTCTGGATCTCAAAGCCGGCAGAAGCGGACCTGCCTGACGGCTCCGCCGCGCCCCCAAGGTGACGCAGGGTATAAGCGGCGCTGCAGCCGATTCCCCCCAGAAGGATTGAACGTCTGGTCAGGCTGCTGCGGCCTGCAGGACGGTACGTATCGCGTCGCATGTCCGCTCTACCTCCTCGTCGGTAAGCGTCGGATGCGTGAGAAACATCAGGCTGGTCTCGCCCAGCTCGCGCGCAACAGGGAGGCGCTGCGTCGGCCGCCAGCCGGTATCGTCAAACGCCTTTTCCAGATACACTTCCGAGCAGCTGCCCTGATAGAGTGGCACCCCGCGCGCCACCGTCTCGGCAACGATTCGGTCGCGGTCCCAGCCGGAAGCAAGCCCATCCGGCCGGACATAAGCATAGAGGCGATAAAACGCATGCGTCATGTCCGCGTCCGGCAAAGGCACGCGAACGGCGTCCGGAAAATTGAGGAGTGTGTCGCGAATGCGCAGGGCGATGGCCGTGCGTCGAGCTGTCCACTCCGCCATGTAGCCAAGCTGGATGCGCCCGATCGCGGCCTGTATTTCCAGCATTCGCCAGTTGGTCCCGAAACTTTCGTGAAGCCAGCGAAACCCTGGCGGGTGCTGGCGCTCGTAGACGGCTTTCCAGCTTTTCCCATGGTCTTTGAACGACCACATCCTGGACCAGAGCGCCTTGTCATTGGTCGTGACCATTCCGCCTTCGCCGCCGGTGGTCATGATCTTGTCCTGGCAGAACGACCAGGCACCAGCATCGCCGAAAGAGCCGACCATGCGCCCCGCAATCCTCGCACCATGCGCCTGCGCGCAATCTTCCACGACGTAGATGTCGCGCGCAGCTGCCAGCGCAATGATGCCTTCCATGTCCGCCGGCCATCCGCCCAGATGCACCGGAATGATCGCGCGCGTGCGGTCGGTGATCCTGGCGGCGATCGTCGACGGAGAGATGTTCCCGCTGTCGCGGTCCACATCGGCGAAGACCGGTACAGCGCCCGCGTTCACGACGGTGGAGATTGAAGCGATGAAGGTGCGGGGGGTGACGATGACTTCGTCGCCAAGGCCGACGTCGAGCGCCTTGAGCGCGAGATCGAGTGCCAATGTCCCATTGGCGACCGCGACGGCGTGGCGCGTACCCGTCCATTCGGAAAATTCCCGTTCAAATGCACGCCCCTCTTCGCCGGTCCAGTAATTGACGCGATTCGAGGAAAGCACGCTCGTTACCGCCGCCTGCTCCTCCTCGCCGAAGCTCGGCCATGGGCTGAAATTGGTGTTGAGCATTGCTGACCTAACTCGCGCCTGTTCGGCTCCGACCTACCAAACCACCTTGTCTTTTCAAGGCGTGATATCGGCCGGGACAGGGGGCCAGCACCGCCATGCAGGGGCGACCGACGATCTGCGACATCTTCCGCAGCGCGATCAGGGCCTCACCAGGTACCGTTGAAGTAGATTGTCGGAAGAACCAAGATATATGGAGCCAGAATCATCCCTGACAGTGCGAATATAAATGCGCGGTCGAACGTATCACTGTTGCGATCGCCTCGAAATGTTTCCCAGTCGTTACTAAGTATAACCAGTCCACCCATAATCACGAACCGATTAAAGGTCGGTAAGACTAGCGCCGACACCGCAAAAAGCAGCAATATGCTAAGTCCATAGGCGACGTGATAGAGCGATATGCTGCGGGGAGACCGTACAGCAAAATAGAACATGGTAGCACAAACAGTGGCCAGAACTTTGAATCCGCGCGAAGGATCGGTCAGGTCAAGTTCCGCTCGGGCGCCAAGGAGCGACCTTTCATACAGGATCGCCACGCAAGCGAGGCTGACAATCAGCGGGACTGCGAGTCGACGAAAGGACAGCGCTCCCGAAAGGAGCATGGAGGCGTGTAGGCACGAGAGTATTGCCGTCATGCGTACGGCATCAATGACACGATTCCCGCTAATATACACGAAATACATGAAGAATATCAGAGAGCCGGCGTATCTCAGTGACGATGTACTTAATGTGAGAACAAACGCGCAAAGAACAATAAATGAGTAGTCATTTCTGCGGTTCTTGAAGCAGATGTATATTCCAACGATCTGAACTATAGATTCGACGACTATCCAAATCCGAAAGTCGCGAAGTAGTGTAATGATAATCGAATGAAATGGCTCAAGCTTTGTAGAAAATATTGCCTCCCCTATATCCAAGTAGGACAGGGCTGCGACATATGAATAATAGTTCAGAGTGTCCGAATTGTAGATGGGCGGCCGGAATCCAGCGAAGGAAAGCACGGTCACCACCATCGCCAATGCGGCATGCGCTACCGGAAGGCGGTTCAGCCCAATCCAAATAAACATCGTCGCTAAGAACAATGCTCCAGCATACACCTCAATCCAGAGGAGCGTGTCGCCGGATATAGCAATTTCCAAGGGGTGCACCTTCGCGCTTTTAGACGGCTATGGCTTCACAATAAGCGTTCCAGGTATTTTCTCCGACAGCTTCTCCGCTTGGAAAGCTGCGGATCGATGCAACGTCGAAACCCGCAGTCTCCAGGAGAAGCTTCATCTCCTGCGGAAAAAAATATCGCATTGCATGCGTTTCCTCGGTGTAGCCGAGATATCGGGCGTCGGCCAACGTCCATAGCTTGAACGTCACGTGCGCCAGATGCCGGAAACTGTCGATCTTGGTCGACGCGGCACGGATGATTTGTGTCGAGGCGCTATTCACAACCCGCACCCGGTCCTCAGGTCGAACGCTCAGCACCGCGGGGCCATACCAGATGTCAAAAACGAAGAGCCCTCCGGGCTGCAGATGACGGCGCACATTCTTCAGCGCAGCCAGGACATCCTCGTTGCTGTTCATATAGCCGAGAACGGCAAACATCATCGTGGCGACGTCATATGATCCGCCGACCTCGAAGTTCCGGGCATCGCCAACATGCCATTCGGGCTGGACGGCAGAAGCCAGCGCCGCGGCTTTCCTTTGCGCGATCTCGATCATTTCCGGCGAGAGGTCGACGCCTACGCTGGAGATTCCGCGGCTTGCCCATTCGAGGCTGTGTTCGCCGGTACCGCAGCCAATATCCAGCACGCGGTTAATCGGCACACCGTGGCGGGCGGCCGCAGCCGCGATCAAGTCACATTCGGCGACATAATCCTTGGCGTCATAGAGGGCGTCGTACTGGTTGGCGTAGGGCGATGCAAAAACGGTCATGACTGTCGCGCTTCCTTCAAAGCAAGATCTTGCGCACGGCGGAGACGACGAGCTCCATCTGCTCTTCTGTGAGTGCGAGACCTGACGGAACGTACAAGCCCTTGCGTGCGATATATTCGGTAACGGGATAACGCTCGTCGCGGAACAGTCCTCTGTCGTGAAGGGCGGGCTGTTCGTGCATCCCGAGGAAGAACGGGCGCGTCTCGATGCCCTCCTCCTTAAGCGCGGCCGCGAATTCGCACGCATCGAGTGGGTGGTCTTCCGCCAGAAGCAGCGAATAGACCCAAAACACACTCCGTCCCCAGCGTTCCTCGGAAGGGAGCTGGAGGCCGTTAATGTCCTGAAGGCGCTTGGTATAGGCGGCTGCGATGGCGCGCTTGCGATCCACAATTTTTTCTATGCGCGTGATCTGGTTGACGCCGACCGCCGCTTGCATGTTTGTCAAACGGAATTGATGGCCCATTTCGGTGTGCAGGAAACGCCGATCGGAGCGGAAGCACAAATTTCGCAGATCCCGGCACCGCTGAGCGAGCTGATCGTCGCTGGTCAGCACCATGCCGCCTTCACCGGTCGTGATTAGCTTGTTGGCGAAAAAGCTGAACGTGGCGATGTGCCCCATTCCGCCGCACGGCCGCCAACGCGCCTCAGGCGTATCGCGGCACGACAGATAGCGGGCGCCGTGAACTTCCGCGGCGTCTTCGATGATGGCCAGTCCATGGCGCTCGGCCAGTGCGAGAATCGGGTCCATGTCCACGGGATGACCGAACATGTGAACGACCATGATCGCCTTGGTCGCCGACGTTATCTTCACGGCAACCTGCTCGGGCATCATGTTGAACGTTGTCGGGCAGCAATCCACCAGCACCGGCGTCGCGCCCGCCCGCACGATCGCGAGCGCGCAACTGATGATGGTGTAACTAGGCAGGATGACCTCGTCGCCAGGTCCGATCCCCAACGCCTCGACCGCAACCTGCAGCGCAACGGTACCGTTGGCGACCGCAATGCCGTGACGCTGCTCGCAAAAGGCGGCCCAGCCTTGCTCGAATGCGTCCACGTAGCGCCCGGCGGAAGAAATCCAGCCCGTACGAAATGCGTCCTCGAGCGGGGCGAAATCTTCGTCCGTCAGCAGCGGCTCGTTAACCGGAACCCAAGTCATCAAAGCCGCTCCTTGTCGCGGTTCCCGGCATAGGGGCCCTGCTTCACTTCGAACAGCACTGTGTCTTCGTAGAGATGGAAGCCGTGCCCACCTCCCAGCAGCAAGATAATTGCGCCTTTTTCCAGATCTCGCTCGGCGATGAACTGGCGTTGGCTGTCGTAGATGGTGACGCGGCAGCGCCCCTCGCGAACTACGATGCATTCGCTGGTGCCCTCGACCTGGCGCACGATCGGCAGGTGAACATGGGCAGGGATGTTCTGTCCCGCGCCGTACACGATCATCCCCATCTGGAGACCGAGGTCGCCAGGCGTCAAAAATGTCGTTTCGTACGGCTGCCAGTTCGGATCGACGATGTACGCTAGCGCGGTATCGTCGCTGGAGATGACCTCCACGGGAGATGCGTTGCTCATTGGATGTCAGCTTCGCCTAAAACAAGGAGCGGGAACGCGCGCCCTGCTGCCGCTCGATCTCGGCTTCGACCAGATCCGCGTCAGCCATTTCGTCCACCATCGTCTGAAAGTCGACCTTTGGCGCCCAGCCCAGCTTAGTGCGAGCCTTCCTGGCATCGCCGAGCAGGGTGTCAACCTCTGTCGGGCGGAAATAGCCGGGGTCGACCTCAACGACGCACGTTCCGTCGGCAAGGTAGCCCTTTTCCTCGATCCCCTCGCCCTCCCATGTGATCTCCATGCCAATCCGCCGTCCGGCGAGTTCCACGAACTCGCGGACGCTGTGCTGCTCGCCGGTCGCAATGACGAAATCTTCCGGGGTGTCCTGCTGCAACATCAGCCATTGCATCTCGACATAGTCCCGGGCGTGTCCCCAGTCGCGCATGGCCCCTAGATTGCCGAGATACAGCTTGCTCTGGATTCCCAGCTTGATGCGCGCCAGCGCGCGGGTGATCTTGCGCGTGACGAAGGTCTCACCGCGAATGGGGGACTCGTGATTGAAGAGAATGCCGTTGCAAGCATACATACCATAGGCTTCGCGATAATTGACCGTGATCCAATAGCCATAGAGCTTCGCGACCGCATAGGGCGATCGTGGGTAGAATGGCGTGGTTTCCTTCTGCGGGGTTTCCTGCACGAGGCCGTATAGCTCCGATGTGGACGCTTGATAAAAGCGGGTCTTTTCCGCGAGGCCGGAAATGCGCAGCGCCTCGAGCACGCGAAGCACGCCCACCGCATCGGAATTGGCCGTATATTCCGGCTCCTCGAACGATACGGCTACATGACTTTGCGCAGCGAGATTGTAGAACTCGTCCGGCTCGACCTGCTGGATGACGCGCATGAGGCTGCTGGAGTCGGTCATGTCCCCGTAATGCAGGGTGAGGCTGCCGCCGTCCTCATGCGGGTCCGAATAGAGGTGGTCGATTCTCGCGGTATTGAACAATGAAACGCGGCGTCGAAGGCCGTGCACCTCATAGCCTTTCTTGATCAGAAATTCGGCGAGGTAGGCGCCGTCCTGACCAGTAATCCCGGTAATAATCGCTTTCTTCATCGCTGTATTTCCAATTAATCTCGGTGAAAGGCTAGTTCTGCGACCGATATAGAAAAGCACTTGGCATTGAGGAGGAATGCAGAACCTTAGGAGCTGAATTCAAGCTTTAGCGGATGGGGCACCCCTTTGCGGACCGCCGAACGACATCCTTATCGATCTTCCCGTCTACCCCCGCGGAGAGTTTCCATGCCATTGCTCGACCCGGCTCCGCCGGTGCCAGCGACCTCTTCCATAGCCGCGTCTGGAGCACCGATCCACCCGAAGCGGATGCACGCAGACGTCAAAGCCGGATCGTATCGCCTCTCTCGGCCAATATGCCCTTGAGATCGAACAACGGCGCGGATGCGCCCTTTGCCAGCGCGCGGATGCGATCGAAACCCATTTGCCGATAGTCTGAGTGCGCGACCGCGAGGATGATCGCGTCGTAGGCTGCGGGTTCGGGCTCGACCAGGGCGATGCCGTATTCGTGCATGGCTTCGCCCTTCGAGGCCCAGGGGTCATTGGCGTCGACCTGGATCCCGTAGCCGCGCAATTCCTCAATGACGTCAACGACGCGCGTATTGCGAAGATCGGGGCAATTTTCCTTGAAGGTCAGGCCCAGGATCAGGACGCGGGAGTTCTTGATCGGAATCCCGCGCACGATCATCTCGCGAACCAGCCGCGTGGCCACATACGTGCCCATACCGTCGTTGATCCGCCGTCCGGCAAGGACGACCTCGGGATGATAGCCGAGCGCCTGTGCCTTGTGCGTCAAATAGTAGGGGTCGACGCCGATGCAGTGCCCGCCGACCAGGCCGGGGCGGAAGGGGAGGAAATTCCACTTCGTCGCAGCCGCTTCGAGCACGTCGATCGTGTCGATGTTCATCCGAGCGAAGATCAGCGCCAGCTCGTTAACCAGCGCGATGTTCAGATCGCGCTGGGTATTCTCGATGACCTTGGCTGCCTCTGCCACTCGGATCGACGGCGCCTTGTGCGTGCCGGCGGTGACGATCTGGCCGTAGAGGCGATCGACCTCATCGGCGATCGCAGGGGTCGAGCCGGAGGTCACCTTCACGATCGTGGCCAGGCGATGCGACTTGTCGCCGGGATTGATGCGCTCCGGGCTGTAGCCGACGAAGAAGTCGCGATTGAACCTCATTCCCGACGCCTTCTCAAGCGTGGGAACGCAATCCTCCTCGGTCGCGCCCGGATACACCGTGCTCTCGTAGATCACGAGCGCACCCCTTGGCATGACCGACCCGATCAGTTCCGACGCACGCAGCAGCGCAGTCAGGTCTGGGCGCTTGTGCTGGTCGATCGGCGTCGGCACCGTCACGATGAAGATGCGGCAGTCCCGGATGGCATTCGAATCGTGCGAAAATGACAGACGCATCGCTTCGCCCAACTCGGCCGCTTCGACTTCGAGCGTTCGGTCATAGCCGCGGTTCAACTCCTCGATACGCGCAGAATCGATGTCGAACCCGATTGTCTGCCGGATCTTTCCGAACTCGACCGCCAGCGGCAGACCGACATATCCCAGCCCGATCACCGCGATGCCGGCGTCGGCAAAGGACGGTGCGGACGCCTCGCCGGCGTCACTCGCCTCAATCATTCTCAAACTCCGTAATATTCGCGATACCAGGCAACGAACTTGCGCACGCCAGTTCTGAAATCCGTCGTCGGCCGGTATCCGGTCAGGTTCTGCAGAAGTGAGGCATTTGCCCAGGTTGCGGGAACATCGCCCATTTGCATGCCCATGTTGTTCCGGATCGCTTTGATACCAACCTCGTCCTCGATCGCTTCGATAAAGTCCTGCAGGCGGATCTTTTCCGAATTGCCGATATTCACAACGCGATAGGGCGCTGCAGGCGAGAGGCTGTCGTTGTCTGCGACCGGACCGCGTCCATCGACTTGCGGAGGGGGGGCATCGATCAGCAGGCGAATGGCGCGGACCAAGTCCTCGACATACGTGAAGTCGCGCCACATGTCGCCATGATTGTAGATGTCGATCGGCGTCCCATCGATGATACCCTTAGTGAACTTGAAAAGTGCCATGTCCGGCCGGCCCCAGGGACCGTAGACCGTGAAGAAGCGGAACATCGTCGTAGGTAGGCGCCACAGATGGGCATAGCTGTGCCCCATCGCCTCGGTCGCCTTCTTGGTCGCGGCATAGATCGTCAGGGGTGTATCAGCATTCTGCCTTTCGTCGAACGGCATCCCCTCGTTCGCGCCATATACCGAGGATGTCGATGCCATCAGAAGATGGCTCACTGCCATCTCGCGGGCACATTCCATGACATTGAAAGTGCCGACGATGTTCGTGCTGACATATGCTCGCGGATTCTCGAGGCTGTAGCGGACGCCCGCCTGCGCCGCGAGGTGGACGATGACGTCGGGCTGAACCTCGCGGACATATTCCGACAGCGCCGCTGCATCCTCGAGATAGAATTCACGGGCCCAAAAGCGGTTGGATTTCGTCGAAAGCATCCGATGGCGCTCGCGCTTGATGCGGACATCGTAATAATCCGTCATTGCATCGAGGCCGAATACTTCGTAGCCTTCGGTGAGCAGCAGGCTGCAGAGATGAAACCCTATGAAACCGGCGCTTCCGGTTACAAGCACTTTCTTCATTTTGTTGCATCCGGTAAGGTGCGTTGGCGCACATTTGTTGAATGCCCAACTCAGGGCGCTGGAAGGTCGCCGCGCGTCCATAACCAGTAACCCGCTGGAAGCATAGCCCCGACGTATTATGCTTCCTCGGGTGTCTGGATCTGCTTGACCGACTGCGCGCCCGCTTTGCTCGAGGATAGGTCAGCGGCGCTTGATCCATGCCCGGATCGGCTTGAGCATCGGAACGTGGCTCAGCGCGGAGCGAATGCGATAGGGGCTGAGCAGGCGGCCGATCATCGCGCCCCTTCCTTCGCTCGTCGGCTCGACGTCGCGGCCAAAGGTACCTCGCATCGCGACGAGTTCACGCGCGATTTCCGACTTCCGCCCTTGCAGAATTGCCCGCCAGACGATCGTGTGCGCTTGCGCGTAGGTGCGCCAGCTCAGCGCCTCGACCGCCGCTGTGCGCAAGGCAAGCTCCCGATCCAGCGCGGCAAAAACTCTCTCTAGATCGTCCTGCGACCACACTGGATGGGTGATTCCGCCAGGCAGATCGACGTGAAAGCCTTGTGGCGTGATGATCGTCTTGACGCCGGCAGCTAGCGCGTCGAGCGTGCCGAGCGATCCTTCGTCCCTGCCGAGGTACAGATAATAATCGAAACCCGGTATGCGCTGCATCATCTCGAGATAGTCGGCGCGATAGTCAGTGGTGCCGGGCCAATAGCGGACCTCGGCTCCGGCCGCTTCCAGGCGGGGTATCACCGCATCCCAGCCCGAACCGAAGATCTCGAACCTAAACCGGCCCAGCCGCATATGGCTCGCCAGTGCAACCAGCATTGCCTCACGCTTTCGCCCATCCGGATACAGGCGCGTGGTGAGCCCGATCACGATCCGGCGCGGCGTCGCGGCAAAATCGTGTCCCGGTACCGCGAACGCAAGTGATTCGGGTGCGGCGCCGGCGGCGGTGAGCATGTCGACGGTATGGCTCGACAGTGCGATGCCGACATCGACGCCGGATGCGAGCTCGTTCTTGACGAGGCCGACCTTATAGGGGTCGTCCAGGTGCGTGATCAGCATGGTTGCCGGCGTGCGGTGCGGCACGTTGGCGAAGGCGTAGCTCATCCAATGGTTCAGATCGGCATCTGGCCGTTCGCTTTCATCCGTCGAGACCTCGAAGCCGAATTCGGGGGCGTACTCAGCGATGCGCCCTGCCATTTTCTCTATAATCCACGACTTGTTGTCTGGCGTCAGTACCAGATGGACATGGCTTGATCTCACCATCGTATGATCTTCTTCTTGACAAGCAGGTAGAACGATAGGGCGAACGGCGCGGCGAAGGCCACGGACAGGCCGAAGGCGGCGCCATAGACGCCAAATGTGGCCGCTCCAACGATCAACGCGACTAGGCCGGCCAGATTTCCGACCGCGCCTGCCAAGGCTTGGACATGTGCCTGTCCGGATGCAATCGCGACCGAGTGCGTCCAGATGAAAGGAAGTGCCACGATGATCCAAAAGGAAATAAAGGGATATACGTATGGAACTTTTTCATAGGATTCACCCAATACGAAATAAGTTATTGCGAAAGACCCACCCCAGCTTGCAAAGAAAATTACCAAAGATGCCAATATCAGATAGAAACATGATCTTTTTAGTACAGTGGAGAGTTCATCTATCTTTCCATCCGAAATGTATCGGGATATCCCTGGTAGAATAATGACAAAAATTGGATCGACGAATTTCCAAGCTATAGAGGCAATGTTTTTTGCCATCTTGTAAACCGCTATACCTTGAGGATGCAAGAAGGCGCCACAGACCAGTGTATCCAGCTCCTTCACCACGGCATCTACCGAAGATATCGCCTGACTACTTAGCAAAATCGTGCGATTCTCGGTCAAAAATTCTGGAATGTGGCGGACAATATTCGCCTGCCGCCGAAGCGCCAAGCTGCGCTTGCAGATCCGCGTGCTCAAGAGAATGATCATCGCATTGAATGCGATTGCGGGGACGAGCTGCGCATAGAATGCGTATTCAATGTCCATGGCAGCGAACATTTGCAGCAAGACCAATATCAATACCCGGGAAGCCCAATCCAGGGATTGCAGAATTGCGTAGGTCTTTATGCTCTGGGCCTGACGAAACACGCCCATCGCCGTCGAATTTCCGGCCTTTGCAAATAATATGACGAGCGAGGCAACGAGCGGAACGGTTATGCCGGTATTAAATCCGTACAAGAACAAGATAACGTATCCTGCCGCAACCGAGATGGCGAAAGAGAATACCCTTGAGATCATGTCCAGAGCATACAGTATCTGAACGTCTATCGAACGCTGCTTCTCGGACGATCTTCTATTCAAAAGGACAATTGTTATCTCTTGAATTCTATAATCAAATATTGCGTTTACCACAGCAGGGGTGGCTGCCGCTATCGCGTAGATCCCGAAGTCGCGCGCCCCGAGAAACCTTCCCAACAAAAGAATAAAGACTGCACCAAACACGGCAACACCGAAATTGGCGGCGTATTGCCATAGCATGTCTTTAAAGGAAAAAACGCGGATAATCGAAATGCCCGCGACAATCCTGGAGATAAATCTCATCAAAATTTCTTTATTCAACGCCTTGCAAGGACATGTGACGTATCAGGTCCCTGTTTACGACCTCAACATCGAAGCGTTCAGCGGCCAGGGCATACGCCGCTTCCCCCATTTTCGCGCGTAGCGAGGCGTCGCCGATCAATTGTTCCATCGCCCCTGCGAGCGCAACCGAGTCGCGCGCAGGCACCAGAAACCCGTTCGATCCCGATTGCACCGTTTCTCGACAGCCCGGGACATCGGTCGTGATGATGGGGCGCCCCATGGCCATGGCCTCCAGGACCGAGCGCGGTGTTCCCTCCCGGTAACTCGGCAAAACATAGACGCTGGACGCCGCAATCACCGGCCGCACATCTACAAGCTCGCCGAGATATTCCAGCCCCCGCGCCTGCCATCGTGCCAAGTCTGCGGTATCGATACCGTCGGGACCAGTATCCTGCATGCCGACGAGGAGGAAGCGGGCGTTGGGATATTTCGCTCGCACTTGTTCGGCGGCTTGCGCATATTCCTGTACGCCCTTGGTGCGCAGTAGCCGGGCAATCATCAGAAACACCGGCTCCGGCGGCAACGGCGCGCGTCGGAAATGCGCGAGATTCACCCCTGAGCCACTGACCATGCGGGCCTGCTGAAACTGGACGATCCGCGCGTCGACGAAATCCGCGACATCGTCCCTATTCTGGAAGATGACAGCCTCGTTCCCGGACAGTGCGGCGCGATAGAGGCGCTTGGCGAGCGTCTGGATCAGTCGGCGCTTAACTCCCTTGCCGTCGAGCAGCAGATACCCCGCACCGGTTACCATCGAAACGGCTTTGCATCCAGTCAGTCGAGCAGCAAAGCTGCCCCAGATATTGGGTTTGATGGTGTAGTTCAGGACGAGATCCGGCCGAAGCCGGCGTTGAAGCGCCACTTGCGCGCGGAAATAGCGCAAGTCGGCTTTGGGGTTCATCCCATTGCGCTCCAGCGGCATCGGGTGGGGTTCACTTCCCATCGCACAAAGCGCGGCGCGCAAATCGGCCGACATGTCGGGTCCGGTAACATGAACCCGGTGACCTCTCGAAACCAGCTCCCGGATAAGGTCGCCTCGAAAATTAACGAGCGAAGGTGCGAAAGAAGCGTTGATGATTATTGTTCTGGCCAAAGCCATCGCTCCGAATAATATACTTTTTGCAATGTCTTAGGTCCGGCAGTAAGCTCCTACCAATTTTTGGCGATTCTGTCCATGCGGTGCTTGGCTGGCCTCTCGCCCGCCAAGCGACGCGATGGCTCGATATTATTCCGCCGGCAGGCAGAGACGCACGGGTCCTCCGCCCGCTTCGCGACTTCCAGCCGCACCTCGCCACCACAGCGCCTAAAGTGCTGCGCGCGTCAGCGAGGCCACTTCTATCGAGATCGTGGAAAGGTCGCAGGGCAGGTCGGCCTTACTGTCCATCCACGCCGTTGGGTCGTCGAGCGGACCTTCGCCTTACTTGGTCGAAATCGGCTGCTGACGAAGGACTCTGAAGCAAGGAGAGGTTCCTCCACTGCCTTCCTCTACGCTGCCGCTGCTATGGTGCTCGTCAGACGCATCGCTCGCTCAGCATGAGTTCTAGAACGGTCTCTAAGGCGAATACCAATGCTTGGAAGCACGGCGGTCGGTCGACAGGGACGTTGGAAGCGGCACGGCGACTGAGGCAGCTTGCTAACCTAGCCGAGCATTAGGAGCCTCGGTAGCGCTAATATCTGCACCCAACACCGGTATCCGGTCTCCCCGGGCACAAAGGTACGGAGCTGTCAATCCCGCGAGGAGGCAGCGTCAGATAGAAGCCATTGACCTAACGAGGTCAAGGCGATCGACAGAGCTGCCACATGCATCGCCTGCATGATACCGCCGGTGCGAGCCAGCGCCGCCGCCTCTTCAATAAGCGTAGGGACAATGCGGACGCGCTCCGTCGGGTCATCGACCCTGACCCCATCCTGCCTGACCCCCTTGGCAAGGATAACATGACAGCGATTGCTCTGATTACCGGGGTTCGGCGCGAGCGTAACCAGGTGCTGCCAGTGGTCAGACCGATAGCCGGTCTCCTCTTCTAGCTCGCGGCGGGCGGTCGCAATCGGGCTTTCGTCATCGAGCTCGACTCCGCCGGTGGGCAGCTCCAGCGAGCTGGTGCCCCAGCCGTGCCGGTACTGCTCCACCAGAATTACGCGATCGTTATTGTCAATCGCAACGACAAGGACCCAATCAGGGTACTCCAGCACGTAGAAGGGATCGAGCAGGACACCCTCTTCGGTTCGGCACCTGTCCGCTCTGACACTGATCCAACGATCTTTGAGAACGTGAGTTGAGTGCTCAACGATCCATGGTGCGAGTGTTGTATCAGGTTCGTCGGACATGGGTCCATTGAAATAATAAGGGACATTGAAGACGTCGCGTCTAGACGAAGTAGCGTCTAACTGAACCTCCTGCGCCCGTCGAGTCAAGGCGCAATCCGCGCGGGGGAGCGACACGGCGAGGCAGTCGCGCTCGACATGCAGCAGCAGCTAAAAAGTCTCCGAGACTTCCGGAGAATCGATGCCGCGAGTCCCATCACGTCCTGTGGGCTCCGCTCGTTGCGTCAGTCTGCGTAGAAATAGAGCCCGAATTTATGGCTCTCACCAGTAGCAAGAAGCATCTCGTTATGATCAGATTGCTTGCCGAAATGCATTGATTCCCGTGCTGTAGCCTAGCACTACTTTGGCAGAAGTGTGATTTTGGGGATTCCCTTGTCATCGAATGCGTGATTCATGGGGAACCAGCTTTTGTGGAGGCTGGTGGTGGATGCGGATTGGCAGAGGGATCTCGAGGCTTGGCTCGAA
>JAESFO010000520.1_pt1 | contig 27365 bp, 17 predicted proteins | sample 9269421 | NCBI WGS metagenome assembly JAESFO01 (sample SAMN14502839, study PRJNA617101) | algae metagenome | isolation source: Nostoc desertorum CM1-VF14 and co-occurring heterotrophs from rocky... | place: USA: Clark Mountains, San Bernardino, California | collected 2000-06-05 | reverse complement strand
AATGGCGATGGCGTTATCAATAGCCAGGACATGGTTCCGATCGGCTTACCTACATCACCCGAGATCATTTATGGTTTTGGAGGTACTATAGCTTACAAAAGCTTCGACTTTAGCTTTTTCTTCCAGGGGTCAGCCCGCTCCTCTTTCTTCATCAACTCAGAAAATATAGCTCCGTTTGTATTTAACGGTGGTAGCCAGAATGCCTTATTGAAAGTAGTGGCAGATAGTTACTGGAGCGAAGAAAACCGCAACCTGTATGCCATGTGGCCAAGGTTGAGTCAAAACTTCGTAGCGAATAATAGCCGCGAAACCGTTGCCGGAGAAACCTCTACCTGGTGGATGCGTAATGGTAGTTTCCTGCGATTTAAAAATGTTGAACTAGGTTTTAACCCTCAACAACATCTTATTAAAAAGTTTGGACTTAGCACCATGAGAGTGTATGTGAATGCAACCAACCTGGCTGTATGGAGCAATTTTAAAATGTGGGATCCTGAAATGGGCGGATCCGGTTTAGGCTATCCTATTCAAAGCGTGTACAATTTCGGTTTGCAAATTGGTTTTTAATCTTCCCTTACTTTAATAGTATATCAACATGAAAATAGAACAGTTCATTAAAAATACCTGGAACAGCTGCAAAATGCAGTTAGCCTTATTAGGTGGTATACTGCTGATTGCAGGAACTTCCTGTAACAAATATCTCGATATTGTTCCTGATAACATTGCTGTAATAGACAATGCTTTTACCATGCGCACTGAGGCAGAAAAATACCTGTTTACCTGCTACTCATTTTTACCACGCAATGGCGACCCGGCATATAATATTGGCTTATTAGGCGGCGATGAAATTTGGCTGCCCCGTAATCCGCGTGATCTTACCGCATATGCATGGGGAACATTAAATACTGCCGGTATTGCTACCGGAGGCCAAAATGCAGCCGAACCAAAGCTCGACACCTGGAGGGGATGGTGGCAGGGCGGAGGCCCTGATGACCGGTATGGGCTTTGGAAGGCTATCCGCAATTGTAATATCTTCCTTGAGAACGTAAGCAATACATCTAAAGTACGCGACCTGCGGCTGGATGAGCGTACCCGCTGGCTTGCCGAAGCAAAATTTTTAAAAGCCTACTATCATTACTACCTGTTAAGAATGTATGGGCCGATACCACTGGTAGATCAGAACATAGATATCAGTGCGCCTGAAAGCGAAGTGCGCATTAAACGTAAGCCTTTTGACGAGTGTGTGGAATACATTTCAGGATTGTTGGATGAAGCCGCACCTAATTTACCTCTGTTGATATCTGACAGAACAACAGAATTAGGCAGAATAACCCGGCCTGTTGCGCTGGCAATTAAAGCTAAACTCTGGTTACTGGCAGCAAGCCCCTTGTTTAACGGTAATCCTGATTACACCAGCTTTAAAGATCATGATGGTGTTGCATTATTTCCGGCTACGTATGATGCAACCAAATGGGATAAAGCAGCCCAATATACCAAAACAGCGATTGATGTGGCCGAAGAGGCCGGGCATAAGCTGCACCAGTTCGTGGGAACATCTTTCCAATTGTCCGAAACTACCTTGCAGCAATTGCGTATAAGAACTGCCATGACAGAACGCTGGAGCACAGAGCATGTATGGGCTAACCCTAACAGCCGCGCCGGATTTGATATGCAAGCCCGGGCTATGCCCAGGCTGGCCGGTTCCGAATCAAGCGGGCAGGCAAGGATGCAGTTTGCAGCGCCTCTTAAAATTGTTGAGATGTTTTATTCCAAAAACGGGGTGCCTATTAATGAAGATAAACTGATTGACTTTAGTAACCGTTATACTACCCGCCTTGCGGTTAGTTCAGAACGGTTTAACATTAAACCGGGTTACGAAACAGCCCGTATGAACTTTGACCGTGAACCCAGGTTTTATGCGTTCCTGAGTTTCGATGGCGGCATATATTATAAGTATGATAGTCCCGGCAATTCGGATGAAAATTCATTGGTTGTTGAAGGGAAATATACACAGGCTTCCGGTGCAACGGATGCGCTTGGCTTCTTAAATGAAACAGGCTACTTTGTAAAGAAACTGGTAGACTGGAATGCAACTCATACCAACAGCAACCAGGGTATTAACTATCGCGATTATCCGTGGCCGGAGATCCGCCTGCCCGATCTGTACCTCATGTACGCAGAAGCTTTAAACGAAAGTCAGGGGCCTATCGGCGACGTACTAATTTATGTGGATAAAGTCAGAATCCGTGCAGGCCTGGAAGGTGTTGTGGCATCATGGTCTAAGTACTCGAGCAATCCCTCTAAATATACTACTAAAGACGGTATGCGCGAGATCATTCACCAGGAGAGAGGCATTGAATTATCCTTTGAAGGCCAGCGTTTCTGGGATCTGCGCCGCTGGAAGAAAGCTGCTGAATCGCTCAACCAGGCCATCACAGGCTGGAGCGTTTACCAGGACAAAACGGCAGACTATTACCGCGTACGAACCATTTTCACACAAAATTTTGTAGCGCCTCGCGATTACTTGTGGCCAATACGAACCGACGATATCAGAATCAATCCCAATTTGGTACAAAACCCCGGTTGGTAGATAAATGCTCACCATTTAAAATTTTATGATGAAACTAAAAATATTTTTATTCAACCTGATAGTGTTAGCAGGATTAGGCTGTGCAAAGGAAACCACCTTGTCTCCTTTGGAGAGTAACGGCACACCCCCGGGCAAGGTAACCAATGTACAATGGACCGGAGGTCCCGGCAGTGCTACCATTACGTATGCCTTACCTTCTGATAAAGATTTGCTTTATGTTAAAGCAGTATATAACCTGGCCTCTGGCAGGGAGATGGAAGTGAAAGCTTCCTACTATGGTCGGTCGCTGATGGTAGAAGGTTTTGGAGATACCGAAGAGCACGAAGTAAAGATATATGCTGTAAATCGTAGTGAAGTAGCATCCGATCCGGTAACGATAAAGGTTAAACCGCTGGAGAATCCCATATGGAGCGTTTTCCGGAGCTTGTCGATATCGCCCGACTTTAGTGGTATCAGGGTAGCAGCAAAAAATATATCCAAAGCGGATCTGGCTTTTGAGGTTTTTGCAGAAGACAGTACGGGGAAACTAAAGCCCGCAACCAATAATATCTATTCGTCAGCGGAAGATGTTACACGCACTATCAGGGGTTATGACTCTATACCCAGAAGGTTTGCCGTTACAGTCAGAGATCGCTGGTTGAATTACAGTGATACGCTTTTTGCCCGAATAACGCCGTATTATGAAACCGAGATTCCCCGTTCGGGCTTTAGAGCTGTTACATTGCCCGGCGACGTTGGATTACATGCATCAACACCTATGACGGGCATGTGGGATGGCATTGCAGATTGGTGGCCGGCGGTAACCATGACCAGCTCTGCAGTACTTACACCGCAATGGATCACATTTGATATCGGTAAACTGGCTACACTTAGCCGTGTACTGATATATGATTATGGTGAGTACATAAATGGCCGTACTTATTTTTATGCTGGTAATTTACTGGACTTTGAAATATGGGGTAGTAACAATCCTCCTGCCGACGGTAGCTTTAACAACTGGACAAAACTGGGCACTTTTAAATCTGTAAAGCCATCTGGTACACCCTATGGTGTTAACACTGCAGAAGATTTAGAAGTTGCAAGGGCGGGCTTAAGTTATACGTTCGAACCAGGTATGCCAAAAGTAAAATACCTCCGTATCAAAAGCATCAAGAACTGGCAGGGCACTACCTATTTTGCCATCGCCGAAATACGTGTATTTGGGGATCCCCGCTAATCATAAGTACTATTAACACAAAAACTCATGCAGATGAACAGAATAAAAATACCTTACTTAAACGTCATGTTTGCATTGATGGTTTGTGCACTAATTGTAGTGCTTCCATCGTGTATGAAGGAGGATGATTATAAGAAATTCACAGAAGGGGGTGAAATTTCTTACACCGGTAAACTGGATTCCATTAAGGTTTTTTCGGGAAGAAACAGGGTGGTTATACAGGGCTTACTTATCGCAGATCCTAAGATTACCAAATGTGTAATATACTGGAACAACCGGGCAGACTCGGCGGTGATTCCGGTAACCCGTACCGAAAATGTGGATACCCTGAAAGTAGAATTGAAAAATATGCTGGAAGGAGTACATAATTTCACCATTTATACTTATGATAACCTCGGTAACCAATCGGTTCCAACGTATAAGTCGGGTAGAGCATATGGCGACAGGTACATAAGCTCTTTGTCTAACAGGCCTATCAATAACGCCTTTACTGATGAGGCGGGTCTCACCAGTATAGAATGGGGAGTAATGGACCGGTTAAGCGGTATATTCGCGACGGATGTGACGTATACTGACGCATCTAATGAAAAGAAGGTTCTAAGAGTTCCTGTAGACTCTGCGCTTACCCGCCTGGGTAATTTTAAGGAAAAAACAGACATACAGTTCCGGACAATGTTTATACCAGACACTTTATCCATTGACACATTTTATACAACTTCTACAACAAGGTATATACCTAAGTTCAGCCAGTCAGATGTAACCTCTACTTACCTGAAAAATGTTGGACCCAATGTAAATTACAGCTCTATCAACAGTGGAAACAGGTGGGGTATATTAAGCGACTGGACTTCCAATACGGCTATCAAAAACGCCAGTGGCTTTGGCGGATATGAAAGAAGAAGCAATGTAGGGTTTATTTCGCTTGAGGCTGGTTGGGGGCTCCCCAATGTAACAGATGGCAAAATATTCCAGACAATAACCCTTCCTGCAGGAAGCTATAGGTTTGCCGTAGTAATGAATGAGTTTAATAGCGGCGGCTCCAGGTATCTAAGTGTAGCTGCAGGCAATGATCTTCCTAACGCTGCTGATGTTACCGGAAGCAGCATTGCCTTTTCCAACCTGGAAAGCAAGGTATTGAATTTTACATTAACAGGGCCAACAACTGTCTCTATTGGGTTTGTATGTAGCCTAACCGGTACTTCGGGTACCGGTATGTATTCGAAAATAGCTTCTGTTAAACTATATTCCATACAATATCTGTAACATATAGGTCGCCGCCGCACAAATAAGTGCGGCGGTAATTTAATGCCAGTAACACAAAGTATAATATTCATCAGTTGATAAATAATTACATCATTTGGCTGCAGGCATTAAGAGTTCAGGAGTCTTTTGAGTGAATACATTCTTTCAAAAGACTTTTTTATTTAGGCCTCTGCCTTGATATTTTGTAACTAATAAAATAATCCATGAGATTAAGAAGATATTTTTTATTTGTTATAACTCTTTATTCATTTTTAATTCTTTACTCCTGTTCAAAAGAAGACGGGGCAAGGGAAACTCCCGATGAACCCATAGCCCCGGCAATAAGTTTGGCCACTATTACTACTGCAGACATCCATACGGTAACAACTATTGAAGCGATGGGTGGAGGCCGTGTAACCAGCAGTGGCGGAGGATCTGTTACAGAAAAAGGTATCGTATTGGGTACCACGCCTTCGCCTACCGTAAATAATATAAAGTTTAATACGGCTACGGCTTCCGGTGATGGCTCATTCACCAGCAGGTTAACGGGGCTGTCTGCTTCTACCAAATACTATGTACGGGCATTTGTCATTAATGCTGCCGGTATTGCCTATGGAAATGAATTGTCGTTTACCACCGCCTCCATCGGATCAGCCACCTTTAACGTAGCGCCGATTTTCATCATTGGAAATTCTTTGGCGCACTGGGAAGTGGAGCTAACAACGGATGGCGGTGACCCTGTAACGGAGCGTGGCCTTTGCTGGTCGCTTACTGAAAATCCAACCATAGCAGATAGCAAAAGTATTGATGCCGGTAAAGGTTTGGGTAAATATACGGGGGCTATAACCGGTTTGCAACCTCAAACAGCATATTATGTTAGGGCTTATGCTAAGAATGGGGGAGGTGTCAGCTACAGCAGTGGTATGAAGTTTAAAACCATCCGTAAAGGCAACCTTACTTATACGTTCAATAAATCAGCTACTCCTTCAGCAACGGAACAGGCGGCTTATGCCCGTTTGCAAATAGCTATAGATAGTGCTGTATGGTACGTCAATAACTATACATCGGCAGTAAAGCATGTATGGATCAACTATGTTCCCGGAGTGGCTACAGCAGATGCGAACAATGAAGGCTGGATGCGGTTTGGAACAGGAGAAGGATATCAGAACCTGCGTACAATGTTACATGAGTTAAATCATACTTTTGGAACCGGCACTACCAGCTGGTGGACGGGTAAAATTGTGGCAGGTAAGTACCAGGGCAATTTTGCCAATGAGCTGCTGAATAAAATACAAAAATCCACCGGCGTTCAACTCAGCGGAGATACCCAGCACTGGTGGCCATACGGACTGAATCAAAATTCGGAAGTTACCTCCAGTTGGGACTATGTGTTTAATTGCCTCCTCATCGAGCAAATGAGAAAGGACGGTTTGTCTGCAGCAGGTACATGGACGGAATAAAATGGTGTGTTTAAATATGCGTTAACAACGGTTTGCCGATAATGAAAAGACCTTTATATCATAAAAATAATTGAAGATGAAAAAAGCAATGTCATTACTGTTAGTTTGCTTAATTATAGCACGAGTGTACGCCCAAACAAAGCCCGACTGGGAGAACCCGGAAGTATTTGCAATTAACAAAGAAAATACAAGGGCCACATCGCTGCCCTATGCAACAGAAGCGCAGGCGCTGCAGAATATTTACAGAACGTCACCCTACTACCAGTCTTTGAATGGTAACTGGCAGTTTTTCTGGACCGAAAAGATAGCGGATGTACCTGCTGATTTTTTTCAGGAAACGTTTAATACTGGCATTCTTTCGGGGCTTTCTACTAAAGGCGCAGGTAATAAAATATCCGGTAAGTCGGCAGGTTGGTCTTTAATGCCCGTACCTGGTAACTGGGAGTTCAATGGTTTCGGTATACCTATGTATGTAAACACAGGTTTCGGGTTTCCCAAAAATCCGCCTTTCATTAATAAAGACGATTCTCCAACCGGCGCCTATCGTTATCAGTTTGATATTCCTCAAAACTGGGATGGTCGCAAAGTATTCCTTCACTTTGAAGGAGGAACCAACTCCATGTATGTATGGATCAACGGGAAGAAGGTAGGTTATACTGAGAATGCAAAAAGCCCGGCGGAGTTTGATATTACGCCCTACGTCCGAACCGGTAAAAACCTGTTGGCCTGTGAGGTACATAAATTCAGCGACGGCACTTACCTGGAAGACCAGGACATGTGGCGCCTGGGCGGTATTAACCGTAATGTGTACCTGTATAGCACTGCGCCAACCCGCATACTCGATTTCTTTTCACATGCCGACCTGGATGCTGCCTATAAAAATGGCTTGTTCAGTACCGATGTGAAAATTAAGAACTATGGAAACAGTGCTGCACCCCAAGCTGTAGAAGTATCCATCTTCGATAAAGCAGGAAAAAAAGTATTTTCTCAAAGCAAGAAGCTGACCGTGCCAGCCGGCGCTACAGATTCGTTGTGGTTTGAGGGCATAGTTAGAAGTCCTTTACAATGGACGGCCGAAACCCCTAACCTTTATAACATGCTGATCACATTGAAGGATGGACAAAACCATATAATTGAAGCAACCTCTCACAAAATTGGTTTTAGAAAAGTAGAAATACAAGACGGACAGGTGCTGGTTAACGGCAAAAAAGTGCTGTTTAAAGGAGTAAACCTGCATGAGTTTAATACGAACACTGGTCAGGTGCTAGACTCTGCTGTAATGCTGCGCAATATCCAGTTGTTTAAAGAGCTTAACATTAATGCAGTACGTACATCGCACTACCCGCAGCAGCCATTATGGTATAAACTATGCGATGAATATGGTATTTACCTGGTAGATGAAACCAACCTCGAATCGCATGGCCTGGGCTACGGTCCGGATAACGTTTCTAATTTCCCCGAATGGCAGGAGGCTCACCTGGATAGGGTAAAGCGCCTGATCGAAAGGGATAAGAACCATGCCTCAGTGATCTTCTGGTCTTTAGGTAATGAAGCCAGTAACGGTAAGGCTTTTTTTACTATGTATGACTGGGCAAAGGCCCGCGATAAAAGCCGCCCGGTGCAATATGAACAGGCCTATCAGCGCGATCGCAATACCGACATTATTTGTCATATGTATCCGTCGTGGGAGAGTATGAAACGTGACGCTGCAAAGGATTTGAAACGCCCCTACATCATGTGCGAGTATGCACATGCCATGGGTAACAGTATGGGCAACTTCCAGGACTATTGGGACCTGATGCGCACCAGCAAAAATATGCAGGGTGGCTTTATATGGGAATGGTACAATCATGGTTATAAAACAACCGACGAGCAGGGACGTGAATACTGGGCTTACGGGGGTGACCTTCATGGATATAACAAACTAAATGAAGGAAATTTTTGTATGGATGGTATTATAACACCTGATCAACAGTATCTCCCACATACACATATAGTCAAGAAAGTATATCAGAATATACTTTTCGAAGCTAAGGACCTGAATAATGGTGTAGTTAATGTGATCAACGATTTTAAATTTGTTCCCATCACACCTAAAGATTATACGTACAAATGGGTGCTTTTGAAAAATGGCGATACAGCTGCAACAGGAAGCTTTGACGTTACGGTAGCAGCCGATTCAAAAAAGGAAGTGAAACTTAATCTTCCTAAAATAAATACAGGGCCGGGTAATGAGTATCTCCTGCATGTATATGCCCTTACAAAGGAGGCATCAAAATTTTTGCCCCAAGGTTTTGAAGCTGCTAAAGTAGAGTTTGCATTAAGCAGCAATAACTATTTTGCCTGCAATGATGCCAAAGAAAATAAGGAATGGGAGAAGAAAGAAGAGGGCGAAAAAGTTACCATAACTGCAAAAGGGGTTACTTATGAATTCCAGAAGAACTGGAGAGGATTAACTTCATTTAATGCTTCTATAGGATGGTTGTTTGGCAAACATCCCAAGGTAAATTTCTGGCGAGCCCCTACCGACAATGATTTTGGAGAGCAGGCTCAATACAACCTGCGCCTCTGGGATGCGGCATCTCATAGTCAGAAAACTACCTTTAAAGGTATAGAAGAAAATGATAGTGCTATAAGCTTTCTCTATGAGATCAAACCAACCGGCATTGAAGCGGTGACTCATGTAACTTATACGGTTAACGCTGATGGGTCATTAACAATCGCTGCAAATTACAAGACCTCGTCTGCAGAGTTACCCGAGTTAATGCGTTTTGGAATGAACATGGAGCTGTCCAACAGGTTCAATACATTTACCTGGTATGGTCGTGGTCCATGGGAGAATTATGTAGATCGTAAGGAAGATGCTTTTATAGGTGTTTGGAAAGGAGATGTAGCCGACCAGGCATTTCCTTATTACCGCCCGCAGGAGGCAGGCAATAAAACAGATGTGCGTTGGCTGACACTTACAGATAAAGATGGCAAAGGCATACGCATTACAGGCGCGCAGCCGCTGTCGGTTAGCGCCACCAATTACCGCACAGAAGATTGGGACCCGGGCACTACCAAGAAACAGCAGCATGCTTCTGATGTACTGCCTGCTGATCGCGTTATATTAAATGTAGATCTGTTTCAGAGAGGAGTGGGTGGTTTAAACTCATGGGGAGCAAAGCCTCTCGATCCATATCGTTTCAGGGAGAAGGAGTACAGCTATCAATATACGATCAGCGTTATTCAATAATACTCACATACAAACCTCATCACTTATTGCAGGCGTACCGTTGAAACGGTACGCCTGTTTGTTTTTATAAAAAATGGTTAATGACTACATTTCCTTTTTTATGTCCTTTGTCTACATAGTAGTGCGCTTGTTTTAAATGGCTAAAAGAATAAGTCCTGTCAATTACGGGAACCAGTTTTTGTTCTTCGATCATTTGATGCAGCATATCAAGATAGCTTTGCTTCTCACTGGTCATAGATTTTACCGAACAAAATGTTCCGTCCTTTTTTAAAATGAAGCGGCAGGCAGCCCGGTTTATTTTTCCCACAGCATCCATTACAATGTCAAATGAATCTTCCAGCTCACTAATATGTTTTTTTGTGTAATCGATAGCGATGTCAGCGCCTAACGAACTAACCAATGAGAGATTGCCGCTGCTGCAAACAGCGGTAACCCTGGCGCCAAAGTATTTTGCAATTTGTATGGCATAAGTTCCAACACTACCCGACCCTCCGTAAATCAATACATGGTCAGTCGATTTGATCTTTGCCTTTAAAAGAATATGAAGCGCCGTCATAGCGCCTATAGGTATCGCGGCAGCCTGTTCGAAATTGAATGCAGGCGGCTTCCTGCTAACAACGCCCCATCGCCATGTTTCGGGTACTACCAGGTAATCGGCATAAGAGCCGGCTTTTAAACCTGTGGCAGTGCCGTACATGGCATCTCCTTTTTTGAATAGGGTGGTGTCAGCTCCCACTGCTTCTACAATCCCGGCAAACTCATAGCCCAGTATAGGTCGCCGGGGTTTACGTATACCAAATACGAACCGCATCATTAAGGTCTTTAATTTAGAATCTGGTACGAACCCTTGTCTTACATAAGTGACTCCGGCTGTAACGGTGGATGCATATACTTTTATCAGTAATTCTTTTGGGCCGGGTACAGGAGTCGCGATCTCTTTTTGTTCTAATACTTCCGGTGAGCCATACGATTGATATAAATAAGCTTTCATGTGTTTTGAGTTGACTGCAACAGGATCGTTGTTGATCTGGTTGTTACATTGTATAAATACTTCAACGCAAAATAAAGAGGGGCCGGGAGCCCTGCATTCACTTAAGTTAATAAATGAGCATTTTGCCGAAGATCAACCCTTGCCCGCAATACGGCTGCGTAAACGACTTAACGACTGGGGTGTGATACCCAGGTAACTTGCCAGCTGGTATTGAGGTACTCTTTGTATCAGATCGGGTCTGGTGGCTTGAAGGTGCAGGTAACGTTCTTCCGGCGAAGAGGTTTTGAAGTGATCGAAGGATGATTGATTTTTAGCCAGTTGCCGTTCCGAAAAAATGCGGCAAAGTGATTCGAACCGGGGAAATTTTTCGAAGGAGTTTTTTTGAATCGCATCATTAGACACAAGAATAATAGAATCTTCCACGCAGGCTACATAATAAGGAGATGGTTTTTTGCTGATGACACAGGGAGGTTCCAGGGATTCCAGTTCGGTGTAAAAGGCTGTTGTTTTCTCTTCGCCATCTACCAGGTAATAGCATCTGATGCAGCCTTTCAATACAAAATATCCGCGGGAGGTATACTGCCCTTCTTTCAGTAAAATATCATTTTTTGAGAACTGTTGAAAGAGATCAAGCGCCGTTATAAATTGTTGCTCCTCGTTGGTAAGCTCCATGTACCGGTTCAGATAGTCGAATAAAAGTTGGCTCATAGCGCATTCAAATTACTTAGAAAGCAATGTTTTTTGTTTAGTGTTTTATTGATCCAGGAGCGATTGATAAAGGACATAGTTTTCCTCGTCAAAGCAAACAAAAATCACTTTTTGAATAACGGCTTTTGCCTGTATAAATTCACGAACCGTTTGAATGGCAATAGGCGCCGCCTTGTCCTTAGGAAAACCATAGATGCCGGTACTTATATTAGGAAATGAAATACTGGTTACATTGTTTTCTTGGGCAAGTTTAAGGCTGTTGTAATAAGCGAGGCGCAGCAGCTCTTCTTCTCCGTGGCGGCCATTTTGCCAAACCGGTCCTACGGTATGTATCACATATGATGCAGGCAAGTTCCCGGCTGTTGTGATCACCGCCTCTCCGGTTTTACAGCCTCCTTGCCGGGCTCTTATTTTCCGGCAATCTTCAAGTATGGCGGGGCCGCCAGCCCTGTGAATGGCGCCATCCACGCCTCCGCCTCCCAACAGCGAGGAGTTGGCTGCGTTTACAATGGCATCTACTGCAACTTTGGTGATATCACCCTTTATCAGTTCAATCATGTTGGATATTTGCAAACTGAAGTTAGCGTATTTGGCTGGTGTGAAACATTGATAAAAAGTATTAAGTACATTTAAGTTTCCTAAACCCAGTTATATGTTTACCCGCTGTGTATCTTTTTTTGCTTTGATAGCCGTAGTTTCAATGATATCCTGCTCATCGCAGAAACCTGTTGCCCATCACGCGCCGCCAGCAGGCATACAAACAAACGCTGCTCCTAATGCTGTAAGGGAGTTCAGAGCTGCCTGGGTTGCCACGGTTGCCAATATCAACTGGCCCAGCAAGCCTGGCCTTTCTACCGGCGAGCAACAAAAGGAAGCCATAGCATTACTCGACTTTTTAAGGGGACATCATTTTAATGCAGTGATTTTCCAGGTAAGGCCACAGGCCGATGCATTGTATAAAAGTGCTTTGGAGCCCTGGTCTTATTATCTTACCGGACAGCAGGGAAGAGCTCCTGAGCCTTTCTATGATCCGCTCGAATTCTGGGTCAAAGCTGCACACGAGCGCGGGCTGGAGCTTCATGTCTGGCTAAATCCTTACCGGGCGCATCATGTGGCCGGAGGCCCGATCAGTGACCAGTCGTTGGTTAAAACAAAACCCGGTCTGGTCGTTTCCTTGAAAGAGGGCTATTGGTGGTTTGACCCGTCACTAAAGGAAACACAGGATCATGGTGTAAATGTAGTGATGGATATCGTAAAACGTTATGATATAGACGGTGTGCACTTTGATGATTATTTCTATCCTTATCCGTCTTACAACAAGAATGAGGACTTCCCTGATACAGCCAGCTGGAAAAAGTACCAGCAGGCGGGTGGAACCTTATCGCGTGGCGATTGGCGCAGGAAAAGTGTTAACGATTTTATTGAGCGTTTATATGGAGAAATAAAGAAGGAAAAGAAGCATGTGAAATTCGGGCTCAGTCCATTTGGAATATGGCGCCCGGGTCATCCCTCCTCTGTTGAAGGATTCGATCAATATGAAGAGTTGTATGCCGATGCTAAATTATGGCTTAACAAAGGCTGGATCGATTATTTCTCTCCTCAACTGTATTGGCCCACCAGTCGTTTAGCGCAAAGCTATCCTGTTTTATTAGGTTGGTGGTCGGGTGAGAATACCATGAACCGGCATTTATGGCCGGGAATAAGTGTAGGACGGGACACAAGTTCCGTAAATACTACAGAAGTAATCAATGAGATCATGATCAGCCGCGGCATTACACCTCAGAGTAGCGGTGTGGTGCATTGGAGCATGTCGTCACTTACCAGAAACCCGAAACTGTCTGATGCCCTACTGGAGGGACCCTATAAAAAGCAGGCTTTAGTGCCGCCGAGCAGATGGCTCGATAATGTTGCGCCTGTGGCCCCCAGAATTATGCTTAAAAAAGAGCAGGATGCGGTTATAATTAATTGGACCCACGAGAATGCAGGGGATGTATTTCAATGGGTAGTATATTATCAATATGGCAAAACCTGGGGCTATCAAATATTGAGCAGCGGAGAACGATCGCTCCCTCTAAAAAAAGGAGAAGGGAAAAATACCCTGAATAGTATTGCTGTTAGTGCTGTAGACCGATCGGGTAATGAAAGTATAAAGACAACTATTTTTCCCGATGTCGTACATATTGAATCTCGTGCAACCTGGAATGCCAGCGAACCGCGCCCTTATAAGCAACAGGTGCCCGTTCGCATTACGGTGCATCACGAGGGAGGCAAGGTGCTATCGGATACCTCCAGTGCAGCCACCCGGTTGAAAAATATTCAAACCTGGTGTATGGGGCCAGACCGGAAATGGACAGACATACCCTATCATTATCTTATTGCTCCCGATGGAACCGTGTATGAAGGTCGCAACCCGCTTACTGTTGGTGAAACTAATACCGAATACGACCCTTCCGGTCACCTGCTGATCTGCTTTTTGGGCAACTATGGCCAGCAAAAAATGGATCAGCATCTGTTGGATGTACTTTCCAGGTTGATCGCTCATTTCTGTATACAATATAAAATTGACCCCGGAACCATTTCTACCCACCGCGATCATAGCAAAATGACAACCTGCCCGGGAGAAAACATCTACCCGTATTTTAAGAACGGCTATGTGAAACAACGGGTAAAGGAATTGTTGCAACAGTCTGCAACGGCAAACAAGACCTGACTTATCAAAGTACTTTCATAAAAGGAAGTTAATATAAGGATGACGGAAATAACTTAGCCGATGTATGTCGCTATTTTAAAAAATCCCGCAGGGATGGGATGATTGCAGAAATGTGCAGCATAGTATTTCAAGTAACCTCCGAAGGGGTGATATATCAGCGCAACGGGATTTGGGGCATTAGGACCTATGTTTTTTCTATATGATCCGGGTCTTTCAGCCATAAATATTTTTAGACTTGCCTGCTCAGGATATCCAATAAACAGACTGCCTATGTAATGCCACTTTCCTCTAATTTTGGCATTGCAAAATTTCAGGTATGGCAATGAACTGGGTCAATTGTTTTTCTTCAAGAAGGTACGGTATTGAATATACAACGGAAGATGAAAGAAGCGATTTTGAAAGAGATTGGGACCGCATCATATTTTCAAGTCCCTTCAGGCGTTTGCAAAATAAAACCCAGGTATTTCCATTACCGGAGGAAATTTTTGTGCACAACCGTTTAACACATTCGCTCGAAGTGGCCAGCGTAGGCCGGTCTTTAGGAGGATTAATAGGAGAACGACTGGCGCAGTTGCCCCAGGTGGCCGCCGATAGCCGGGCCGCAGACTTTTACACCAATAATCTGAAATATGTAATTGCCGCTGCCTGCCTGGCGCATGATATGGGCAATCCTGCTTTTGGTCATTCAGGTGAGGATGCTATTTCAAAATATTTCAGGAAAAGAGATACTGATAAGGCCGAAGATATCGCATTTAAGCAATTGTTTACACCGGCACAATGGAAAGACCTCACTACATTTGAAGGCAACGCCAATGCCCTGCGTATTTTAACGATGCATCAAAACGGGCGGGCCAAAGGTGGTTTTCGTCTTACTTACAGCACATTGGGGTCTATCATCAAGTATCCCTGCGAGTCACTGGCATCAGGTAATAAGAAGTTGGCGCATCGAAAAAAGTACGGCTATTTTAATATTGATGAACCTGTTTTCCTGGCCATAGCAAAGGAATTAAATATGGTGATTGATGAAGGGAAGGAACTCAAGGTGTACAAGCGCCATCCCTTTGTTTTTATAGTAGAAGCCGCAGACGATATTTGTTATAATATTATAGACTTTGAAGATGCTCATCGTATGGGCCTGCTCGCCTATGAAGAAGTGCGTGATAGTTTTATTGCTATCATACAACACCATACCAGCAGTATTGAGCGTGTCAAGCAAATTGCCGAAGATCTGCGTGCCGATCCCAATGAATCGATTGCTTACCTGCGTGCCAAGTCTATCAACGTATTAATTAATAAGTGTACGGAAGTATTCTGGCAACATAAAGATGAAATTCTGGCGGGTAACTTCAACCAAAGTTTGATGGATGCACTACCCGAAATGCAGGATGCTTTAAAAAGGATCAACGAAGTATCCGTGTCGAACATCTATAACGCTAAAAAAGTAATTGAACTGGAGATCGCTGGTTTCCGTATTATGTCGGGCCTGGTGGAAGATTTCGTTACGGCGGCATTAACGCCTAAGGAAATAAGGGATAAAGAACACAAAAAGGTTCTGGAATTGTTGCCTCAGCAGTTCCGGTTTGATGAAGCGGGTTCTCCCTATGAAAAAGTAATGCGTATGCTCGATTTTATATCGGGCATGACTGATGTGTACGCCTTAAAGCTGTACCGCAAACTCAGGGGTATTGAAATATAAAATACCCAAATAGCAGGCGGCAAGCTTCATTAAGGGGTGTGCAACCGATTGATCTTTTTCTGATCATTATTCTACACTTATCTTTGATAAGACAATTGAGGTCCATTTTCATGGGAATTATAGACAACTGGTATTGCAACCACAGGGGGCGACTTTTGGCAATTGCCTGCCAAAAGGGCTACAGTTATGAAGAGGCGAAGGACATTGTGCAGCAATTCTTTTTAGATATGCTGCAAAAGGAGCTGGGCGAAATCAAAAATCCCGAGGCATTTCTGCTTACTGCATTTAAAAACCGGTTAATTGACTTGTACCGGGCCTATAGATCTAAACCTGAATTTGAAGCAACCCCCGATGTGCCGTCTACACAGGAGATTATCGAAGATTTGGAGTCAGACGCTGCGTTGGTAGAAAAAATTGCCAATGCCTATAAAAAGCTACCTGCCCGTTACAGGCGCGTCATTTATTTGAAATACTACCGGTGTTTAACCACCGAACAGATTGTAGAGGAAACCGGTTTTACTTATCAGACCATTTATAATAATCTCTCCAAAGGAATCCAGCTGTTGCGGCGGAACCTGAAGGATCACTCCGGCAAAACAGCCAACCTCAAATTAGCGGCGTTACTCGGAATTTTATTTTCTCAGAATTTTTTTGAATAAAAGCGATTAGATTTTTACCGGTTATCCGTCTATTTAGTTAAACGGAGCGCTGCTATTATGCTTTATTCTGTAGAAGACCTGGTTATCAACGATTCATTTATTGCCTACTGCATGCAACCCGATGCAGGTGACAGGTCGTTCTGGGATGAATATCTCGAGCAGCATCCCGAGGCGCTTCCCACCGTGGAAGAAGCCAGGTTATTGGTACTCGGCCTGAAGCTGATGCTTCAGAAAAAGCAAAACGAATTGTCTGCAGGTGAAGATAAAAACGGCCACGGGCTTTATGTGCCGGACGTCATTATTCAACAAATGAATGCAGCAAATGATTCGGGCGGTGAAGTTTCCCGTAAAAGAAAATGGGCATGGGCTATAGGTGCTGCCGCTTGCGTGATAGTTGTTCTGGGTGTTTTTTATCAATCCCGGCAGCCTGTAACCAGTCAAAAGGCTGTAGAAACAGTTGCATCAACGGCTGATCCTGTTCAATCAAAGGCGGGAGAGCTCAAAACACTGGAACTGCCTGATCATTCTACCATTACCCTGAATATGGGCTCTTCTTTGAAGCTTTCCGAAGGATTTGCCCATACCAACCGGGACGTTTACCTGGATGGAGAAGCCTTTTTTGAAGTGACACATAATAAAAATCTCCCTTTTGTGGTACATGTAAAAGATTATAAAGTGAGAGTGCTGGGAACAAGGTTTAATGTAAAGGCGTATAAAAATGACAGACTTAGCGAAACGTCCTTGTTAGAGGGAAGTGTACAAATCATCGTGAATAAGAACGGGAAAGATGAAGTGTATAAAACATTAGAGGTAAATCAAAAATTTACAACCAAAGCCGACTCTTCTACTTTGACTGCAATTGCAAAAAATACGGAGGGAGCAGTAGTTCCCTTGTCTTACTATGATGAGAAACAGGCTGTTGAAACAGCTTGGACGAAGGATCTGCTCATTTTTGAGGGGCGATCTATGGACGAGATTAAAAATATACTGGAGCGAAAATTCGGTGTGACGATCACCATAGCAGATAAGAAAGTTCAGCAGTATCTGTATTCTGCCAATTTTACTAACGAATCCATTGATGAAATATTAAAAGCTTTGCAATTGTCCTATCCATTTTCCTACAAAAAAGAAGGAAACACAATCATTATAAATAAATAATAAATCATGTAAAAAAGATCGCCAACAGAAAGGGAGAAACGGATTGCGGCCATTCCTCCCCCGGTAATGAAAAATGGAAGGAGAAAGCCTTCCACCTTTTAATTAAAACCAAAATAAAAGTATGAAAAAAAGTGCTTACTCGAATAGGCGGCTCCATGGGCTGCTTAAAAAACTGTTGTTTATGAAATTATGTATTGCCTTGCTATGCCTGACCGCTACGCATGTTGCAGCGAAAACGCTTCATTCACAGGAAACCGTTTCCCTGGATCTGAATAAAGCTAAACTCTCCACGGTACTCAAAACAATAGAAAAAAAATCCGATTTCCGTTTTGCATTTAGTGACAAAATAGTTGACAGAATAGCCATCACCCTAAGGGTAGATGATGTACCGGTGCTGAATCTGTTGCCTACGTTGTTAAGCGGTACGGGTCTTGAGTTTCAAAAATTAAATGACAGGCTTATTGTGGTGCGGGAGAAAACCATAGCAACCATTGTTGTAAAAGGTATCGTTGCTAATAATAAGGGTGAAGCTATACCGGGCGTAACAATTACTTCTGACAAAGGAGCAACTACGGTTACCAATATAAAAGGGGAATACAGTATAGAAGTGAATGAAGATGCAGCGCTGACCTTTACGCATGTCAGCTATAAATCGCAAACTGTAAATGTTGGTGGTCAAACTTCTATTAATGTGGTGCTACAGGATGCCGAAAGATCTCTGGATGAAGTAGTGGTTACAGCGTTGGGCATCAAGCGCCAGGAAAAAGCCCTGGGCTATGCTACGCAAAAAGTAGGAGGCCAAAGCCTGCAAACCGTAAAAGGAGTTGACCTCGGCACTTCGCTTACCGGCAAAGTAGCCGGATTGGTAGTGAAAAATTCAACTGAGTTTAATGGTAAACCCAACCTCGAAATGCGTGGCGAAACTCCGTTGATCATTATTGATGGGGTTCAATACTCCAATGTAACGTTACGTGATATACCAACAGATGATATTGAAAGCATCGACTTTTTGAAAGGGCCCACAGCCGCAGCATTGTATGGCGCCGATGGTAAAAATGGCGCTGTAATGATCAGTACCAAAAAAGGAAAAGGCAAAGGGTTGTCTGTAGACTTTAACAGCAACAATATGTTTACACTGGGGTATCTCACTATCCCCAAAGTGCAAACCTCTTATGGGCATGGCGAAAATGGTAAAATAACAGATGATTATGTTTGGGGGCCCAAACTAAATATCGGAGACAGCGCTCTTCAGTGGAATCCGGTTACCAAAAAAGAAGAAATGATGCCCTTGATTACGCGGGGAAAAGATAACCTGAAGAATTTTATGCAAACGGGATTTGTTACCAATAACAATATCAGCGTTACGCAAACAGGCGATAATGGCTATTTCCGCGCGGGCCTCAACCACATTTATAATAAAGGACAGTTCCCCAATCAAACATTAAAGATCACGAACTTTACGATGAGCGGAGAAATGCGTGCCAGCAACAAGTTCAGCCTGGAAACACATATGGGCTATACCCGTAAAGAAGCACCCAATGTATGGGGGTCAGGCTACGGTGACCAGGGTTACCTGTACCAGATTTTGATGTGGACCGGGCCCGAATACGATCTTTCTCAATACAAAGATTACTGGGCAGTTAAAGATCAAAAGCAAAACTGGTTGTATAAGAACTGGTATGATAATCCTTATTATATGGCTTACGAAAAGTTATGGGGCCTGAACCAGAATTTATTCAATGCCAGCTTAACCGCTAATTATAAATTCACACCAGATCTGAAACTCATGCTCCGCAGCGGATATGATTATTTTAAGGATGAAGACATCGTTCGCAATGCTATTGGAGCGATCTCTACAAGAGGGCAGAATATCAATTTTCGTTTGGATCCTGATCGCCTCGGTTCTATGAGCTGGAGCTGGAATGCCAAAGGACTTTACGGACAGCATCAAAGCTGGGGCTTTACTTCTACCACTGATGCGATATTAAGTTATCAAAAGAACTTTGGAAAATTTGGAGTAGATGTGCTGGGTGGCGGATCTATGCGATACCTGGAGTTTCACCAGCAAGGTGCGCGCACACGTAACGGTTTAAATGTACCGGGCTGGTATTCCTTAGCTAATGCTATTCCTTCTACCGTATTAGGGCAAGATGCTATTGTAACCAACTTTGGTTTCGAACGTTCGCAGGTAAACAGTATGTATGGTAAGGCTACACTATCCTGGGATAATGCGGTTTTTATTGATGTAACCGGCCGGAACGATTGGTTCTCTACCCAGCCGGCCAAAGAGCGCTCCTATTTTTATCCTTCGGTTGCCGGTAGCTTCATTCTCTCCGAATACATTCCCATGCCACAATGGGTAAATATGTGGAAGCTAAGAGGCTCCTGGACTGTTTCAAAATATGCGGCAAGCATCTATGAGATCAACAGGGCATATACTCCCGGATCGGTGTTAGGCAGTGTGGCTGCTTCTTATCCCAATAACCTGTACCCGCTTGATCTCTTGCCAACAACCGAAAGAACCTGGGAGATTGGAACAGCGGCATATATGTTCAGACAACGGCTTCGTTTGGATGTAGCCTATTTTAATAAACTGTACTTCGACAGAAAGATATCACAGACTATATCTTCGGCATCAGGCTTCGCCGCTACATTAATTAATACCGGGGAGCAGCTTGTACGTCGTGGGATGGAGATTACCCTGGATGGTACAGTTATCAAAAATCAGAATCTTAACTGGAACTCCCTGGTTAACTGGTCGTTTCAACATCGGTATTACAAAAAGTTAGATCCCGTTTATTCTGCGGACGATGCTTTTACCAGAGTGGGAGGACGTTATGATGTTTACAAAAGAGATTTACTGCTTAAAGATCCCAATGGCAATATCATTCATCAGAACGGTTACCCGGTGGAGAGTGATTATCAATACCAGATGGGATATGGCGATCCCAATTTTTCATTCGGTTTTTCAAACACCGTTAACTGGAAGAACATCATTTTGGGTATATCGATCGATGGTCGTATTGGCGGGTTGATGTACAATTACATCTGGGACAAAATGTTTGATACCGGGGTGCATCCTGATACTGATAACCAGTTTCGTTATGACGAAGTAGTAAACGGTTTGAAAAACTACGTAGGAAGCGGTGTAAAAGTGGTTTCAGGAGAGGTAAAATATGATAAGTATGGCAATATAACCAGCGACACGCGCCAGTATGCGCCCAACGATGTAGCAGTAGGATATCAAAGTTATATGCAGGATATTTCCGGAAAGGGCGAACATGGCGTAATGAGTGAAAGCTTTGCAAAGCTGAGAGAAATTTCCATCGGTTACCAGCTACCCAAATCGTTCCTGGGCAATTCTAAAATTAAGAATGCTTCCGTGTCTTTAACCGCTCAGAATGTACTGTTGGTAACAAAATTTAAGTTTTCTGATCCTGACAGGGATACAGAAGATTTGAACGCGCCGTCCCAAAGAATGGTGGGTTTCAATATCAAATTAGGACTATAATCAAGTTACAGAAAATAAAAAAATATTATGAACCGCTCTATACATAAATACTTATTGCTATGCTGCATGGTCATTGCGACATTGATAAGCTGCAGCAAATTTGACCAGATTAATACAAACCCCGACACTACTAATACTGCCCGGTCAGAATGGCTGGCTACCAGCATGCTGGGGTCGATCACAGTAAATGATATAAGCTCGCAAAAGGCATTTGCACAGCCTTTCATGTTGAGTAAGTACACCATCTGGAAAGAAGGTGGCCCTGAATCCATGCAGTACAACCGGTTTGGACGCATCGATTTTAATCGCCTGACCGTATTGCGTAATGTAGACCCCATGATTGCCAACGCTCCATCTGAAGCCTTAAAGAATTCGTATACGGCCCTGGGTCATTTTATAAGAGCCTGGCAGTTTTTTCAAACCACCATGCGCGTAGGCGATATACCTTATTCAGAAGCCATAAAGGGAGAGTCCGATAAAAATATCAAGCCGAAGTATGATAGCCAAAAAGATGTTTTTAAGGGAATTCTTAACGAGCTGGATCAGGCAGATGAACTCTTCAGAACCGGCAGCGACTTTTCGGGAGATATTATTTACCAGGGAAAAATAGAGAAATGGAGAAAACTGGTCAACTCTTTCCAGCTGCATGTTTTAATGAACCTGTTTAAAAAGACGGCTGACGCCGACTTGAATGTAATAGGTCGTTTTCAGAAAATTGTAGCCGAACGCCCCCTGATGGAGGATTATAACGATAATTTTGCGGTTACCTATCAGAATGCGGCCGGAAGTTGCTACCCATGGTCCAATACACCGGTTCAAACCAACCCGTTTATTATCTATTCCGCATTAACCACAACATTTGTTAATCCTTTAAAAGCAAGTCAGGACAGGCGCTTGTTTTATGTGGCTGAACCAGCCCCGGCGAAAATTGCAGGCGGAGGACAGGCTTCAAGCTATGACTCTTACCTGGGACTTGAGCCTTCTAATACAATGGCGGATATTGTAGCAGCGTATGGTTCAGGCAATTTCTCTGATTTTAACAGGCGCTATGTAAACCTGTTTAATGCAGAACCGGTAGGGCTTTTATGTGTGTGGGACGTTAAATTTCTTTTGGCTGAAGCAAGGATAAGAGGATGGATCTCAAGTGCCACTGCCCAGGCGTACTATGAAGCAGGTATACAGCAATCAATGAAGTTCCTGGTGAAATATACTCCCGAGGCGTACAGGCATGGTGTGACAATGGACGATGCGTATATAAACAGCTTTCCATCCACAGCAGGAATTGCACTAACCGGTAGTAATGAAAACCAGATCAAACAGATCATTACACAAAAATACCTGGCTGGTTTTTTACAGAATTGTGATTATAATGCCTGGTATGAAAACAGGAGAACAGGTTACCCCGAATTTGTTTTAAACCCGGCCACCAATCTTAATACGCCCTCTACAAAGTTCCCGCTTCGCTGGCTGTATCCTTCCACCGAGTTAACGAATAATAGTGATAATCTCGATGCTGCTATTAAAAGCCAGTATAACGGTAATGATAATGTAAACGAAACAATGTGGCTACTCAAGTAAGGCGTTAATAATATAATTTTAGAGCATCATGGCAATAGACTTTTCGAGGAGAGATTTCTTAAAAAAAACAGGACTATTGGCGGGCGGCGCGGGTATATTTTCCGCGCTTCCCGGCACTGTCCAAAAGGCAATGGCAATTAACCCGGCAAAGGGATCTACTTTTGAAGATGCGGAGCATATTGTATTGCTGATGCAGGAAAATCGCTCCTTCGATCATTGCTTTGGCGCATTAAGAGGAGTGAGGGGGTTTAATGATCCGCGTACACTTAAACTTTCCAATGGCAACCCGGTATGGTTACAAACCAATAAAGCCGGGCAATCCTACCTTCCTTTTCGCCTGGATATGCAGAATACAAAGGTAACCTGGATGGGCGGGCTGCCCCATACCTGGAAAGACCAGGTGGATGCCAGAAATTATGGAAAGTATGACCAATGGCTCAATGCAAAAAAAACGGGCTACAAAGGTTTTGAAGATAAGCCCATGACACTGGGTTACTATACCCGTGAAGATCTTCCGTTCAACTATGCGTTGGCAGATGCTTTTACTGTTTGTGATCAGCATTTTTGTTCATCGTTAACAGGCACTACTCCTAACCGGCTTTACTTTTGGTCGGGTGCGCTTCGCAAAGATGGGCTGGCTGAAAATCCTGCCCTGGTACGGAATAATGAAGCGGATCATAATGCAGAAGTTGATTGGAAAACGTTGCCTGAGCTGTTGCAGGAAAATGGTATATCATGGAAAGTATACCAGAACGAACTAAGCATTCCATCCGGCCTTAGCGATGAAGAAGAAGCCTGGTTAGGCAATTTTACTGATAACGACCTGGAGTGGTTTTCCCAATATCATGTACGCCGGTCAAAAAAATATGAAAGCTATCTTAGTAGTAAACTGAATGAGTATGATAAGAGTCTCGCAGAGTTGAAAGGGCGGCTCGATAAAAATCCGGGGGATGAAAAGGTACAGCGTGTATGGAAGGGCTTAGACGAAAGAAAAAAATATTACATTAAAGAATTAGATCGTTGTCGTGAAGAACTTAAAAAGCAGTTAAGCGACCATGAGGAGGCTTTGCATAATAACGCTTTTGTAACCAATGAGGCCGACCCTGATTATCATAGTCTCGAAGAAATAGAATATGATCATAAAGGAACCAAAAGAAAAATGCGTGTTCCAAAATCTGATGTGCTGGCCAATTTCAGGAATGATGTAAAAGGTGGAAAGCTTCCTGCAGTAAGCTGGTTGGTGGCGCCGCAATATTTTTCAGATCATCCTTCAGCGCCCTGGTTCGGCGCCTGGTATGTATCGGAAATATTGAATATTCTTACTCATAACGAAGAGGTTTGGAAGAAAACGATTTTCATTTTAACCTATGATGAGAACGATGGGTATTTTGATCATGTATTGCCCTTTGTTGCTCCCGATTATAGAAATCCTGATACCGGGGCTGTTTCTGCAGGTATCCGTAATATCGCCAATGAGTTTGTAACTATGGATGACGAGATCCATCAAAAGAAGGTATCTCAAAAAAACGCACGCGAACATGCTATTGGCCTTGGATACCGGGTACCGTTTATTGTAGCCAGTCCCTGGTCAAGAGGCGGCTATGTAAACTCGCAGGTTTTCGACCATACCTCTGTGGTGCAATTTATTGAAAAATTCGCCTCGCGTAAAACGGGCAAAAAGCTGGCGCTAAGTAATGTTTCGGATTTCAGGAGGGCTGTATGCGGAGATCTGTCTTCTGTTTTCAGACCTTATAACGGAGAAAAAATGCGCCAGCCCGATTACCTGGAAAGAGACATATACCTGCAACAGATCGATGAAGCCCGGTATACACCGGCACCGGAGGGAATACATCCTGTTGATGAAAAAGAAACGCAGGTACTCAGGCAAAATCCCGCTGCTACAAAAAAATATTTCAGACAGGAAGCTGGTACTAAACCTTCTGCTGCCTTACCTTATGAGTTGTACGCTGACGGGGTTGTAGAAAATAATAAGATGCTGTTTAACTTCAGTGCGGGCAAAGCCTTGTTCAAAGAAAGATCGGCAGGATTCCCTTTAGTGTTATATGCTTACGAACCTTATGCGATTACTGGTAATGCAAAAAAAGAGATAAACCGCAACTGGTCATTTGCTATAGCGCCCGGAGAGCAACTGGCTTATGAGGTTCCATTAGATGGATTCGCAACAGGCAGCTACCATTTTGCATTATTTGGGCCTAATGGTTTCTTTCGTGAATTAAAAGGTAATAGCGGCAATGCAACGGCTATCCATACAAGCTTTAGCTACGAATTGATCACTTTGAAAAATAAAAGACAGATCCGGCTCTCCATTAATAATTCTTCCGGTAAGCCAATAGAGGTTTATGTAAAAGATAATAGTTATGGCCAGCCAATTATTAAACGAATGGTGGCTGCAAAATCAACAGCGGTGTTGATTTTACCGGTTGATAAAAGTGGTGGCTGGTACGACTTTTCAGTTTTGCAGGCCAACAATAAGGCTTTCGAAAGAAGATATGCCGGCCGGGTGGAGAATGGAAAAGACTCTATCAGCGACCCCGCGATGGGTTAATTATTTGTGCCTTGCTTTAGGTATAAATTTTTGATCGTTCTCATCTGAGTCTTTATAATGATTTCTTGTTTCTATCAGTTTTTTATGCATCGTTTTTTTCACATCAGCATAAGCGGGATCGTTGTAAACATTATTTAGTTCTTCAGGGTCTTTTTCCAGGTCGTACAATTCCCATTCATCTACGTCGTAATAAAAATGGATGAGTTTATAACGGTCGGTACGAATACCATAATGTCTTTTAACCATGTGGATGGAGGGGTACTCATAATAAGTATAATAAATGACATCTCTCCATTTCTTTTCTTTACCCCCTGCCAGCTTTCTAAAAGAGGCGCCCTGCATGTCCTTAGGAATGGTTACGCCGGCATAATCAAGTAAGGTAGGTGCAAAGTCGAGGTTCTGTACTAATGCATCAGAGCGGGTTCCTGCAGGTATTTCAACCGGGTAGCGCACCAATAACGGAGTTCTTAAAGACTCTTCATACATAAAGCGTTTATCAAACCAGCCATGTTCTCCCAGGTAAAATCCCTGGTCCGAAGTATAAACGATAATGGTATTCCGATCCAGGCCGTTCTCTTTTAAGAAGTCAAGCATCCGGCCCACACCATCGTCTACTGCGGCAACAGTACCCAGGTAATCCTGCATATAACGCTGGTAACGCCAGCGCATCAGCTCCCGGTCGTTCATAGAAGGATATTTCATTTTAAAAGCAGCCATAATCGGATTGTACACACTATCCCAGGTTGCACGTTCGGCGGGCGTCATGCGACCGAGATTGTTATTAAAAGCGGCTTTATCCCAGTTCAGGTATTCTTTAATGCCTAATTCATCCATCAGCGCTGGTGGAATCTTATTATCTCCCGCCCAGTTCATGTGCTTTAAGATATTCATCTCAGCAGTACGGGCAGCAGTGCCCCTGTTGGCGTAGTCATCGAAAAGTGTTTTAGGTTCGGGCACGGTTATACTGGTATAGGCAGATAAATGCCTGAGTGCCGGCAACCATTCGCGATGAGGCGCCTTTTGATGATACAGCAAACAAAAAGGCTTTTCCTGGTCCCGGTTTTTAATCCAGTCGATAGCCATATCGGTAGTAAGATCTGTAACGTAACCTTTTAGTTCTTTCTTAGTACCGTTGATAATAAAATTAGGGTTGTAGTATTCGCCCTGGTCAATCAAAACCGCTGAATGATCAAAGCCCTGGGGCAAGCCATCCATATGTATTTTGCCTATCAAGGCTGTTTGATACCCATGGTGCTGTAATTGCTTGGCGAAGTTGTCCTGGTTCCAGTTAAACCGGGCTTCATTGTCTACCTTGCCATTAACAAAACTATGTTTGCCGGTGAGCAGTACAGCTCTGCTGGGGGCGCAAAGCGAGTTGGTAACCGTAGCCCTGGTAAATAAAATGCCTTCTTTTGCCAGCCGGTCAATATTCGGTGTTTTGTTCAACCCATATCCATAAGCGCTGATGGCCTGGTAGCCATGGTCGTCGCTCATAATGTAAACAATATTGGGTCTTTGCTTCTTTGAAAGATTAGACTGTCCTTTCACACTTTGGCAGGTACAGATAACTATCAGGCTCCAGAGTATTTGCTTTAAATCCGGCTTCATGTGATTTGTTTTATCAATAAATGTACAAAACAAATATGGGCCGCAGAGGTGCTCTGTTTATTAAGCACGCAAGTTTTAAAAAGTTAATACCGGGGTAACGTATAATAATAAATAGGTATCAAAATTATTATTACATATAGTTTACTCTCCCCCTTCCAGCCAGTGGGGACACTGGCCAGGGCTATGCTAAGGTTTGTGTTTCACAAACCAGTCAGGTGCATTTAAATAAAATTGACGCCGGGTTGTTATAAAATAAAAAGGGAGAAGATAAGAATACCCCCTCCGTTGTTTTACATGAGAAAAAGTTAAATCAGCCTATTATCTGGCTGTCCAAAGGACTCTCCAAAGGAGTTCTTCAAACCTCCGGAGATCGTGTCGAAGCCTATTTGTCGCCTCTTTTATATTTTGCTACTAACTCAGTATCGCCGATGCTGTTA
>JAESFO010000519.1_pt1 | contig 27578 bp, 26 predicted proteins | sample 9269421 | NCBI WGS metagenome assembly JAESFO01 (sample SAMN14502839, study PRJNA617101) | algae metagenome | isolation source: Nostoc desertorum CM1-VF14 and co-occurring heterotrophs from rocky... | place: USA: Clark Mountains, San Bernardino, California | collected 2000-06-05 | reverse complement strand
GTTCAGCTGAACCAGCAGCAGATCAACAAGCAGCTCGACAGCATCACCATACCGGGCCTGGGCGGGCCGGGCGGCATGCCGGGGCTCGACCTCAACGCGCCGCCGACGCTGAACCTGCAATAGCCCGTACGTGAATGCACCCCGATGGCCCGCCAGTTTCGCGCCGGAGCGACTTCAGCTTCGCGTCTGGAACAACCTGGCCGTCGCCCGCAGTAATGTGCCGCTGCGGCAGATGCTTACGACTGTCATCTGCCGCCTTCGGTCTCCTTTTCGAATGGTCCTTCGACACCGCTTCCGACATGCCCGCCGCGCGCTCAACTGCAGCATGTGCGCACAGCAACTAGATTGCTTGCAGTGACTTGCATGAACGGGTGATATGCGGGCTCAATCCTACGAGACCTGCGCTATGCTGTTGCCTGATCGCATAACCGGTGGTGCCATCGCCACCCTCGGTGCCGCCGCATTCTTCTTTGGCTCGAAACTCCCTCCGGTTCCAGGCCAACAGGTCGGCCCCTCGGCGTTTCCAATGGCAGTCGGAGCAGGCTTGCTCATCTGCGGCGTGCTGATCGTATTAGGGATCGGCCGAAAATTTGAGGAGGCCGCAGAGGCTGAGGTCGCAAGCCATAGTTCGCAGGAAATGATGCTGCCGCTCCCTGCATGGCGCAATTGGCTTGCACTACTGCCACCAGCGCTGCTGATCTTCTACGCGCTTGCATCCGAGCGGTTGGGCTTCTTGCCAACAGCCGCCGTGATGATCTTGGCCGCGAGCTTGGCATTCGGGGCAAGATTGAAGCTAGCGGTGCCGCTGGCGCTCATTGCGCCGTTTATGATCAACTTGATCTTCTTGAAGTTGCTGCGTGTACCGCTGCCAGGCGGTATGCTGCCGTTCCCCTGGTGAGGCCGCAATGAACACGCTCCTTCAGGCCCTTGGCCTCGTGTTCCAGTCGGATGTGCTCATCGCGATCGTTGCTTCGGCATTCTATGGACTTTCAGTCGGAGCACTTCCTGGACTCTCGGCCACAATGGCGACGGCTCTGCTCGTGCCGGTCACCTTCTACCTCTCTCCAATTGCCGCCGTTGCAACAATCATCACCGCCTCTGCGATGGCGATCTTCTCGGGCGACATCCCCGGCTGTCTGCTTCGAATTCCTGGCACGCCAGCCTCTGCCGCCTACACTGATGAAGCCTACGCAATGACCCGCAATGGCCAAGCGGAAACGGCGCTCGGCATCTGTTTGTGGTTTTCTGCTTTAGGTGGCATCGCCGGCACGCTTTCACTGATGTTGTTAGCTCCTCTGCTGGCGGAGATTGCTCTCTCGTTCTCGACCTATGAGAATTTCTGGCTCGCGATGCTCGGGTTGATGTGCTCGACGCTCGTCGCGCGATCTTCGCCAATTAAGGCGATAGCGGCGATGTTGCTGGGCCTTCTTGTCACCTGCATCGGCATGGATAATCCAGGAGGGGCGCCTCGATTCACGCTTGGCTCAACAGACCTGCTCGGCGGAATCGAACCAATCCCAGCCCTGGTCGGCGTTTTCGCGTTGGCAGAAGTGATGCGAGCATTGACTGAGCGCGAGCCGCCGAGGCTCGAACATCGCCGGATGGGGTCGATTCTCAAGGGCCAGATCGAACTGACGAAGCAGTATCCCAGGCAGCAGGCCCGCGGAAACTTGATCGGCATCATCATCGGCGTCTTGCCCGGTGCCGGCGCCGATATGGCCGCCTGGGTGTCCTACGCCATGGCGAAGCGGTTCTCAAAGACACCGGAGAAATTCGGTACGGGACATCCGGAGGGACTCATTGAGGCCGGCGCCTCCAACAACGCTTCGCTCGCCTCCGGCTGGGTGCCGGCGCTGCTCTTTGGCATCCCTGGCGATACGATCACGGCAATAGCCATCGGCGTGCTTTACATGAAGGGTTTCAATCCTGGTCCGACATTGTTCTCCGATCAGGCTTCGAGCATGTACGCGCTCTATATCATCTTCATCCTTAGCAACATCATCATGATCCCGCTCGGCATCATCATGATTCGGATCGCCAGCCGCGTCGTGGGGGCCCCGCGGTCAGCAGTGATGCCCGTTATTATGATTTTTTGTGCGGTTGGTGCGTTTGCAACTGCCGGGAACAACCTTTTTGCAGTTTATTGCGTGGCCATCTTTGGCCTCATCGGCTTCGTGATGGAGAAGAACGGATACCCTGTTGCCGCGATGGTGTTGGGAATTGTTATGGGCACAATGGTAGAGCAAAGCTTCGTTACATCACTGATCAAGTCGGATGGATCGATTCTTCCATTTTTCAATCGTTCGGTCTCCTCGATCCTTGCGGCATTGACGTTCACCGCGCTTCTGTGGCCCATTCTGGCGTGGGCAATTAGGAGAACAAGGGAGCGCCAGGCCGCCGCAGTGTAAGTAGCCCGTCGAGGTCTAGACCGGCCTCCCATTTGGGCGAGCATCACCTGAACTCCGTTGGCCATCGACGTGAGGGACTGCGGGGACGGTTCTGAGCCCCGCAGTGTGGTGCCGGGATGGACGATGCCGTATCGTGGCAATCCCTTGCGTCGGCAAAATTAGCGGTCGGAACATGCAGAGGCCGCAGTTCCAAGCCTCCAGCACTGGCAGATGCGCAGGCAGGCAGCTTCAGGAATGACCAGCCTGGCGCACACCACGGCCTCCGGTCTCAGGTCGGGCATTGGGGCCATCAACCTCTCTGCTGGCACATATTGGGGGATAGCGGCTGCAAAGCCGCTCCATCACATACGAGGCGGGCTCCTGACGCTTGAGAGCGACTGGAAGCCGGCAATGGCTTCGCCTCCTGCGTTTTGAGCTCCCAATCTTCCTTGCAGATGAGACCACGGTCGATGTCCGGCTAACCGTCAATGCTTATGCGGATGCGTACCCCTGCACGCGCCATGCTGCCACAAACCAGACGTGCAGAATGTCAGCTGAGGGTGGGTATCCAGCTTCCGCTATTGGCACACGCCGCCATGCGCGGGCATCCCCGCCATTGCGCAAGGGGAAGAGTTCAGCGCGACGGTGTCTTGGCGCTGGTGGAGCCACAGGTCCGGGTGACGCCGGGGAAAGCAGACTGGGAAGCCTTTTCGCGGAGCTGGGTTCCGCCGGAGCGCCGGCCGCCAGCCTGCCGCCAAATCCGGATCATAGCGAAAACTTAACGCTCCAATCACAAGCTGACGCTGCCCGTATGAGGCGAGCGCCAGATCGAACATGCTCCAGGTTTTTAGACGTTTGATGGCAGCGTTCGGTTCGGGCCTGTCCAATTCTGCCGCTGCGGAGATCGCTGCGCTGAAAGCGGAGCGGGACCTGCTCGTAGCTACGCTTGAAGCGGCTCCGCTAGCGGTTGCCGTCTATGACCGCGATGACGTGCTGGTCTACTTCAACAGCAAATATGTTGATTATTATCCCACCGCGCTGGAGTTATTGAAGCCGCCGATCCGCTATCGTGACCTCGTGCGCAAGAATCTTGAGGTGACCGGGTTCGAGGGCGATCTGGAAGAGGAGACGGCGCGGCGCGTGCGTCAACAGCATGAATCCTCGGGCGAGGCGGTCGAGCGCCGTTATTCCGAGAATTCCTGGCGACGGGTGAGCAAATCGCGTATTGTCGGGGGTGCTGTCGCGGGGTTTGCCTCGGACATCTCGGACCTGAAACTTCGCGAATCCGAGCTTGATGCCAACCGCACCCAGTTGGCCCACATTGCCACGCAAGTGATCCCGCAGGCGGTTGCCGAATTCGCCAGAGTCTCGACTGAGCTCGCCGCCACAAGCGGCACGGCGCGCGCGCTGGTGAACACGTCCTCCGCCCAAGCGGTGGACACAGGGGCCGTCGCCGAACAGTTGGCCCTCAGCGTGCAGGATGTCGCCCGGAACACACGGATGAGCGCCGACTATGCTCGAGCCAGCTTTGATGACGCCCAGATCATGCGCAGCCACATGCATGCGCTGGGCGAGGCGTTGACGAAGGTCGCGGGCTTCGCGGAGATGATCGGAGGGATCGCGGCAAAGACCAACCTTCTCGCCCTCAATGCCACCATCGAGGCTGCTCGCGCCGGGGATGCCGGACGCGGGTTCGCGGTGGTGGCAGCCGAGGTGAAAGCTCTGGCATCTCAGACGGCGGGGGCCACCGCCCAGATCACTGCGTTGGTCGACGCGACCGAAGGCTTGCTGGACAAGACCGACATCACCACGGGTCGCATCCTTACGGCAATGGATGGCATTTCGATGAGCGCAAACGATATCGCCGGCGCGGTGGAAGAGCAGATGATGTCCGCACGCGAGGTCTCGCGCCATATGTCGGACATGATCAGGCGCTGCTCGGAGACCGAGGCAGCCGCGACCGCAGCTGTCGCGATCAGCGGCACTGTCAGCGCGACCTCGAACCAGCTCGAGCATACTGTCTCCCAGGTTGTCAGCGCCATTGCCTGACCCATTGCGAGAGCGCCGCCTCGGTGCCTCCGAATAGTCGTTAACAGGTCCGAGTTCTTATCCCATCAGGTCAAGCCGCGCGTGCGCTGTTGCCGGCGGCCGGCCGGAGGAGCGTGCGGGGAACACTGCGGCTTGAAGTGACGCGGCCGGAAACGTCTCCTTGCAGGCAGCTCGCCAATGTCAGCTAGTGGCGCAAAGAGCCCGACGAAATTAACGCCGGGCCCATGTCACCTCAAAGTTGGAGCGACTGAGCTTAAGCTGCCTCGGCAGCGGCGGCCTTTTCGGGGTTGAATCCGTCGGCGCTCTCAAAGACGTCCATGAAGCCGGGGATCGTGGCCTTCCGGGCCCAGTCGCGCTGGAGTTCGCAGTAGAACTGGACGCGGCTGATAAGCTTGCCGCCGGCCTGTTCTACGCGCCGCAGCCCTGCTTCATGCGCCGCGACCGACGTTCCGCCGACGGCGTCCACGGGAACATAGACCTCATAGCCCTCCAGAAGTGCGTCAAGCGCGGGGAAAGCCAGGCAGACCTCGGTCCACAGCGCGGTCATGACGAGTTTGCGACGCCCGAGCGCCTTGACCGCCTGCTTGAATTCGACGTCTTCCCACGCGTTGACGGTCGTGCGGTCGTAGATGGGTAGGTGACCGAGGATGTCTTGCAATTCTTGGATTGGCGGCTTGTTGCGGCCGCTTTCCACGTTCACCGTCGAATGGATGATCGGCAGTCCGTAATTGACCGCCGCCTTTGCCAGGCTTGCGATGTTGAAGACGAGTTCCTTGCGCGGCATTGACCGGATCGAAGAGACCTGGACCGGCTGGTAGTCGATGATCAGGAGCGCCGAGTTCTCCGGCGTGAGGAGGTGGTCGGTGTTGGGATTACGGATAACTTCGCTTGTCATGGGAGGGTCTCCACTGAGGAAGTCCCGTGATCTACGCTACTTCGAGTTCTTGAGAAGGCATCGTTTGGAGTACATATTGTTCTCCAAACGCGAACACATCGATTGAAATTCCCTCGTCTAGCTTTCACAGTCCGTGGATGGCGGACCGGTTTGAAGATCTACGAGCCTTGGTGGCGGTCGTCTCGGCAGGGGGGTTCGCCGCGGGCGCGCAACGATTAGGCGTGGCCAAGTCGGCGGTCAGCCGTCGCATCCGAGAACTGGAGGATCGCCTCGGCGCCAGGTTGATCGACCGGACGACGCGCCGTATCCAGCTGACCCAAACGGGGCGCGATTTCCATGACCGTGCGGTCGAACTCCTGGCTGGACTCGATGAAGCGGAGGAGGCGGCATCGAGCGCAGGCGGCGAACTGAAAGGCCGCATCCGCGTCAGTGCACCAGTGTCCTTCAGCACGCACTGCCTAGCACCGGCGATCGGTCCGTTCCTGGAGCGCCATCCCGCGGTCTCGCTGTCGATCGACACCAACGATCGGATGGTCGATTTGATAAGGGACAATTTCGATATCGCGATCCGCATCGCAAGGCTGCCCGATTCCTCTCTCGTGGCACGCCGGCTCGTCACCATCCGTCACGTGTGTGTGGCCAGCCCCGCGTTGCTCGAACGTCTCGGCACACCGCAAAAGCCCGAAGACCTCTCCCGCTTTCCCGGTGTGACGTACTCAAACGTCGACGAGGCTAAGTACTGGGAGTTCGCAGATGGCGTCGTCTCCACGGTGACGAGTCGGATCGGCTTCGCGAATGGCGACGCCGTCCGCGAGGCGGCCATCGCCGGACTTGGCGTTGCGGTGCTACCGACCTTTATCGCCCACGACGCGGTCAAGCGCGGCGAGCTGTCGATCGTGCTTGCACAGCACATGCGGCCGCCAATCGCGATGCATGCGCTTCACCCATCCGGCCGCAATCAAACAGCCCGTGCGCGCGCGTTCATCGACTTCCTGGTGGACGCCTTCGGCGGCGAACCGGTTTGGGATCGAGACCTGTTCAATGGCTAAGACTAAGGTCGGCATCTACCGCGAAGATCAGGTCTCCTTCGGTAACGATCCAGGCTCGACATGACGGTCCTCAAAACTGCATCTCCGGCGACCGTTATCGATACCAGAACTTGCGGTAGCCGCCATCGGTCGAACATGTCCGCTTTGCGGCAGCCCTCCAACGTCAGCATGTGGCGCGAGGCTGCCCCGATGTATCCGGGCGCGGCAAATGATCGGGTTCAGGGGGTTCTGACGGTCTGATTCCGAGCGCCAAATCGACAAAGTTGCCGTTCGGTCATGCTCCAGATGACACAGGAACCTTGCTCGTTGTGCCGGGTTCACGCTGAGTCTGCTCGGAGGAGAACAAATGAACTTGAGGAAGATATACCCGGCGTTGCTCACCGCGGACCTTGCGGCGGCCGAAGCCTGGTACACGAAGCTGCTTGGTCGTGGCCCGGATCACCGGCCGATGGAAACGCTGCTGCACTGGGAGCTGTTCGATCAGGGCGGGCTCATGCTTTCAAGCAGCGACGAGATTGCCGGCCGAGGCGTGCTGTTCCTGTACGTTAACGATCTCGCGGCCGAGCGCCGTCGGCTGCAGGGCTTCGGGATCTCGTTCGGCGATGACAACGAAGGCGACTATTCGACGCTGGCGCAGGTGCGCGATCCCGACGGCAATCTCATCACGCTGGCGTCGCCCCCCGCGCGACCCTTCCCGCCGGCATGATCGCGCTGACGAGTACAATAACCCGCCTGAATAAAGGCCGGCTTTCGGAACAGGAAGATGCCAGTCGGCGGCCGACACGGGTCGGGAGCGGAGTCATCCCGTCGATGAGGAATGTCCGGTTACGGGCAGTGTCCCAATGTCCGGTGTTGGCGCAGAAGAGACACTCTTCCTTTCGTGAAGTTCAGAGGGAAAGCGTGAGCTTGTCGTCTGCTCGCTTCGCGACGGCTGACCGCACTTCTGCGGCGAAATCGACCGCGAGGGCGGACCGGAACCGGCCACTCGCCCAGACCACGCCGATCTCATAGAGAACTGCGGGTCGGAATGGTCGCACCACGACGCCGCGGCCGTTGAACTCGAAGGCGGTGAAAGCGTCGACGATCGTCACGCCCGCGCCGGCGGCCACGAGCCCGCAGGCGATCATCGAGAGCGGCGTTTCCACGCGTGTTTCACGTTTGATGCCGGCGGAGGAAAAGATCGCGTCGATGCGATAGCGCATCGGCGTGGTCTGCTCGAGCGAAACGAAGGGTTCGCCTATGAAATCCTCCGGCTCCAGCACGGATTTTTCCGCCAGGCGATGACCTTCCGGCAGGACCGCGGCCCCTGCTACGGGCGCCAGCATGTCGACCTCAATATTGGGGAAGTCGAGCGGACCTTGCGCGAAGCCGACATCGCAAAAGCCGCTCGCGACCCATTCGACCACCTGCGAGGAGATGCTGCCGTAGATGGCGGTCTCCAGCCCCGGCCTGTCCAGCATGAAGCGGCCTAGGATACGCGGCAGGAAGCCGACGTTGAAGGTCGGCAGCGCAGCGATCCTAAGCCGGCCGAACTGTCCCTCGCGCAGGTTTTTCGCAACCCTTTCGATCCGGTCCAGCCCGACGAACTGGCGCTCGACCTCGCGATAGAGCGACAGGGCCTCGTTGGTCGGCACGAGACGTGTGCCGCGCTTGGCGAACAGCTTGAGGCCGAGCGCATACTGCAGGTCGTGGATCAGGCGGGTCACCGCCGGCTGGCTGATGTGCAGCGCGTGGGCGGCGGCGGTTACGCCGCCGGTCACGATCACGGTCCGGAAAGCCTCGATTTGGCGTGGATTCAGCATCGCCCCGGTCTCTGACAGAAACATAATATTTCGGTATGGATTGCGCGAATCATTCGATTTGACCAGTTCGAAACTTGCCCCGACCTTGGCGCATCACTCGAAAACGAGGAGGGGAAGCCATGAAACCAGCCATCACATTTATGCTCGTCGTCAGTACAGCGCTCGCTGGTTCGGCCGCATTGGCGCAGCAGAAGACGCTCTTTGTCGCAGGCTATGGCGGCTCCTATGAGCAGACGATGCGCAAGGAGGTCATCCCGGCCTTCGAGAAGCAGGCGAACGTCAAGGTCGAGTACGTCGCGGGAAACTCCACCGACACGCTCGCCAAGCTGCAGGCGCAGAAGGGCAACCAGCAGATCGACGTGATCATCGTCGACGACGGTCCGGCTTATCAGGCCGTCTCGCTCGGCTTCTGCGGCACCCTCACCGATGCACCGATCTATGCCGATGTCGCGTCGGTAATGAAGTTCAAGTCGAACAAGGCGGTCGGCCTCGGCATGGTCGCGACCGGGCTGTTCTACAACAAGAAGGCCTTCGACGAGAACAAATGGCCGGCTCCGACCTCATGGGCCGATCTCAAGGACCCGAAATACCGCAAGAAGCTGGTGATCCCGCCGATCAACAACACTTATGGCCTGCACGCGCTGATCGCCTTCGCGCAACTCGGCGGCGGCGGGGAAAGCAAGATCGAGCCCGGCTTCAAGACGATCAGGGACGAGATCAACACGAACGTCCTGGCCTATGAGCCGTCGCCGGCGAAGATGACCGAGCTCTTCCAGAACGGCCAGGCGGTGATCGGCGTCTGGGGTTCGGGCCGCGTCAAGGCCTTCGCCGATACCGGTTTTCCCGCCGAGTTCGTCTATCCGAAGGAGGGCGGCTATGCGCTCGGCATCGCCGGCTGCGCGGTCGAAGGCTCGACGAAGGCCGCAGAGGCCAACGCGTTCCTGCAATACATGCTGACGCCGCCGGTGCAGGTGATCATGGCGGTGGGCGGCGGCTCTGGCCCGGCCAACACCAAGGTCACCCTGACGCCAGAGCAGCAGAAGGGCCTGCCTTATGGCGAGCAGGTCAAGGCGCTGAAGGCGGTCGACTGGGACGTCGCCAATGAAAAGCGCGAGGAATGGACGCGGCGCTGGAACCGCGAGATCGAGCGCTGAGCGCCTCGGTCGATCGGATCAGATCCATGTCGCATCTCGTCCTCGAAGGGCTGGGCAAGTCCTATGGCGCCGTCACGGCGGTGGAGGGGTTCGAACTCGCCGTGGAGCGCGGCGAGTTCGTCTCGCTGCTCGGCCCCTCCGGCTGTGGCAAGACCACGACGCTGCAGATGATCGCCGGTTTCGTGCTGGTCGATCGCGGGCGCATCCTGCTCGACGGTAGCGATCTCGCCGCCGTCGCACCCAACAGGCGCGGTCTCGGCATCGTCTTCCAGAGCTACGCCCTGTTCCCGCATATGACGGTGGCGGAGAATATCGCCTTCGGCCTCGAGATGCGCGGCGTCGCGCGGGCCGAGCGCGAGAAGCGCACGCTGGAGGCCATGGCGCTCGTCGGGCTGAAAGGCTTCGCCGACCGCTATCCGCGCCGCATGTCGGGGGGCCAGCAGCAGCGCGTCGCGCTGGCACGAGCGCTGGTGATCAAGCCGGAGCTGCTGCTGCTCGACGAGCCGCTCTCCAATCTCGACGCCAAATTGCGCGAGGAGATGCAAGGCGAATTGCGCCAGATCCAGCGCACTGTCGGCACCACCACCATCCTGGTGACGCACGACCAGCACGAGGCGATGGCCCTGTCCGACCGGATCGTGCTGATGAACCAGGGCCGGGTCGAGCAGATCGGTGCGCCGGATAGCGTCTACAGCCATCCCCGCAGCGCCTTCGTCGCTAATTTCCTCGGCAGGACCAACATGCTGAAGGGCAGGGGAGACGGATCCGGTCAGGTTGCGATCGACGGCTTCACCGTTGCGGTCGAGGGTGCCGGAGCCGGCCCGGTGACGCTCGCCGTCAGGCCGGAGCGCCTTGTGGTCGCCCCTGCTGGCGCCGCCGGTTTTGGCGGGCGCGTCACAGGCCGCGTCTTCCAGGGTTCGTACTGGCTGCTCACGATCGAGAGCACTGCCGGACCGCTGATCGTGATCCGCAGCAATGACGGCACGGCGGTGCCGGTCGAAGGCCGGGCGGTGAGCCTGTCCTTCGCCCCCGGCGATGCCGCGCTGCTCAAGGACGGAGCGGCGTCATGAGCCTCGCCGCGAGCGAACGCAACGCACCTTATTGGCTGACAGCGCCGGGGCTGCTCGTCTTCCTCGGCCTCGTCATCATCCCGCTCGCAATGACCGCGCTGCTCTCCTTCTACGACTGGGGCCAGTACAGGGGCATCGTGCCGACGTTCACCCTGAAGAACTGGATCGAGATCGCAACCGATTCCTATTTCTTCGAGGTCTTCCTGCGCACTTTCCGCATCGCGATCCTGGTGACGCTCGCAGCTGCGCTGATCGGCGTGCCGGAGGCCTATATCCTGAACCGGATGTCGCCTTTCTGGCGCAGCGTCTGCATGCTCGTGGTCATCGGCCCTCTGCTGGTCTCGGTCGTGGCGCGTACCCTCGGCTGGGCTCTGCTGCTCGGCTCGACCGGGCTGGTCAATCAGGGGCTGATGGCGCTCGGGCTGATCGGCTCGCCGCTCGAGTTCATGTTCACCGAGACCGGCGTCGTCATCGCGCTGACCCATGTCTTGGTTCCGTTCATGATCCTCGCGGTCTGGGCCTCGCTGCAGCGGCTCGATCCGCAGATCGAGAATGCGGCGATGTCACTCGGAGCCGGCTGGTGGACGATCTGGCGGCGCGTGATCCTGCCGCAGGTCGTGCCGGGCATCCTCTCGGGCGCGATTATCGTCTTCGCCCTGGCGGCGAGCGCCTTCGCCTCGCCGGCGATCATCGGCGGGCGCCGGCTCAAGGTCGCGGCGACGCTGGCCTATGACGAGTTCCTCAACACGCTGAACTGGCCGCTCGGCGCCGCGGTGGCGACGCTGCTGCTCGTCGCGCTGGTCGCGATCATCATCGGCTCGAACCGGCTGATCGAGCGCCGCTACGCACAGGTGTTCGAATGAGACGCAACGGCTCCCTCGCCCTCGTCTTCCACCTCCTGTTCGTGGTCTTCATGCTGGCGCCGCTCGCTATCGTTTGCGTCGTCGCCTTCACCCCGGAGGGCTATCTCTCGCTGCCGACGCGCGGTCCGAGCCTGCGCTGGTTCAAGGCAATCTTCGACTACCCTGAGTTCCTGCGTGCCTTCTACACCTCGCTCTGGCTCGCGGCGCTGTCCTCGACCGTGGCGATCACCCTCGCAGTGCCGGCGGCACTCGCGATCGCGCGTTACCGCTTCCCCGGCAGGGAGGCCATCACGGCGCTGTTCATGTCGCCGCTGATGGTGCCGCATGTCGTGCTCGGCATCGCTTTCCTGCGCTTCTTCTCGCAGATTGGCCTGTCCGGCAGCTTCACCGGCCTGGTGCTGAGCCATGTCATCGTCATCCTGCCCTTCGCGCTGAGACTCGTGCTCGCCGCCTCCTATGGCATCGACCGCCGGATCGAGCATGCAGCGATCTCGCTCGGCGCCGACAGCATGACCGTGTTCCGGCGGGTGACGCTGCCGCTGATCCTGCCGGGCGTCGTCTCGGGCTGGCTGCTCGCGGCGATCAACTCCTTCGACGAGGTCACAATGACCGTGTTCATTGCCTCGCCGGCCACCATCACGCTTCCTGTGCGGATGTTCCTCTACATCCAGGACAATATCGATCCGCTGATCGCGGCCGTCTCCGCTTGCCTCATCGCGCTCACGGCAGGGCTGCTGCTCGCCCTCGACAGGCTCTACGGGCTCGACCGCCTTTTCGTCGGATCCGGAAAGGGCTGATTCATGACCAGCAATGGCAACCGGAACGAAGGCGACGTTGTCGTCATCGGTGGCGGAGTGGTCGGCGGCGCGATCGCGCTCGGCCTTGCCCGCTCCGGTGCGCGGGTCATCGTGCTCGACGAGGGCGATGTCGCCCTTCGGGCCTCGCGCGGTAATTTCGCGCTGGTCTGGGTGCAGTCCAAGGGGCTCGGCATGCCGGAATACGCCCTCTGGACGCGCCGCTCGGCGCAAGACTGGCACGGACTGGCGGACATCCTCCGAGAGGAGGCGGGCATCGATGTCGCCCACAGCCAGCCGGGGGGCTTCGTGCCCTGCCTGTCCGAGGCGGAGATGGAGAAGCGCACGACGGCGATGCGCCGCCTTCACAATCAGGAGGGTCTGGCCGACTTCCGCTACGAGGTGCTCGGTCGCGCCGAAACGAAGCGGCGGCTGCCGGATGTCGGCAAGGACGTCGTCGGTGCGCTCTACAGCCCGCTCGACGGCCATGTGAATTCGCTCAGGCTGTTCCGGGCCCTGCGCGAGGCCAGCGCCCGGCATGATGTCGACTACCGCCCGAACCGGGCGGTCGCGTCGATCGACCACCGAGATGGAGGTTTCCGCGTCCGGGGGCCCTGGGGCGAGATCGCCGCGGCCAAGCTCGTGCTCGCCGCCGGGCTCGGCAATGCAAGGCTGGCGCCGATGGTCGGGCTCGAGGCGCCGGTGAAACCGAGCAAGGGCCAGATCATCGTCACCGAGAAGACCGCGCCCTTCCTGCACCATCCGATGGGGACGATCCGCCAGACCGACGAGGGCGGCGTCATGATCGGCGACAGCCAGGAGGATCGCGGTTTCGACACCGTCGTCGGCCAGCCGGTAATCTCGGTTATGGCCGAGCGCGCGGTACGCACCTTTCCGAGGCTCGCCGGCCTCAACGTGGTGCGTACCTGGTCGGCGCTGCGCGTGATGAGCCCCGACGGCTTCCCGATCTACGAGCAGTCGCGGAGCCATCCCGGCGCCTTCCTCGCTACCTGCCATTCCGGCGTGACGCTCGCCGCCAACCATGTCCTGACGCTCGCGCCTGCCATCCTCGCCGGCACATTGCCGGAAGCGGTCACGAGCTTTTCTGCACGGAGGTTCCATGTTCCGGCCCATGTCTGATGCGGGCAGGAGCTGTCGCGCCGAGAGCGGCGCCCGGCTCAACTTCACCTTCGACGGGCGGCCGTTGACCGGCCGCGCAGGCGATACGGTAGCGGCTTCGCTGTTGGCCAACGGCATCGTGGCCTGTCGCAAGACGCCGGTCTCCGATACGCCGCGCGCGCCCTACTGCCTGATGGGTGTCTGCTTTGACTGCCTCGTCGTCATCGACGGCGTCGGCAACCGCCAGGGCTGCCTGGTGCCGCTGCGCGACGGCATGCGCATCGAGACCCAGCACGGGCGTCGCCAGCCAGAGGAATTGCGTTGATGCGGGCCGTGACGGCAATCGATGAACTCGCCGAGCGCTATGACCTCGTCGTGGTCGGCGCCGGTCCGGCCGGGCTTTCCGCCGCCGCGCGAGCCGCGGAACTCGGCATCGACGTGCTGCTCGTCGACGAGAACCCGGCGCTGGGCGGCCAGATCTACCGCGCCATCACCACGACGCCAGTCGACGACCGCGACGTGCTCGGCGCGGACTACTGGCGCGGGGCGGAGATCGTTGCGCGCTTCGAGCGCTCGCAGGCTGCTTACGCCGCCCGCTGCACGCTCTGGTCGATCGGGCCTGGCGAAACCGCGCCCGAGGGCGAAGCCTTCGAAATCGGCCTGTCGCTCGATGGCCGCGCCCGGCTGATCGGCGCGAGGCAGCTCATCCTGGCGACCGGCGCGCAAGAGCGGCCCTTTCCGATCCCCGGCTGGACCTTGCCCGGCGTGATGACGGCGGGCGCGGCGCAGATCGCGTTGAAGAGCGCTGCGATCGTTCCGGCCGGCCGGACCGTGATCGCCGGTTGCGGACCGCTGCTCTATCTGCTAGCCGGTCAGCTCGCTGCCGCAGGTGCCGAGATCGCCGCGGTTCTGGACACGACGCCGCGCGGGAATTGGCTCAAGGCCGCCGCCCAGCTGCCGGATTTCCTGCGCTCGCCCTATCTCGCCAAGGGCCTGAAGCTGCTGGCGAAGGCCCGGCGCTCGCTGCGCTTCGTCGATGGCGTCACTGGGCTCGCTGCCGAGGGTGGAAGCCAGCTGACGGGCATCCGTGTCGAGCGTGGCGGCGCGGCCGAGACCATCGCCTGCGACACGCTGTTGCTGCATCAGGGCGTGATCCCGAGCGTGAACCTGTCCAACGCCGCCGGCTGCACCCATGATTTCGCCGCGGCGCAGCATTGCTGGATTCCGCGCCTCGATGCCTGGCTCGGCTCGTCTGTGCCCGGGATCGCCATTGCGGGGGATGGCGCGGGCATCGGCGGAGCCGAAAGCGCGGCGTTGCGCGGCGAGCTTGCGGCGCTCGGCGCGGCCGGGCGGCTCGGTCGCATCGACGCCGGCGAATGCGACCGGCAGGCGGGCCCGCTGCGCGCCGAACTGGCACGCGCCCTGCGCGGCCGTCGTTTCCTCGACCTGCTCTACAGGCCGGCGGCGCAATTCCTCGCCCCGCCGCAGGACGCGACGATCGTCTGCCGCTGCGAGGAAGTCACCGCCGGCCAGGTACGCGACACTGCAGCCCGCCTCGGCGTCACCGGTCCCAACCAGATGAAGGCTTTCCTGCGCTGTGGCATGGGACCATGCCAGGGACGCCTGTGCGGGCCAACGGTGGTCGAGCTGATCGCAGAGACGAACGGCACGACACCGGCGGAGGTCGGCTACTATCGCCTTCGCCCACCTGTGAAACCGGTCACGCTCGCCGAGCTCGCAGCCCTGCCGCAGAGCGAAGCCGCGGTGAAGGCGGTGGTCCGGTGAACGCAGCGCCGACCAGCGCCGATGTCATCGTCGTCGGCGGCGGCATCCATGGCTGCTCGACGGCACTGCACTGCGCGCTACGCGGGATGTCGGTCATCCTGCTGGAGAAGGACCATGCCGGCCGGCACGCCTCCGGCGTCAATGCCGGCGGTGTCCGCCAGCTCGCTCGTCACGTCGCCGAGATCCCGCTTTCGAACGTCTCGATGGCGCTCTGGCACCGGATCGCCGATCTCGTGGACGACGATTGCGGCTTCACCTCTGATGGGCAGGTGCTCGTCGCCGAGACCGAGGACGATCTGGCGAACTGCAAGACCCGTGTCGACGACCTGACGCTGCGCGGCTTCCAGCATGAGGAGCTGATCGACGGCAAGGAGCTGCGCCGGCTCGTGCCGGCCGTGTCCGAGAGCTGCCCCGGCGGCGTGGTTTCCCGCCGCGATGGCGCGGCGATCCCGCTGCGTGCGACGCAGGCCTTCAAGCGCAAGGCGCAGGAGCAGGGCGCCAGCATTCGGGAGGGGGTGCGCGTCGAGGCGGTGTCGCGTCAGGGCGCAGCCTGGCAGGTAAGGACTGATGTCGGCAGTTTCACCGCGCCGCGTCTTGTCAACGCGGCGGGCGCCTGGGCCGATCGCATCGCCGCCGATCTCGGCGAGCCGGTGCCGCTCGAGGTGATCGCGCCGATGCTGATGATCACCGCTCCGATGCCGGCCTTCATCAAGCCGGTGGTGATCATGCTCAGGCGCAAGCTCTCCTTCAAGCAGTTCGGCAACGGCACGGTGCTGATCGGCGGCGGCTACAGCGGCCGGGCGCTGCGCGACGAGAACCGCACGATCCTCGACTGGCGCAAGCTGGCCACCAATGCCGGGACGGTCTCGGATCTGTTTCCGGGGATGCGCGGCGTCCCGATCGTTAGGGCCTGGGCGGGGATCGAGGCGCGCATGCCGGACGACCTGCCGGTGTTCGGGCCGAGCGCGAGGCATGAGGGCCTCTATCATCAGTTCGGCTTCTCGGCCCATGGCTTCCAGCTGGGCCCCGGCGCCGGTGCGGTCATGGCCGAGATCATCGCAACTGGCCGCAACAACGTGCCGATCGACGGGCTCGGCATCACCCGTTTCACGCAACAGGCGCATTAGCCGCCCTCGAGCTAGGAGAACATCATGGCCATCAAGCGTTCCATCCGCACGCCGATCCAGAACCGCATCGTCGAGACCGGTAATCTCGTTTTCGTCGGCGGCGTCATCGCCGACGACACGACGCAGTCGATGGGTCCGCAGACCCGGAACATCCTCGCCAAGATCGAAGGCTATCTCGGCGAGGTCGGGCTCGACCGCAAGGCGGTCGTGGCTGCGCAGATATTCGTCACCGATCTCTTGCAGAAGAAGGAGATGGACGCGGCCTGGACAGGCTTCTTCGGCGACGACATGCCGACGCGTGCGACGGTCGGCGTCGCCGATCTCGGTGGCGGCGCCATGATCGAGATCGTCGTCACGGCGGCCCGCGCCTGACGGCGGCTTCCGGCTGCGCCAATTGTTCCGGCGCGCGGTAGCCCCGCGCGCCACTATATCGGCCCCTCCAGCGGCCGTTCCGCGTGATGCACCGACGTCGTCTCGTACCCGGCGAGCTCTTCTCGCACGACGGCCAGAAAGCCGTCGACCAGAGGATCGGCGCGGTAGTGGCTCGGAAACATGACGTGGCCGTGGAACATCACCTCCGGCTTGAACGGCCGGAAGGCGATGCCGCTGCGCCGATAGTCGTCGGCGGCGATCGGATTGACGATCCCGATGCCTAGTCCCTGCTCGACGAGCGCGCAGATGGCTGCGCTGAACGGCGTCTCGAGCGCGAGATGACGCCGCACTCCTGCGTCCTGGAAAATGCGATCAACACGCGCCCGCGCCCCGTCCTCCAGCGAGAGCGAAATGAAAGCCTCGCCTTCGAGATCCTTGGGCGTGATACGATCCCGTTTCGTTAGCCGGTGTCCCGGCGGGAGCGCGCAGACGCCGGGGATCATATAGAGCGGGCGATGCTCGACGAGCGGAATGTCGATCACGTTCGCGATGAAGCCGATGTCGCAGTAGGATGACGACATCCAGCGGGTCACCGTGCCGTCATGGCCCATCTGCAGGGAGACGCTGACTTGCGGAAAGCGCTCCTTGAAGCGCCGGATGCAGCGCGGAACGAAGCCTAGCGCCATCACCGGCATCGCTGCGATGCGCAGGCGCCCGGTCCCGAAGATGCGGATGTCGCGCGCGGCATAGGAGAGGGTCTCCAGCCCGATATAGCTGCGTTCGACCTCGCGATAGAAAGCCAGACCTTCCTGCGTCGGTCGAATCCGACCTGCCTTCCGCTCGAACAATTTGAGGTCGATCTCGGCCTCGAGCTCGGCAATCACCCGGCTGATACTGGGTTGGGAGGTCCGCAGTTCCAGCGCGGCCGCCGTCATCGAGCCGCGTAGGATAATGGTCCGAAACGCATCCACCTGCCGCAGATTCATCTGCATTCCTCATATCACGAGTGAATAGAAGAGCTAAAAACTGAGATTTGACCAGATAGACGGCCATGACAATACTTTTGGCTATGTCAACGCGCCCGAGCATCGCTGTGACGTCCCGCCTCACAGGCATGGCTTGCCTGCGCTGCGCCGAGCTCTGGCCGGTCTCAGAATACGAGGCGGGGTGCCCGCGTTGCGGGGCAGAGGGACATGCGTCCAATCTGCGGCTGACCTATGCGCCCGGCGGATGCGGCGTCTCGCTGCCCTATCCTGACGCGGTTTCGTTGGGTGAAGGCGCGACGCCCGTGGTCGAGCTGCCTCAATTGGCGCGCGAGCTGCAACTCGGCAGGCTCTCCGCCAAGCTCGAATGGTGCAATCCGACGGGGTCGCACAAGGATCGGATGAGCGCGCAACTAATCGCGCGGGCTCTCGATCGCGGCGCCGCATGCGTCGTGGCGGCGTCGAGCGGCAATGGCGGCCTTTCAGTGGCCGCCTATGCCGCGCAGGCCGGGATTGCCGCAGAGATCGCGGTGACCGATGCGCTGCCGCCGGTCTATCGCAGGGCCATCACCACGCATGGCGCGACCCTGGTCAGCTTTGCCGACAGCATGGCGCGCTGGGATCGTCTCGCGAAGTGTGTCGAAGAAGGGGCCTTCGCTGCCACGAACTACAAGATGCCAGCCATCGGCACCAACCCGTTCGGCATCGAAGGCTACAAGACGGTCGCGGCCGAGCTGGCGTCGGAGACGATGCCCGATCTCGTCATCGTCCCGTGTTCGCGCGGGGACCTCCTGTCGGGCATCCGCCTCGGTTTCGAGGAGATTGGCGCTGGCCTGCCGATGCTGGTTGCGGCCGAGCCCTTTCCACGCCTCGAGCGCGTGCTCGCCGGTACCGATTACCGCGAGCAGTTCGCCGGTGACACTGCCCAGGCTTCGATCGCCGGCAGCACGGTGACATGGCAGGCGGTCGAGGCGCTGCGTGCCAGCGCCGGCCGCGCGGTCCCGGTTGACGATGACGCGGCAAGGGCAGCGCAACGGCGCCTGGCCCTTTGCGGCCTCTACGCCGAGCTGTCTGCAGCCTCCGCCCTGGCGGCGCTGGCGACGCTTGCGAAAGGCGGTGCGCTTCGAGGCCGCCATGCCGTCATCGTGCTCACCGGGGCAGGCTCCCGCGATCCCGGCGACACCGATCTGGCCGCAAGGCCCCGAAACGACGCTGCCTCCGAGGGGGAGCGCGCGCAGCCGGCAACGACCGGCGCTTCGCCACAGAGAACCGAGCCATCGGTCCAACAGAAGAGGGAAAACGGATGACCATCTGCATCTCGCGCCTGTCGGCGCTCTCGGCTGTCGCAGCCGCTGCCTTCACGCTCTCGGTCGCGGCCCAGGCCCACGCCCAGGGTCTGCCTCCGTTGCCGGAGGCGATCAAATCGGCAGGTTTCCTGAAGGCCGGGGTGCGCTGCGACCAGCCGCCCTATGGCTACAAGGACGAGACCGGCAAGTTCGCCGGCGTCGAGACCGACATGGCGATCCAGATCGCCGCCTGGGCCTTCGGCGCGCCCGACAAGATCGAGCTTACTTGCGTCACCGCCGAAAACCGCATCCCGCAGCTGGCCGGCAAGAAGGTCGACATCCTGATCGCCACGCTCGGCGTCACGCCCGAGCGCGCGCGTGTGGTCGACTTCTCCAGGCCTTATCGCTGGGGCGGCTCGGACATGCTCGTCGCCAAGGACAGCCCGATCAGGAAGCTCGACGATGTCGCCGGCAAGACCGTGATCATGCTCAAGGGCTCGACCCAGGCGAAATGGTTCGAAGATAACATGCCCAAGCTCGAGGGCATGCGGCTGAACACGGCGTCCGACGCCCTTCAGGCGCTGAAGCAGGGCCGTGGCGATGCCTATACTCACGACGCCGCCACGCTCGTGGTCATTGCGGCCAAGGATCCAAGCCTGCGGCTCGTCGGCGAGCCGTTCGCCGTCTCGGACGCCGCCGTCGGCGTGCGCAAGAACGAGCCGGAATGGCTCGCCTATGTCGATGCCGCGCTCGACCGCATGAAGGCCGAGGGCCTCTACGCCAAATGGGTCGACAAATGGATCCCTGCCGAGATCCGGCCCTTCTACGTCGACGCCTTCACCAAGCCGAAGCCGAACGCGCGCTGAGCGAAAGGCAAGCGCCGGGAGCAGTCCAAACTCCCGGCAGCCCGACGGCCTGGCAGCGAGAGGAGCGCGTGCCATGGAGTTCGACTTCGCCTACCTCACAGAGCAATGGCCGGCGCTGATGCGCGGCCTGTGGCTGACGGTGCAGGTGAGCGCGCTCTCGATCGTGCTCTCCATTCTCGTCGGCGTGCTCGGCGCGGCGGTGCGCGTGCTGCAGGTGCCGGTGCTCGACAAGCTCGTCGTCGGCTATGTCGAGTTCACCCGCAACACGCCGCTGCTCGCCCAGCTCTTCTTCATCTTCTACGGCCTGCCGGGCCTGGGGCTCAGGCTCTCGCTGTTCTGGTCGGGCGTGCTCTGCCTCACGGTCTGGGCCGGCGCCTACCAGATCGAGAATGTCCGCGGCGGGCTCGAAACGGTCGGCAAAGGGTTGCGCGAGGCCGCCTTCTCGCTGGGCTTGTCGCCCTGGCGCTTCTTCCGGCTCGTCGCCGCGCCGATGGCGATCCGGGTCGGCCTACCGTCGATGCTGAACACTTCGATCTCGCTCCTGAAGAATTCCTCCTATCTCCAGGCGATCGGCCTTGCCGAGCTGACCTATGTCGCGATCGACCGGATCTCGATGGATTTCCGCACCATCGAGATGTTCGCCGCGATCTGCGTGATCTACCTCGCGCTGGTCCTCATCCTCTCATTCCTCGCGAGCCGGCTGGAATACCAGCTGAACGCTCCGTTCAGGCTGTGAGGGGGTGAGATGGACCTGTTGATCCGCAACCTTCCCTTCATCCTGCAAGGCTTGGCGATGACGCTGGGCCTGGCGCTGGCGACGCTGTTCTTCGCGACGATGATCTCTTTCCTGCTCGGCACGCTGGCGACGCTGCGCTTCGGCTGGCTGCGCGTGCTGGTGAAGGTCTATGTCGAGCTCTTCCGCGACATCCCGCTGATCGTGAACATCTTCTTCGTGTTCTTCGTCGCGCCCCTCTTCGGACTGGAGCTCTCGCCCTTCGCGGCCGTGACGGTGGGCCTTTCGGTCTGGGGCAGCGCTAACGGCATCGAGATCGTCCGCGGCGGCTTCAATGCGGTGCCGCGGCATCAATGGCAGAGCGCCGCGGCGCTCGGGCTGAAGACCTGGGAAATCTATCTCTTCATCACCGGTCCGCAGGCCTTGCGCGCGATCCTGCCCCCCTTCGTCGGGCTCCTTACGCTGCTCGTGCAGGCGACGTCGCTCGGTGCGCTCGTCGGGGTCAACGAGTTCTTCAAGGTCGGGCAGATCATCGTCGAGCGCACCACGATGATGGAGGGCTGGAACCCGGCCTTCACTGTCTATGCCGCGGTGCTCCTCACCTACTTCATCATCTGCTCGACGCTGAGCTGGTTCGGCCGCTGGCTGGAGCGCCGGCTGAAGGGCGATCACCGACAAGCCCGTCCAGAGGCGATCTCCGCGGCCGAGCCGGCAGCGCAACTGCCCTGATCTTTCGCAAATTCACCTGGATACTGGGGAAGTCGTCATGGAATCGAAAGTCAGCCGCCGCCTGACCGAGAAGGTCGCCGAAGAGGTCTGCGAACACATCTATGCACCGCGGCTCGCGCGGGATTTCTGCACGGTCTTCGACTATATGAGCGACCTCAACCAGGCGCATGTGCTGATGCTGTCTCGCTGCGGGCTGATTTCCCCGCAGGCCGCCAGAGCGCTCGCAGCCGGGCTCCTGCGCATGGAGGCGCAGGGGCCCGAGGCCGTCGAGCTCGACCCGCAGCGCGAGGACGCGTACTTCAATTTCGAAGCGCATCTGATCAGGCTGATCGGCACCGAGGCCGGCGGCCGGATGCATATCGCCCGCAGCCGCAACGACCTGACCGCCGCGATCGACCGGCTGCGCGCCCGCGACCTGCTGCTCGATGCGAGCCAAGCCTTGCTCGCGGTCGAGGAGCACGCGCTCGACGGCGCCTTCCGCTTCCGGGACGTGGTGATGCCGGGCTACACCCATCTCCAGCCGGCGCAGCCCATCACCTACGGCTTCTATCTCGCCGGGGTGGCGCAGTCGCTCGAACGCGATTATGGCCGCCTCGCCGATGCCTGGGCTCGCACCAATGTCAGCCCGCTGGGCGCGGGCGCGCTTGCCGGCACCACCTTTGCGATCGACAGGGACGCGGTGGCGCGTTCGCTCGGTTTCCAGGGGCTGGTGGAAAATACCCTCGATGCCGTCGCGACCCGGGATTTCGGGCTCGAAATCCTGTCTGCGCTGACCCAGATCGCGCTGGGCTGGAGCCGCGTGGCGCAGGACTACCACGTGATGGTCTCGCACGAGTTCCAGACGGTCGAGTTCCCCGATCGGGTGACGGGAACGTCCAGCATCATGCCGCAGAAGAAGAACCCGGTGGTGCTCGAACACCTCAAGGGCAAGGCCGGCCATCTGCTCGGCCTCTATGTCGCCTCGGCGACGGCGGTGAAGGCGACGCATTTCACCAACACCATCGATGGTAATCGCGAGGGGATGCGCGGTGTCTGGGAGGCGGGCGAGGAGACGCTGCGCTGCCTCGCGCTCTTCGACCTCATCATCGCCACGGCCCGGCCGAACGCGGCTCTGATGAAGCGGCGCGTCACCGAGGATTTCGCCTCGGCGACCGATCTCGCCGACCTGATGGTGCGGCAGGCCGACCTCTCTTTCCGCGAAGCGCATCACGTCGTCGGCGGTGTGGTCCGCGCCGCGATGGACGTCGGCCTGGCGGCCGACGGGATAACCACCGGGATGGTCGATGCAGCGGCTCAGGATCAGCTCGGCCGGCCGCTCGGCCTGTCGGCGGACCAAGTCCGCGAAAGCCTAGACCCTGCCGCCAGCGTCGCTGCGCGCCTCGTGCCCGGCGGGCCGGCTCCGGATGCGGTCGCGCAGGCGGTCGAGGCGGCGCAGGCGCGGCTCGAAGATCGTCGTGGCATTCTCGCCGCCAAGCGCAGGGAGCTGCAGCGCGCGCGTGAAGAGCTGAAGCGCGCGATGCGGGAGCTCGCCGCATGAGCGCCGCGCCGCTGATCAGCCTGCGCGGCATCGGCAAGCGCTTCGGCGCGCATCGGGCGCTGCACGGCATCGACCTCGATGTCGAGGCTGGGAGCGTCGTGGTGCTGATCGGGCCGAGCGGCTCCGGCAAGAGCACGCTGATCCGCTGCATCAACGGCCTCGTCCGACCGGACGAAGGCTCGCTCCACATCGCCGGAAGCCCGGTCGACATTCATCACGAAGGCGCCTGGCAGCAGATGCGGACCGAGGTCGGCATGGTCTTCCAGGACTATGCGCTGTTCCCGCACCTGACCGTGCTGCGCAGCATGACGATCACGCCGGAGCGCCGCCGCGGCCTCCCGCGCGCGAAGGCCGAGGAGGAGGCGCGGGCGCTGCTGACACGCGTCGGCCTCGCTCACAAGGCTCTGGACTATCCTTCCGCCCTGTCCGGCGGGCAGCAGCAGCGCGTCGCGATCGTCCGCGCGCTCGCCATGCGGCCGAAGGCGATCCTCTTCGACGAGCCGACATCGGCGCTCGATCCCGAGACGATCGGCAGCGTGCTGGACGTGATGAAGGGCCTCGCTCGCGAAGGCACCACGATGGTCGTCGTCACGCATGAGATGGGCTTCGCCCGCGAGGTCGCCGATCGGGTCGTGTTCATGGCAGAAGGGCAGATCGTCGAAGAGGGGCCGCCGGAAACGGTCTTCGGCAATCCCCGGCGCGAGCGCACCCGCGCCTTCCTGTCCAGCATCAGGTCCTTCGGAGAGGCCGCCCATGTCTGAGCCGGCGGGCGCGCTGGCGCCGAACTTTACCACCGATCCCTACTGGTGGGACGCCGCGCCGCCCGAGACCGCGCGCGAGCCGTTGCCGGAGGAGGCCGACGTCCTGGTCGTCGGCTCCGGCTATTGCGGCCTCTCCGCAGCGGCTGAACTGGCGCGCAACGGCGTCGACGTCACGGTCGTCGATGCGGAGGAACTCGGCGCCGGCGCCTCGACGCGCTCCGGGGGTATGGTGTCGAGCGGCCAGAAGCTCGTCATCGGCGGCGCGATCAAGGGGGTGGATGCGGCCCGCATGGAGCGCCTTCTGGAGGACTCGCTCTCGTCCTACGAGCATCTCAAGACCCTGATCCGTGAGAGGGAGCTCGATGCCGATCTCGGCGTCTTCGGTCGCTATTTCGGCGCCCATGTGCCGCGTCACTACGACCGGCTGCGCCGGCATGGCGAATTGTTGGCAAAGCACACCGGCGTCACCGTCCACGAGATTCCGAAGTTACGGCAGCACGAGATCACAAAGACGGATTTCTACCATGGCGGCATCGTGATCGACGACTATGGCGGCCTCCATCCGGCGAAATATCATCGCGCCTTGCGCCGCCTCGCGCAGGCGAATGGCGCGAAGCTGCGCTCGCATGCGCCAGTCCTCGCAGTCGGCTCGCTCGTAAACGGCTTTCACGAGGTACAAACGGGACGTGGCATCATTCGCGCCCGCCACGTCTTCTTCGGTACCAACGGTTATAGCGACAGGGCCAGCGGCTTCCTGCACAAGCGTATCGTCGGCGTCCGCAGCTACCAGATTGCGACCGAGCCGCTGCCGCCGGAGCTGATTGCCGAGATCAATCCCGGCCGGCGCATGATTACCGATTCCAAGCGCGAGCTGATCTATACGCGCCCGTCTCCGGACGGCACGCGTATCCTGTTCGGCAGCCGGCCCGGACTGTTCACCCTGCCGGAGCGCGAAGCGGCATCGCGACTTCACGCTATGATGCTGAAGGTCTGGCCGCAGCTTGCAGGCTACAAGGTCACGCATTGCTGGAGCGGCAAGGTCGGCATGACCGCCGACAAGATTGCGCATATGGGCAAGCTCGGCGGCATCGATTTCGCCGTGGGCTGCAATGGCAACGGTGTCGCGCTGATGACCTATCTTGGCCATCAATCGGCACTGAAGCTGCTCGGGAAGCAGAACCGCAAGAGCGCCTTTGACGACCCGGCATTCCCGGAGATTCCGGTTCCGCTTTACGATGGCCGGCCCTGGTTCCTGCCCATCGTCAGCGGCTGGTACCACCTGCAGGATGCGATAGATCGCCGCCTCGCACGGTTCTGAGGGAGAAATCGCGGACGGGGTTGCGCCTGGACCGCAGAAATCTCGCTCTTGCCCAAGGGGTTCGGAAACTGAAACCTGCCGGCCGTAGGCAGCAAAGTCTGCTTCCGGGCGCTCGTCCAACGTCCGGTTCTGGCGCGTTTGGGAACGACGTCGTTGTGACCCGGGTATTCATCAGTGGCGGAAGCTGACGGGCCAGCAGACGTCGGTTAGCCTGCCATGATGGCAATCCACATCATCCAAGTTCCGTACGATTCCGGACACCGCGGCACCCGCATGGGACGTGGGCCGCTGCACCTCACGGCGGCCGGGCTGATGGATCGGCTCCGGGTTTTCGCGCCGACGACATCCGAAACCATCGAGGTAAGGGCGTCTTTCGTCACTGAGATCGGCAGCGCATTCGAACTGCACCGAGCGGTTTCGGCCGCCGTCAGCGCCTCGATCAGGTCCGGCAATCTGCCTCTCGTTCTCTCAGGGAACTGCAACAGCGCAATTGGCACGGTCGCCGGCTTGCTCAGCACGATGTCCGGCGAGCGGCTCGGCGTCGTCTGGTTTGACGGGCATGGCGACTGCAACACCTCCGAGACCTTCACCGGCAGTTTCCTCGACGCAATGGGATTGAGCACGCTTACCGGCCGATGCTGGCAGGCTCTGGCTGCGACTGTCCCGGGCTTTCAGCCGGTGCCGGACGGGCAAGTTTTGCTGATTGGCGCGCATGGCGCGGATGAGGGCGCCCGCAGCGTGCTTGGGACCTCAGATATCGGTCATATTCCGACCGCTCAGATCCAGGCGCTGGGCGCTGGCGAGGCGCTCGGCGTCGCATTGGATCGGCTGGCTCGAAAGGGCGTGACGCAGATCTATCTGCACCTCGATGTCGACGTGCTCGATGCCGACTTTGCTCCGGCCAATCAGTTCGCACCGCGCGACGGCCTGACTCCAGAACAGCTCTCGAGTTGCGTGCATGCTGTCTTGGAGCGCTTTCCGGCCGCCGCGGCGACGGTCGCGTCCTATGATCCAGGCTTCGACCGCGAGGGCCGCGTTCAAGGCCAGGCCTTCCGATTTCTGGAATGCGTGGCGGCGAAGTTCGCTCAAGATCTGCCTTAGCTTTCCGGTTGCGATGGCTGCTGGCGGTGATCGGGAGCGATGAACCGCCAATCATCGTAGAGCTCCAGGTAGTCCGAGTGGGCCGGCTCGGCCAGACTGCGCGCTTTCATATAGGCGAAAGCGGAAAGCGCTGGACCGCCACCGGTCCGTTCGACCTCGATCGGCACACGCAAATTTCCAGGTTGCCCGACGGATTCAAGCTGGTCGAGGTCTGCCATTGTGCGCTCGTCCACCTCGTAGAGCTCGCCCAGGACGTGGCATCCGAGACCGGGCTCATTGAGCATCATAGGAGCAAACCGAGGTCCTGCGATGAGAATCGGAAAGCGCTCGCGCGTCCTGTAGCCTCCTGGGGGCGTCGCCCTTTCCGGCAAAGAACCAGAGTCAGCTTCCTGGCGCAGAGGAGCCCAAGCTCGTATTAGAAGGAACAGGCTGGGTGAGGTGGAGGTAGACCTTGCTCGCTTTCTTCAGAAGCGCATCTCAACTCTGCCCTTGAGGGCGTGGTCTCGGGAGCGCTCGCCGAGAGCGGCGGAGTAAGTCAGGCCGAGCGTCGTAGCGGGAGCGATGCGCCAGTCGAGGCCGGCTTCGGCGACGAGCGCCTCACGGTCGATCTTCGCAGCGAAGACCTGGGCCGGAGTGGCGCCGGTGACGAAGGCGGTCTGCGCCTGCGGGGTCAGCTCGCCGAAGCCGTGGCGCCAGCCGAGCATGGCGCGTGCGAAGAGCGGCGCGCCACCAATCTGCGCGTCGGCACGCAGGCCGAGCGTGGTGAAACCTAGCGTCTGGTCGGAGGACAGGACCCGCAGCGCCGCGGCGCCGCCCTGCTCGGTGCCGGCCTCGGTCGAGACCCGGATCAGCGCCAGCTGGGCGAAGGGTTCGATCGCGAAGCCGCTGAAGGCAAAGCCATACCTGAGCTCAGCGAAGCCCTGCATCACCGAACCCGGGCGCTGCGGGCGCAGGGCGTCGCCGAAGCCGCGGATCTGGACCTGGCGGCGGATGTCGCTCTCCGACCATGTGTACGCAGCCCCGGCATCGAGGCTCAAGTTGCCGAAGCGGGCGCCGGCATAGAGCGCGGCGTGGCCGTTTTCGAGCTTGCCGGACGACAGCCTTGCCTCAACGTCGAAGCGCGACTGGCTGTAGCCGCCGGCGACGCCGATCTTCAGCGAGGAGCCCGGCTCGTCATAGAGCATCAGGTCGGCGCCGAGCAAAGCTCCGCCAGTGCGGCGCGACAGGCCTGCGGCGTTGCCGTCAGCATTGGTGTTGCCGGCGCCGCCAAAAACCTCGCCCCAGACGGCGTAGCGCGGCTGCGGCATCGGTGCAGCCATGACCACCTCGCCTATGCGGCCGGGCAGGTCGGCGGAGAAGCTCGCCACGACCTGCGGACCGGGAAGGGTGAGCAGCGGCCCGCGCAGGCGAGAGAGGATGGTCTCGCGCACCAGTCGGCTCTCATTGATCATGACGCTGACGGCTTGCGGGTACGCTTCGCCGGAGATCAGGTCGAAGCCGTCGCGGGCCTCAGCCGCGGTGCCGGAGAGCAGCGCATCGTAGACCGAGTTGCCGGCGCCGAGCGCCTCGACGGCATTGGCGATAAAGCCCTGGTTACGGCTCGTTGCGACGAAGGCGCTGCTGCCACCGCCCGGGCCAAAGCCGGTGTTGTTGCGGATCATGGTCAGCGTGACATTCTGGCTGTCATAGTTCAGCGACGGCGTCAGGAAGGCGAGGTTCGAGGTCACCGTGCTGAAGGTGCCGCTGACGCCGCCGCTCGCAGTCAGGATGGTGTAGTTCGTGCTCGCCGCGTAGTTGC
>JAESFO010000516.1_pt1 | contig 27911 bp, 29 predicted proteins | sample 9269421 | NCBI WGS metagenome assembly JAESFO01 (sample SAMN14502839, study PRJNA617101) | algae metagenome | isolation source: Nostoc desertorum CM1-VF14 and co-occurring heterotrophs from rocky... | place: USA: Clark Mountains, San Bernardino, California | collected 2000-06-05 | reverse complement strand
TTCAAGGTTCGGTTCACCTTTTGGCGTCGCTCTTTCGCGCTCCGCTTCAGGCACTTATTCAATATAACGAACCTATCTCCTTGTGTCAACTATTTTTCCAAAATTATTTTGGAAAACTTCTGTGTCCTCTTGAAACTCCCCACCGTGCCTGCTTCTAGGCAACAATGGTTTATGCACTGTGCCAACCAAACAAGGGGGAAGCGTGAATTTTCAGTCCGTTATTGCTTTATTGCATCAGTTCTGGCGCGAGCGCGGTTGTCTCATTGCCCAGCCCTACGATATTGAGAAGGGGGCTGGTACTAAGAATCCGCAGACGTTTTTAAGAGCATTGGGGCCAGAACCGTGGGCTGTTGCCTATGTTGAACCTTGTCGTCGCCCTACAGATGGACGCTATGGCGAAAACCCCAATCGCTTCCAACACTATTATCAGTACCAAGTTTTAATCAAGCCATCGCCAGATAATATTCAGGAGATTTATCTTGATTCGTTAAGGGCTTTAGGTATTCGTCCTGAAGACCACGATATTCGGTTTGTAGAGGATAACTGGGAAGATGCAACGGTAGGAGCTTGGGGCACTGGGTGGGAAGTATGGTTAGATGGAATGGAAATTACTCAATTTACTTATTTCCAGCAGTGTGGGGGTATTGATTGCCGTCCGGTGTCAATTGAGATTACATACGGCTTAGAGAGGCTGACAATGTATCTCCAGCAAGTAGAGGCAATTACTAAAATTCATTGGACGGACAACATTACTTATGGTGATGTTTACCTTCAGGGAGAGATTGAGCAGTGTACTTACAACTTTGAAGCGTCAAATCCTGAGTTGCTACTGACACTATTTAATTTATATGAGCAGGAAGCTACCCAATTAACGGAGCGAGGATTGGTCTTGCCTAGCTTAGATTATGTAATGAAGTGTTCGCACACGTTCAATCTGCTGGATGCTAGAGGTGTGATTTCAGTGACGGAGAGAACTCGCTATATTGCTAGGATTCGGCATTTGGCTAGAAAAGTAGCTCATTTATATGTTGAGCAAAGGGAGAAGTTGGGTTTTCCGTTGCTAAAAGATACTGTGAGTTCAACAAAAAGCCTAATATCCTAAAGGGTGTGGATACATGAACTAAGTACAGCTTTAGCGTTTTTAAGGCCAAAGAACGTTGGGGAAAGCGCAGAGGTACGTAGAGTTTTTTTAAAGGATTCGCTACGAGCTTGCAAAATTTTGTACTTAGTATAGATTTGTATAAAATCGTAATGTTTTTAAACGCAGAGTCTTGCCAAATTAAATTCGCTAGGACTTTGTGTTCTGTTTATCCATGCTGCGCTGAGGTTTAAGGTAGGTATATCTTTACTTTGATGCGGCTTTTAAAGGACAGAAATACGGTTAAATGTTGAGTCTAGAACATTAAAGCTACAAGGATAAAGCCCGCCTGTGCGGGCTTTGTTTGTATAAACTTGATAGGCTATATTTCACCACAAGGATAAAAATTTTTCGCTGTTGCTGATTAGTAAAGATGAAAAACTCACGCACAGGCGCTCCAAGCGCAGATAATAAGAGTTTGGAATATTTTATTTTTGAATTTCATAGCCAAATTCAGCAATGCCGATTTTTCTCTATTGCTGCACTAGCTATTTTAAGTCAGCTGCAAATTCGGGTTTTCAGATGCTTTTACAAAAAATCTTATGATTCAAACCAGTGGTGTCATTATTTGTCTTGGCTATATTTTTGGGTTGCTGTTTACATCAGTTCCTTGGGGTGGTGTGTGGATTTTGGTTTTGGGAATAGTGGGAGCAATTCTTTTTAGAAGACGCACCAGTTCACGGGAAATTGCTCACAAACCAGAAAATGCTGGAAACAAAAACAAGGCATTGCCTAAAATTTGGCAACCTATTCCCCATCCACGAATATGGCTAGCTGCTGGCTTGGTGGGATTATTAGCAACTCTATATTTTCAATGGCGAGTGCCACAACCAGGTGCAAAAGATATTAGTCTGTTTGTTCCGCCTGGAAATAACAGCAATCAAGAACAGCTAGTAATTATTCGTGGCGAAGTGGCGAGTAATCCCCGCTTGACTCGTAGTCAGCGAGGACAATTTTGGCTGGAAGCGACTCAGTTAGATGAAGTCAAAAATGATAAAGGTTCAGCAGGTGTGCCAAAAGGAGTTACAGGTAAATTGTATGTGACAGTACCTATACTTCAGGCGACTGGGTTATACCCTAGTCAACAAATTGCTGTGACTGGGATTTTGTATAAACCAAAGGCGGCTTCCAATCCTGGAGGTTTCGATTTTCAGAAGTTTCTCAAGCAGGAGGGAACCTTTGCTGGTTTGATTGGGCGACAAATAAATGTTTTAGAGCAGGAACGTAAATGGGGATGGTGGCAAATTCGGGAGCGAATTGTGCGATCGCAAGTTCGTTGGTTGGGTATTCCTGAAGGACCTCTTGTCAGTGCTATGGTGTTGGGAAGCAAAGCTGTTGATTTACCCTACGATATCCGCGACTTGTTTGTACAGGCTGGATTAGCTCATGCTTTAGCAGCTTCTGGGTTCCAAACTTCTTTGATTTTGAGTGTGATTTTACAGTTAACGAGGCGGGCAAGTAAAGGAACGCAATTTACCTTTGGCTTTTTGGCTTTAATCATTTTTCTGAGTTTAACAGGTTTTCAACCTGCGGTTCTTAGAGCCGTAATTATGGGGTTTGCGGCATTAGTTGGTTTGCTATTAAAAAGAAAAGTCAAACAGTTCGGATCATTACTATTAGCAGCAACTTTATTATTAGTGTTTAATCCTTTATGGATTTGGGATTTAGGCTTTCAATTAAGTTTTTTAGCAACACTGGGATTAATAGTAACAGTACCTGCATTAGTCAATCGGCTAGCATGGCTACCACCTGCGATCGCTGCTTTGATTGCTGTTCCCCTAGCTGCCACTATTTGGACTTTACCTGTGCAACTTTTTGTCTTTGGGGTTGTACCATCTTATAGTTTGTTGCTGAATGTGGTTAGTACTCCATTAATTTCGATAATTAGTATAGGTGGAATCATTAGTGCCTTAGTCGGTTTAATTTGGACTCAGGCTGGAAGTTTTTTAGCTGCGGTATTGCATTACCCAACTGATTGGCTAATTAAATTAGTGGAGTTTTTTAGCAAGCTACCAGGAAATTCTGTTGCTGTAGGCAGTATATCTACTTGGCAGCTTCTGATAATTTATTTGTTGATTATACTGGTTTGGCTAGTCCCTTGGTGGCAGCGGCGGTGGTGGTTTGCTAATATAATTGCGATTGGTTTAGTACTCATTCCCCTGTGGCATTCTACAAATACATTGTTTAGGATAACGGTATTAGAATCTGGTACGGAACCAATTATAGTTGTTCAAGATAGAGGGACAGTAACTGTAATTAATAGTGGCGATGAAGGGACAGGACGTTTCACAATTCTACCATTTTTGCAACAGCAGGGCGTAAATCAAATTAATTGGGCGATCGCAACTGATTTCCAAGGCAATGAAAGTAATGCTTGGTTGGAATTACTGCAACGTTTACCAGTCAAAAACTTTTATGAATATTCTCCCAAACCAGAAAATTCTATTGCGACTCAGGCAATTCAACAAGAACTACGAGAGCATCAAGGATCTTATGAACCGTTAGCAGTTGGCCAAGCTGTAAAAACGGGTTCAATAGTGGCGCAATTAATCAACGATCAATTACCTATTCTACAATTGCAAATTTTAGGTCAGAATTGGTTACTAGTTGGTAATGTCAAGTCTAAAGAGGTACAAAAATTAGTTAAGAGTGGTAGTTTACTACGTCCACAAGTGTTATGGTGTGCCCCTCAGTCATTAAAAGATTTAGTGATTGCTCTACAACCACAAGTAGCGATCGCTTCTTCTGCTAATTTTGATCCAAAAACTTTATCTGAGCTAAATCAAAGCCAAACTAAATTATTTTTTACAGGACGAGATGGGGCTATTCAATGGACGCCCAATGGTCAGTTTGAGGCATTTATTGAAGCAACAGAAAATAAGTCTTCTGTTTTATAAAAAACTCAAAACCAAGCAAATTTAAAAAAATGATATTTATTTTTAAGCAAAACTAACTAAAGATAGATGTATAGTCATTCGCAAGCGAGTAACCTCTCAAAAGGTCTGAGAAAGGTCTATTTACTGAGCAGATACTAACCCTATGCTTAAGGTTAGTAAGTGGTTATGAATAATTCAAGGTCTGTAGTAATGTCTAAAACTATTACTAGGAAAGAACCTAATTACTTTTACATTGCGTAACATAGTTTTATTTATTCTTGCCTACTTACTTAATGCTTACATTTTCATACCTGCTGACACGGATTACCACAGGAAGATATAGGAAATGGGAAGTTTGATTGAATTTACGTTGTTTGCTCCTCGTAATGAAGGAGCAGCTTTAATTGGGTCTTTTTCGGAATGGAAAGAAATCCCAATGGTAAAAAATAAAGATGGTTATTTCCGCGCTCAAGTAAAACTGGAAAATGGAATTTATCAATATAAATTTCGCATTCAAAATAAAAGCCCGAATTTTGCAATTGATGAATGGGTAGATGTTATTGATCCTAAAGCAACAGATGTTAATGAAACAGAAAAGTACAGCATAGTGCGGATTAAAGATGGGCAACGCATTATTGATACTTATATTTGGCAACACGACGAAAAACCATTACCTGAGAATAGTGAATTAGTCATATATGAAATGCACGTTGCAGATTTTACTGGTGACGAAGTTGACATTGAGAAACGAGGCAAGTATCTAGGGGTAGTTGCCAAGTTAGATTATTTGGTTGAATTGGGAGTTAATGCAATTGAATTAATGCCAGTTAATGAGTACCCAGGTAACTATAACTGGGGCTATAAAGTTCGCCACTTCTTTGCTACAGAATCTAGTTATGGTTCAACAAAAGATTTAAAACGATTAATAGATGAGTGTCATGGTAGAGGCATTCGCGTTTTTATGGATGGAATTTATAACCACACAGATGAAGAATGTCCGTTAATGCTGATTGACCGGAATTATTGGTATTACGAATATAAGCATTATCCTGAAGACCCAGATAATTATTGGGGGCCAGAGTTTAATTATGATAATTATGATGAAAAATTAGATGTTAAACCTGCATGGAAATACGTTGAGGATGTGGTGCAATTTTGGATTCAGGAGTATCACATTGATGGGATTAGATTTGATGCGGTGCGCCAGTTAGCTAACTTTGAATTTCTAGACTGGCTGTCGAAACAAGGGAAAAACCATGCTGCACCTAAACAGTTTTACAATATTGCTGAACATATTCCTGATACAAATACTGTAGTCAGACCAGATGGGCCATTAGATGCTTGTTGGCATGAGAGTTTTCGGTACTTTATAGTTCCATATATTTGTGGAGAAACATTTGAATTAGAACAACTAAAACAAATTTTAGATCCCAGACGGCAGGGTTATGCAACTGCTAGCAATGTGATAAATTATTTGGCAACCCATGATCGCGAACGTTTATTGCGAGAATTAGGCGATCGCGGTATCTTTGACACAGAGGCTTTTAAGCGAGCAAAGTTAGCAGCTGTTCTGTTAATGACAGCGATGGGTATACCAATGCTGTGGATGGGAGAAGAATTTGGCGAATACCAGCAAAAAAGCGAAAGTGTGACTCAGCCACAGAAAATTAATTGGTCTTTGTTGGAAAGCGACGAAAATCGTGATTTATTTAAGTATTATCAAAACCTTATTGCTCTACGCAAGCAGAATCTAGCCTTGCAAAGTGACAATATCGATTTTTTCTACGAAAATGCGGACGATAAAGTACTGGCTTACACCCGATGGGATGAACAGAATTCTCATGTCGTTGTCGTGGCTAATTTTTCTGACCAGAATCTAACTAAATATCAAATTCCAGACTTCCCATCTGCTGAATATTGGCGAGATTGGTTCGCCAAGCGTGAAGTGGAAGCAGGGGGAGATGGTTTAGTCACTGACTTACCAAGCTATACAGCCAAGATATTTGTTTGGCAGTAGCCAGCTAAAATAGTCAATGTGATTTTAGTTTACTTGAAGCTTAGTAATCTTCTATCTCGGTGTTCGTTAAAAAGTGAGCGATCGCAAATTGTGCGGAAATGTTCGGGATCGTCGTCGTTGAATAATCTGCGATCGCACAAATTGTTCTACCCAAAATGTCTCGCATTTGGCAATAATACTTCTTCCACGAACTGGTGTAGTTTTTGCACTGAGGAAAGACCTGCTTGCATTTACCACCATTGCTTAAATTTGACTTTTTCCACCAGATTTAAGGCGTAGAACAAGCTGATAATAACAATAGGATTCAGTCTTGCGTCTATTATCGAAGGATACTGGAGTCTCAATACGGTTCGGTTAGCTTGTTTATCGAGCGAAGATCCCCCCAACCCCCCTTACAAAGGCTTGCTCATTTACTTCTTAACCCTCTTAAAAAGGGGGTCGCCACAGGCGGGGGGATCTTATCCGCACCGTATTGACTGGAGTCTAGCTTCTGACTTACTTAGTTTCCTAGAGTGCAAGGCAAAGTAGCAAAGATGATTCTACATCCAGCTTAATGGCTGTGATATTATAGGAGACTGCTACATACATTTAGAAAAACTAGAAATTAAATCGATCATGGCTCTGACGCAACTGCGGAAACAAGAAATAATTTCCAATTACCAAGTACACGAAACAGACACTGGTTCGGCCGATGTCCAAGTTGCCATGTTAACTGAGCGCATTAACCGCCTCAGCGAACATCTCCAGGCAAATAAAAAAGACCATTCCTCCCGGCGGGGACTGCTAAAGCTAATTGGTCAGCGCAAGCGTCTTCTAGCCTATATATCTCAGGAAAGCCGGGAAAAGTATCAAGCTTTGATCGCTCGTCTCGGTATTCGTGGATAGGGACTACCGCTTATGTCTGCTGAAGAATCTGAAGGCAGTCGCTTGCCCTTTGAACCGAAAAAAAAGCGCCAAAAACCCGCAAAAACTCAAAGTAAACTAGCAACACAGCCACAAGAATCTGGCAAACAGGCTGATAAAAAACGGCCTTACACCAAAGAAGAGATGGCTATTCCCCAAGTAGTCAGCCAGCGGATGATCCGACGGGTAGCTGGGTTCTGTGGTGTACCAACAGCTTTGGGCATTAGCGCCTTGGTTGTTAGCTATCTGCTTGCTATGTACTCCAACATCCAACTACCTCCCATCGCCGTGTTATTGGTGAACATGGGATTATTTGGTTTGGGGGTCTTAGGGATAACTTATGGCGTTCTTTCTGCCTCTTGGGATGAAGAAAGAGTCGGAAGCCTGTTGGGTTTGGGTGAGTTCAACACCAATTGGGGACGAATGGTGGAAGTTTGGCGCGAAACTCGGCAAAAAAACTCATAATCAACGGCGCTCAGGTATTAGATAACTGCGGTATTGAGTAAACGAAGAAGTGAATGTTGAAGTTGAAATTTTATTAACAAAGAATTCAGGAGTCAGGAGCCAGAATCCAGAATTAATTAGTGGCGAGTCCGAATCCTCAAGTAATTTGATTCTGATTTCTGAAATCTGACTTCTGAATTCTTATTCAAAACTTCAACATTGCGAATTAAAATTATATAATCTTTTTTATACCCTATATCCAGTTATTTAACAGTAAACCTACTGACTGAGCGCTATATTTTGTAAATAAATTTTATTTTTAACTATTCGTAATTAGGCTAAGTAAGCAACAATAAAGTTAGCCCATTTACACAAAATTTTACTCAATTAATCAGGAACTTACAGATGATTATAGTAATGAAAAGTGGTTCCCCAGAGGCGGAAATAAACCGCATTGATGAGGAATTAAGTAGCTGGGGGCTAACTCCAGAAAAAATTGTTGGTCAACATAAAGTAGTTATTGGTTTAGTTGGTGAAACTGCCAGTTTAGATCCACTACAAATTCAGGAACTTAGCCCCTGGATTGAGCAGGTATTGCGGGTAGAGCAGCCTTACAAACGAGCCAGCCGCCAGTACCGCCACGGTGAAGCTTCGGAAGTGGTGGTTAATACTCCCAATGGAGCGGTGCTATTTAGTGAACACCAGCCTTTGGTAATCGTTGCCGGCCCTTGTTCTGTAGAAAATGAAGAAATGATTGTGGAAACTGCACGGCGCGTCAAGACAGCCGGAGCCAAGTTTTTGCGAGGCGGGGCATACAAACCCAGGACTTCACCTTACGCCTTCCAAGGACACGGCGAGAGTGCTTTGGATTTGTTGGCGAAGGCACGGGAAGTCAGCGGGCTAGGTATTATTACAGAAGTAATGGATGCTGCTGACTTGGATAAAATTGCTGAAATTGCTGACGTAATCCAGGTGGGGGCAAGGAATATGCAGAATTTCTCTTTGCTCAAGAAAGTGGGAGCGCAGCCGAAACCAGTTCTTTTGAAGCGGGGAATGGCAGCGACTATTGAAGATTGGTTGATGGCAGCCGAGTATATTTTGGCCTCTGGCAATCCAAATGTAATTTTGTGTGAAAGAGGAATACGTACCTTTGACCGCCAATATACGCGAAATACCCTGGATTTATCAGTAGTGCCAGTGTTGCGAAAGCTGACTCACCTGCCAATCATGATTGACCCTAGCCACGGTGTAGGTTGGTCTGAATTTGTGCCTTCAATGGCAATGGCTGCGATCGCAGCTGGCACTGATTCCCTGATGATAGAGGTTCATCCCAACCCTGCTAAAGCCTTATCTGATGGGCCCCAATCTCTTACGCCAGACCGTTTCGATAACTTGATGCAAGAATTAGCAGTGATTGGTAAGGCGGTGGGACGCTGGCAGCAACCAGCAGCGGCTCTAGCTTAAAATCCAGTTGCAACTTCATGATCAAGTATCTCAGCATAACTCCGAGTTTGTAGTAAAGACTTCAACCCTGACAGACCTTACTACAAACCAGGATTTTTTTGTTTATTGTAAATGTAAAATAATGTCCTTTTAGAAATCTTCTAAAGGTGATTTTAAACACTAACTAAAGCTATAAAAAAGTAATCTGCAATCAATATTGATGAGCAATATTTTTTGCTGTTGTAGGTCTTTTTATCTATATCATATTGTTTATTATCTTGGTAGCTTAATTCACACAGCACAAGAGTTTGTTCATAGTATTTGCGGCCATTAATGTATTGAAAATGCTCAAAGATTTCTTTCTAATTGACAAACTCCTTAAGCTTGTGAGATTAAACAGCCCAGCGTAGGAAAAGTGGGTAGGTTTTTCGCTAAGGTTCGCATTGAGCAAGTCAGAAAAATCATTGCGATCGCTCAATCATGTTAGATTATAGTTTGTTGTTTCTCTTAAACACAAAATTCGAGACTTTCCTACCCATCTCCTCATTGTGGGAATGAAAAAAAAGAACTGAAAAGTTAAGTTTTTTGAAAATTATGTGCAGCAATACATCTATTCTCACTAGCTTATATGGCTTACCAGACAAGGCTTAAAGGCATAATTGAACATCATTCTCAAAGAAAAATTAAAAGAATATGAAGTGCATTTTTACCCCCAAAAAAATGATATGTTAGATACAGAATTCAATTTCGCGCGTTTATGGAGTAAAACAATATAGATTACTTCAGTTTTTCACCCTCAAACCCTTGGCATTTCTTGCTTTTGACGCAAGTTGAGGGCAATGTGAGTACACATTTAAATAACCAAAACCCAGTTGCAATTAGATTAAAGTCTTTGCTGGGATTGGGTTGTGGCTGAGTACAAAGAAATCCTGAACCCCTATCTATAAACACTAGAACCCTAACCAAAAAATACTAGAACCCCTACCCGAAAAAAACTTTTTTAATTCTTGTAATGCTTGAAGAATTAGGGTTGTTAGTATTTGAGTACAAACGTAATAAATCCAATAAATTCTATCCTAGAGAGACGCACCGTTTGGCTAGGAGACGGCTGCTATAAATCTTATATCGCCAATCACCTAACGCTCTGAAACAAAACAAAGCGAAAAGTGAGTGGAGGGATGACATAGCACCAAGCCTGAAGTGAAAAGAAGTCGCGGCTGTAAGCACAAATTCTACCCAAGAACCGAACCTTGACACACCAGCCGAACATTACATATCTATCGCCTGCCTTACTTGAAAACAAGTCGCCCGAACCCAAGGGTTTGCAGGCAGTGTGAAAGACGCGACTTCAATTCCTGGGCATAGAGAGTGGCAACAGCATCTCCCACAGTGGCAGCCAAGTCCACCGACCTTTTTGCGAAACTCAATGACATCACCGTCTACACGACTCCTCAACTCCAACGCTACGGAATCGACAACCCAAGCAAAATCCGGTGGTTGCGGCTGCGACAGCACCACCAGCGCCACCGTGGAAAGGGACGAAAAGCTCCAAGAACGCATTGCTAAACATCCCTGCTACAGCGAAGACGCTCATCACCACTACGCCCGGATGCACGTTGCAGTTGCTCCTGCTTGCAACATTCAATGCAACTATTGCAACCGCAAATATGATTGCGCTAACGAAAGCCGTCCTGGAGTAGTTAGCGAATTGCTAACACCAGAACAAGCTGCACACAAAGCTTTAGTCATTGGCGGCAAGATTCCGCAAATGACAGTTGTGGGAATTGCCGGTCCTGGCGACCCTCTGGCAAACCCAGAAAAAACTTTCCGCACATTTGAGTTGATTGCAGAACAAGCACCAGACATCAAGCTTTGCTTATCAACCAATGGTTTAATGCTGCCCGACTACATCGATCGCATTAAACAATTAAATATAGATCACGTTACGATCACCATTAACATGGTAGATCCAGAGATCGGTGCTAAGATTTATCCTTGGGTTCACTACAGACGCAAGCGTTATAGAGGCATTGAAGGCGCAAGAATTCTCCACGAAAGACAGATGGAAGGCTTGCAAGCTCTCAAAGATGCTGATATCTTGTGCAAAGTTAACTCAGTGATGATTCCTGGAATTAATGACCATCACTTAGTCGAAGTGAATCGAGTCATTCGTGAGAAAGGTGCATTCTTGCACAACATCATGCCATTGATTTCTGCACCAGAACATGGCACCCACTTCGGTTTAACCGGTCAACGCGGCCCCACACCCAAAGAACTCAAAGAAGTTCAAGACAATTGCTCCGGTAACATGAAAATGATGCGCCACTGTCGCCAGTGCCGTGCCGATGCAGTAGGATTATTGGGAGAAGACCGCAGCCAAGAATTTTCCAAAGAGAAATTCTTGGAAATGACTCCAGAATATGACATGGAGCAACGCGCTACTGTTCACGAAGGAATTGAGAAGTTTAAAGAAGAACTTAAAGTAGCCAAAGATAAGGCGCTTGCCGGCAAGAAATTTGCCAACAGTCCTAAAGTCTTAGTTGCAGTAGCAACCAAAGGCGGCGGATTGGTTAACCAACACTTCGGTCATGCGAAAGAATTCCAAATTTACGAAGTGGGTGGGGATGAAGTTCGCTTTGTCAGCCATCGCAAAATTGACCAATACTGCCAAGGTGGATACGGCGAAGAAGCTTCTTTTGAGCATATTATGAAAGCGATCGCAGATTGCAAAGCAGTTCTAGTCTCCAAGATTGGTAACTGTCCTCAAGAAAAATTGCAAGAAGCTGGAATCAAGACTATTGAAGCTTACGACGTAATTGAAAAGGTTGCTTTGGAGTTCTACGAGCAATACGTTAAAGAATTAGGGAATAACGAATAGGGCATGGGGCATAGGGCATGGGGCATGGGATAAGAATTATCCTCAATGCCCTCCCCTAAACCCAATCCTCAATGCCCAATGCCCACTGCCCCATTCCCAAAAAAGGAGAATAAATCATGGCTTACAAAATTCTTACTAGCCAGTGTATTTCCTGCAATCTCTGTCTAACAGTATGTCCCACAAATGCAATTAAAGTGGTTGACGGACAGCACTGGATTGACCCTGAACTTTGTACAAACTGTATTGGTAGCATTCATACCGTGCCTCAGTGTAAAGCTGGTTGTCCCACCTGCGACGGTTGCGTTAAGCAGCCTAGCGATTATTGGGAAGGCTGGTTTACCAATTACAATCACGTAGTTGCTAAATTAACAAATAAACAAGATTACTGGGAACGTTGGTTTAAAAGCTATTCCCAGAAATACTCTGAGCAGTTGCAAAAGCGTCAATCCCAATCAATGGGTTCTGAAGCTTAATTAAATAATTCCTAATTTGTAATTGAAGACAACAATGCAAAATAACTGCATCTATCTTGATAATAATGCTACCACTAAGGTAGACCCAGAAGTTATAGAGGTAATGCTACCTTACCTCACAGATTATTACGGCAATCCTTCCAGTATGCATACCTTTGGTGGGCAAGTCGGTAAAGCAGTGAGAACAGCAAGAGAACAACTTGCAGCCATCCTGGGAGCCGATGAGTCAGAAATTGTCTACACAAGTTGCGGTACTGAGGGAGATAACGCGGCGATTCGAGCCGCACTGTTAGCGCAACCAGAAAAGCGACACATTATCACCACCCAAGTTGAACACCCAGCAGTACTCAATGTCTGCAAACAATTAGAAACCCAAGGTTATAGTGTTACCTATTTATCAGTAAATCATCAAGGGCAGCTGGATCTAGATGAACTAGAAGCTTCCTTGACGGGTAACACCGCCCTGGTGACAATTATGTATGCTAATAACGAAACCGGCACGATTTTCCCAATTGAGCAAATTGGGTTGCGCGTCAAAGAGTATGGCGCTATCTTCCATGTAGATGCGGTGCAAGCAGTGGGAAAAATCCCGTTGAATATGAAGACTAGCACCGTGGATATGTTAACCCTGTCTGGTCACAAGCTGCACGGGCCGAAAGGAATTGGTGCTTTATATATCCGGCGCGGAGTTCGGTTCCGTCCCTTCATGATTGGGGGACACCAAGAACGCGGACGCAGAGCGGGAACAGAGAATGTTCCAGCAATTATTGCCTTGGGCAAAGCTGCGGAATTGGAACTGTTACACTTAGAAGAAGCGACGACAAGAGAAAGAAAGCTGCGCGATCGCCTCGAACAAACTTTACTCGCTAAAATCCCCGATTGTGTCGTTAACGGTGACGTTACGCAGAGATTGCCAAACACAACCAATATCGGCTTCAAGTACATCGAAGGTGAAGCAATTCTACTGTTATTGAACAAATACGGTATCTGTGCATCATCCGGTTCTGCTTGTACCTCCGGTTCTCTCGAACCCTCCCACGTCCTGCGGGCAATGGGCTTACCCTACACAACTTTGCACGGTTCAATTCGCTTCAGTCTTTGTCGCTACACCACCGAAGCCGAAATCGATCAAGTAATAGAGGTAATGCCCAGTATTGTAGAACGTTTACGCGCCCTCTCACCCTTCAAAAATGATGATGCAGGTTGGTTGCAAGGACAAGAACAAGCACTAGCGCATCGTTAAGAACTAGGGACTGGGGACTAGGGATTAGGGACTGGGAATTAGGTAAGAATTTTCCCAGTATTCATTACCCAGTACCCAATCCCCCAATCTAAAATCCAAAATCTAAAATCTAAAATTCATTATGTGGGACTACACCGATAAAGTATTAGAACTGTTTTACGATCCCAAAAATCAGGGAGAAATTGAAGAAACGGGCGAAGCTGGAGTTAAGGTTGCAACGGGTGAAATCGGCAGCATTGCTTGCGGTGATGCTCTGAGATTGCACCTGAAAGTGGAAGTAGAATCTGATAAGATTCTAGATGCTCGTTTTCAAACCTTTGGTTGTACTAGTGCGATCGCATCTTCTAGTGCATTAACCGAAATGGTCAAAGGTTTAACCTTAGATGAAGCCCTGAAAGTGTCCAATAAAGACATTGCAGATTACCTGGGTGGTTTACCAGAAGCAAAGATGCATTGCTCTGTGATGGGACAAGAAGCGCTAGAAGCCGCTATCTATAATTATCGTGGCATACCTCTAGCTACCCATGATGATGACGATGAAGGCGCATTAATTTGCAGTTGCTTTGGGATCAGCGAGTCTAAGATTCGTCGCGTGATTCTAGAAAATCATCTCACGGATGCCGAGCAAGTAACAAATTATGTAAAAGCTGGTGGCGGATGCGGTTCCTGTCTGGCTAATATCGATGATATTATTAGATCAGTTCAACAGGAATACGCCTCACCTGCTCTCAACAATTACGGCGTACAAGTTGCCACAGAAATTGTGAATTCAAAGCAACGATCGCTAACAAACGTGCAAAAGATTGCTCTAATTCAAAAGGTTCTTGATGAAGAAGTCAGACCCGTACTCATTGCAGACGGGGGAGATGTAGAACTATATGATGTAGAAGGCGATCGCGTTAAAGTTGTACTGCAAGGTGCTTGCGGTTCCTGTTCTAGTAGTACAGCAACTCTGAAAATTGCGATCGAAGCCAGATTACAAGATCGTGTCAGCAAGAGCCTTGTAGTCGAAGCAGTTTAGGAATTGCTGTAGGACTTAACGTAATCTACAAATACGCTCTAATATGCATTCAGCCAGGAACAGAAAGTAGGATTTGAACCATATAATTGTCTCCACATCAATGCTTCAATCCTACCGACAACCGATAGCTAAATTAGCTATTACGGCTAACAGCATATAGGCTTCATAGATTAAGTGCCTACTTGCAAATTTCATCATCCAACTCGCTTCAAAGGAACAGGATATGAGCACATTGTACGACAACATTGGTGGACAACCAGCTATTGAACAAGTAGTAGATGAACTCCACAAACGCATTGCTACAGACAGCCTTCTCAGTCCCATTTTTGCTGGTACAGACATGGCAAAGCAACGCAATCATCTAGTTGCTTTCTTAGGTCAAATATTTGAAGGGCCAAAGCAATACGGCGGTCGTCCAATGGACAAAACCCACGCAGGATTGAATTTACAGCAACCACACTTCGATGCGATCGCCAAGCATCTCGGTGAAGCAATGGCTGTGCGTGGAGTGTCAGCAGAAAACACCAAAGCTGCGCTAGATCGCGTCACAAATATGAAGGGCGCTATTTTGAACAAGTAATAGGACTTATGCATTGATTGTTGACAAATAGCAACATCAAGTCCTATTGAATCTTGCAAGCTGAAACACATTATGACGTATTTGTAAATCGCGTAATTTTCTTTGTTCTTTGTCAAAACAAATGACAAAGGACAAAGGACAAAAAACCAAAAGAAAAAAAATTTAACGAGGAAGATCGATGTACTTACTGTCAATAATTTTGGCTGTGGAGCGATCGCCCCCAGCAGGCATTTATGCCAACGCTACCAACGATGCTCTACACGCGCTCACTACTGTCGCTCAACTGGCGTGAACGCAACTGACAAACGCACAGACCCACCAACCAACCAATTGCAGGGAAACAAGAACCATGACAGACGAAAACATTAGACAGATAGCTTTCTACGGTAAGGGCGGTATCGGTAAATCTACCACCTCCCAAAACACCTTAGCAGCTATGGCAGAAATGGGTCAACGCATCCTCATCGTCGGTTGCGACCCTAAAGCTGACTCCACCCGTTTGATGCTGCACAGCAAAGCTCAAACAACCGTTCTTCACCTCGCCGCAGAACGTGGTGCAGTAGAAGATATCGAACTCGAAGAAGTAATGCTAACCGGTTTCCGTGACGTTCGTTGCGTAGAATCTGGTGGTCCAGAACCCGGAGTAGGTTGTGCAGGTCGTGGTATTATCACCGCCATCAACTTCTTGGAAGAAAACGGTGCTTACCAAAACTTAGACTTCGTATCTTACGACGTATTAGGTGACGTTGTGTGTGGTGGTTTCGCAATGCCTATCCGTGAAGGCAAGGCACAAGAAATCTACATCGTGACATCAGGTGAAATGATGGCGATGTATGCAGCTAACAACATCGCTCGTGGTGTTCTCAAGTATGCTCACACTGGTGGCGTGCGTTTGGGTGGTTTGATTTGTAACAGCCGTAACACTGACCGGGAAATCGAATTGATCGAAACCTTGGCAAAACGGTTGAACACCCAAATGATTCACTTCGTACCCCGTGACAACATCGTTCAACACGCAGAATTGCGCCGGATGACTGTTAACGAGTACGCACCAGAAAGCAACCAAGCTAACGAATACCGGACATTGGCTACCAAGATCATCGACAACAAAAATCTAGCTATTCCTACACCCATCGAAATGGAAGAACTAGAAGAATTGTTGATTGAATTCGGTATCCTCGAAAGCGACGAAAATACCGCAATGCTAGTTGGTAAGAGTGCTGCTGAAGCTCCTGTAGTATAAATCGCTGCTAAGAAATAACGCTTTAGCACAAGGAAAAAGGAAAAAGGAAGAATCTCACATTTGACCTTTAACCTTTGACCTTTCCCTCTAATCTCCCCCCTAATCTTAGAGGGGACTCCTAGTCCCCCTATGCCCCGATCCTTACGAGTCACAGAGGCTAAATATGACACCTCCAGAAAATCAAAACATCATCGAAGAAAGAAAAGAACTAATTAAAGAAGTTCTAGAGGCTTACCCCGATAAAGCTAAGAAAAAACGGGAAAAGCACTTAAGTGTATACGAAGAAGGTAAGTCCGATTGCGGCGTTAAGTCTAACATCAAATCCCTTCCTGGGGTAATGACCGCTCGTGGTTGTGCTTACGCCGGTTCTAAAGGTGTGGTTTGGGGTCCTATTAAGGACATGATCCACATCAGCCACGGGCCTGTAGGTTGCGGTTACTGGTCTTGGTCTGGTCGTCGTAACTACTACATCGGCACCACAGGTATTGATACCTTTGGTACCATGCACTTCACCTCCGACTTCCAAGAAAGAGATATCGTTTTTGGTGGTGACAAAAAACTCACCAAGTTAATCCAAGAACTTGATGTACTTTTCCCACTCAACCGTGGTGTTTCCATTCAATCTGAATGCCCCATCGGTCTAATTGGGGATGACATCGAAGCAGTTGCTCGGAAGACATCGAAAGAAATTGGCAAGCCAGTTGTACCTGTGCGTTGCGAAGGCTTCCGGGGTGTTTCCCAATCTTTGGGACACCACATTGCTAACGACATGGTTCGTGACTGGGTTTTCACCAGATCCGACCAAGCTAAGAAAGACGGTACACTCAAGTTTGAAGGTACTCCTTATGATGTAGCCATCATTGGTGACTACAACATCGGTGGAGATGCTTGGGCTAGCCGCATCCTGTTAGAAGAAATCGGCTTGCGCGTAGTCGCTCAGTGGTCAGGTGATGGCACCATCAACGAAATGTTGATGACCCCCAATGTGAAGATGAACCTCATCCACTGTTACCGGTCGATGAACTACATCAGCCGTCACATGGAAGAAGCTTATGGTATACCCTGGTTGGAATACAACTTCTTCGGCCCCACCAAGATTGCTGAATCTTTACGGGAAATCGCTTCCAAGTTTGACGAAACAATCCAAGCAAACGCTGAGAAGGTTATCGCCAAGTATCAGCCAACAATGGATGCGGTAATTGCTAAGTACCGCCCCCGTTTAGATGGTAAGACTGTTGCCATCATGGTTGGTGGTCTACGTCCTCGCCACGTTGTTCCAGCCTTCCTAGACTTGGGCATGAAGATGATTGGTACAGGTTATGAGTTCGCTCATAATGACGATTACAAACGTACCACTCACTACATCGAAAACGGCACCATCGTTTATGACGACGTTACCGCTTACGAATTCGAGGAATTTATCAAAGCGCTGAAGCCTGACCTAGTAGCTTCTGGTGTGAAAGAGAAGTACGTCTTCCAAAAGATGGGTCTTCCTTTCCGTCAAATGCACTCTTGGGATTACTCCGAACCTAGCGATCGCTCCTCAACATCATATAATGCAAGGTTTTTTCGCAATGGGAGAAAAAAGAGCCTATTTCTAGCCTAAATGCAAGTTGCAGGATTATTTAGGAACAATCTATTTCGATGCTTTAGATAGTATAACTCTTATAGAGTCTGGTTTTTAGATTTTGCTTGCATTTTGCTTTAAGAAAAACTGTAAAAGAAAAGACTATTTTTAATGACGATTTTTTAGATTAAATATAGCGTAGTGCCTAAATTCAGCAGCAGAAAATAAAGTTTGCATCTAGCCCAGGAGCTTTTATCCATTTGCTCCATAAAGTGTTAGTTTGCTAAACTAAATTGATTGGACGCAAAAAAGACGGATCAATAACTTCTGGAGGTTGTTTTGAGTATTATACAAACTGCCACTGAAAAAATGCGATCGCTCCCGCCAGAGAAGCAACAAGAAGTCTTAGATTTTATTGAGTTTCTGCAAAATCAACTAGCACAAAAAAATACAAATATTGAACAAATTGAGCCTATTTCATTTTTGGAAGCATCTCAAAAATTTGCTGGTTGTGTTGATGGTGGCCCCGGTGATTTGGCGACTAACAAACAACATCTGGAAGGTTTAGGAATTGAATGAAGCAGCGAGTCATCATCGATACGGGGCCATTAGTAGCTTTTATTAATCGCAGAGAGCATCTTCATGCCTGGGTAATTAACACGTTAGCCACAATTGAGCAGCCTTTACTCACTTGTGAGCCTGTAATTGTAGAGACTTGTTTTTTGTTGCGAAATATTTACGGTGGTCAGGATACGGTGATATCTTTACTGGACGAGGGAAAGATATTAATTTCGATGTGCTTAAGTGAAGAAGCGGCAGTGATTAAAGAATTGCTGCGACAATATCAATCAGTTCCAATGTCATTAGCAGATGCGTGTTTGGTGAGAATGACACAACTGTATCCTGATAGTGAATTGCTAACATTTGATAGCGATTTTAGAATTTATCGGAAGAATCGGAATCAATTAATTTCTGTGATTATGCCAGAGGATTTGTAAGAACAGGGTTAAGAGCGATCGCTCCTCAACATCATATAATGCAAGGTTTTTTAGCGGCGGGAGAAAAAAGAGCCTATTTCTAGCCTAAATGCAACTTCCAGAGTTATTTAGGTACAATCTGTTTTGATGGTTTAGACAGTATAACTCTTATGGAGTCTAGTTTTTAGATTTTTAATGCATTTTGCTCAAAGGAAAACTGTAAGAGAAAAGACTAATTTTAATGACGATTTTTTAGATTAAATGGTGCGATCGCTTTGAAGGAGAGACAAGCTAGGCAATCGTCATATAAAAGGGTTAGAAACCAGATTACACAGTAACTATTAGCGAATGCATATCACAGTAATAAGACTTGTAATCTCTCCAGTTAAGAAGTTCTGTAATATTGCTAGCAAAATTAATTAAGATACCATTTTCTAAGTCAAATGCTGGATCTTTAGGAGATTGGTCTGTAGAACCATCATAATTGTGTGCGAGAAGATTAAAAATTGTTATATTTTCTTTTCTAAGTTTATCATCATCTATGTGATTAAACTGATTACGACCAGCATAAATTACTAGCCCAATAGGTAAACTTCTAACCCTCCGCCCTATGCAGAATTTAGTCATTTTATTCCCAGGTTTTATGAATGGGTACAAATCTTCAGATAACTTTTCAGGGATCTCTTCATTTTTAGAAAACCATTGAATTCCCATTGTAGCAATTTGCAGTACAGAACCACAGAGGGTAGCAAGCGCAAAACTTTCCGCAGAGAATTCTTTCTGTGCTTTGAATGATGATTGGATTTCAGCTTGATTTTCAGCCATCCAGTCTTTATAGACAGGTATTTGGTTTAGGCTATCTCCAGCATTACCTATGTAAATAGGTGGCTTTGAATCATGCAGAATTTGAAGATATGAATCAATCCCCTCAAAAATTTTAATAACTGCACTTTCTGTTCGTTTAAGATATTCCTCTGCTGAGTCCATTTTGTAAATCTCCACTTTACTTACTTGGCATCAGAGCATAAATGCTCGTGGGCTGCATTATAGATCACGTTAATGTTATGAGTGTTACTGAAAGATGCTGTTTTATTCTCCAATGCCTCTTTAAAGCCCATTTTGTAGATATCAGCACATGAGCCATATCCGGCTACAAGAAAAGTTGCATCTGGTTTTTGATGAAATTCAGTACTGACATCCTGAGTATCAAAACCTTGTTGCTTGACAGCAGAAAGGTAACTTTTTGGAGCTTCAGGACGAATAGAAACTTGAACACCAATGTTAGGACAGAGATAGGAGTTTGCAAGAGCGTATACCGTAACAAGATTGAGCAAGAGTTCATCCGCTATGCTTGTCGCTGACGGCTCTTCAAGAAGTCGTTGCAACTGACCAGTCATAGAAGCAAAAATCTGCCCCTTCTGTGTAATTCCAGCTTTTAATTCACAATACTTGTCTGACATCTCTAAGACATCTTGATTAGTCTGTGGCGATCGCTTTTTCTGTGGGAAAACTTCATAGAATCCAGCAATCAATTTCGCTTGAGCCTGATGTTTCGGACTACGATCAGCCGTCAGTTCTCTAAAAGGACTCCAATTTTCGCGCTTCATTGTTACTGGATCATACACTTGAATCATTTCATCACAACCGCGAAAGAAAAAGATTCCACCGAAAATCAAGATAAAACCGAGAATACCCCCAATTTTCTCTTGCCACATAGCTATAACCAAATTTATTCCATATCTAGGTTGCCCATCAAATCGCCCCAATTCGACAAAACGCGACTTTGACTTTATATTTAGAGGATATTTAGAGATTGTGTGTGAGATGCATAAGAAGTAGACCGTTCATGTGATCGCTCTCACTCGACAATAAACTAGGCGATCGCCATTAAAACGTCCAATCCTCATTAACAATCTAGGTACTTTGCCCAAATCCCGATGATTGCGTGTCAATAAAACTAATTTACGAGATAGTGCAATCGCCAAATAGCCTGTCGTAGACATCGCAGCAAAAGAAGTAGACTGTTGTTGCGATCGCCCTTACTCGACAATAAACTAGGCGATGTCTACGACGGGCTGCGCCTACGCATTAAACCGTCCAATCCTCAATTAACAATCCGGGTACTTTCCCCAAATCCTGATGATTGCGCGTTAATAAAACTAATTTACGAGATAGTGCGACGCCGAATAGCCTGTCGTAGACATCGCAGTAAAAGAAGTAGACTGTTGTTGCGATCGCCCTTACTCGACAATAAACTAGGCGATGTCTACGACGGGCTGCGCCTACGCATTAAACCGTCCAATCCTCAATTAACAATCCGGGTACTTTCCCCAAATCCTGATGATTGCGCGTTAATAAAACTAATTTACGAGATAGTGCGATCGCAGTAAAAGAAGTAGAGTGTTGTTGCGATCGCCTCGTTGCAGCACGATGTAAAGCTGTTCTAGACTTAGAAAGATGCTATGCAGTTTATAATCATTATGAGCTATCACGATATTATTACAATTGAACCGGACAAGCGAGGTGGTAAGCCTTGTATTAGACGGATGCGAATCACCGTGTACGATGTTCTAGGTTGGTTGGCAGCTGGTATGTCTCATGGAGAGATATTAGACGACTTCCCTGAATTAACAGAAGAAGATATTAGGGCAAGTCTAGAGTTTGCTGCTGACCGTGAACATCGTTTAGTTGCCTCTCTACCAAACGTTACGCGAACGGCAGGTGGTATTTGAAGCTGCTTTTTGATCAAAATTTGAGTCGCAAGCTGGTAACTCAATTAGCAGACGTTTTCCCTGATTCCAGTCATGTTCAGTTTCATGGACTGGAAGTGAAGACTGATACTGAAATATGGGAATTTGCTAAAACCAATGACTTTTGCATCTTAACTCAAGATGTAGACTTTGCCGAAAGAAGCCGTTTGTACGGTTCTCCACCTAAAGTTGTATGGCTACGCTGCGGAAATGCACCAACAAAACAAGTTGAATCTCTACTTCGTTCTGGGGTAGAGGTAATTCAAGAGCTACTCAATAATCCAAGTCTGCATTGTCTAGAATTGTACTAAGGCTTTCTTTTTGAGGGATTGTGTGTGAGATTCATAAGAAGTAGACCGTTGGTGCAATGTCTACGACGGGCTTCGCCTACGCCCTAATTCGGCAATCAACTAGGCATCGCATTAAACCGTCCAATCTTCTATTAACAATCTAGGTAATTTGCCCAAATTCCGATGGTTGCGCGTTAATAAAACTAATTTACGAGATAGTGCGATCGCCGCAATCCGCGAATCCATTCTTGCAAGTTGAATGCGTTTAGCTTGTAATTGACTCAATGCAGTAGCAGCATCAGCATCAAATGACACAAGCGGTAGAACCTTGAAATCATTTACAAGACGTACCATCATCTTATAACCCTTAACAACTTCACTATCGTTACGAGCGCGACTAATATATGTATGGCTACCAAGAAGTTGTTCGTGAAATGTGACAATTGAAATTGCAAAATCTGATAGTGGATATTGAGCCATGCGGGTTGAAAGATTGATGTAATCTTGCCCCATCTGTCGCTGGATGATACTTAAATGATCTGTATCCAACAAATATTTCATAGCTCATCCTGAATTTCGATTATTGGCTCGTCGCCTTGACGAATCGCACGTCCATAAGCGAGTACCTCTTCAAACGCAGGCTCGTCTTTGAAGGAAGCTGTAATTTGTTGCAGCCAATTAGTTGGTTGAGAAGCCGCTACTTGTTTTTGCAACTCCGTCACCGCCGCTTCGACAGCTGCGAGACGTTCTTCCAGAGAAACATTAGTTGACATTTGAGGTTTTCCCTTACTGCATCACGCCTATCTGAAGAATAACGAGTTAAAGTAAGGGGTGGCAACTGTCTCGAAGATAATGATGATTTAATTGCCTTTATGAGCGATGTCTGCAACGGACTTCGCCTACGCCCTCACTCGACAATAAATTAGGCAATCGCATTAAACCGTCCAATCCTCAATTAACAATCCGGTTATCTTGCTGAAATGCCGATGATTGCGCGTTAATAAAACTAATTTACGAGATAATGCGATCGCAGTAAAAGAAGTAGAGTGGGCGTTGTGATCGCTATTATTCGACAAGATTATTGAGGTGTAATTAGCAAAAGCGAGGTGGAGTGTATCAAACCTAAATATGTTTAAGGTACGCAAGAGCCGTTACAGCAGTTCTGGCTATTATGAGGTACAGTAGCAACAATTAGCAAACCAGTTTCTTAAATGTTGAGGATTTATTAAGTCGAGTGCAACTGATATTAGTTTATCAACCATTTCTGTTGTATTTGGAGCAAAACTGCGTAAAAAAGACTTGAGTTGTGACCACCATAATTCAATTGGATTAAAATTGGGAGAATATGGGGATAAACAAAGAACTGAAGCGCCGACAGCTTCAATCATCGGCACAATTGAATCGAGTTTATGTGCGGATAAATTATCCATTACTACCACCGCTCCTGACCATAACTCTGGCACTAAAAACTTCTCAATAAATACTTCAAAAGCTTTGCCATCCATTGAATTATTCATTGTCATTAATGCGACTACTTTTTTAATACTAATTGCTCCAATTACTGTAAATGAGTGATCCACGATAGAAGGGGTTAAGAGAGTAAGCTCTTGTTCCAATTTGTGAACGGGCATGAGGCCTTGTTAAACCAAGTAGAACGCCAGTTTCGTCCAAAAATACTAAATTTTCTGGCTCTATATGTTTAACCTTTTCCAAAAAATCTAATCTTAAATTCAGGACTCTCTCCGTGCCTGCTTGGGTACTCCGCTTTGTTTTTTTTTCCGATTTAATCCTAATTTCTGTAACGCACGACACATTGCACTTCGACCTACGAAATTCCCAGTAAGATCTGCAAATAATTCACACAATTCTATCAATGTTGCATCTGGATGTGATGCAACTAATTCTGTCAACTCTATGTCAGCATTTGTTAGATGACTAAATTGTGGCTTTCCTCGCGGCTTGGATTGTAAATTTCCTTCGACTTTTTGTTGTTTTACAAGCTTTTGAACTAAACTTTTTGAGACGGAAAATATGTTAGCTACTTTCCTGATTGAAATGTTTTTCTGAAGATGTGCTGCAACTATTTTTTCTCGAAGTTCGATAGAGTATGACTTCATTTAAAAGTATTTATGTTTTAATCTAGTGTACCTTATAACAGACGGAAGTGCTGTAAACGTGCAGGATTCAAGAGTGGAGTGAAAACGGGATTTATTGCCCGGCCTCCAGAGAAGTTGTGAGCTTTTCTGTGTGAGTATTTACTCCGATCGCTACGGATTCATCCGAATTAAGTCTGTCAAATTGATTTTACACTTATTCTTTAAAGACTTATGCAACCTAGCAAAACCATCTCCTGCACCGAGGGATTCGATCATTACCTTATCATTGCTTTCAAATACTCGGTCAATTTCTTCCTCAACAATATCCCATCCATCTCGATCTTTGGCTCCATTCTTCAAATAATCAACTCATATTGGCTCTACAGGAAGAAATTTGATTGCCATCTGAGCATTGACCAACGTTCCAATGTGAGTTTTACCCGCTCCTTTTGGACCAACTAAGATAAATAGCGTTTTTATTATATTTGTCAAGAAAGTTTGAGCAATGATGGTAAGAATTCAGTCTGGGAAAGCTAGACCAGTCATGGGGTCACGGATATACAACCCTAATGTCAGACTACGCATTGCTTCATCCCAAACGGGTATTAATTGTTCTGCTTGATCTGCCCAATAATCGAATGTAATTAAGCACTGAACATTTGACCCCAAACCAATACAAGTCCGCGAAAAAGCTTCCCGTGGTTCTTCCTGAGTATCAATGAACTTTATCTCTGTCCAGACAATTCTAGCTGTTTGGCGCTTAATGGTAACAATTTCTCCCTTAGCAATGACGTTGCGACTGTCGTCTTCCATGATTTTCTTCAACGTGGACTTTAACGGAAACTGGCTCCAGTCATTGGGTGGTAGGCGATTGAAAGATACTTCTAGGCAGCAATCATCGTTAGGTGGTTTTTTATCCAGAAACTTGAAAGATTTTTCTTGTGGCTCAAAAACCCAATTCTGAGGAACATTCAAACGAACAGCGCCTCGATCTGCTACAAAGATTTTGTAACCTGATGGAGATTCCCAGCGATGATCAGGTTTTAGTTCAAGCGTTTCTTTAATCCACTGGAGATTGTTTTTCTTACGCTTTGCCATAGTGTTTTTGTTATCTCTGCTAAAAAGGGTGTCACTAAACAGCCGACACTTCGACCCCTTTCTAAGAGATGCTGCTTCCCCGGAGGGGTACGGCGCAGGTTCAGGACAAACAAGCTCAGTGACCGTCGTAGACACTGCCCTTTTTATTAATGTTATCAAATTGCTAGGATTTTGAATAACTCTTATATTAAATAAAATTTTAGAGATTTTATATCAAGGAATCTAAGGTAACTGTAACGTTGTGATTAAACTTTCAGCTTTTAACATTAAAATCTTAGCAGCAGTGTTCATGGTTATGGATCATGTGTGCTATTTGCTAATGCCAGAGTTCGTCATCTTGCACTTTATTGGGCGATTGAGCTTTCCCCTTTTTGCATGGCTTTTAGCTAAAGGCGAAAAGCACACCCGAAATGTATACCGCTATGGGGGCAGACTATTAATTACAGCAATTATATCTCAGCCAATCTATAGTTTTGTCTTCCAGAGATCATCATTTAATATCCTTTACACACTTCTTCTTGGACTTGTGATGTTGCGCTTAATAAAGCGTTACTCGCAATTATGGCAGCAATTAATAATTACTGGATTATGTGTTGCAGTTTCCGAGGGTTTGGGCTTTGAGTATGGAGCATATGGGATTGGAGTAATTTTATTGATGTCTCTAACAGACAAACTGAGGCGCAGAGTATGGTTGATTTCCTGGTGCATCTTTCACTTTATTTTAATAATTCTATCTGTGATTAATATATTTCAAAGTTTGGCAATTATTGCAGGATTCATTGTTTTTCAATTCAATGGTAAACAAGCTTCATCAGCTAAATGGTTCTATGTGTTCTACCCGGCTCATTTAATAATTTTAGGTATAATCAATTATTTAATCCAGTCCAGGTAGGATTCAAGATTTGATAAACGATGTCTACGAAGCTCTACGTCTAAACTCACTTTGTTAATATTATGAGATTTTTTATTCCTTTGGACAAGCATCAGATACACCCTTTATTACACGATTCGATCCAAACTCGCAGAAATTTGTAAGTTGCATCTTACTTGTAAACAAACCAAGAGCTTGCGTTAGAAAGATTTCACTTTATTTAGCCCAACCCACGGCTACAGATAAATCTGCTGCAACACATACAGCAATTAAAAAAAACTAATTTAAGCAATTAGCAAATTCTATTTTTATTACTAAAAAAGTTCACAACTTAGATATATCTATATAGATAGATGCTATATGGTTAAATACCTTCCTTTAGGAAGATAGATTTTTCAGAATAATGCTTTTATTAGACTATAAATTAAAAAAAATAGTAGATATATATTTCATTCAATGATATTCATCAGATAAATTTTATAAATCTTAGTCTTTTGTTAATGTTTACCAGTTATGATGCCAGAGTAGTGAATAATAATTCGGATTTAAATATCTAGGGATAATTGTGTCATCCAGGAGAAATGTCCTAGATTTATCCCCCAAGCTGCAAAATGTAGCCGAGAGTAACTACTGAGTAGGTAAATCTTTAAGGTAACAAGCATGAATTATACTATCGAATCCGCACGGAATATTTTTTCTAGTACTCAAGTGGCAGATGCTGTTCCAGCCACTACGGCAATGTTTGCTAAACTCAACGTTGACGATCAACTGGCATTTCTCTGGTATGCTTACGCTGAACTAGGTCGTACAATTACTCCAGCTGCTCCCGGAAAAGCAAATCTCCAATTAATGGAAGGTATATTCAACGATATTAAGCAGATGTCTCATGAACAACAAACGCAGTTAATGAGAGATTTAGCGAGTAATGCTGATACTCCTATCAGCCGTTCTTATGCATACTTTGGTGTCAATGCCAAGCTGGGATTCTGGTGGCAGTTAGGAGAGTGGATGAAACAGGGTATCGTCGCTCCTATGCCAGCTGGCTATCAAATGTCAACCCAAGTTAAAGCAGTACTAGAAGCTGTTCAGCAAATCGATCAGAGTCAGCAAATTACTGTACTACGCAATACTGTAGTAAATATGGGGTTTGATCCGTCTCTGGCTGATAACAAAAAGGCAGAAGTCATAAACTTTAAGTTCCCGCGTGCATCCCTAAGTCCCCAATTTACTATTGAGGGAGTTACAGAGCCAACAGTGCTGAAATACATTGAGGCTATGAATGCAGATAACTTTGAAGCTGCTGTTGCTTTATTTGCTAACAATGGTGCGCTGCAACCACCTTTCCAAAAACCAATTGTTGGCCGAGAAGCAATCACTGCCTACCTAAGAGATGAAGGGCAAGGGTTAGTGATGAAGCCAACCAAAGGTGTTTCGGAAACTATAGAAGATGGTTATACACAGCATAAAGTTACTGGTACAGTCGAAACTCCTTGGTTTGGAGGTAATGTAGGGATGAACATTGCTTGGCGATTTTTACTCGATCCTCAAGGTCAAATTTACTTTGTGGCTATTGATTTACTTGCTTCTCCCAAAGAATTGCTTAACCTAACTCGCAAGTAAAATTTCTCTGTCTTAATACAAAAGCAATTGCGCTTGTTTAAGATGATGTTTTAAAAGATTTTTTGCTCTTATCATGAGCGAATCATTACATATTAGTACATAGCTAAAATATTAGTTTAGTGTTGTACTTAACCCAGACAGAACTGCGAAATTATAACTTTCGGGGCTTTTAAAACATCTTCTAAGTGTCATGATAATCATGAAATAAAATTTTAATTAAGCTCGGTTTTACGTAAAACCGAGCTTAATTAAACGTACTGGAGTTTAGACTAAATAGCCGAATGTCAAAGAAAAAATAAGGGGTGTGCTTGAACACAGACCCCCTATTAGCAGAACCTGAGAGAAGAACCACCAACTCTCATCTGCCAATATGAAACGTGCCT